>WNFT01000306.1_pt1 | contig 38376 bp, 29 predicted proteins | sample 5400191 | NCBI WGS metagenome assembly WNFT01 (sample SAMN13153359, study PRJNA577476) | soil metagenome | isolation source: 80 cm saprolite under Madrone tree | place: USA:California | collected 2016-06-14 | reverse complement strand
GCGGCGGCGCCGGCGCGGCGGCCACGCCGGCGGCGGCCACCCGCTCCGGGCCCGCCGGCCGGCCCCGGAGTCCCCACGGCCGCACGATCAGGATCGCCGCCATGACGACGAAGGTGAGCACGAGCGACGCCCCGGGCAGCACGAGCACCCCGAAGGCGTCGCTGACGCCGATCAGGATCGCCGCGAGGAGGGCGCCCCCGACCGATCCCATGCCGCCCACCACGACGACCACGAACGCCTCGGTGAGGACCGTCGTGTCCATGACGTTGGTCAGCGCCTGGCGCGGGACCTGGAGCGCGCCGGCGAGCCCGGCCAGACAGGAGCCGAGGACGAACACTGACGTGTAGAGCCGCGCCTCGTCCACGCCCAAGACCGCGACCATCTCCCGGTCGAGGGTGGCCGCGCGGATCAGGATGCCGTAGCGCGTCCGGTAGAAGAGCGCCCAGAGCGCGAGCGCGACCGCCGGCCCGAGCCCGATCAGCGCGAGGTCGTAGGTCGGGAAGAGCTGGCCGGCGATCGGGACCGCGCCCGCCAGGCCCGGCGCCGGCGGGCCCGTGAGGTTCTCGGTGCCCCAGGCGAAGCGGACAAGGTCGGCGATGACGAGCACGAGGGCGAACGTCAGGAGGAGCTGGTAGAGCTCCGGCGCCCGGTACACCCGCCGGAGGAGGAGGACCTCCACCACGAGCCCGAGGAGCCCCGTCGCGAGGGCGGCGAGGAGCGCGGCGGCGTAGAACGCGGCGCCCCCGAGCGGCAGGCGCGCGGCGAAGGTATAGGTGAGGTAGGCGGCCAGCATGTAGAAGGAGCCGTGGGCGAAGTTGACGATCCGGGTTACTCCGAAGATCAGCGAGAGCCCCGAGGCGATCAGGAAGAGGACCATCGCGTGGGCGAGTCCCGAAAGGAGCTGGACGAGGAGCAGGGAGCCGGACACGGAGCGACGCTAGTGCCCCGCCCGCATCTTCAAGATCTCGTCCGCCGGCGGCAGGACCCCCTCGCCCGGCACGTACTCGTAGTCCCCCATGACGCCGACCCCCCGCACGCGATCGAGCCTCGTCGTCCCCACCCAGGCGCCCATCGTCGACTGCCCGTCCACGGCGCGGAACGTGATCGGCCCGATCGGAGTCTCCACCGCGAGCCCGCGGAAGGCCGCCGACAGCCGGTCGGCGTCGAGGTCGGGACCGGCCCGGCGCAGGGCCTCGGCGATCGAGAGGACCGTGATGTAGCCGACGAGCGAGCCGAGCCGCGGCTCCGCGCTCGTCCGCTGGCGGAACGCCTCCACCCACCGCCGGTGCGCCGGCGCGGCGATCGCGTACCAGGGATAGCCGGTGACGAGCATCCCCTCCGGCGCCTCCGTCTTCAGAGGATCGATGTACTCGGGCTCGCCGAGCAGGATCCCGACCACGAACATTCTCTGGAAGAGGCCCCGCTTGTTCGCTTCGCGGACGAAGGCGAGCCAGTCAGAGCCGAAGAGGGAGACGTAGAGCGCGTCCGGCCGCTCGCCGAGGATCGCGGTCACGTACGGACCCGGCTCGAGCTTGCCGAGGGCGGGCCAGTGCTCGCCCACGACCTCGACTCCGGGCCGGAGCTCCCGGAGCCGATCGCGGAAGGTCTCCCACGCGCGCTTTCCGTACTCGTAGTTCGGGCCGATCGTGGCCCAGCGGACGTGGCCCGTCCGCGCCGCTCGCTCGGCGAGCATCCGACCCTGCTCGTAGGTGTTGGGCCGGACGCGCACGACCCAGGGGTGGCCCTGCGACCACGTGAGCGCCTCGGTGAGCGGCTCGGCCGCAACGTACATGACCCGGTGCTGGCGGGCCCAGTGGGAGATGGCGAGCCCGACATTCGAGAGGAAACCGCCTGCCAGCAGGGTCACCCCATCGGCCGTGACCAGCTCCTGGGCGTGCTTGATCGCCTCCGCCGGCTGGCCCCGATCGTCGCGGAAGAGGACCTCGAGCCGCCGGCCGTTGACCCCGCCCCCCGCGTTGATCTGGTCGACGGCCATCTCCACCGCCGCCCGGTAGGGCAGCGTGAAGGGCGCGCCGATCCCGCTGTAGGAGTTGATCTCGCCGATCCGGATCGGCCCCTCGGCGCCCGCGGGGCCCGCGAGCGCGAGCGTCAGCGTGATCCCCAGGAGCATCAGTCGAGGCGGGCGCATGCGGCCTCCTCGTCGGATCGCGCGGGCGCGGTTTCCGGTCCTCCGATCACTCTCCGGAATATACCGTGACCCCGTGCCCGACGCTGCTGACGGCAGCCGGAGGTGGGTCGGGGTGGAGATTGGCCTACTGACTGGAACCGGGCGCTGGAATTCCGTCTCGGGGACAACCGGCTGACGAATCATGGTCCCTCCACGTGGGCGCTGCCGCCCTGGGTCAGACGGCCGCGCCGCTCGGAGTGGCCCGAGAGGCGGGGGACGAGGCCGACGAAGCCCCTGAGCTCGCCGTGCGCACGGAAGCAGCTGAATCTGGCGATCCCCGCCGTCTCTCGTGACGCCGGATCTCGCACCCACGCGAGCCGTCCCTGGCGGTTCAGGATAGGACGCCTCAGGGGGCGCACCCAGGCAACTGGAGGGCTCACGTCGTTACGCGGGGTTGAGATGCTGTCCGCAGTGTGCTGAAGTCGGTGCGCAACCGGGCGAGCTGAGAATCGACCGTTCCCGGAACGCCAGGGGGAAGGCCATCGGTCTCCTCCCGGGCGGCGTGTGCTGCGGCCGGAGCACGGTCGAGGATGTCCGCGATTATCTCGGAGGCGCGGCGTCTCGACAGGCCCCACCGCGCCGCCTCGTTGACGATCCGATCCGCGGTGACACGGCTCGTCTGGCGAACGTTGTCGATGTACATGGCAAGCCGGTCGTCCCCATACACCAGAGTAGACAGGAGATCGTAGAGGGGGGCCAACCTGAGCGAGCCCGAAGGGTCGTGTAGCAGCGAGAAGTTTTTGCCGTGAGCGTCGCCGTTTCCGATCAGAACGTTGACGGTCACGGCCCGCAGCAGCGTCTCCAACGAATCAGTTCCCGCTGTCGCCTGGAGGATCCCCGCAATCCGGCGAAGCGACGGACCGCCGTCCTCCTCGTACTTCTTCTCCGGAGGAATCCCGGTCGCTTGGCAGAAGTCCTCTTGGTGGATGCGTTCGACCGCCCCGTGCGGCTGCACGATCCGGTCGTAGCGCTCAACGATGATCAGCCGCCGGCCGCTTATCATCGTCGTCTCGACGCTACCGACAGGCAAGCCCAAGTGTCTCGCCAGGCGCATGCAGAATGCTTCGTTCTCGACCGTGTTAGGGTATTGGGCGATCTCCGGCTTGAGGATGTGCGTGGACGGCGTGCCCACAACGGGTCGGCCCCACGATCCGTTCAGCATGCGAGTGAGTAGTAGCTTCTCATGCACGCCGGCAAGAGATATGCGGACACGAGCGTTCACGCCGAGTGGGGCACTGCGGAGATTGGCGACAAGCTCACCGATCTCAGCCTCCGTGACCGGCTCCGCCGTCTGGGTCGTGGGCTGCGGCGGCGCGGGCTCATCGTCGGGCTGAATCACGAGGGCACCCGCGCAGTCGCGCCCAAGAGCGCGAATAAGGCCGTAGGTGTCGCCAGCACGGACGTTAAAGTCGTCCGCCAACGCGCGGCGAACGTCTCCCTCGGGAAGCAACCCGTCGAGAAAGGCACGGACCACGCCGTGCGGGTAGCGGCCAGACCTGAGCGGAAGCGACAGCGAGAGAAGCGGAACGCCGAGCGGATATCTTTCCAGGGCCTCGTCCGTGTAGAAGAGTCGGAGCTTCTTCCGCTCCTGTTCGACAACCGCAACCCTGATGCCGTAGAGCCAGATGGCGAGGGTGTCCGCCGCCATCACCAGTCCGCCTTCTGGACGGTCATCCTCAGGCCGAGCTGCTTGAGAACGTGGACCAGACGGTGGAGCTGCTCCGTCTCCTTTCCCTGCTCGAGGGAGGAGAGGTAAGTTCGGTTGAGCCCCGAGCGCTCGGCCAGTTCCGCTTGCGAGAGCGCTGCCTGCTTCCGGTAATGCTTGATGGCAGCGCCGAAGGAGTCGGCGGTGTAGATCCGGAAGGCTGCGTTGCCGCCGGAAGCCTTTGAGTCCCGAGGCGATGTCTTCATTTACGGACATTATACCACCGTAACCAAATGTCCTCTTTTTAAGACATTACTCGTATCAGGGCATATGTCCATAAATCAGGACAGCAGAGGCTACGTATCCCATTATTAAGGACATACATCCGGTCCAAAGCGGCCCGACGCCGCGGATCCCCGCCGTGTTCCGGACGCCGCGCCGGTTCTTCTTCAGCCTTCATGGGCATACTCGAATAATTATTCGATTATACTCTCCTCGTGGACTACCAGGACTGCCGGCGCCTCCTTGTCCAGCGTCTGGCCGAAGATCCGCCGACTCGGATCCAACTCCTATCCGGGCCTCGCCAGGTGGGGAAGACCACGCTCCTTCTGGAGCTCGCCCGGAAGGCCGGCGCGATGGCCCTCTACGCGGCGTGTGACGGCCCGGAAGCTGCGCTGCCTGGTTTTTGGGAAGGCGTTTGGACTCGGGCGGAAGCGACCGCACGAGCCCATGGCCGTGTGGTCGTCCTGCTCGACGAGGTACACGTCCTCGGTGACTGGGCTACACGGCTCAAAGGCGAGTGGGATCGGCTCCGACGGCGGCAGGTGCCTGCTCATGTCGTCGCCACCGGTTCATCCGCACTTCGGCTGGGTAGGGGCTCGCGCGAGAGCCTCGCCGGGCGCTTTGAACGGTTGACGCTCTCGCACTGGTCGCCGGCGTCGTTGGCTGCCGCGTTCGGTCTGTCCGCTGGCGACGCGGTGACCGCCTGGGTGCGCCGCGGGGGATACCCTGGCGCCTACGCCCTAGTGAACGACCCGGGACGCTGGGCGGCGTACGTGCGCGACGCCATCATCGAGCCCGCGATTGGCCGAGACCTCCTGGCGCTGGGGCCCGTGCGGCGGCCTGCGCTCCTTCGGCAAGTCTTTGGGCTCTGTGTCGCCTCCCCGGCTCAGATCGTCTCGCTCCAGAAGCTTCAAGGGCAGCTCGAGGAGCGCGGAGCCCTGGAAACGATCGCGCACTATCTCCACCTCTTCGAGGAGGCGTTCCTCGTTTCCGCCCTACCGAAGCACGCCCGGCGGGCCGCGCGCCGGCGGCGAGCCCCGCCGAAGGTGATCGTCCTGAGCCAGGCCTTGCTGGCCGCCGTGCACCCGGACGGCATTCCGGAGCCAGACCAAGACCCCGCCCGGGTCGGCGCGTGGATCGAGAACGCCTGCCTGAGCTACGCGTGGAATGCCGAGCAGCGCGTCGCTTACTGGCGCGAGGAGCCACTCGAAGTCGATGGCGTCCTCGACGGGACCTGGGGGCGGTGGGCGATCGAAGTCACCACCGGTCGTGTGACGCAGCGGGAGTTGAGAGGGCTCGGAGAATTCGTTCGACGCTTCCCTGAATACCACCCCCTCGTGATCTGCCAGCCAGGCGAAGAAGGAGCGGCCGAGCGGCTTGGCATCGCCGCAGTGAGCTGGCAGGACTTCCTTTGGAAGGGGCCGGGGAAAGGGACAAGCCCTTCACCTTGAGGACCGACCCCGAAAACCCCACGACGAGTCTGGTGAAGTATTCCCAGTGAAGTACTGTCGTTTGGGAACGGAACCCCCTGAGGGGCTGGGCTGACCTCGAACCCAGCGGGCTAGAAATTGAAGTCCGGTCGGCCTGGGAGTGGGTCACGTCAGGGCGCCGAGGCCAACGTTGAGCTCCGAGGGCTGTTTCAAGTCCGCGGTACACCTCATTCTGGTGACCGAAACCTCAGAGGACACTCGCAGCCTGCAGACCCGCGCTCTGCCTTGACACGAGGGGGCCGGTATTGTACGTGTCACGGGTCGAGGGAGGGGGCGCCGCCCCTGCGGACTCAACGCTCAGAGGGAGACTCCATCATGAGAACACTCGGCCTCGTCATCGTCGTGACGCTTCTCGCGGCATCGTGGCTCGCCGGCCCCGCTGCGGCCCAGTCGGCCGGCTGGCCGGCGTACGGCGGGGACAGCGCCAACACCCGCTACAGCCCGCTCAGCCGGATCAACGCGAGCACCGTGAACCGGCTCAAGGTCGCCTGGGTCCTCCAGTTCGGCACGCTCGAGGCGCAGGAATCGACGCCCGTCGTCGTCGGCGACACCCTCTACGTGACGACTTCGGCGGGGCCGCGCTACGTCTACGCCGTGAACGCCAAGACGGGCGCCATCCGCTGGAAGTACGCGCCCGAGATCCCGCCCGACGTCCAGCAGACCACCTGCTGCGGCCTCGACAACCGGGGCGTCGCCTACGCGCACGGCAAGCTCTTCGTGGCGCGCCTCGACGCCATGCTGGTCGCCCTCGACGCGGGCACGGGCAAGGAGCTGTGGAAGGCGAAGGTCGTGGACTACAAGCAGGGCCACGCGATCACCTCGCCGCCCACGATCGCGAAGAACCTCGTGGTGACGGGCTTCGCCGGGGGCGAGTACGGCGTGCGCGGCGCGATCACTGCGTACGACCAAGACACCGGCCGAGAGGTCTGGCGGACCTACACGGTCCCGGGCCCCGGCGAGCCGGGCAACGAGACGTGGAAGGGCGACTCGTGGAAGACCGGCGGGGGTGCGGCCTGGTTCATCGGCTCCTACGACCCGCGGCTCAACCTCGTCTACTACGGCGCCAGCAACGCGGCGCCGTGGGGGGGCGGGGTCCGCGGCCCGGACAGCAGCGAGTACGGCCAGTACACCAATCTCTACACCGCCAGCACGCTCGCCCTCGACGCCGACACCGGCAAGATCGTCTGGCACTACCAGACGACGCCCTACGACGTCTGGGACTACGACGGCGTCAACGAGCTCGTGCTGGTGGACGCGCCGGTCGACGGCCAGAAGACGCCGCTCGCGCTGAAGGCCGACCGGAACGGCTTCTTCTACGTGCTGAACCGGAAGACCGGCCAGCTCGTCTCGGCCCACCCGTTCGTCCTCGTCAACTGGGCCAAGGGGATCGACCGCGCCACCGGCCGGCCGATCGAGGTCGCGGAGAAGCGGCCGCGGCAGGACGTCTGGGCCCGGGACGTGTGCCCGAACCTCTTCGGCGGGAAGAACTGGGAGCCGATGTCCTACAGCCCGCAGACGGGGTTCGTCTACATCCCGACGTTCAACCTCTGCATGGACATCGTCAACCGCACCCAGGACTACAAGCCCGGCACCTTCTTCCTCGCCTCCGAGTTCGACCTCGCCAAGGCCGGCCCCGGCGACTACATGAGCGAGCTGGTCGCCTGGGACCCCATCAAGCAGCAGAAGGTCTGGGGCAGCAAGGAGGAGCTGCCGTTCATGGGCGGCGCCCTGTCCACGGCGGGCGGCCTCGTCTTCCACGGTAACGTCTTCGGGATCTTCAAGGCGCTCGACGCGTGGACCGGGAAGGTCCTCTGGCAGTTCAACACGGGCTCGGGCATCACGGCCGGGCCGGCCACCTACGAGGTCGACGGCACCCAGTACGTCGCCGTCGTCTCCGGCCGGCTCAAGACGCCGCCGTCGTTCCTCGGCTGGATCGGCGAGAAGGTCTTCGCCGCGAGCCCGGAGGGCGGCGCCCTCTTCGTCTTCGAGCTCCAGTAGCCCCCGGGCGGGGTCGGGTGACGGGGGCGGAGGTCAGCTCCGCCCCCGCCGCCCGGCCGCCCACGCCACGAGCTCGCCGCAGAGACCGCGGGGCAGGAACAGGAGCGCCACCCCGTAGAGCGCGCCGAAGATCAGGAGGCTATAGTCGGCGTAGCGGCCGAGGCTCTGCGAGACCCACATGAGCGGGACCGCCCCCACGATCGGCCCCCAGCGGGTGCCGATCCCGCCGACCACGAGCATCGCCATCAGCTCGACCATCACCGGCAGGTCAAAGAAGGTCCCGTTCACGTAGTTCAGGAAGTGCGCGTAGAGCCCCCCGGCCACCGCTGCGTACACCGCGCTCAGCACGAAGACCTGGACCCGGTAGCGGACGACCGGCACCCCCAGGGCCTCCGCCGCCGCCTCGTGGGCGCCGAGGGCGCGGAGCGCGCGGCCGAAGCGCGAGTCGATCACCCGGAACGAGAGGCCGAGCCCCCCGAGGGCGACCGCCCAGATCAGGTAGTAGAGCTTCGTCTTCGTGTCGAAGGCGACGCCGAGGACCCGGAAGTCCGGCACGCCGGGGATCCCGGTCAGCCCGCCCGTCACCTCGGTCCAGCGGGTCGAGACGATGATGGTGATCTCGCCGAGGGCGAGCGTGGCCATGGCGAGGTAGTGGCCGCGGAGGCGCAGGATCGGCGCCCCGAGGAGGAAGGCCACGGCGCCGGTGCCGGCGGCGCCCGCCACCAGCGCGGCGAGGGGGGGCAGCCCCGCGCCGGTCGTCAGGATGCCGGAGGCGTAGGCGCCCATCGCCATGAACGCGTTGTGGCCGAACGAGATCTTCCCTGCGTAACCGAAGAGGAGGTTCAGCCCGACGGCGACGATGGCGTAGAGCCCGGCGAGCGCCATCACGGTGTCGGCGAAGACGCTGCCGAGGAGCGGCAGCGCCGCGACCCCGGCCGCGAGGGCCGCGAGCGGGAGCGCCGTCCCGCGCCCGGCCCTCATATCTCTTCCTGCGTGAGCTCGACCAGCGGGCGGAAGAGGCCCGACGGCCGGACGAGGAGAATCATGAGCAGGATCCCGTAGGTCACCGCGTCGCCGTACATCGACGAGACGAACGCCGTGCTCAGCGCCTCCAGGACGCCGAGGAGCAGCCCGCCGACGATGGCGCCCCCGATGTTGCCGAGCCCGCCGATGACGGCGGCGGCGAAGCCCTTCAGCGTGAACGGCAGTCCGATGTTGAACTGGGTCGTGATGAGGGGGGTGACCACGACGCCGGCCAGCGCGCCGAGCCCCGCCGACAGCGCGAACGAGAGCGCCACCATGCGCTCGACCGGGATCCCCATCCACGCCGCCGCGCGCCGGTTGACCGCGATCGCCTTCATCGCCTTCCCCGTCAGCGTGTGGTTGAAGAAGCCGTGGAGCCCGAGCGCCACCGCCGCCGTCACGCCGAGCACCCAGAGCGCCTGGGGGGCCACCGTCACCGAGCCGAGCGCGAGCGGCCGGGTGCCGCTGAAGGCAGGGAAGGTCGCGGCGTCGCGGCTGATCGCGAGCATGACCGCGTTGGGGACGACGGTGGCCACCGCGAAGAGCATGAAGATGTAGGTCCAGTCCTTCGCCCGCCGCCGCCAGAGCGGCCGGATCGCGGCCCGCTCGATCAGGAGCCCGATCAGCGTGGTCGCGAGCACGGCGCCGGCCGCGGCCACCGGCAGCGGCACCCGCCCGTCCCCGTAGAAGAGGAGGGTCAGCATGCCGCCCAGCATCAGGAACTCGCCTTGCGCGAAGTTAATGATGTTGGTGGCGTTGTACATGACGCTGAACCCGACCGCGTTGAGCCCGTAGATCGCGCCGAAGACGACCCCGTTGACGACGAGGAGCGGGAGCAGGCTCAGCACGCCCCGCTCCCGGCGCGGCCGAGGTAGATCTCCTCGAGGAGCGGGTTCCGTCGGAGCTCGGCGCTCGAGCCGTGGGCGACCACGAGCCCAGTGCGGAAGACGTAGCTCCGGCTGGTCGCCTCGAGGGCGAGCGTCGCGTCTTGCTCGACCAGGAGGCAGGTCAGCCCCTGGGCGTGGAGGCGCCCGAGCGCTCCGAGGATCTCGGCGGCGACGAGGGGGGCGAGACCAAGCGAGGGCTCGTCGAGGAGGAGGAGCCGCGGGCGGCTCATGAGCGCCCGGCCGACCGCCAGCATCTGCTGCTCGCCGCCCGAGAGCGTCGCCGCGAGCTGGCGCGACCGGCCGCGGAGGACAGGGAAGAGGTCGAGCACCATCTCGAGATCGGCCCGGACCTCGGCGCGCGGCGCCGTCCGGCGCCGGTGGTAGGCGCCGAGCTCCAGGTTGTCTCGGACCGAGAGTGGCCCGAACACCTCCCGCCCCTCGGGCACGATCGCGACGCCGCGGGAGACCCGCGCGTGCGGCGGCACCCGGGCCAAGTCCTCGCCGTCGAGCACGATCCGGCCGGCCGCCACCGGGAGCGCGCCGGAGAGGGCGAGGAGGAGGGTGGTCTTGCCAGCGCCGTTCGGGCCGATCACGCCGACGTACTCGCCGCGGGCGACCGTCAGCGAGACGCCCCGAAGCGCCTGGATCCGGCCGTAGGCGACGACCAGCTCCTCAACCGCCAGCACCGCGGCCTCCCCCGCCCAGGTACGCGCGGATCACCTCCGGATGCCGCCGCACCTCCGCCGGGCTCGCCTCGGCGAGCTTCCGCCCGAAGTTGAGCACGGTCACCAGGTCGGAGACGCGCATCACGAGGCTCATGTCGTGCTCGACGAGCACGATCGTCTTGCCGCGGGTCCGCACCGCGAGCAGGAGCTCGGCCAGGCGCTCGGTCTCGGCGGTGGTGAGCCCGGAGGCGGCCTCGTCGAGGAGGAGGAGCCCGGCCCCGGTCGCGAGCGCGCACGCGAGCTGGAGGAGCCGCTGGAGCCCGAGCGGGAGGGCCTCGGCGGGCTCGGCCTCCCGCGCGCCCAAGCCCACGAACTCGAGCGCCAGGCTTGCCCGCTCCCGGATCCGGCCCTCCTCGCGGCCGGCGCGGGGCGGCCGGAGCACGGCCGAGAGCAGGCCCGCCCGGCTCGCGGCGTGGCAGCCGACCATGGCCGACTCGAGCACGCTCATGCCGCGGAAGGGATGGATCTTCTGGAAGGTGCGGACCATGCCGAGCCGGACGAGGGCGTTGGGGCGGAGCCCGTTCACGCGGCGCCCCGCGAGGCGGATCTCGCCGGCGTCCGGGGGGAGGGCGCCCGTCACGACGTTGAAGAGGGTAGACTTGCCGGCCCCGTTCGGGCCGATGAGGCCGCGGATCTGCCCCTCGGGGAGTGCCAGGTCGAAGCCGTCGAGGGCGAGCACGCCGCCGAACCGCTTGGTGAGACCCCGGACCTCCAGGAGGGGGGCGGTCACTACTTCACCAGGACGATCCGTTCTCCTTCGACGCGGGCGATGATGATGCCGGTGGCCCCCGCGTGGCGGCCGGGCGCGAAGCTGAAGGTGCCGACCACGCCCTCGAAGTTCCGGATCCCCTCGAGCGCGGCCTTGAGGCCGCCGCCGCCCGCGTCCCGGCCGGCACGCCGGAGCCCCTCGGCCAGGAGGAAGGCGATGTCGTAGTTCTGGGCCGTCCACCAGTCCGCCATGTGGGGGTCGCGGCCGTACTTCGCCTTGAAGGCCTCGCGGTACCGGACGATCCGCGGCAGCCGCGGGTCCCGCTTCGGCAGGGTCTCCCACACCGCCACGGGCACGGTCGTCAGATAGGCGCCCTGGAGGTGGGGGCCGGCGATCCGGAGCAGCGGCTCGATACCGGCCACGCTGAAGGCCAGATTGCCGAGCACCGGCGCCGCGAAGCCGATCTCCGCCTTCTGGTTGATGATGAGGGGGACGGGGGCGCCGCTGCCGAGCACGGTGAGCCAGTCCGGCTTCGCCGCCTTGATCTTCGTGAGCTGCGGGATGAAGTTCTTGTCGGCGGCGGCGTTGTAGCTCTCCGTGGCGAGCACCTGGATGCGGTGCCGGGCCGCCTCGTCGGCGAACGCCTTGGCGGAGGTCTTGTCGTAGAGGTCGATCGCGTGGAGGATGCCGATCGTCCGGGCCCCCCGGTCGGCGAGGAAGCCGACGGCGACCCGCGCCTCCTCCTCCGGCGTCGGCACCGTGGCGAACGTGTAGTCGCCCTGGGTCGGCAGGATGAACGAGCAGGTCATGTCCACCACGCGCGCCTTGGCCGCGATGGGGCCGAGCGGCTCGGTGATGTCGCTCCGCGCCGGCCCCACGATGGCGTGGACGCGGTCGGCGCTGATCAGCTGGATCGCGGCGGGGACGCCCTTGGACGGGTCCGACTCGTCGTTCTCCACGAAGACCTGGAGCGGCCGGCCGTCGACGCCGCCGCGCTTGTTGATCTCGTCGATCGCGAGGAGAAACCCGTCGCGGCTCGCCGTGCCCATGTTGGCGAGGTAGCCGCTCAGGGAGTGCAGGTAGCCGATCCGCCAAGCGTCGTCGGCGGCGCTGGCGCCGGTCAGCGCGAGGAGGAGGAGCGCCGCGAGGGCGCCGAGGGTCGCGAGCAGGGCCTTCATCCAGGTCGCGTGCATTTTGGGAGCGCCTCCGGGGTTGTCAAGCGTAACGCCGGCGCCGGGGCTACTCGGCGGGCGGCCGCAGGCCCACCGCGGCCCACGCCGGTGCCGCCCGCTCGCGACGGCGCACCTGGAGCTTGGCGACCACCGGCAGGTGGTCGGAGGCCAGGCGCGCGAGCCGGCTCCGGTGGGCGTGGAACGCCTCGCCCTCGAGCTCGGCGTCCCAGTAGATCCGGTCGAGCGGGAAGAGCGGGAACACGGACGGATGGGTCCGCCGCATGCGGCGCATCCGTGAGACGAACTCGCGCCGGAGCCGGCGCGTGATCGGTCCGCGATGCCACTCGTTGAAGTCGCCCATCAGCACGCGGGGCCCGAGCCGGGTGGAGGCGCCGACGAAGTCGGCGAGCAGCCGGAGTTGCCGGCGCCGTTCGGCGAGGCTCAGACCCAGGTGGCAGTTGAACAGGTGGAGCGCGATCCCGTCCACCGCGAGGTCGACGCGGAGGCAGCCGCGGGGCTCGCGGGCGGCCTGGCTCAGGTCGCAGCGGTCGGAGCCGAGCACGCGCAGGCGCGTGAGCACCGCGTTGCCGAAGGTGCCGTCGCCGAGCGACCGGGTCTCCCCCATCACGAGCTCCATGCCAAGGGCGCGGGCGAGGTGCGCGGCTTGGTCCTCGGGCGGCGGGCCCGCCCCGCGCACGACCTCCTGGAGGCCGACGATATCGGGCGAGATCTCCCGGATGACCGCGACGATCCGGTCGAGGTCGCGACGCCGGTCGAGGCCAACCCCCCGGTGGATGTTGTAGCTCGCCACGACGAGCGGCGTCACGCGGCCTCCGGGGCGCGCGGGACGCACGGGACCTGCCGCAGGAATGGCAGGCCCGCCCACGGCGCCCGCCTCGAGACCCGTGCGCGAGCGCCCCTCGATCGGGACGGTCGGCCGGCGCCGCCGGACCCGGCGATCGAGACCGCGCTGCAGGAGGAGAAAGAAATCATCCGCCCACATCACTGATGATCCTATCATCCCCCTCATGGCAGACAGCCTTCTTGACTACTTCCCGGCGGGGTACACGCCGCGCCCCGAGCAGCGGCGCCTCCTCGACGACCTCGAGCGCTTGCTCGAGGCCCCGGAGGGCGTGGTCCTCGTCGAGGCGCCGCCGGGCCTGGGGAAAAGCCACATCGCCATGACCCTCGCCCGCTGGAGCGGCGACGCGTACCTCCTCACCTCGCAGAAGCTTCTCCAGGACCAGTACGAGCGCCTGTTCGGCGCCGAGCTCCACCTGGTCAAGGGCCGCGACAACTACCCGTGCGAGCTCTACCCGCCCGAGATGCGGGTCACGGCGCTCCACGGCAGGTGCCGCCGGCCCCGGGGCCCGCGGTGCCAGTGCCCCTACGCGCGGGCCAAGGCGGCCGCGCTCGCGGCGCCGATCTTCTGCACCAACACGGCCTACTTCGCCACGCTCCGCCAGTGGCACGGCGCCGACCTCCCGCGGCGTCGGCTCCTCGTCGTCGACGAGGCCCACGCCCTCGAGACCCAGCTCGCCCAGGTGTTCACGGTGGCGTTCTCGACGGACCAGATGCGGAGCTGGTTCGGGGCGCCGCTGCCCCGGCTCGCGGACGGCGAGGCGTATCGGCCCCTCCTCGGCGCCGAGGTGGAGCGCCTCGAGGGCCGGCTCGAGGGCCTGCAGCGGGCCTTCGACGACCCCGCGTTCGCCGACCTCCCGCCGTCGCCCGAGGAGCTCGAGATCCAGGCGGCGCTCGACCGAATCCGCTTCTTCCTCGAGGCGCCTGACACGGAGTGGGTCGTGCGCTACGCCCCAGAGGCGGGCAGCCCCCTCGAGCTCCTGCCGCTGTCGGTGGCGCCGATGGCGCGCGCCATCCTCTTCGACGCGGCCGAGCTGACCGTCCTGTCCTCGGCCTACCTCGGCCAGCGCACGGTGTTCGCGGAGTGCTTCGGGCTCGAGCCCGACCGCGTGCGGGTCCTTGCCGCCGGCTCGCCGTTCCCCCTCGCGCGGCGGCCGATCGTCTACCGTCCCGTGGGGGCGCTGTCGCGGGCGACGCAGGGCCAGCTCGAGCCCGCCCTCGCGGCCGAGGTCGCGGGGATCCTGGCCGCGCACGCCGGCGACAAGGGGCTGATCCACGCGGGGTCCTACACGGCCGCGCGGCGGCTCCTGGCCGAGCTCGGGGACCGGGCGCCACGGGCGGCTCGCCGTATCCTCTTCGTGGACTCGAGCGCCGGCAAGGCGCGCGCGCTCGACCAGCACCGGACGTCGCGGGAGCCGACGGTCCTCCTGTCGCCGTCGATGCGGGAGGGCGTCGATCTTCCCGACGACTTCCTGCGCTTCCAGATCATCACGAAGATGCCGTACCCGGACCTCGGCGACCCCTGGACGGCCGCCCGCCAGGCGCGCGACCCACGCTGGTACGCCCTCGAGACCGCGAAGGCGCTCGTCCAGGCCTACGGCCGGGGCTGCCGGCACGCCGGAGACCATGGGACGACCTATATCCTGGACGCCCAGCTGCAGCGCTTCCTCGCGCGCTACCGGCCGCTCCTGCCGCCCTGGTTTCTCGACGCCGCCCGGGCGGCCCTCACGGAATCCAAGCGCACGCCGACGGCGCCGGACGTCGTCCACCCCGCGTGCGATCACCCTCGCCTCTTCGACCGGCACGCGGGGCTCATCACGGGGCTCCCCTGCCCGCGCTGCCATCGCTGGATCGACCGCGCATCGATTCCGGTCGTCGACTGAGGTCGGGGCCCGCCGGATCCTGGAGGCGCGAGCCCGCTTGCGGCCCCCGCGGCGGGCGCCTAGGATGGCCCTGATGCCGATCGGGAGTTCCAGCTCGACGCGCACCGGATCCTCGGCCGCCCGAGCCGATGCCGGCGGCCCGGCCCCGTCCCGCTCGCCCGCGTGACCGTCTGTGAGCCCACGAGGTCGAGCCGCTAATCCCGCCCGGCCGGAGCCGGCTCTACCGGCGCCGGGCCCCGGCCCGCTCCGCGTCAGTGAAGTGTTCGCGTCGATCCAAGGCGAAGGCCCCTCGGCGGGGACCCCATCCGTGTTCGTCCGCCTCCAGGGATGCGCCGTCGGCTGCGCGTGGTGCGACACGAAGTATTCCTGGAACGCCGGCGGCGGCCGCGAGACGACCCTCGACGCGCTGCTGGCGGAGGTGAAGGCGGGGGCCGCCGCCAACGTCGTGGTGACGGGCGGCGAGCCGCTCGAGCACCCGGCCCTCGGACCGCTCGTCGCCGGCCTCAAGGGCCTCGGCCTGCGCGTCGAGGTCGAGACCGCGGGAACGGAGCTCCCGCCCCCGGTCGCCGTCGATCAGTGGAACGTCTCGCTCAAGCTCGCCCACTCGGGGGTGCCGGAGGCGCGGCGGCTCCGCCCGGCCGCGATCGCGCGCTTCCGCGACCTCGGCGCCTGGTTCAAGTTCGTCGTCGGCGCCGAGCAGGACGTGGACGAGGTGCTCGCGATCCAGGCGCGGTACGGGCTGCCGTCCGCGCGGGTCCTGCTGATGCCGCTCGGGATGCGGCGCGAGGAGCAGGAGGCGCGGATGCCGGCGGTGGTGGAGTGGTGCCGGCGCCACGGCTTCCGCTTCTCGCCCCGCCTGCACATCCTGCTCTGGGGGCCGCGGCGCGGTGTCTAGTCCCCGGCGGCGCGCCGTGGTGCTCCTGAGCGGGGGCCTCGACTCGACGACGACGCTCGCCACCGCTCGCGCGGAGGGGTTTGACTGCTACGCGCTCACCGTGGACTACGGCCAGCGGCACCAGGTCGAGCTCGAGGCGGCGCGCCGTGTCGCGCAGGCGCTCGGCGCCCGTGAGCACGCCGTGCTCCAGGTGGACCTCCGGCGTTTCGGAGGTTCGGCGCTCACCGCCGACCTTGCGATCCCGGCCGGACGCGACCCGGCGGCGATGACGGACATCCCACCGACCTACGTCCCCGCCCGCAACACCGTCTTCCTCGCGCTCGCTCTTGCCTGGGCGGAGACGCTCGGCGCCGAGGACCTCTTCATCGGGGTGAACGCGCTCGACTACAGCGTCGACGGCCGGGCCGTCGTCTGGGTCCGCTCACGGTCTTGGGCACGACCGATGCCGATCGAGGAGCTCTACGCCCTCCCCGACGGCGACTACGAGACGATCGGCGTGGATCGCGCCAGCCTCGAGGTCGGCTGGCGTCGCGTGACCGGGCGGTGGCGGCACCCGGCCGCGCACAAGCGCTGCCTCAGGATCCGCCTGGAGGGAGGTCAGGAGGTCGCGATCTCAGAAGATCATTCGCTCTTCACCGTCGACCCCCTCACCGCTCGTCCCGTACCGGTCACGGGCGCCCGGGTCGAGACGGGCACGCCGATCGTCGTGCCCGTCGATCTGTCGGGCGCCGCCGCCGCGTGGTCGCGCGACCTGTCGGTCGTCGACGTGGGCGAGCTGGTCGCGTCCGACTACGGGCTCGGCGGCCGCGGAGCCCGCGAGGCCCGGGACGGTCTCAGCTCGAATCGCTCGGGACCTGCGGAGATCCCCCTCCGGATCCCGGTCTCCGACGAGTTGCTCTACAGAACCGGCCTCGGGCTCGGCGACGGCGGCGCGGCGTCGTCCGTCGGCCGGACCCCCGGCTCCGCCTCCGACGCCCTCCGGTCATACGTCCAGCCGTGCGGCGTCTCGGGCGGAGGGTCTCCCGCCGACGACGTCGATCGCGTGATCGAGTCGCCGGTCCTCGCCACCCTCGTCAGGCCCCTCGGCCTCCTCGGCACCGTCACGGCGGGAGAGAAGCGCTTTCCCTCATTCTTCTGGGATCTGTCTCAACGGCAGCGCCGCGTCATCGTGGCCGGGCTCTGGGATGGTGGCGGAGGCCGTGTCGCCTCGGGCGAGTGCGCGCTCGAGGCGTCTCACCCGCTCATCGACGACACCTGTCGCTCTTTCGTCCTCGACGGCATCTTGCCGAGCGTCCGAGAGGGGCCGCACGCGGGCCGGCTCCTGAGCCTGGGCCGACCGCACGATCGTCAACGGTTTCTCGAGTTGTATCCTCTGCGTCTCCTGTCGACGCGCCCGGCCGACTCCGGTTGCCCTCGGACCGACGGGCGCGACCAGGCCACGGGCCCGGGCGAAGGCGCCGCGCCCTGGGACGTTGTGGGCCGAGCGGGGCTCGATCCCGAAGACGAGACGGAGACCGACGGCACCGGCGGCCCGGACGACCGGCGCCGTCGGGCCGGGCGCCCCGCAGTCGGATCGGGACCGTCCCGCAGCGCCCTGGCCTCGTCACGCCTGGCCTGCCTTCGCGTGGTCGAGATCCGAGACGTGCGCGCCGAGTACTTGTATGACCTCTCCGTCGACGGGTGCGAAAACTTCGTCGCGAACGGCGTGCTCGCCCACAACTCCGGCTACCCCGACTGCCGCCCGGAGTACATCGAGGCCTTCGAGCGGATGGCCAACCTCGCGACCCGGGCCGGCGTCGAGGGTCGGAGCCGCTTCCGGATCCACGCGCCGCTCATCGCCGAGAGCAAGGCCGAGATCGTCCGCCGCGCGCGCGCCCTCGGCGTGGACCTCGGGCTCACCTGGAGCTGCTACGACCCCCAGCCGGGGGAACGCCCGTGCGGCGTCTGCGATTCCTGCGTCCTCAGGCGGAAGGGATTCGCCGAGGCGGGCCTGGCCGACCCGCTCAGCCCACGACCTCGCTGATCTGGACCTCGGGCGTGACGTTGGTGAAGTTCGGGAGATCGCCCATCACCTCGGCGCCGTGTGCCTTCATCGCCTTCTGGAAATCGCTGATGGAGTTGAAGTAGAGGTAGCCGATCGAGAGGAACGGCGCGGTCGAGCCCGGCGCGCCGCCGGCGAGGCCCTTGTCGACCTCGGCGCGGATGAGCCCGAGGCCGCCGAGCCGCTGGCGGACGAGGGCCATGTGCTTCTGGGCGTAGTAGGCGTGATCGAACTTGGCGCCGGCCTTGCTCGGGTAGTGCACGGACACGCGGATCATGCCGTCTCCTTTCGAGCCGATGATTCTCCGGCAGTATACACGCGGTCTGCCGGCCCGGGGCGGAAGCCCGCCTGCCGCACGCGGCGGAGTCCCCCGGCGCCAGCTCTCGGCCCTCGCCCGCTGGCCCGGGAGTGACTCGCTCCGCCCCCGTGGTCACGCCGGCCGAGTCGGCGGCGATCCGCGCGGTGATGCGCTCGGGCGTCGCCCGCTGAGCGGTGGGACCGCCGCGGGCCGTGGATCTCCAGGGTTGAAGGCCCTCGAGGGAGCCCGATTCCTCGCTCGAAACCGACTGGCCGTTTCCCCCACGTCCTCGCCGCTCCCCCGAACGTCAGGCCTCCGCGCCGACCGACCGGGTCGGCCTTGACGCGACGAGTACTCGCGGGGATGCTCGGGGCATGGACGACCGGGGGCGCGCGGCGGCGGGGTCTGGAGCGGTCGAGCCCGGCTACCTGCCGGCGACCGACATGCCGCGGTTCATCCGCGAGATGATGGAGTTCGTCGACTTGGCGGAGGGGGACGTGGCCGCCATCCGCCGCTCGGCGCCGATCGTGCTCCGGCACGCCGAGCGGCTGACGGCGGCGCTCTACGAGCACTTCCTCGCGTTTCCGCGCTCGGCCAGGTTCTTTCTCCGCGAGGACGGCGGCGTCGACACCGAGCGGCTCGACCGACGCAAGCATAGCCTCGGCCGGTGGCTACGAGAGTCCGCCGAAGTGGCGATGACCCCGGAGTTCTCCTACTACCTGCTCTCGGTCGGCCTCTCGCACAGTCACCGCGCGGAGGGGTCGGGAGGCTCGGTCGCGCCGCACCTCATGATCGGGGCGATGAGCCTCGCCCAGACGGCCCTGGCCCAGCTCTTCGAGAGCGAGCTCGAGCGCGCGGAGGCGAGGGCCGCGAGCGTGGCGTGGAACAAGCTGCTCCTCGTCCACCTCTCCATTCTGCTCCTCGGCTCCCTGCCGCCCCGGCGGCTTCCGTGACCGCTCGGCAGCCCCCGGCCGTGCCAATCGAGGTGCGAGCTCAAGGCGCCCGCTGCCTCCAGAGACGACGCCCCGAGCGGCGAACCCGAATCGGGGGGATGTGCTGCCGCCTCGGGCGAGGGTAGGCCGAGAAGTTTCTGTCGGGGGGCTGGAGCGGCGCCGCCGCTCCAGAAGGTTATGCGCTACGTCGCGACCGTCGCCGTGTCTTGCGGCTTCGGATGACCCCCGCGAGAGCTCGCAGGGCATCGTTCGCCTGCCGGGCCCCAGGGTCGAGCGTCACGACGATACTGCCCTTTGCGTATCGAGAGGCGCACTTGTTCGGCCTTGCCCGGCTGAAGTCGTACTCAGAAAGGACTTCGTCGACTCCAATCTGACGTGCCCTCTGCTGCTTAGCTCTCGCTTTCTTGATACTCCCTTCGCTCACGGCGCGTGGCCCTCCGCGCGCTGATCAGACGGATCGTCTCACGGCGCTCCGCAAACATTACCACGAGCGCGCCTTCCCGACTGACCGAGCAGCACGAAGCGCTCCTCGCCCTCCGAATGGCGAGGGTCGTCGGTGATGCGGCCGAGTGCATCACCGAATGCCGTAGAGGCTTCCTCGAACGTGACCTTGTGCTTCGCACGATTGGCCGCGGCCTTCGGAACATCCCACTCGAACCTCAGGGGCACAGCCAATTATCTGCGCTCATGGCTGGTGTGATTCACATAACGCCGGCGCCGCCGACCGACCCCGGCACGCGGCGCCGTTCTGCATCTCACGGTCGCCTTCAGCCTGGCCTCCCGGCGATCGCTGAGTGCCTGCGAGGTCGTTGAACCGGGCTTCGCGCTTTCCCGCGCTATTCAGCGGAGCGCCGCAGGGTTATCACCGGCGCGGAGCCATAGGTGGCTCCAGAGATGCCCCGGGGGGCTTGACAAGGCCCCCCGCCTAGTCGAGAGTCGGGCCACCGCACGGATCGTCCTGACTGTTCAGCGCGAGTCGAGAGTGCCCCTCGCGGGATTCGAGGAGAGCCTGTCTTCCAGCGGCCGCCGGACCCTCGACGCTTACCCGGAAGACTGCCTTCCCGTGGTCATCCGCCCGTGCCGCGATGCCGGCTCAGGTCGACTCGACGGTCAGCCTCGGGCCAGGGGTGCCGGCCCCGAACCGCTCGGTCGGCGCGAAGCCGCCGTTTCCCGTGGTCCCCCACCCCCCTGTGCCGGTCTGACCCGTTGTGGACCGTCCCGGCTTCTCGCCGCCACTTGGCGGGACGCGACCTTATCGACTCGGCAGCGAGCCGAGTCGTGTTCGAGTCGAAGGAGGACTTATGCACCGTATCTGGAGAACACTCACAATCGGCGGCATCGCCCTGTCGCTGCTCGTCGGCGCCTTCGTCGGCGGGGCCCACGCCCAAGGGACTCAGGGGCAGGGAGCCGTGACGGATGCCATGCTGGCCGCCGACCCCGGCGCAGCCTGGATCCACACCAACGGTAACTGGGCCGGACAGCGGTACAGCACCCTGACCCAGCTCAATCCGGACAACGCAAAAAACCTCAAGGTCGCCTGGCTCTTTTCCACGGGCGCGAAGAACGACGCCCAGAACACCCCGCTCTACTTCGACGGGCTCGTGTACGTCGCCCAGGACAACACGGTCTTCGCCCTGGACGCCCGCTCGGGCAAGCGGGTGTGGAAGTACCAGCACAAGCTTCCGGACGATTGGGGCGGCTACAACGTACCCTTCATCACCGGCAAGCACCGTGGCGTAGCCATCTACGGCGACTACGTCTACTTCCTTTCGAACGACGCCAAGCTGCACGCGATCCACTACAAGACGGGCGTCGCCAAGTTCGTGACGGACTTTCCGGGCTTCCAGTATCCCAAAGACTTCGCCAAGGCGCAGGACTCGACCGGCTACGCGACGACCGTCGGGCCGATGGCGATCCCTGGCACGATCATCGTGCCGATGAACGGGACGGACTTCGGCGGGCTCCCGGGCTACGTGCTCGGTGTGAACCCGGAGAACGGCCAGATCAAGTGGAAGGCCAACATGATCCCGGGCGCCAACGAGCCCGGGTACGACAGCTGGCCGCCGGGCAGCCAGGAGCACGGCGGCGCGGGGCCCTGGATCAGCGGATCCTGGGATCCCGAGCTGAAGACGTACTTCACCGGCACCGCCAACGCGTACGAGTGGAACCCCAAGAACCGGGGCGGCGGCAAGATGGATAACCTCGGCGCCGCCGGCATCGTCGCCGTCAACACCGAGAGCGGCAAGGTGGAGTGGCGGTACACGGCCGTCCCCGGCGACCCCTGGGACTTCGACACGCCGCAGACTCCGATGATCATCACGATCGACGGTAGGAAGACGGTCGTCCAGCCGAACAAGACCGGCTTCATCCACTACCTCGACCCGAAGACCGGGAAGTTCCTCCGGGCCCTGCCCTTCGCCGACAAGATCACCTGGATCAAGGACTACGACACCACCGGGCGGCCCGTCGGCCAGGTCGACATTCCGGCGCAGGGCGCGCCGGCCATCGAGATGTGGCCGAGCCTGCTCGGCGGCGTCAACATGTACCCGTCGGCCTATAACCAGAAGACCGGCCTGATCTACCTGCCGGCCGTCAACGCCGGGATGAAGTACGGCTTCGAGGAGATCAAGGTCATTAGTAATGTCCGCCACTTCGGCGCCTACCAGGAGTTCCTCTGGGGCTACGAGGTCGACCAGGCCCGCGACATCAAGTCAGGCCGCGAGATCTGGCGGAACCAGCAGGACAAGCACGGCTACGCCGGCGGGATGCTGACCACGGCGGGGAACCTGACCTTCTACACGACCCAGGCCGGTATCTTCAACGCGACGAACGCCACCACCGGCGAGGTGCTGTACACGTTCAACCTCGGGACGACCGCGAAGTCCGGCCCGATCACCTTTATGGTGGAGGGTAAGCAGTGCGTCGTCCAGGAAGTCGGGGGCGTGCCCGGATTCGGATACGAGGAGCACCGGGTGGAGTTCGGCGGCATGGTCGCCGCGTTCTGCCTGTAATCCGGCTCCGGCTCGGGTAGCTGCGCTGAGGCGCGCACGGAATCCCGTGCGCGCCTCTCTTTCGCAACGGTGCAGGCGTCACGGACGCGCATGGCGCTGAGCCAGGTCGCTCGACGAGTCCGTGGAGACCGCCGACCCCGCGGGGGCCCCCTCTGTACCCCTCCACGCCGTGCGTGAAGAGAAGCGACGACACTGGAGGCCAAGGGCTGGAAGGTCGTCCCGGCACCGCGCGAGAGTCTCTGCGGCTGAGCGCCGAGGAGGCTGCGTACATCGACCTCAAAGGGTAAGCTGGCCACCGGCCTTCGCGATCGTCGGCGGCGCCGAAATCTCACGTAGGCAGACCTCGCAACGCGCCCTCCCATCGAGGCAGGCGCGCATCGCGAAGGTGGAGGCAGGCGATCCCCCGGTGTCCCTGGACCTCCTGATCAGATCGCTACTCATCCTTGGCGCCTCGCGGCGAGAGTTGTCGCGGATCACTTCTGCTCGCTCGCCCGTCCCAGCCGCATAACGTGCGGGCTGAGCGGCGCGCGCAGCGCCTCCGCCCACGCCTGTTGTTCCGTGGCAATTCAGCCCCGCCGCCGTCATGGCAGCAGCTCGAGCGCCCGAGTAAGGTGCGGACCGACACGGATAGCGGAGAAGTCGCGGCGATCCGTGGTCAACACTCGGTAGACATGCCGTCGCTCAGCTACAGCCACGACTGTGCCATCGACGAGCCCAAGGTTGAGCTTCCCGAATCTGGCGTCGAGTTCGAGGGCACGAACGATGTCGGACGGGAACGGCGGCTCATATTCGTACCGCGTCGACGGATCAAAGATCTCAGCGACGAGCTTCCGCATAGCGACCCTGTTCTCCCGGAGAAAGTAGTCCACCTCGGCAAGAACGAGTCCGGGCACAATAACCAGACTCGCGGACGTCAGGATCTTCTCGTACTCAGGAAAACTCGGTTTGCCGTCGTTCGTGCTGGCGAGGCCGCGGAGGAGTCCGCCGGTATCTGCGACGATCGACGGACTCAAGCCTCGAGATCTCGGAAGAGATCAGATTCATCGCCGAGTTTGTTGTCCGTCGACTCGAAGAGGCGTGTCGAGGGCGGCCGTCGGCCGGTGTAGTAACGAGACGCTACCACCCGCAGCCCCTTGCGAATGAGAGCCGAGGCGGAGTGGCCCGCCGCTCGGGCTCTCTGCAAAGCTCGGACATCCTCCTCTTCGAGTCGAACCGTCGTCGAAATCAGACGCGCCATACATTCACCATACATGAGCTACCGGCCAAACGCAACCGGCCCAGCCGGCATGAACGCCTTTGACTTCGGGGAGAGACAGGAGCGCCGAGATCACCCGAGGCCCATCGCGGGCTCGCGTCGCTCCGGATCGTCTCGACCGTGCCCCGCGCTTCCGGCGTCGCTCGCGGTCGTCCGGAGCCCTCGGCGTCCCGGCGGCGGCTACTCGAAGATCGCCTTGTCCACGTTCTGGGCGGAGTCGAGCCCCTTGATGTCGGCCCGGCCCCGGACCCCCTTCAGGATCGCGCCCTCGAGATTCGCTCCCGTGAGCTCGGCCCCCGTCAGGTCGGCACCGCTGAGATCCGCCCCGGACAGGTTCGCGAAGGACAGCTCGGCCCTCGACAGGTTTGCATCGCGGAGCCGCGCACCGGTCAGGTTGGCCCCCGTCAGAAGGACGCGCAGGAGCCCCATCGGCTGGTTTCGCATGTCCGCCCCGAGGTCGGCGTGACTCAGGTCGGCGTCGCGCAGGTCGGCGTTCGTCAGGTTGGCGATGACCCGCGCCCCGGACAGATCGGTGCCGGCCAGATTCGCCCCGCTCAGGAGAACTCCGAAGAGGCTGGCCCCCCTGAGTCTCGCCTGGCTCAGGTCGGCCTTGCCGAGGAGGGCGATGTCGAGGTTCGCGCCACTCAGGTCGGCGCGAGTGAGCCTCGCCCCCGTGAGGTCGGCGCCGAACAGCCGGGCCCCGGCCAGGTTCGCGGCCGCCAGGTTAGCGCCCGCCAGCTTCGCCCGCTTGAAGTCGAGGCCGCCGAGGTCGAGGGCCGACAGGTCCCGGCCCGAGAGGTCGGCGGGGGCCTCTTCGCTGACGCCTGCCAGGATCGCGACCACCTCGGCCTTCGTCAGCTCGCCGGCTCGGGCGCTCTCTGCCGACACCCCCCACAGGGCGAGGCCCGCCCAGAACGTCGCCAGGAGCCACCGGGACTGCCCCGCCGCGACGACCGCCCTCATCCGCCCTCACCCCGGGTCGCCCCCGCCGAGCCTTCCCGGTACCGGCTCCGAACGAACGCCATGATCCGAAGGATCTCGTCCTCCGTCAGGCTCCCGAGTTTGCCCCACGCCGCCATGCCCCCGTTCGTCCCGAAGAAGATCGTCTGGAACATGCCCCTGTCGGTCGCGTCCCTCGGATACCGCCACTGGCCGCTCGTCAGGTTGGGGCCGATGAGCCCCGAGAGGTCGGGGCCGTGACAGTGCGTGCACGCGACCGCGCGGGCGAGCGTGAAGCCTGCCGCGATCGCGTCCGCGTCGTCGTTGTAGGGATTCCGGCCGGTCTCCTTGAACTGCTTCACCGGCGCGGGGTCGGTGTCCGCCGGGACGAGCAGCCGGGCGATCTCGTCGTCACCCGGATCCGCCAACGGCGCCCGAGCGCCCGCTCCGACGACCAGGAGGATCGCCAGCGCGCCCCCGAGACGCCGGGGGTGCCTACTGCTGGTACCGTTCACCGACGACGCCCCGCTTGATCTCCTCGGGCTTGCGCACGAGCGGGCCCTCGACGGTCGGCACGCCGTAGGCCAGGAGGATCTCTCTCACCTCGGCCTGCTTCCGGTCGAGAATCTCGTCGAGCGTCCGCTGGCGCTCGACGTCCGCCCGGCGCAGCCCCATCGAGATCTCATACGTGAGCGGCACCGGCAGCCCGGGAAGCGCCGGCACCGGCACCACGTCGAGCGGGACCCGCTGCGCCTTGGCGAAGTAGCCGGCGATCGGCCCCCAGACGATGGCCACGTCGATGCGGCCCCCGGCGACGTCCTCGACGATCTGGCCCGGATGCTCGCTCGTCAGGTCGATCGTCAGCCGGTACGAGACCACGTTTCTGATGAGGCCCTTCCTCACCAACGCGTCGCCCGGGGGGGTCCCCGCGACAACGCCGATCCGCGCCCGGCCAAGGATGGGATCGTCCCAGGTGCGGACGCGGAACTCCCCGTCCCGCGCCGACACAAAGACGTACGTCGACCGATAGTAGGGCCGGGTCCAGCGGACGAGCTCGTAGCCGTTGGGCACGCCCATGACCACGTCGCACCGCCCGACCCGGAGGGTGTTGCCGATGAATCCGCGCCGGTCGGGCCACCAGGTGTACACGACGGCCGTGCCGAGCCCCCGGGCGACCAGCTCGGCCAGCTTGTTTTCGAAGCCCTCCCCCCGCTCGTTCGAGAAGGGGAGGTTGTCGGGATCGGCGCAGACGCGGAGCGGGCGCGCCGGCCCCTCGTCCCCGGCGCGCGCCGCGAGGAGCGGCGCCGCGACGGCCAGGAGCACGACCCCGAGGACGAGCCGCCGGCGCATCGGGAGGCCCCCGCGACTCCGCAGACGGGGCGCGGCGCCGGCCCAATCTCCGACCGGCGCCGCACCGCGAGCCCGGGTCACGGCAGCGAGAACACCGTCAGCACGCCGCCGAGGTTCGTGTACTCGGCGAGCTTCTTATACGCGCCGACCGCCCCCAGCCCCTCGGTGTCGCCCTCGAGGCCGGCCGCGAGACCGATCCCGGCCCACCCGCCGACACCGGAGAGGACGGCCACGTACTGCTTGCCGTCGGGTCCGACGTAGGTCATCGGGTTCCCGATGATGCCCGAGGGCGTCTTGAACTTCCACAGCTCCTCGCCCGTCCGGGCGTCCGCGGCCTTCAGATAGCCTTCGAGCGTGCCGTAGAAGACGACGTCGCCGGCCGTGACGAGGGCACCACTCCAGACCGAGAACTGCTCCTTGTTGCTCCAGACGATCTTGCCCTTCGCGGCGTCCCAGGCGATGAACGCCCCCATGTTGCCGCCGGGGCCCGGGAACATCCTGAGGGTCGCGCCGACGTAGGGCTGGCCCGCGGTGTAGCGCACCTCGAACGGCTCGTAGTCCATGCACACGTGGTTCGTCGGCACATAGAAGAGCCCCGTCCGGGGCGAGTAGGCTGCGGGCTGCTCGTCTTTGCTCCCGAGGGCCGCGGGGCAGATCCCCTGAGAGTTCACGCCCGCCCGGGTCCGCATCGCGGGAACCTCGACGGGCCGGCCCGTCTGCAGGTCGATACGGCTCGCCCAGTTGACGGCGGGATCGAACTTCTCGGCCACCAGCAGGGTGCCGGTGGTCCGGTCGAGGGTGTAGCCGAACCCGTTGCGGTCGAAGTGGACGAGGGCCTTGACGGTGTGGCCCCCGATGGGGAGATCGGCGAGGATCATCTCGTTGACGCCGTCGTAGTCCCAGGCGTCCCACGGGGTCATCTGGTAGGCCCACTTGGCGTTCCCCGTGTCGACGTCCCGGGCGAAGATCGTCATGGACCACTTGTTGTCGCCGGGCCGCTGGCTTGGGTTCCAGGTCGACGGATTGCCGCTCCCGTAGTACACGAGGTTCAGGTCGGGATCGAACGCATACCAGCCCCAGGTCGTGCCGCCCCCGGTCTTCCACTGATCGCCCTGCCAGGTCTCGATGCCCTGGTTCTTCAGACCGTACTGCGGGTTGGCGGCGTTGAAGTCGGCGGCGAGCCGGAGGTCGACGTCCGGGCCCATGCTGTAGGCGCGCCAGACCTGCTGGCCCGTCTTGAGGTTGTAGGCCGTCACGTGGCCGCGCACGCCGAACTCGCCGCCGCTGACGCCCACGAGGACCTTGTCCTTCATCACGAAGGGCGCCCCGGTCATGGTCGCCCCGACCTTGGGGTCGGCGTTCTTCGCCTTCCACGCCTCGCGGCCGGTCGTCGCGTCGAGCGCGACCACGTGGCCGTCGAGCTGGTTCAGGAAGATCTTGCCGTCGGCGTAGGAGAGACCGCGGTTGACGTTGTCGCAGCAGGCGACGGCCTGGACGCTCGGGTCCTGCTTGGGCAGGTAGCGCCACTTGATGCGCCCGACGTCGGGTGTGTTGAGATCCAGCGCGAAGACGTTGTTGGGGAACGAGGTGTGGACGTACATCGTGTCGCCGACGACCAGCGGCGCGCCCTCGTGGCCCCGCAAGGTGCCGGTCGAGAAGGTCCAGGCCGGCCGGAGCTGCTTGACGTTGTCGGTGTCGATTTGCTTCAGGGCGCTGAAGCGGGTGGCCGAGTAGTCCTTGGCCGGCATCACCCACTGCCGGTCGTCCGTCTGAAGGCCGAGGAGCTCTTGGTTGGCGTGCGCGACCCAGGGCAGGCACAGCACGAAGAGACATACGATCCAGCGAGCACGTGTCATGGCGAACATCCTCCTTCTACAACCGGACGACGCTCCCTCGTACTCTCGAGACTCTGACCTTTCCCGATCACCCCTCTCCGGCGCGGCGCCCACCCGAGCGCCGCCAAAATCGCCTCGCCACCGGCGCCGTCAGGACTCTGGGCACCACAAAGTCGTCCGAGGACCCGGACCGCATGGGTGCCCCGGGCATCGGATGTGTGAATGGCGAGACTGTATGCCCGCTCCCGCACGCTGTCAACCGCCGGGGATCCCCGATTCTGTACTCGCTCGGTGTCCTCGCTCGTCCCGGAACGAGCCAAGCTCGCCGGCCACGTACGACTTGCCCACCGTCGCGGGCAGTGTATCCTCCTGGTGGAGACGTCGGTTGGTAGGTTCCCACGTTCACCTGTCCGGTGCGGAGGGGAGGTTGAGCCATGCCCCGTTACGAGTACTACTGCAATAAGTGCCAGCGCGAGGTGGCTCTCACGCTCTCGATCAGCGAGCATGAGCGGCGCCAAGCCGCATGCCCGCAGTGTGGCGGACAAGACCTTCGTCCGTTGGTCAGCTCTTTCTTCTCGCAGACGGCGCGCAAGTCTTGAGCTGATCCTCGCCCGAAGGCGGCGCCCCATCGGGCGTGTCGTGCCGCGCCACCGCGGCGGACGGCCCGTCCCCGCTTGACATGAAGCGTGTAGACCGCAGAGTCGCGCTCCGGGACCGCCCGGGCTGGCCGTTATCCGCGTACCGCTCAGGCTCAGCGGCGCCCGCGTGCGGGCGTCCGCTGAAGCCTGGAGTTAGACCGCGTCTTACTAACCAGAGGAAAGCGCTCCGGATGCTCGATCGACTCCACCGCCAGATCCACGTCCAGATCCGGCCAGTAGAGATGATGCGAAGAGGGTTGTTGCACACGGACCAGCTTGGCAATCGGGGCGTCCCGGAACCACGGGAACTCGTCAAACGCCAGAAACAATTCGCGGTCCCCGAGAAGCAGCCAAAAACCGTGCTGCGAAACGTTAGTGACTTCTACGGCCGAAGTGCGTTTGCCACGCTGCCCGGATTTCATCCTCGTGCTCCTGCACCAGCCTGAGCGCAGCGGTAAGCCGCGCGGGGCTCAGCCCGTAGTTCTGTGCGGCAGCAATCTCTGGCTCAAGCCAGAACTTAGCTTCGCCGGTTTCGTGATGAGCGTGAACGTGCACCCTTGGCTCTTCCCGGGAGAAGAAGTAGAACCGGTAGCCTCCCGACCGGAAGATCGTCGGACTCATTGCACTATCCTAGCCGACCGACTGCCAGCACCTCCCTGAAATGCTGCGCGCGGTCTAACGGGCGATCACCCAAGAAACCGGCAGACGGGGTGAGGCGGCACCCCTCTCCCGCTGACCGGGCGGTGGTGGTCACGTTTCTCGACGCCGTGTCTCGGACCAGGCCCGATCTTCAGGAATATGTCCGCCGCGTCTGCTTCCCTGACACACGGCTTCAGGTCGTCGGCGACCGACCGATGTATTGTGCGGAGGCGGACATTCGGTGGGGCGGCGATGGCCGAACGGCGACGAGAGGAGCGAGGACGAGCCCGGCAGTCTGCGTCATGGCGGAGGCCACACAAAGAGACCATCGCCGCCGTTGCCGTGCATGACACCGTACACGTGGCCCGCGGGACCGATCACCGGCTACCAGATTCCGCCGCCTCCCCCGCCCGTCCAAGGGAGCTGAGCAACCCCTGCGGGTTAAAATCTAGTGGCGTACCGGGCGATCCATCCGAGAAACGGGCGCACGTGGTGAGGCGGCGTTCCTCTCCCGGCGTCGAGCACGGCTGACGGAGCGGCCGTGGTCTCGTTCCTCGTCCTCGTGTCTCGGACCAGGCCCGATCTTCACGCCTATGTCCGCCGCGTCTTCTTCACTGATACGCGGCTCCAGGTCGTGGTCGATCGCCGAGGTAGTGTGCGGAGGCGGACGTTCGATGGGGCGGCGACGCCCGAACGGCGACGGAAGGAGCGACGGGACAGGCGAGAGATCGACGACCAGATTCGAACGCAGGGCTGGACCGTGGTGCCGATCAGGGAACGACACCCCGTCGAATGACCTCCCCGCGGCCTTCCTGGGCGCTCTGAGACGCACAGAGAGCCGACACTGGTCCGATTCCCGGGCCCCTGCGGGGGCGTCGGCTCTTACCCGTGTCAAGGGCGATTGCAGAGCGTGCAACTTCGCGTTCGAGACGACGCTCGGACGGCCACAAGTACAGCCCAGCTCGAGAAAGCGCTGGTGGCGGGCATCGAGGTACGTATTTGGTACGTGGGCCTCAGTAGCCCAGGGCTTCACATCGCACGTGTGCGTTCTAGACCACTGGGGGCGACCATAAGTGATCGAGGGCAGCGCGCGTGATCCGCGGCGCTGATGCCGGTCTCAGACCGTCGCTCCGCCTTGGAGTAGACGATCGAGACGCCCCGAGCACCGAGAGTGACTCGGCGCTCGTGGAGGGAGCGTACTGGCCGCGACTCAGCGCGTCGCGTGGCCGGGAGTCGTCGGGACCGTCCCAACCTTGCCCTCTCCCGGAGTCACTTCGCTCGGCGGGGTCGCCTTTCCAGGCGTGGCTGTGGACAGGTGTCCAGTCGCGATTCCCGAGCGGCTCTGGGCTCCCGGTGAGGTCAGCGCGGTCCCGCGGCCAGCACCCACCGAGACGCCGCTCGGCGGCGCACCGTGACCGGCGCCGACGGCAGCGCCATGCCCACCCCCGCCCCCTTGCCCACCTCCGCCGCCGGCGGCCGTAGCGCCTCCAGCACCACCCGGGCCGCCGCCGGGACCGCCGCCGGGACCGCCGCCACCGTGCGCAAACGCTGGGCTCGCGATGAGAACGAGGATTGCTGTAACGGTCAGAACGCGACGAGTCATCGCAATGTGACCTCCTGCCGGCGCTCGCTCGGTTAAGCCGGCCGCTGCGTGGGCATCCAGCCACGTGGCAGTGTACGTCGGTCTCGACCGCATCGCTAGCCCGGTCACGGTCCCGGCCACCTCGCCGGGATGCTTGGGGGAGGGCGCAGCGCCCCCTCTCGTCGCCGTAGCGGGACCCAGTAACCCTCTCGCTGCCGTTCAACGCGGCAGGTGGCCCTCGCCGGACGGTCGTCTGCCGCGTCGTTGTCTCGAACTCCGTCCGGCACGGCGTCGGGATCCGCCGAGCTCGGCCTCGCGCGCGCCCGACCATCCGCAGCCTCTTCCCGGTCGACTTGCCTGCCCTACGTGGGCGCAGGGAGGACATACTCGCGCTCGCGTCGCATTGCACAGGCCGCCTGACCGAGCGACTCCACGACTGTCGCCCACTGCCGTCACCGCCCCCCTCTCCGCCGACTGGCCGGGAAATGTGCGAGAGTTGGAGAACACCTCCTCCGCGCGGTTCACGCGTGCCGGGATGGCGTGATCGAGGTCGAGGATCTCGGCTTCGCCGCAGCGAGCGGGCGAGCCGTCACGGGCCGGCTCGTTCAGGGAGCAGAAGCAGCGGGTCGTCGCGGCGTTCGAGCACGACTATCTCATTCGCGCGACGACCGAGTATCGTGGGAATGTAACGCTCGCCGCTCGGGCCGCCGGCAAGGAGCGGCGTGATTTTCGGCAAACCCCTGAAGAAGCCCGCGCTCGATCGCGAGATCTTCTTCGAGGCCTGCGGATGAGGGCTCACCCGGGCCCAAGCGCCCGAGACGCAAGGCCATCACCACGGTCCGTGACCGGCATCGCCCGATCATTCGGGTCCGTTCCCACCCCACGCTGACCGTTCTGCCCTGCGGGAGCTCTGAATCCGGCGCTCAATAGCCGCGCGACAACCCTGGTGTTTGCTTTGCAGTCGCGGCCCCGTCGGACCATCACCGAACCGAGTCGGCCTCCCGCGTTTGATCCGGATACTCGGCCCTCCCTCAAGGGCCCCCGAGGGGAGCCGGCCCCGATGGATGACTGTTCTGTTGGCGTGCACGCAAAACATCGCCCGGAGCCGGATGGCGGAGGCGCTCTTCCATGACTTGCGCGGCCACGCCATCCGGCACCACGCGCGCCCGGTGGGCGTAGCCTTCTACGCCGCCCGGCGCCTGACGACCCGAGACCGGGTGGGGGCGGACGAGGTGGCGGTCATGGAGGCGAGGCACCTCCAACATGATTCGCAGCCAGCGGCCGGACCTTGCTCAGAAGGCCCTCGTCCTGGACGGCCCGACCTCTGCCAACCGGGGGAAGCGGAGCTGCGCGCGGCCCTCATCCAGGAGGTCCAATCGCTCATGGAGCGATTGGGTGGTCACGCGATTACTCGATCGGCCTGGTGAGCCCTCACGGACCCTCCTGTTCGTGTGCGCCGACAACATCCCCCGCAGCCTGATGACGGAAGCGCTCGTCCGTGACCTGCTCGGCATCGCCACCGCCACCGCCCGCTCGGTGGGCGTGGCCTTCTGCGCCGCTCGGCGCCTGACGACCCGGATCTGGCGTGGGCGGATATGGTGGCGGTCCTGGACGCGAAGCATCTCGCCGCGATTCGCAATAGTGGCCCGGCTTCGCGCAGAAGCCCTCGTCTTCCCCGACCGAGGGAGGGGAGCTCCGCGCGCTCGTCATCCCGAAGATGCGATCGCACACCGACCGATCGGACGCGTAGAGGGGCACGTGTCAGAAGCCCGACGGCGTTCGCGCGACGCCGGAAGCGTAGGACAGGGGCCCGGGCGCCGAACCATCGTCTTTCCGGTGACTTGCCTAGGAGGCAATCGGCGAGCGTCTGGCACCTGTGTTGCTCTGATAGGAAGACCCCTTCACGAGAAGGGCGAACCCGCCGCGAGACGGGGACGCAAAGCCACGGGTCAGGGAGTCGATCCTGACAGCCGGGCTGCCGAAGAAGGGTACGAGGGGCCTTCCGCGGGAGAGGAGGTCCCTCGTGAATCGGTGTCGTCGCCTCATCGTGACCGGTCTGCTCGCCGTCGGGCCGGTGCTCCTCGTCAGGCAGGGACTCGCTCTCGCGCAGACGTCCACCGGACCCGGGTCGTCAGCGCAAAGCCTCACCCAGGCACTCGTCGGCCTGAATACCAAATACCGGCTGGCTCGCCCAATCGAACGAGCGCGTCTCGCGAATCAGCTCCTTGCGACGGCGGCGACACGCCAGCAGGCGCTCGCGTCGCTCGTCGAGAGCGACCCGGGAGAAGTCCTGCGGATCGCGCTGCCCCCTGCCCTCCGCGCGAGTTTGCCATCCGCGGTGCGGGTCTACGTCGAGAAACAAACAGCGGTCGAGGGCACGCTGCTCGTCCTCCACGAGGACTCGCCGACGGGAGGCCGCTACCGTTATTTCCTCGAGTCCACCGCGGGGCGGCACTCGCTTCACTTTGCGACCCACCCGCCGACGCACCTGCTGACGGGCGCTCGCATTCGGGTCACGGGTGTCCAGGTCGATGGGACCGTGGCCCTCGCGTCAGGCAGCACGAGCGTTCAGCTACTGACCGCGGCCCCAGCGCCGAATACCTTCGGGGCGCAAAGGACCCTCGTGATCCTGGTCAACTTCCAGGACAATCCGGCCGAGCCCTACACACCCTCCGATGCGCAGGGCGTTGTCTTCGGCACGACGAGCAACTTCTTCCTCGAGGGCTCCTACCAACAGACCTGGCTGAGCGGCGACGTCGTCGGCTGGTACACCATCCCACTCGACAGCACGACGTGCGACTCGGGCAGCATCGCGGCCTACGCCGAGGCCGCGGCCACCGCCGCCGGGGCCAACCCGTCGGCCTACACGCACCGAATCTATGCCTTCCCCCCCAATGTCGCCTGTGCCTTCGGCGGCGCCGCGACGGTCGGCGGCAACCCAGCGCGGAGCTGGATCAACGGACCCGGCAACATGTCGCTGGGAACAGTCGGCCACGAGCTCGGGCATAACCTCGGCCTGCTCCACTCACACTCGCTGGCATGCGACGGCACGATCATGGTGGGCGCTTGTACGACGCTCGAATACGGTGACGGCCTGGACATCATGGGATGGTCGGCCTCGGGGCACTTCAACGCCTTCCAGAAGGAGCGGTTGGGGTGGTTGAACTACGGCGTTTCGCCGACCATCACCACGGTCACCGTCAGCGGCGTCTACCTTCTCGCCCCCTACGAATCGAACGGCACCACTCCCAAGGCCCTGAAGCTCCTCAAGCGCACGGATCCCACGACGGGGGCACGCGAGTGGTATTATCTGGAGTTCCGCCAGGCGATCGGGTTCGACAGGTACCTCGCCACCGTCGGTGGCCCGTACCAGCTCCTCAGCAGCAACATCCTGAACGGCGTGGAGATCCGATGGGGCTCGGAGTCGAGCAGCAACAGCAGCCGGCTCCTGGACATGACGCCCGGCAGCGTGGACCCCTACACCGGCATCGTCGATCTCTACACCAACGATCCCGCCCTCACGCTGGGCAACAGCTTCTCTGACCCGGACGCCGGCGTGACGCTGACGGTGGGGTCCGTGGACTCTGGCGGGGCCACCGTTTCGGCGACGCTGGCGACCCCGACCTGCCCCCGCGCCAACCCGACCGTCGTGGTCTCCCCGTCCCCGGGCCCAGCGGTCCTCGCCGGGACTGCCGTGGCCTACACCGTTTCGGTCACGAATAACGACGGCGCGGGCTGCGCCGCATCGAGCTTCAGCCTCCAGACGACGGGGCTGCTGACCGGCTGGGCCGGGGCGTTCGCCGCGCCGACGCTCACCCTGAATCCTGGCACCAGCACCTTCACCACCTTCACCCTGACCTCTCCGGCCTCGGCCGCCGCTGGCACCTACACCTTCCCGGCGGGAGCGACGAACAGCATGAACACCTCCTACGCCGCGACAGGGACGGCAGTCTACGTCATCGGCACCACCGGCACCAGCGCCACTACTCTCAATGTCTCCGTGTCGACCGACAAGCTCACGTACACCGGCGGCCAGACCGTGTCCGTCACAGCCAGAGCGAGCTCCGGCGGATCACCGGTCTCGACCGCCGGCGTGACGTTCACGATGACGAAGTCCGACGGCACGGCCGTGAGCCAGACGGCCACCACCGACTCGACGGGTTCAGCGGTGGGGAAGTTCAGGCTCAAGAAGCAGGACCCGGCCGGCGCCTATAAGGCTCGCGCAGACGCGACGAAGACGCCGTTGTCCGGCAGCGCCTCCACGAGCTTCACGGTGGCGAAGTAGGGGCAGCCCTGGTGGCCGGTGAACTGGCCACCAGGGTCTGGCTGACCGCTCGCGACGACGCTAGGTTACTTCGTGGTGTCTATTGCACACACGGGCTCACATCTGCTCGCCGTTGAGGGCAGGAAGTTACCGTCTCCACTGTAGGTGGCCCGGTAGGAGAGGGTGTTCGCGTCAAGATTGACGATGCTCGATAGCGCCGTCCCACAGGGGCTCCCTGAACAGGTGCCACCGGCCAAGGTGACGGTCTCTAGGGAAGCCTGGTGCACGCAGGCGCCGTCGTCGAAGATCTGGACCGTCACCGTACCCGTGGGCGTGGGGCCATCTCCAGCAGGGTTCTTGGTGACGATCACCTGGTCACGCACGGCCACCGTGGCGGCACCGGCCAGGTCAATCAACGAATCGGTGACCTCACTGCCGTTCGACGCATTGAGGATGTGGGTCGCGACGGAAGACTGGAACTTATTCACCGTAAGCGGCTCACACAGACTGGTGAGTGGCCTGGGGTAGTTGCTGTCCCCGTTGTAGGTCGCCTGGTAGGACAGAAGGCCGGGGTTCGGGGTAAAGCTGCCCGAGTCCGACCTCGAATCCGTCGATCCGGCGACCAACGCGACGGTCTGCGAAGAAGCGACGCCCGTGCAATCGGAGGAGCTGAACAGCTGGAACGTCACGGTCCCCGTGGGGACGGGGGCGCCGGGAGTCCCCGTGACGATAGCCAGGTCGTGGATCGTCGTGTTCGGGGCGACCGAGGTGCCCTGGAGATCAGGGTCGGAATCGCCGGCCGCTGAATGAATCTCGGTCCTGATCGTCGCCGCGCATTGCTCGAACCTTCCGATCGTGAAGTCCTTGAGCACGGCCGTGATCGACTGCGAGGAGCGCGTCTCGACCATGAACGTGGGGAAGCACTCCCGCCCGAGGCCGATGTCGGTCAGGTCGAGACCACCCTCGAAGAAGCCCACGACCGGATACTGGCCCGTCCCTGAACCAGACTTGGAAATGAAGTCCGGGTCGAGCGCGGATATCACGCTCCCGTTCGTCGCCGCACACGCGACGTCCGCAGGAAAGGTTCCCGCCGGATTGCAGACGCCGTTGGCGCCCGCCGTGCCGTTGATGAGCTGCGACAGGGTCACACTGCCGTCGCCATTGACGCTGGTGACGACCCACACCTGGATGTTGGAGGTGCCGCCGCCCTGGACGAAGTTGCTGAGGATCAGGATGTCGCCCGGCAGATGGTGGCCGGGGCCGCCGGAGGAATCCTGAAACGTCCCGTCGCTCTTGAGGCTGACGGCCTTCTGGAGAAACCAGAAGCCGATCTGGGCGTCGCCGTTGACGGCGAAGCGGTTGGCGCCAAAGTAGATGATCTTGTCGCCTGCCCGGGAACCACCGAGGGGCTTGTAGAGGGCGGCGAAGGCCTCGATGAGGTCGTCCTTGTCCGGAACACTACCGTCCTTCCACAACCACTGGGTGATGTCCAGCTGGTCCTTGGAGCCGCCACCGGTGAAGATGCTTGCTGGTGACAGGTCCACCACCAGATCCGATATTGCGGCGGCATTGTTGCCGGTCCCCGGCGTCTTTGTACTACAACCGAGGACCCCGTCCGCTACGCACATGTAGAGGTTATCCCAGTCATCTCCTCCACAGCCGAGTCCACCGAAGGCCGTCCCGCAAGTACTCGTTTGCGCATCGCCATCGATCTGAAAGATGCCGTCGTTGTGGACGGCGACCGCCGGCGTCACACCAAGCACCAGCGTCGCGAGCAGGACGACGGCCTGAGCGGCCCATAACAGTGACATTCGCGTTTTCATCGCCGACCCCCCCTGAGAAGCGCGAGCCTCTCGTTGCACGCTCTCGACCACCTTCGTGGTCACGTCGCACCGGCTCGTTGCGAGCCGCCTCCCTGGGCCCAAAACGCAGCCCGACCGGCGCTCATATGCGCTCGAATCGGACCTCTGGGGCCTCTCGGTTGGCTCTCGGGGAGCTCTGTCGAAACTCGTGTTCTTTCAGCAGGTTAGGATGGCTGAACCACCCCCTGTCCGAACGACTCCCGACGGTGGAGGTTGCGGATGAGCTCGGTGTGCGGTGCCCCGCATTTCGGGCACTTCAGCTCCAGGATCACTTGGCCGGTCGTGACTTCGTTTACATAGTCTCCGAGCCGGCGATTGCACTCGTTACAGCGGACCTGGGTCTGCAGCACGGCTGCCATGTCCCCCGGACCTCCCAGGAGAGTTCGGGTGCCTCGCCGACGGGCCAGATCCCGTCGTATGACTCCGCCCACCGCCGACATCTCAGCCTGAGGCTCTGAGCCGTTGATCTATGCACCGATCTCCAGGCGTTGTCAAGCGCCAACGGCCGGAGTGCCAACGGCCGGAGGTACTGTCCTAATTTGGGTAAGAATATACTTGAGTAACCACGCCACCGTGCCACAATGAAACCGCGTCAGAGAGGCAGAAATGCTCGGTTACGTCGAGCGATCGGGGTCGTTTGGACCGTGATGTGGGAACGGGCGAAGCGAGAAGCGATGTACCAGCGTGCGCAGGGTGGTCGTGCTCATCAGCGCAGGGGGCCAGATGATTCCCGTGCTCGCCATCGGCCAGATTTGGAGCAAAGAATCTTGCCACGGGCCCGCCCGAACAGGCACGCGATTCCCGATCCTGATTTCGCCAGGGCGGTGTGCGAGTACTTGTATAACCAATTGGCCGAAGTTAAACGTCGAAACGTGTCCGCTAATCGTCGCGCCATCAGGCGATGTCGATAGGACAACGCCGAGATAGTCACATCCGGGCAATCTTTCTTTCGGTATATATCGTCCGAGCCACACAAAGACATCTTCCGGCGGCGTCTGTGTGCGCTTGAACTCGTGTCGCTCCTCGGCAGTGTAGTAATGGAGCGCCGATTTCGCCGGGCGAGCGTATTCGAAGACCATTGCTGTTTTGACCGCCCATGTCGAAATCAAGTGCTGGCGATTGTCGTCCAAGATCGTGGCGGCACCATTGGAAATCATTGGTGGCGCTAGTGTCTTCAATCTTGTTTCAAGATTACTCATCCACCCGTTGTTGCATCGGATGCACACTGCTCGAACACGAAGTTCCGGTCGGCGTGCTGGCCACTGCTTCTGATCCTGAAAAAATCCGGTCGCCCAAAAGTGTGTCGTACCGAGCACCCCTTTGGTTAAAAGTTTTGCGAGCCATCTCGGCAGCGCATCTTCCTTGCGCGAGACCTTCCCGTCACAAAACAAGCATTGAGGACGCACGGGAGCTACACTTGAACAGGCGCGTTCTCACCGATCCCGCGTTTCACGTCGCCGCTTCCGCTTACGCCGAAGACGCCGAATCGCCTCGTCTACTTCCTTCTTCGAGACTGAGAGGATTGCCTTCGTCGCTTCCACGAAACGCTCATAGGGCGTCGGTGGCGTTGCGCTCATTCCGTTTCCGTCCTCGCCTAGGCCGTCGCGACGGCGTGACTTTGCCCGATCAGGGCCTTGTAGGTGAGTCGTCGTCCGACAATCGTGCGGAGCACGTCGAGGAAGCGCTTGGCGTCTGTCGTCTTCCTAGCGTTATAGCGAAACGCCTGCTCGTCGAGGTAACGGAAGAGATGAAACGGTTCGATGCTCACATAGGTCCCCTTGATGCCGCGCTTGAGGAGCGACCAGAAGTTTTCGAGCCCATTGGTGTGAACCTTCCCGCGCACGTAGGATTCTGCGTGGTCAATGACTTCGTGCGTGTAGTCCGGGGCGAGCCCTTCATACGACTTGAGCGCGTCGGTGTAGACGGCGCTTCCGGGCTCGACGTGCTCCCG
>WNFT01000603.1_pt1 | contig 38468 bp, 30 predicted proteins | sample 5400191 | NCBI WGS metagenome assembly WNFT01 (sample SAMN13153359, study PRJNA577476) | soil metagenome | isolation source: 80 cm saprolite under Madrone tree | place: USA:California | collected 2016-06-14 | reverse complement strand
TGACTTCTGACAGGTTCTGATCGCCTCATCGTATCGGCGAGCGAGGTAGTAGGCATAGGCCACATCGTCAGCAATTAGCGTCGAAAGCGGAGCTACTTCCAGGCCGCGTTGCGTCATCTTGATTCCTTCATCCAGTCTGCCCATCGACAATAGAAGATATGAATATAGTTCGTAGGTGATCTCGTAATTCGGGTTGAGCTCAATCGCACGCTTGTATTCGCGTTCGGCGGTGACCCAGTCCAACTCATAAAACATCGTGTTTGCGCCGAACGCGGTGTGGCCTTCGGCCAACGAATCGTCAAGTTCCAGGGCCCGCTTCGCCGTTGCTATTCCTTTGGGATAACCCTCGCGCGGAGAAATCCAACCATTGGTGGACGATGCGCCGTAAGTTTCGCTGAGGCCGACATAGGCGAGAGCGAAATTCGGATCTACGGCCACTGCCTGATTGAAATACTCTTCGGCTTTCTTATGATCTGCCGGCGTGAACTTCTGCCAGAAGTAATGACCTTTTAAATAGAGCTGATAAGCCTCTGGGTTGTCGGTGTTATGTTTCTTCAGCTTGCTCTGATCGGCGCCGGAAAGCGCCGGTCTAAGGTTCGTTGAGATGGCTTTGGCGATGTCCCTTTGCACTCCCAGAAGGTCGGAAATCTTGCGTTGATAACGGTCGCCCCATATTTGTTTGTTATCTCGCACATCGATCAGTTCCGCGCTCACCAGCAAATCGTCGCCCCGTTGCAGCAGTCGTCCCGTCAAGATCGCGCGCACGCCGAGCTCGTTTCCGGCTTTTAGCGGATCGGTCTCTTTCCCTTTATAACGAAAGGCCGAACTGCGCGGAATGACTTTGAGATTTGGAAGCTGCGTGAGGCTGTTGATGATGCTCTCCGTCAGACCGTCGGAGAGATATTCAACGTTTGTGTCGTTGCTCTGATTGGCGAATGGCAAGACGGCAATCGACTCGATGGCGACCTCAGTGTTGCGCGCATGAAAATAAGCTGCCAGGCCAATGGCGCCCCCAGCAATAATCAAGATCACCACGATAACCGTAGTTGCGAGCTTATGCTGTTTGATTCCCGAAAGAAGGAACTCGGCGCTTGACGGCCGCGTCGATAGCGAAGCAGGCGACGCACTTGTCGCGCTTTCAGTATTACTTGACGGGAAGCGGTTGGTTTCATTTGGCGGCGGTGGAATGGTCGTGTCGATTCCCGGCGGCTTCATTTCGCGCCGCACTTCTTTTAATTCAATCGCGACGTCTTTGATGGTTTGATAACGTTCGTCCGGATCTTTTGCCAGACAGCGACGGACGACTCTTTGCAGGTCGACCGGCGCGGAAGGATTCAGTTCGCTGATGGGAGCAACCGGCTCCCGGATGATTTTATTAAGCGACTCGACCGCGTCTTTGCCTTCGAAGGCCTTTTGTCCGGTCACTGCCTCGAACAGAATGCAGCCAAACGAAAAAATGTCCGAGCGCTGATCGATCTCATCCGTCTTCCCTTGTGCTTGTTCGGGCGACATGTAGCCAACCGTGCCGAGGATGGTCCCGGGCTGAGATTGCTGCAGGATCGCGGTAGCGACTTCGCTGGAAGTGTCAGACGGTCGTTTGGTTTCGATTAGCTTCGCGAGTCCGAAGTCCAGAATTTTCGCGTGGCCATCTCGCGTCACCATAATATTTTCAGGTTTGAGATCGCGATGAACGATTCCTGCGGCGTGGGCTTTGGCAAGTCCTTCAGCAGCGTGTTGTAAGTGACGCAGAAGTCTTCCGAGATCAGTGTGTTTGCGAATCAATTCGCGCAGCGTCTGGCCATCGATATATTCCATCGCGATGAAGTTCGTGCCATCGTGTTCGCCGATCTCATAGATGTGGGCAATATTCGGATGGTTAAGCGCTGCCGCAGACTTAGCCTCGCGAACGAACCGCTCCATGCGGTTGCGATCGGCGGTAACCTCAGCGGGCAAAATCTTTAATGCAACTTTGCGATCCAGCTTCGTGTCCTGCGCCAGATACACCTCGCCCATCCCGCCCTCGCCGATCTTCGCGCGGATCTCATAGCGGCCGAGTTTTGTGCCCGCGGCAAGGGTCATCACTACTCTCTTGAAATTCGCTGGTCTCCCTTTTTTATCACGACGTTCTTCGCCGATTCGATGCACATCAACTGCATCTCGCGCGGCCGTGGGCGAGTGAACGGGCAAACCAGAAAGTCGCCGTATATATTGCTGTTGCCATCTAGTTGCTTAGCCAGGTCTTCAGGCAGGTTGAGATATCCAGGGATGCTAAAACGCTGATCCGAGACCCCGAGCATTCGCCTCGTGCGCAGGTTCCAAAGCCGCACCGCGGGATTCCCATTATGGATTGATAGCCGCCCGTGCACGTTGAAGCACTCGCCAACCAGCTGGGGGTGGTCGCGACAGGACTTCTCAACCAGGACAGATGGAGACATGAATGAGAAACTTCCGCCGAGGATTAGAACTAGCGATGTCGCCATGCGAGTGAACATAAACTCACCATTTTGAACTTATCGAGCAATAAGTGGCGCGCTGGCTTCCAGGCAACGCAAGCGCAGTTTAAGATGAGCTAACTAAGCCCGGCCCATAACTTCGCCTGTCTGCGTATTCACGCGCACGATTTCGCCTTCTTTGATGAAAAGGGGTACGCGCACCGAGAGACCAGTTTCGAGCGTTGCCTGTTTACTTGCGCCACCGGCGGCGGTGTCGCCGCGCAGACCCAGTTCCGTTGACGTGACTACGAGTTCGACGTACTGCGGGAGCTGCAGCGAAACTGGCGCGCCGTTGTATTTCAAAACCTGGAGTGACACACCATCCTTGAGATAGCCGCGATCGCTGCCGACGTTTTCATTTGAGAAAACAAACTGCTCGAAGCTCTTCTCATCCATGAAATGACACCCTTCGGCATCGTGGTAAAGAAAGGAGGCAGGCACCGTCTCGATATCCGGCTCTGCAAACTTCTCACTCGAACGGAAACTCTTTTCCATAACCGCACCCGTCAATACGTGACGCAGACGTGTGCGCACCATCGTCGCGCCGCCGCGGGCCGTGGGCGAAGCAAAGAAAACGTCGAGGACCAGGTAAGGTTCACCGTCAACCGCGATCATCAATTTACGTTTCAGTTCAGTGGCTCCAATAAGCGCCATAGCGGTTCACCGTTCCTCTATCTTCACTGTGGAAACCCGACGCGACGCACTCTTTGAGTTCGGCGAGCAACTTACGCGCATCATCTTTGCGCCCTGATTTCGCGTAAGCATATCCACTGTCCCACCCAGGAAAGCACTATAGCGTCGCCTGATAATGCTCCCACTGCTGCTTCAACTTCACCATGAAAGCAATGAACGCCTTATCCTTCCTTAGAATGTCGAGATTGGTGTCGTTGGCAAACAATGGATAGCAGGGAAAGCCGTCCTCGGAGGCGTCTTGCAGCCATTTGACCGCGAGTTCGGTTTGATTCATGAGCGCGTAAGCCGAAGCGATGTTGTAGGCGGTATGATGAAAATGGCCGAAGCCGCTGCCGATTTCAATCGAGTGTTGAATGGCCGCTTCCGCTTCGCGATAGTTGCCGGCCTTCGCCAGCATCATTGCCTTCACGCTGGTCCCCACTCCGCCTTCGTCTTGCGGATACTTCTTCAAGTAATCGTCCAGCAGTTGTGTTGCCTCTTCAGTGCGCCCCAGCCGGAATAAAGCAGTCGCGTATTGAAAGGCCCACAGCGAAGGGTTCGTTGTCAAAGGTGTGCTCTTGAAGATTGTGTAGGCGTCTTCATATTTGCCTCGATACAAATCTATGACGCCGAATCGGAAGTGCGCCAATGTGTTGCTCGGGTTGATGGTAGTTGCCTTTTCCAGCTCGGCCCAACCTTTATCGAACAAGCCGATATGAAAATAGACCACACCCAGTTGATGGTGAGCCTCGTCGAAATTGGGGTCCAATTGCAACGCGCGCCGGTACGATTGAATAGCCGGCTCGTGCGGAAAACGGTTGTCATGCGTCCAAAGAATGATGCCGCGCGCATAATGACCTTCAGCGAGGTCCGGGTCCAATGAAAGAGCTTTTTCAACGGCGACTGCGGCATCCTCGTTCAACGGTTTCTTTTCCGCATCGGAAGCATAAAAATAAAATGACTTTAGATTGTAAGCGCGCGCCAGCTCCGCCCAGCCCGGAGCAAGTTTCGGATCGACGCTTATCGCCTGTTTCAACAAAGATATCGCATTGTCAATCTGAGCCAGATTTTCGCTCTTGAGATTTACCTTGGCGCGCAGATATGTGTCGTAGGCAGGTGAGCTTTCATATTTATTGATAGGTTGGTTGCTGATCGTTGGGCGGCGAAACAAACGCAGGTATCCGACTAGCGCCAGGGTGAACATCACGAGGACAACCAAGGCCAGCGCGGCGCGAGACTTGACCAATCGTCGCCAAGTTGCCTGCTGCTTCGACGCCGCGGTGTCTATCCGAACTGTCGGCGCATCGCTGATTGAGGCCACGACGTTGCCACTGTCAAACTCGCGGCTGACTCGATCCAGATCAACCAACAATTCAACCATCGTTTGATAGCGCCGCTCCGGCTCTTTCTCCAGACACCTGAAGATGAGTGCCTCAAATCCGGCCGGGATCGCGCCTGAATGAGATTGCAATGGCGGCGGGTCGCGCATCAGAATCACGGACGTAAGCTCAGCCACACTCCTGGCCTCGAATGGCCGCCGCCCACTCATGATCTCGTAGAGCAGCGCGCCATAACTGAAGATGTCGCTGCGACTATCCAATTGCTCTGCGCGCAACTGTTCCGGCGACATATAGGGGGCAGTTCCCAGCACCACTCCGGTTTGCGTCAGCAGCATCGCCGTCTCAGCTTCAGTGTCAACCGCAACCTCGCCACTCACAATTTTCGCCAGGCCGAAGTCGAGCACTTTTACTTTGCCGCGAGGCGTGATGATGATATTCGCCGGCTTAATGTCGCGATGGATGATGCCGTGCGCGTGGGCTTCAGTCAGTGCCTCGGCCACTTGCATAGCGATCGAAAGCGACTCCGGGAGATCGAAGGGCTGGCGCTTCATTCTGATATCGAGCGTCTCGCCTTCAATGTGTTGCATCACGATGAAGCTGCGATCATCCTCTTCGTTGACTTCATAGATCGAGCAGATGTTCGGATGGTCCAACCTGGCGGCTGCCCGCGCTTCTCTAACCAGACGCTTTTTGGCTTGCTGATCCGCCACTAGAGTCTCCGGCAAAAACTTGATCGCCACTTTGCGATCGAGTTTGGTGTCCTGCGCCAGATAGACTTCACCCATTCCGCCCTCGCCGATCTTCGAGCGGATTTCGTAGCCACCCAGTCGTGTGCCCGCACTGATTGTCACGACAGTCCTATCACGTTCCCAGTTCACTGCGGAAAGGCGACTCTCGGCAGAACGCGAGTGCGTCATCCGTCTCAAGGCGTTTACATGTCGAGCAGCGCTTCATTGTCGTAGCGCAAACTGTTCAGTTTGCATTTTTTCCTTAATTGATTCATTCGTAACGTCCGAGCTTTGTCCTAATAGTAAGACCCATAGAGGAGGCAACGAAGATTATCGAGATGGTGGAAAGCCGTAGTGCCGTCTCGTCGACAAGCTACTTCAACTGTTCGTACTCCTTCCTGGCCTCGACTAGTATCGGCAGGTCGGAATCAGCGTCTTTCCACAGCGCCAAAAAATCCTGATACTCCTTTCGTGCTCTCGCCGTGTCTCCCATCAGGGTTGCTGCGCGCGCCAGACCAACATGCGCCAGCGGATACAACGGAGACGCCGGTTCGACGCCGCGATGATCAAGAATTTTTTGGAACTCGGCGGCGGCTTCGGCGCCCGCCTTCTGACGCAAATAGATTTGACCTCTAAGATGTGTGAGCCAGAGGCCGGGAATGTTTCCTAATTCGAAACGCATCGCTGGTTGCAACGCCTGGATCGCCTGGGTGGAATTGCCGCGATTCATTTCCATCGCCGCGCGAATCATGGGAATCAGCGCGGCATTTGTCGGCGTATCTTTCGGAAAGCGTTTCTGCAATTCATCGATCAGAGTTTGAGCCTGGCCTGACTCGTTGCAATATGCCAGGGCCAATGCGGCGGTGGTTAGACCCAACTTCGCGCGCGAGAGGCCAAGCCCGCGGGCGACGTCCTCTTTTGCCGGCTGGCATCGGCCCATGACCGCATCAAAAAAACCAACCAGTGTTTCGTTCTGGGCCGCATTCTCTTTTCGATCCTGACTCAAGTGCAACTCTGTGGAACGGCGAGTGAAATCCATCGACCGGCGCCATTGTCCATAAAATGCCGCCGCGCTCGCTTGCATATCGAATGCATCGGGCGACGGGGCCTGTTTGCCAAACCAATCGTCGTCGGCTTTCATCGTGGCTTGATCACCGCGAAGGAAAGCCAATTGATAACTATAGAAGTGATAGACGGGTCGATTGGGATTTTGTCCCACAGTCTGATCCAGTACCTGGCGGGCTTCGTCAAAACGGTTAAGACGGATAAACGTTTCGACGACATTGCCCTGGGCAGTCGCGTTGTTTGGGCTGAGACGCACAGCTTCGCGGGCCTCTTTGAGTGCTTCTTCGTACTGACCGGTCAGACTGTAATTGACTGACAAATTGTTGTGGGGAATATAGTCGTTCGGGTAACTCTGCGCCCAAGCCTTCAGGATGTTGATGACCTCGTCTCGATCGCCGGTTACATAGGTCACATATTTTTCCGAAATATAAAAACGCTCGCGCTCGCTCACACGATCGCGCAGGTCATAGGCCCTCTGCGCATATTGGGTCGCCAATTCCGTCTGAAAAAAATTGTTAAAGATTACCGCCAGCCTCGCATAAGCCAGCGCAAAGTTTGGGTCCAACTCAATCGCTCGCCTGTAAAATGGAATTGCTTCGAGTTGGTTTCCCTGAATTCGCTGTTGGTTTCCCTGCGAAAAAGCTTTCAACGCCTCGAGTGAAGAAGTCGTCGCCTGTTCAATCGGCGCATCGAACTTCTTGACCGAACTTAGCGACTCGCCCAGCTTCTCTCTCAACTGCGAGGCGGCCTTACCCAGGGCTTTGAGGACTTGCTCCTTACTATCAGCTTCGGCTTGTTCGCGAGCAATCGAGTCGCCGGCCAGCGCGTTGTTCGCTTCGAGAGTGATAACGTAATGACTTCCGAGGCCGGCAATGGAACCCACAATCATGGCTTTGATGCCCTGACGCGCGCAGATCTCTTTGGCGACGTCCTTCGTTATTCTCTCGTTCGGAGACCGGCCCATGAAGCGCAGCGTTTCGTTTACTCGCTCGTCGGGAAATATGTTCAGAAAAGGTGATTGCCCGAGTTGCACGGCCAAAGCCTGTTTCAAGGTCCCGTCGAAGACCGGCTCGCCCGTCGTATTTACAAAGTCAGCAAGCAGCACGGTGTCTTTTTCGGTGAGCGCCGGTGCTTTGCTCGAGAAGAAAAAGAAGAACGCGGCGAATGCGATGGCGACGACGACGGCTGCCGCCAGAACTCCCACGCCTTTCTTATGACGCCGAATTTCGCTGACGATGTATTCGGCGTTGGAAGCTGCATGAGGCGCGCCGGCAGTCGCCGTAGCCACCGCGCCCGAAGCGGTCCCTACGCTGGCTCCGCTGTGCGTAGCCACGGCGGCGCGCAGCTCCGGCGGTACGGTGCGATCGATTTCCGCATCGACCTCGAGCTTTCTCTTCAAGTGACGCAGATCAATCAGCAGGTCCTTCGCCGTCTGATAGCGTTCCTCGCGATCTTTTGTTAAGGCCTTCGTAACGATGCGTTCGAGTTCGTCGGGCACCTCGTTGGCGTAACGTGTCAAAGGCGCGGGATCTCTTTGCAGAATGAGCGAAATAGTTTCCGTCGGTGTCTCACCTGCAAAGGGCACGTGGCCGGTAACCATTTCATAAAGCACTGCGCCTAAACTCCAGAGATCGGTGCGTTCATCGACGTGCGTTCCCTTTGCTTGTTCGGGCGACATGTAATTCGCAGTGCCCATCACCGTGCCGGCGCCGGTGTTGACCATCGCCCTGGTAGGAGCTTCGGTATCTGTAGTTGAGCCCCTCGGCTCGGTGAGTTTGGCAAGGCCAAAGTCGAGAACCTTGATGTAGCCATCGCGTCTCACCATAACGTTCTCAGGTTTGATATCGCGATGAATAATTCCGGCAGCATGCGCGGCGGAGAGCGCGCTGGCTGTTTCGATCGCAACTTCGAGTACCTCGGCCAGCCTCATTCCCGCGTTAATGCGCTGGCGCAAAGTCTCTCCGTCGATGAATTCTGTGGCGATGAAACGAGTCGCGCCGCTCGTTCCAATCTCATGGATCGTGAGGATGTGCGGATGATTTAAAGCCGAAGCCGACTTTGCTTCCTGAATGAAGCGCTGCAAACGTTGCTGATCAGAGGCGAGACTTTCCGGAAGAATCTTGATCGCCACCGTCCGATCCAGTTCAGTATCTAAGGCGCGCAGTATCTAAGGCGCGATACACCTCGCCCATCCCACCCGCGCCAATCTGCGAGCGGATTTCATAACGACCGAGTTTTGTGCCGGCTGAAAGTGACGAAGACATCAGGGAAGCTTCCTAAATCAACAATCGCGGTTCGATCTTAACCCCTGCCTGAACCGGCACATTCTATATGTGTTAGTTTGAGGACGCGAGGAGGCGCCGCCGCGAGACCGTGAACGATCTGCGATGCGTAGTCAATCGCCTTGCGCTGCGGCAACGCCGTTCCGGCCATACGCTCGCGCAGCGTTTCACCTTCAAGCAGTTCCGAGACGATGTAAGGCGCGCCCTCATGCGTACCGATGTGAAAGATGACCAGAATGTTCGGATGATTGAGCGCGCCCGCGGCCTGCGCCTCCTGCTCGAAGCGACGTAGACGTTCCGCGTCCGCGGAGAGCGCAGCAGGCAAAACCTTGATGGCTACGTCGCGTCCGAGCTTCGTGTCGCGCGCGCGAAAGACTTCGCCCATCCCGCCTTCGCCAATCTTCGAGATCACCTCGTAATTTTCAATGGTTCTATTTATCAGGGTCATCAATATCACTCCGACAGTCCCACGCGCCGCATTAGTTCGGCAAACCGTGGGTCGGACCGGAGGTTGAGCCCCCGCAAGTAAGACTGATAGGCTTCGGTACTGGTCGTGCCGCCTCTATTCAGTTGCTGCCGATCTTCGCCGGTGAGTCTCAGTCGCAAGCGTTCGGAAATGTCTCGCGCAATCTCTTGTTGCACCGTCGCGAGATCTGCGGCGCGACGGTTGTACTGTTCGCCCCACAACTGCGTTCCATCCGCAACGTTAACCAATTCCACGCTGACTGTCAGGTTCTCGCCCTGCTGCAACATTCTTCCGGTCATTACGGCGTTGACGGCGAGTTCTTTGCCCACAGTCTGCGGATCGGACTCGCGTCCTTGGAAGCGAAACATCGTACTGCGCGCCATGACTTTCAATTGAGTAAGTCGCGAAAGGGAGTTGATGATGCTTTCAGTTACGCCATCAGAAAGGTATTCGAGGTTCGGATCACCGCTCGTGTTTTGAAATGGCAAGACCGCGATTGAATTAATTGCTGCGTTGCGCTTGTGCACGTAGTAGTAGTAAGCCAGCCCGGCAATCGTCACGATAGCAGTGGCGGCCAGTATCAGCAGTGTAGCTCTACGACGCTTGGTCTCACTCAGCTCGCGAGTTCTGCCCGACATGCTTTGTGAATCAAGCAAAGTCGCCGGCGCAGCGCGTCGGCTTATGTCTGCATCATTAACCGTCTGCGGCCAGGATGCTTGTCTCTGTCTCAGTCGCGCCCGGCGTAGAACCAAACCTTACTGTACCAGCGTCCGAACTTGAGTCGCTGACCAAAGCCGTACCATCCACACGACAGAACACTAGCGCATCGTCGTTCTCAACTCGTTTACATTTCGGACAGCGTTTCATTTTCGGAGTGCCGCGACCTGTCGCAGCTTTTATCGTTGCAATCGCCAGACGTTTTTGGTCCGTTCCCGGAACTCGTCTTATTTACTCATCGACGCGGTGTCGGGTCGCCGTCACGATTTGAGGCCGGTCCGACGCTTCGCTAATGGAGGTGCACTTTACCCATTCCGCCCGCGCCAATCTTCGAGCGGATTTCATAACGGCCAAGCTTGGTGCCGAGTGACGGAGTGCGCCCACGAACGGTGGTTCTTAGATCGATTCCGAAATTCCGGCGTATTCTATCTGACTTACAAAGCCTGGGCTAGAGTTGGAGCCCCAAAGCTTTGGGCCTACGGGGCACTTCTGATGTGCTTTGCCGGCGCCCGGCCTTTAGCACAAACTTCTAATCGATTGCCGGCGATAGCATTTCTGCTAAGATAAACGTTGCACCCGGAAGTTGGGGCGGACCGATGACGCCAAGCGTAAGGGAACAATCTTTGCGGATCTGACGGACGATCCCGGCGCGTTTTCGCTAGCCAAACGGTTCCTGCAAACATCCTGAGATCAGCTATGAAAGCGTATACTGACACGTTCACGATTTGAGCCGGACGCCTGGAGAATGAGACAAAGGAGCAATGAGCGTTCGGCATGAATCAACGCGTTAAGCGGCTGGTTACAATCGGCCTGAGTCTTTTATTACTTGCACGTCTTTCAATTGAATTAACAGCTTCCGCGACGCGTTTAGATTGCGGACTCGTCCGCCTGCTCGGCACTCAGCGCACAAGTGCGCAAACTAGCAGGCTGCGGAAGAACTCCCTCTCCCTTTGGGAGAGGGCCGGGGTGAGGGACGAAGTTAGCGAGAGTGGGAGAAGAATGATAAGAAGTAGTTTTATTTCCTGTTATGCTAAGCCCCTCACCCTAACCCTCTCCCAAAGGGAGAGGGAATTTGTCAGCCCGCTAGAGGCTCAGCGCACAAGTGCGCAATCTAAACGGAGTTCTACTCTAATCGTCGATCTGTTCCGGACTAATTGCGCGCGTTGTCATGGTGCTGATGGGCGTGGAGATACTCCGCTTGGGCACACTTACAACGCGCCGGATTTTACTGATGCCGAATGGTGGCGTAAGCATTCTGACATCACGAGCTCCGGTCTGGTCTCGATCGTGAGTCATGGCAAGGGTGGGATGCCTGCGTTTGGAAAGAAACTTAAGCCCAGTGAAATTAGACTGTTGGTGAACTACGTTCGCCGTTTTCGTAAGTGATGAGATTTCCCAGAGCCAGCGGCATCCTGCTTCATCCAACATCGCTGCCCGGGCGGTTTGGAATTGGCGATCTTGGAGACGAAGCCTACCGATTTGCAGATTTTCTGGACGCCAGCGGACAGAGTCTATGGCAAGTTCTACCGCTGGGACCAACCGGTTATGGCGATTCGCCTTACGCCGGCTATTCGGCGTTTGCCGGCAACGCTCTGTTGATTAGTCCAGAGCGTCTTTCTCTAGCAGGGCTGCTGGAAAAACGTGAGTTGACCGAGATCTCGTCTGGGCCGTCCGAGCGCGTCGATTTTGCGCGCGCGCACGAGATTAAGGATGCGGTTCTGGGAAAAGCGTTCGGAGATTATCAGCGTACGACGGACACCGAATTCCGCGCTGCGTTCGAGACGTTTGCTGAACAAAACGCTTCGTGGCTTGATGACTATGCGTTGTTCCGCGCGCTGAAAACCGCTCATGATGGCGCCGCATGGTACGAATGGGAAGAACCAATAGTTCGGCGCACACCCGCGGCGCTGGGTCGTGCTGGTGAGGAACTTCATGATGAAATCGAAGCGCAGAAGTTCTACCAGTTTCTCTTCTTCAAACAGTGGCTCGATCTAAAAACGTACTGCAACTGCCGCGGCGTCAGAATGGTCGGCGACGTTCCGATCTTCGTGGCGCATGATTCGGCGGATGTCTGGACCAATCCCGATCAGTTCAAGCTCAATCCCGATGGCACGCCGATCGTTGTAGCCGGCGTACCGCCGGATTATTTCAGTAAGACCGGGCAGTATTGGGGCAATCCAATCTTCAATTGGGAGCGCATGCTCTCCGATGGTTTCAAATGGTGGATCGAACGCGTGCGGGCAACCTTGCAGATGGTTGATATCGCGCGGATCGATCACTTTCGCGGGTTTGCTGCCTGTTGGGAAATTCCGGGAGGCGACAAGACCGCCGAGCGTGGCCGCTGGGTCGAAGCTCCCGGTCGAGAGTTGTTCACCGCGATTCGCAACGCGCTCGGTGAATTGCCAATCATCGCCGAAGACCTGGGTGTGATTACGCCTGATGTTGAGAAGTTGCGAGATGACTTTGGTTTTCCCGGGATGCGAATTTTGCAGTTTGCTTTCAGCAGCGACCCGAAGAACAACGATCTGCCTCACAACTACCACCGAAATGTTGTTGCCTATACCGGAACGCACGACAACGACACCACTGTCGGGTGGTTCAACAGCGTGGCCGGCGAAGGTTCGACGCGAAACGCGAAACAAATTAAATGCGAACGCGAATTCTGTATGAAGTATCTGAAGACTGATGGAAGAGAGATTCACTGGGATTTCATCCGCGCTTTGTTTGGTTCCGTCGCCAACACGGCGATCGTTCCGATGCAGGACGTGCTTGGGCTCGGAACGGAAGCGCGCATGAATCTACCGAACAGCACTTCGGGAAACTGGTTATGGCGATTCAGAGCGGATGCACTGACTGATGAGCTGGCTGAAAGATTGAAGGACGTAAGCAAGCTGTACGGCAGAACTCCGGATGGCCCATCTTCCGCCGCCCGTTGAAATAATGCTTTGGGCGCGATCTATAGAGATTTAGTTCGACGCTACTCATCGCGTCGGAAATCTCGCGGTTGCGCATGAACCAACGCCAGACGTTTCCAGTCCGTGCGTTCTCGACGCCTAGCAGCGTAATTCCGAGATCGATTCCGATTACGTCACCATCAACCCATCCGGTGTTTGGATTAAAGGCATCGGCGAAACCGTACGTGGCATAAATTCGCGGACCGAATTTTGCCCGCATGGTATGCAACGCGGCCACGGCCAATTTCGGAATGAACATTAAGGAGCCGGCGGCAGCGTACGGTACGACTGTGCCGTCGATTGCTTTGTCGCGCGGCGGTCCGCCCCACGCGACGTATCCGTTAATACTGTCCGAGGCGCTGATACCCCAAATGTTTGGCCCATAGCCGGGAAACTGTTTCGCGAGATCGATGCAGAACAGACGATGGGCCAGCGTGGCCTTCACCGAGTTTTCAAAGTAACTAATGTGTTCGCCCTTAACTTCCCGACGATAGCGAAAATCGACCCACGCCTGGGAGTACTGATAAGTAAACAGCGGCGTCTTTCCGAGATACCGGTAGCCGTCGTAGCTATTCCAGTTGCGCTTCCACGCGTACCATGAGTCTGGCGTGATTGGATGGGTTGTCGATCCAATCGCCATAAGATACAAGATCAGATGCTCGCTGTAATCGTCCCAACGCGATTTAATGAAGCCGCTCTCAGGACGCCAGCCCATCGCTAAGAGCGTCGGATGGCCATTGAGCATCCAGGGGAAGTCTATTCGTTCGTAAATCTTCGTCGCCAGCCGCACGATCTCCGCCTCGTCGTGAAAGTACTGCTTGGCCGTTAGCATTCCGGCAATCAACAAAGCGGTATCGATTGACGAAACTTCGCTTTTCCATTTTCTCTCGCCCGTGTTCGCATCCATCCAATGATAGAACCAACCATGCTCTTGCAAAGCACGCTCGGCAAAAAAGTGCAGCGTCACCCGCACCCGCTCGCGCGCCGCGGCAGGGTCAACCCAGCGACGATCGGCGGCAATGCAAAGCGCCGTCAGGCCAAAACCGGTAGCTGCAATGCTGGCGACTGCGCGATGATTCTCATCGGTCGCAGATCCATCCGTGTGCGTTCGGTCGAGCACCAAGCCTGTCCGCGGATTGCCTTGATCCCAAAAGTATTGAAACGAGCGGCGTTCGAGATCTTCGAGAAGGGCTTCATCGCGGGCAGAGAATTTCGGTGCAGGGACGATCGCATAGCCGGAAGGCGCGGCGTGAACAATTAGCGCAGAGATGAGAAGTAAGAAAAGAAACCTGCGTTGCTTCGGCATTGGTTGATTGCGAGTGACTCACGCGGAAAGACCGCGTAGCGGTCCAATGTTTATAGAACACAGAGTTAGGCTAAAACACGGAAGCTCCTTTAGGAGCGCAACCAATTGGCTTTGCGCCCATAAATGGGCGCCGAAGAGTCGATAGACGTGTCCTTGTCTATAAACATTGCATCCCTACGGGATTTCTCTGCACGCTCCTTAGTAATCGGAGCTATGTCGACGATGCCAGCTTCTATTTCTGAATTTCAAAGCTCGCTACCAATTCGTGTTCGTCCGCCGAGCTTGTTCCGACCATGACCTTGAATTGGCCGGGTTCGACAACGAAACGCATCTCGCGATTGTAGAAGCCCAGATGTTCGGGCATCAGCATGAACTCGATGCGGCGCTTCTCTCCGGGTCGCAAAGTGATACGCTGGAAACCCTTCAATTCCTGCACGGGACGCGTCACACTTGCCGCCACGTCTCTGATGTAGAGCTGCACGACTTCATCGCCGGTGCGCTGGCCGGTATTCTCAACTTCGAAGCTGACGGTGACTCGCCCGTCGGGACGTATGCGCGTTGCGCTTAGTTGCAGATTCGACAATCGGAACTGCGTATAGCTGAGGCCGTAACCGAACGGGAAAAGCGGCGTCCACGACACATCCAGATATTTCGAGGTGTATTTTTCGTTCGCATTCGGTGGCCGGCCGGTATTCATGTGATTGTAATAGAGCGGCTCCTGCCCGACGCTGCGCGGGAACGTGACGGGAAGCTTGCCACCAGGGTTAACATCGCCGAACAATACGTCGGCAATTGCGTTGCCTCCCTGCGTTCCGGCAAACCAGGTCTCCAAAATCGCCGGGGTGTTCTCGGCAATCCAGTTGATCGTGAGTGGGCGGCCGTTCATGAGCACGACAATCATCGGCTTGCCGGCCGCATGTAACGCCTTCACTAAGTCCAATTGTTGTCCTGGTAGATCGAGCAAGCTACGCGAAGATGCCTCGCCGCTCATGCCGGCAGATTCGCCGACGGCAACGATTACCACGTCCGATTCTCGCGCAACGCGCACGGCTTCGTCGAATCCTTCGGTGGAAATGCCGTTGACGTCACAGCCTTTGGCGTAATTAATTTTGGTTGACGGGGAGACCTTCGCCTTAACGCCGGTTAACAAGGTTACGGCATCGCTCGCCTGGCCGTCGCCTGACCACGAGCCGAGCAAATCTTGCTGGTCATCGGCGAGTGGTCCAATCAAGGCTATCGACTTCACACCTTTGCTGAGCGGCAGCATCTCCCGTTCGTTCTTCAAGAGCACCATTGAACGCGCGGCCAGCTCGCGCGCCGCAGCGACATTTGCTGAACTGAGAATTACGGAACGCTCGCGCGCCTCATCCACGTAAGGATGCTCGAACAGGCCGAGCCGAAATTTGATCCGCAGAATTCTTCGCACGGCTTCGTCAATCGTCGCCTGTGACAATTGGCCGTTCCGCGAGAGATCAGGGCCGTGCTTGTTGAAATCGCGGCTGACCATTTCCATGTCAACTCCTGCATTAAGGGCCAGCCGCGCGGCTTCTTTTTCATTCGCGGCCAGACCGTGATTGATCAGTTCCTGGACGGAGGTGTAATCGCTGACCACGAAGCCGTCGAACTTCCATTCGCCGCGCAGGACTTGAGTCAACGTGAAGGGATTCGCTGAAGAAGGCACGCCGTTAAGATCGTTGAAGGCGCTCATCAAGGTGCCGACCCCCTCGTCAACCGCAGCTTTGAATGGTGGAAAATAAATCTCGCGCAGAGTCCTTTCGGACATGTCGGTCGTGTTGTAGTCGCGGCCCGCCTCGGCCGCGCCATAGGCGACCCAATGCTTGGCGCAAGCGAGAACCTTGTCCGGGGCGCTGTAGTCACGCCCTTGAAAGCCACGCACGCGCGCGCGCGCCAGGCTTGCTCCCAGATACGGGTCCTCGCCTGAGCCCTCGACGATCCGTCCCCAACGCGCGTCGCGCGCAATGTCCACCATTGGCGCAAACGTCCAATGCACGCCCGAGGATCTCGCTTCGGCGGCGGCGATACTCGCGGACGTTTCCGCGACGGCCGGGTCCCAACTGCTGGCGTCGCCAAGCGGAACGGGCAAGATCGTGCGATAGCCATGAATCACGTCGAATCCGAACAGCAGTGGAATCTTCAGACGCGACTCTTCTATGGCAATGCGTTGAAGCTCATTCGTTCTTTGCGCGCCTCGCACGTTGAGGGTTGAGCCGAGCAGACCTTTGCGAACGAGATCGCGATGCTCGGGTCGAAAGTTTCCATTACTTTCACCATCGAGCTGTTGAAGCTGCCCAAGCTTTTCTTCGAGCGTCATCCGCGCGAGCAGCGCATTGATTTTTTGTTCGATGTCCTGGCGCTGTTGCGAGTGGGAAGGCGATAGCGGTGCGATGAAGCTGAACGCAACCAGCAGGATTAATAGAATGCGGACTGATTTGATTGAAATCATTCTTCCTCTTAGCATAAGCCTGAACCCCAAATGCGGCGTAGTGCCATTGTAGATCGTGCTTTTGACCAAGCTAATTCTAACGGCGCACTTTCGATACAATAAAGCTCAGCCTCGGAGCTATACTTCGATTGGTTTCACCATATATGCGCTGGCACCGACCAGAACGGATTTCATATTTGCGCCGCGAGATGTCACTAACGATCCTCGTCGTATTCTCGGTTTGCTGGTGCTTCGGCTCATTGGCCCAATCAGATTCGCGTAACTCGTCCGCGACTCAAGCGAGTGCAAATAATAACACCGCAGTCGCGACAGAACTACGCCGGGCCGCAGACCTGCTCCGCTCGGGAAATCTTGACCAGGCTGAACTGATTCTTCGCCGAGTGCTCTCCTCGAGTGAAAATGCCGACGCGCACAATTTGCTCGGAGTGATTCTGGACCAGCGGGGCAAGACCGCCGAAGCCGAACGCGAATATCGCGCCGCGCTTCGTCTCAATCCAAATCATGTTTCAGCGCTGGCCAATCTCGGCGTCCTGCTGGCGCACAGCAAACGCGAGGATGAAGCGATCAAGATATTTGAGTCAGTTCGGCGCCTGTCGCCGGATCATCCCGAAGCGACGATCAATCTCGGATTGCTTTACGCTTCGCGCAATGATTATCAACGTGCCGCGGAGTTGCTTGCGCGCGCGAACGAATTGCAGCCGCACACGTTTGACATTCTTTATCATCTTGGCGCGGCCCTCTATGACTTAAAACGTCTTGACGAGGCGACCACTGCTTTTGAATCCGCCGTCGCGGTTTCGCCTAACGCCGCTGAGCCTGTCTACTTTCTGGGCATGATCGCTTTTCAACGCGGCCAGGACGAAGCAGCCAGCGACCTGTGGGAAAAGGCGCTGGTGCTGCGCTCAAACTACGCGGAAGCGAATTTCATGCTCGGAGAACTCTCAGCCAAACATCAAGACTACTCAGCGGCCAGAGATTATTACGAACGCGCTTGGCGTCAAGACCCGACACTATCGGTTTATTACATCCGGCTGGGGGGCGTTTATCTCTTGCTCGGCAACCCCAATCAAGCGCTGAAGATCTTTCAGAGCGCGGCCGAACGCTTTCCTACAATCGCGGAAGTTCACTACTTCGCAGCAATTGCTGGGCGCGGAGTGGGAAACTACGACCTAGCCCTCGCAGAGCTGCAAAAGTCACTCGCGTTACAGCCGAATAGCGCCGATTCACTAGCGCTCTCCGGTGCGATTAATCTCGATCGTGCGAATCTGCTTGAGGCTGAAAAACTCTTGCGCCGTGCCCTAACTTTCAATCAGCAACATTTCAACGCCAGTTACGATCTTGGGCGACTGCTGGTCAAGACCAATCGTTACGCGGAAGCGTTGCCTTTGCTCCAACGCGCCGCGAAGATTAATCCAAACAGGATAGAAGTTCATTATCAACTCTATCTTGCGCTCTCGCGCCTCAAGAGAAAGACAGACGCCGAGCACGAACTCGAAATTTACAAACAACTCCGGGAAAAAGAGAAAGTGCAGAAGCCCGGCCGGTAGGAAAGCGGCAACGTTCACCGCTTTCCTGTAGCCGAGTTTCCAATCTAGAAGGCTGGTGAAAACTTTCCTTTAGCCCAGGCGTTCACGCCTGGGGACTGAAGGCGATCAATTCACAAGCCTCCTTCAGGAGCTGTCGGGAAATCCCGCAGGGATGTAATGTTTATTTTATAGAAAAGCTCGAACCGATTGATCTCGGAGAGCCCATTTATGGGCGAACGATAGTCGGTTGCGCTCCTAAAGGAGCACCTACATCCCAATTGTGCCTACCCTTCTAACCCCTATGGGAAAAAGCCAGTACGATCGGATTCGACGATACCGCATGAACTGTAATCAGGCCTCGTCTCGCGACCTCTAAAAGCTAAACCTTACTTGGAATTCGCCCACTCTTCCCGCCAGCGCCGAGATTGCTCTGCCGAACGTCGGCAACTGAACGCGAGTCGGGTCACTGTTGGAATCAAACGGAGCAAGATTCAGATTATTGAAAATATTGAAGAAGTTGAAACGCACATCAACTTTTGCGCTCTCGCCCAGGAATCCCCAATTACCCAAACCGAATCTTTTAGCAAAGGTCATATCAACATCGAAGTATCGAGGGCCTCGGAAAACATTTCTACCAATGCCTGGGCGATTGGCGAAGGGATTCGAGCCGTTGACAGCGGTTCCGAAAATTGTCGTTCCGGCTACACCGAAAATTCCCAGCGGTCGCAAGAAGTTTGCGTTGGTGTTATCGGCAGGTTGGGCGCCGCTGTAGGATATTCGAGCTGCTTCTTAATCCCTCGTACGCAAAGAAGAAAAACAAACGGTTCCTGCGAATAGGTCCGCCAAAACTTCCGCCGAATGATTTGTTTTTTTGCTCCACGCGGACAGGACCACCGCCAATATCGCGGGGCGTAGTTAATGTCTTTCTCACATTCGCATCTTCGGTTTCCAAAGGCACATTTTCGGAGGTGACGGTAACCACTTCGCTAATCACGCCCGCCGCCAGCTCAACGTCAACACCTTTGACAGACTCGGCCTCCACCGCAATGTCGTCGACAACTTGTTTCTTGAAACTCTGTTTCTCAACCGTGAGCGTGTACGCGCCCGGAGCGAGCCCCGAGAACCGATAGAACCCGCCATCACTTGTCGTGGTCGTTTCGGACTTATTGGTTTCCTTATTGGTGAGTGTCACAGTCGCACTGGGAACGAGCGCTCCGCTCGTGTCCTTCACGGTGCCCTGGATGCTCGCCCTGAATTGTGCGTTTGTAGAAGCAGCCAGCCAGAACAGGAACGTTCCACACAAAATTACACGCAGCAAGTTACGCATGATTCAAACCTCCATCCCGAATGTTCGCGAATCCCAACTTTCCCGAGCTGACCCCCCTGGCGGGGACCTACAATGTAATCAACGAAGAGCGCGGAGGGGACAAAAGACATTTTGAATCAGACGAACTCGTAGCGCTTTTCGCTCTCCTTCGTCGACAACGAATTATCAGGGGAACTGGGGTTTGCACACGTTACCACCGAAGGGTTAAGAATTCAATGGAAAATCATTGGTTACCTCTGGTAGTCTTGGTTCAATCAAAACAGGACGACCTCGTAATTTTCGCCGGCCATCGCAATTGGCGATCGAGCGACCGGAAGAATGGTCAGATAATTGAGCGGCCCTGACTCGTAACCCGGTATCTTCATGAATCGCGCCGCAGAAAATGACTGAGGTGAAGGGCGACGAGAGCGTATGAAAAAGCTCGTTACCAGTTGTTTCCTAATCCTGGCTTTCCATCAGTTGTCGTTGGCGCAACGCGCCGAGCAGATGACTGCCGCGGAAATCCTGGCTCGAGTGACGTCCGTATACGCTTCATGTCACGCTTATTCTGACGAAGGAGAGGTGACCGCCAAACTCGATATAACCTTCTCGAGACCGATGATTTATCGTTTTTCAACGGCATTCGTGCGACCCGCGGCTTTTCGGTTTGAGCTGCGCAGCGGGGTGGGTAATAAAGAAAGCCGTTACGTTGCCTGGAAAGCTGGGGAACTTGAGAGAGCAGGGTGGCCGATCGGCATCCGTTACCAGTCGATCGATGAAGCGCTGTTGGGCCTTTCCGGCGTATCTCAGGGTTCAGCGCTCACTGTGCCGGCGCTACTTTTACCAGATCTCTTCCACGGCAGGGGACTCTTTGCGTCGCTTAGTGAAATAACGTTACATGGCGAGGAGAATGTTGACGGCCACCGGGCGTTCAAGATCGAAGCAGTGCTCCAGGATGACGACTTGAAATTTTGGGTCGACGCGAATCAATTTCTCATTGTGAAGATTACTCACAAATCGAAACTCGGGCGTTTCGATCAAGAAACGACGACCAGGTACCGGCCCCTAATAAATCCCGAAGTTTCACCACCGCAGTTAGCCTTCAAACCTCCAACTGGAGATGTTCAGAATATTAGCCCGTCACCGATCGCTGGCGCTGAGTTGAATGCGGTAACTTCGACCGATGATTCACCTCGACTGAAGAGTTTTGGTTCAAGCCTGCGTCTGAACAGAGCCCAGATAAATAAGCTCAGAATAGGAGCGAACCGACGGTCCGACGACGAAGACGTCGTGCGAGTTGATACGGACCTGGTGGTTTGCGACGCTCTGATTATCGATCCGCAGGGACAGACGATTTCCGGTCTCACGAAGGATGACTTCATAATTAAAGAAGATAACCAGACGCAGGAAGTCGGAAGCTTTTCACTGGGAAACAGCGACGCTGTTCCGCGCTCGATCGTTCTAATTATTGACTATAGCAGCAGTCAATTGCCGTACGTCACAACCAGCGTCGAAGCGGCAAAGACGCTGGTAGACAAATTGAACCCCCGTGACCGCATGGCGCTGGTTACGGACGATGTCAAGCTGCTCGTGGATTTCACCAGCGACAAGCGACTGTTGAAAGCGAAGCTGGATTCTTTGAAAGCGCGGGCCATGAGTGGTTGGATGGGACGCAGCAAACAATACGACGCGTTGATGGCGACGCTGAACGAACTATTCACCAGAGAGGACCAGCGCCCAATAATCATCTTTCAAACGGACGGTGATCAGCTTGACGATCTCAGCGAGAGACCAAGACCAACAATGCTTGAGCCCTACGTTCCACTTATGACGTTTACATTTGAGGATCTGGTCATCACGGCCGACAGCAGCCGCGCCACGATCTATTCAATCATCCCCGGAGTATCTTTTGTCGGACTTTCGTTGCCAGACCAACTGAAGAACGCAAAAGTGGATTGGGAAAACAGACAGAGGGCCTACGCCGAATTGAGGCGCCTGAATAATATACCAGCCCAAAATAGCGGACTCCGACCGCCTTCGGACTCAGCGCTAATGCATACAGCCGAATTGTGGTACCGCTTACAATTGGCGCTGGCGAGTTTGGCGAAGGGCACCGGAGGCTGGGCTGACTTTCTTGAGCAACCCGAACAGGCCAACGAACTTTATACCCGCGTTCTCGATGACATCAACAGGCGCTACGTCATTGGATACTATCCAACCAATCGGACGCGGGATGGCAAGCGCCGCAAGGTGAGCATCGAGGTTCGCGGTCATCCCGAATATATCGTGGTTGGGCGGAAGACGTACTTTGCACCGCAACCTTAAGAGGCGGCAGGGCTGAAGAGCGAGATGATTCGCAGAGCATTCCGGATGAAACTCAAGCCGGGTTGCCAGGAGGAATATGAGCGGCGACACAATCCGATCTGGCCTGAGCTGCAAGCAGTTCTGAAAGAACACGGCGTTAGTAATTACTCAATCTTTTTGGATCCGCGTACGGATCAGTTGTTCGGCTATGCCGAGATTGAATCGGAGTCGCGGTGGCAGCTAATCGCCCAGGCGGAAATCTGCCAACGCTGGTGGGCGTATATGAAGGAGTTGATGTTAACCAATCCTGATGACAGTCCCATGACCTCCGAACTGGATGAAGTCTTTCATTTGGATTGATTTGGAGTGCGCCGGCAGAACGCAGTAGCGACGGCGCTTTGGATCCGATGTCCATCACGCGACTAATGCGAAGACTCAAAACCAAAGCGCCTTCACCACTGCGCTCTGCCGGCGCACTCCAAATGGCCGTCTTAATTCTCGTCGCGCTTGGGCCGGCGAGCGCCCAGAGCATTACCGAGCTGCAACGCGGATTTGAGCGACCACCAGATGACGCGAAGATCATGATGCGCTGGTGGTGGTTTGGACCAGCCGTCACAAGGGCGGAACTCGAGCGTGAAATGCGTTTGATGAAGGAAGGCGGAATCGGCGGGTTTGAAGTGCAACCGGTTTACCCCCTCTTGCCCGACGACCCAACCCGCGGCATCAAGAATCTTCCCTTTCTCTCGGACGAGTTCATCGACGCGCTGCGGTTTGTCTCAGTCAAATCGCGGGAACTTGGCTTACGAATGGATCTGACGTTGGGCAGCGGCTGGCCGTTCGGCGGGCCATACGTGCCGATTAGCGAAGCGGCCGGGATGCTACGAACTGAACGCATCAAGCTGCCGGGCAATTCGAGTCACCTTCCAATTCCCAACCTCACCGCGGGCGAGAAGTTGTTGGCAGTGTTTCGCGCGCGCACGCAAGGACAATCGATTGTCGCCGACAGCGTGCGCGAGCTAACCGACATTCACGACGGAGCCGTGTGGCTGCCTGAAAACCTCGAAGGTCCGCACGAAGTCCTTTTCTTCATTTCCAGTCGCACCGGAATGCAGGTCAAGCGTCCCGCGGTCGGAGCCGAAGGTTACGTGCTCAACCATCTCGATCGCGTCGCGACCGAACACTATCTCAATCATGTTGGCGATCGATTGATGCAGGCTTTCGGATCCAATCCTCCTCATGCTGTTTTCTGCGACAGCCTGGAAGTTTATAGCCAGGATTGGACCAGCGATTTCCTGGAAGAGTTTAAGCAGCGTCGCGGCTATGACCTGAAGCCTTACTTGCCCGCGCTCGTCGCGGACATTGGTCCAAAGACTTTAGACATTCGTCGCGACTGGGGCAAAACTTTAACCGAGCTTTTGAACCAACGATTTCTAACACCGTTACATGATTGGGCCAGGCGCAATCATACGCTGCTGCGCATGCAAGATTACGGCGTTCCTGCGGCTGCACTCTCGAGCAACGCATATATCGATTTGCCTGAAGGCGAAGGCCCGCAATGGAAAATCCTGCGCGCGTCGCGCTGGGCTTCTTCAGCCAGTCACTTGTACGGACATCAAGTCACCTCGTCCGAGACGTGGACCTGGCTGCACTCGCCTGTCTTTCGCGCGACGCCGCTCGATATGAAAGCCGAGGCTGATCTGCATTTCCTTGAAGGCATCAATCAACTGATAGGTCATGGTTGGCCCTACACCGCCGCGGGCGTCGAATATCCTGGTTGGCGTTTCTACGCGTCCGCTGTTTTCAACGAGAAGAATCCCTGGTGGATCGTGATGCCCGGCGTTGAGCTTTATTTGCAGCGCCTCAGTTATTTGCTTCGGCAAGGCCAGCCCGCGAACGACGTGGCCCTATACCTGCCCAACGACGACGCCTGGGCGCATTTCACAAATGGCAACACGCACATGATCGAAATTCAGCGCGAGCGAGTTGGGCCGAACGTGATACCGGCGATTTTGGAGGCGGGATACAACTTTGACTTTTTTGACGATGACGCGTTGGCGAACATTGGTCGGGTCGAGAGAGACGGACTGGCGTTAGGGCCGCATCGATATCGTGTGGTCATCCTTCCAGGCGTCGAGCGCATTCCGCTGGAGACGCTTCGGCAGTTGGAAGAGTTTGCCCGCAGCGGCGGAATCGTGATCGCAACTCGCCGCCGTCCTGATATCGCACCTGGTTTTCAGGGCACCAAAGCTGAGGAGACGAAGGTCCGCGAAGTTTCTCAGCGTTTATTCGATGGGCCATCCGCAACCGGACACTTCGTCGAGGATGAAAAGGCACAACTCGGGAGCCTGCTTACGAGTCTGCTTCGGCCCGACGTGTCACTGTCTCCGCCTGCTCCGCAAATCGGCTTCATACATCGCAAGCTAAACGGCGCAGAAATCTATTTTCTCGCCAACACTTCCAACTCGCGGCAGAGTGTGAAAGCCACGTTTCGCGTCGAGGGGATGCAGCCCGAGTGGTGGGATACTCTCTCCGGAGAAGTCTCGCCAGCGATCGTCGAGGCGCGATCTCAGAAGGGAACAACTATCACACTGGATCTGGAACCCTATGGTTCGCGTGTCTTGATGTTCTTGAAACGCACGCTCCCACAGTTGACCATTAGGAGTGGGCCTACAGTCCCTGCTCCGATTGATCTCAGCACTGGCTGGAGAGTTTCATTCGGACAAAACGCCAAACCGATCGTTATGGACCAACTACGGTCGTGGACTGAGAATGACGCAACGCGCTCCTTCTCGGGGGTGGCTACTTACGAAAAGGAAGTAATTGTGCCGAAGGAGATCGTCCAGGAGGGTCTCACCGTCCGAGTGGATTTTGGAGAAGGCAAACCGCTTTCAGAACAATCTCTACGAGCGGGCATGCAAGCGTGGCTTGATGGGCCAATCAGAGAAGCGGCCGTGGTCTATGTCAACGAGCGCCGCGCCGGATCGGTCTGGTGCCCTCCGTATTCACTCGACGTGACGAGCTTTTTACATTCCGGAGAAAACAAGATACGGATTCTGGTTGCCAATCTCGCCCTTAATTACATGTCGGGCCGCCCTTTGCCCGATTATCGGCTGCTCAATCTACGCTATGGCGAGCGTTTCCAAGCTCAGGACATGGACAAAGTGCTGGCTGTACCGGCGGGGCTTCTTGGACCTATTCGTTTGCTCGCGAATCGGAGTTCCAAGCCCTAACCAAAGCATCTCTCAAGTTATCATCTTATGATCTTGCATTCCGCTAAAGACGCTGTATAATGGCCGCGCCCAGACGATAAGTATTCATTCCGGAATCAAGATTTCATAGGTTTCTTGTTTCCCCTCTGTGAAGGATTCCGAAGCAGCGTAAGCCGGAAGGCACACGCTACTAAGATCGCTCACCTGAAAATTGAAGGAGATAAACGCATGCGTCCATTGCGAGTAATTGCCGTTGTTTTGTTATGCGCTTTTGCCGGAATTGCACAGACGAATAAAGGCGGCATAAGCGGAACCGTCTTTGATTCTAACGGCGCCGCCGTGCCGGGGGCGATGGTGACGATAACGAATCTCGGCACAGGCCAAAAAATGACGCTCACCACCACGGATACCGGTGGGTTTTCTGCACAATCACTCGATCCGGTTACCTACAGCGTTTTAGTCGAAGCCAAGGGTTTTAAGAAAGCCCTTGTCGATCACCTCAAGGTTGACACCGCGGCGATCGCAACTGCCAATGTGAGCCTGGAAACGGGATCGGTGACGGAGCAAGTAGTTGTGACTGCCGAGGCCCCGCTGCTCAATACCGAAACCGGCACGACGACGCATACGATCACGACCCGCCAGCTACAGGATGTGCCGCTGAATAATCGCAGCGTGTTGGATCTGGCGCTGACCGCTCCCAATGTGACGGGAGATGCGGGCAGCGAGGATCCAGGCGTCAGTTCAGATCAACCAGTTCCGGGTTTCAACCTGAGTCTAAATGGTGGCCGTGCCGGCAGTACATCTATTCTGGCTGACGGCGTCAACAACACAGGCGTGGGCATTGCGCGCGCCGTGGTGAGCTTCACGCCCGAAACGGTACAGGAATTCACAGTTCAGACCTCGGCGTACTCGGCAGAATTCGGAAACACCGCTGGCGGCGTAATCAACGTGACCACCAAGTCTGGCACAAATGATTTCAATGGCGTCGCGCTCTGGTATCACCGCAATCCGAAATTCAACGCCACACCATTTACTATCGGCACTGCTCCGCGGCCGCATAATAACCTCCGCTACAATCAGGTTTCACTCACGGTTGGCGGGCCCATTTTCTTGCCCAAACCAGGCGAAGGCGGCAACGCTTTCTATAACGGCAAGAACAAATCATTTTTCTTCTTCGCATACGAGCCCCGTTGGCGAAAGGATTTCCTGACCTCGACGGCTCTACTGCCCGATGCCACGCAGCTCTCCGGCAACTTCAACAACCTGGTAAGAACGCAAACCGGTCTGGTGCCTGCCGGCGTCGCTACCCAGTTCGGCCTGACCTCCGTCGGTAGCGCGAACATCTATCAACAGTTCGTTCTGTTCAATGGCAAGCTGGTTCCGATTGCACTTGCGACTGGCAATCAGTATTGCCAGTTTAACGATCCGCGAAGGATTTTGGTTAATCAGGTGTACCAGGGGGTCACGCTTCAGACGCCGCAATGTAATTCCACGATCAATGCGACTCCCAATCCGGCGCTGAATATCATTCCGCCCGAGTTCATCGATCCGATCTCGAAACAGATACTCGCGTTCATGCCGCCGGCTGGAAGTTATTTCCTCGATGCCGGCAGTGTCAGAAACTATTTTCTGCAGCGTTCGGTCGTGCAGAACGAGACGCGTTACACACTGCGACTCGACCACAACTTCACGGATACTTTTAAGACCAACTTTCGCTACACGGTCACTCCCGCGGTGGGCATTAGAAGCGCAGGCAACGACATAAACGGCAATAGCGGCGTTTACAGTAACGCCAGACAATTCCTAATCGCCTTTAATAACATCATCACGCCGACTCTGGTCAATGATCTACGGCTCAACTATACCCGCGCGAATTTCAGCGAAGACTATTCACCCGAGTTCGCGATCAAGACTGGGCGAAGCTTCGCTGGAGACATCGGCCTGCCTCACCTGACGCAAGGCGGCATTCCGTTGTTCCTCCTGACCCAGGATGCGAGCACCTACACGGGCGCCGATATAGGCTCGGCCGCTTCCACCAATAACTTCAACGTCGAACAGCGCTACAACATCAACGACATAGTCTATTGGACGCGCGGCAATCAGACCTGGAAGTTTGGCCTCGATCTAAGCGATGCGCGGCTGACGGCCACGCCTTTCTTCGCAGCCTCGGGTGGCAGATGGCAATTCCGCGTCGTCAACACTAGCAACAACCGCTCGACGACCATAACTAACGGCGGCAACGAAATTGCCAGCCTGCTACTAGGCGTGCCGAACTCGGTGGATGTTCGACCGCTCATAATTGACTACGATTACCGTTGGAAGAGCGTGGCTGCATTCGCACAGAATGATTGGAAACTGCGGCCAAACCTTACGCTCAACCTCGGCCTTCGCTACTCACTTCAGTTACCTCGCGCCGAGGCGCACAATAATCAAGGCGCCTTCCGAACAGATCTCGCGCAGTCTTTTCCGCTGACCGACACGCAGCGGCGCGCGCTGGCTACCAACGTGGGAGTGGTGACGACCGCTCCGATTCCGGATTACGTGCCCACGGCGATTAGCATTCCGCCATTCGCTTTTGCCGGACGCGGCGGACGTTCAAAATATCTGGTGCCTATTGATTATCTCGGATTTGAGCCGCGGTTCGGTTTTGCCTGGAGTCCGAAGATGAAACTCTTCGGTTTCGATCTGGAAAAAAGATCAGTTGTGCTGCGCGGTGGCTATGGCATTTCGCACGCAACTCTTACCGGCAATAACCGATCGCCGAATCCCGATTTCGGAGGTTTCGTCAATATAGGTACAGTGGCCGCAGGCTCGGCTGCTGGTGGTACATTGGACCCAACTCAACCGATTCGCTTGACCGGCAATCCGGCATTGCAGGGAACCACCGGCACGCTCGACTCGATTTTGGGGACCGATTCTAACGGTTTGGTCTTTCTCAAGAGCCTGGGCGTCCCCGGCTTTGCCGTTACGCCAACATCCGCAAGTGGAAAGATTCCCTACTCGCAGAACTGGAATTTGACGGTGCAGTTCGAGCCGATGAGAAACACCGTAGTCGAAGTGGCGTATGTCGGCAACAAGTCGAATCATCTGTTTCTACCATTCATAAATGTCAATCCGCGAAACATCGCCCTCATAGCCCAACTCGAGTCGCAGGGTGTCGACATGACCGTGGCAAGCGTTCCCGACCCGCTGGGCCGCACGAATCTCCAGGGTTCCGTGATTACCATTACGCGCGCCAGTGTGTTTACTCCGTTCCAGGGGTTTGATCCGCTCAACCGCTATTTCGATACATCCGGTGACAGCATTCGGCACGCGGGTTACATCGATGTGCGGCGCCGTGTCAGTCGCGGTTTGACCTTTACTGCGAACTACACCTATGCCAAGAGCATTGATACTGCTTCAGACGCGAGTCCGGATACGAGAACGTTGTCCATTGGCCAGGCCCGTCAGCAGGTGTCTCTCGGCGGATCGCTCAGCCAGGACCGCGCGATCTCAACTTTCGACATCAAGAACAACTTCACGGCAACAGGCATTTGGGACCTTCCGATCGGACGCAGAAGACAGTTCTTTAGCGGTGCGCCCAAGGCGGTGAACCAGATAATCGGAGGTTGGACCATGTCTGGTATTCTACGCATGCCCGGAGGTCTTCCATTCCTACCGTTTATCACCGATCCAAACCATCTTGGTGGCGTACTCTTCAATCGCGTGGTGAGACCCGACATTGTGCCCGGAGTGCCGTTGCGTAATCCTTTGTGGAAACGCAATTGCCCGGTTGGAAGTTCGGCGCCTCCATCCGGCTGCGAACCCTACATCAATCCGGCAGCGTTCATGCGTCCAGTGAAGGGAACGTTGGGCAACGCCCCGCGCACGCTGGACATTCGCTCGCCGCGGCAAGAGTTTTTTGATTTCGCACTCTCGAAAGATTTTCCCTGGCCCATCTTTGCCAAGGAAGGGAAGCGTCGCATCAACTTCAGGGTAGACTTGATCAATGCTTTCAATCACCCCAACTTCCGCTACGATAACACAGGCAATACGCCGTTCGGACTGGGGACCTTCCCGACCGAAATTACGACTGAGGCTGTAAGTGGCGTGAATCAGCCGATCACTACGGCGGAATACAACACTTGGGCGACGTTCAATGCCCAACCGTTAGCTTCGACTACAGCAGGGGCTGCTATTCTGGTGCAGATAAGAGCTAATGTGAACGCTACTCGTCAGGTGGGCACCAACGGCCCTCAGACCGGCGGCCTGCCGCTGGATTTCTATCACGTTCAGCTTCCGCAGGGCTTCGCCACACGAGACCCGCTCTCGTTCGACATCACGACGCTCCAAGGGTACAAGCTCTACCGCATCCGGCAGACTTACGATACGAGGTTCGGAACGCTCACTGGTAGCGGGCCGAATACCCTTCCGCGTTACATTCAATTCGGGATCCGGCTCTTCTTCTAAGCGAAGGAAGTCTTTTAGTGTGGTGTTGGGAAGTTCAAGCAGGGCGGTGGTTCTGGACGCCGCCCTTCTTGCCAACTAGCAATGTCGATCTTTAAAGGAGAGGGAGACTTCGAACATGAGTCGCAGAGTTTATTCGATAAAGTGGCTGGCGCTGTTCGTTCTATTGATTTTTACAGCTACTGCAAAAGCACAACAGAAGGATATCCCGCGTGAGTGGATCGAGACCGAAACGGGACATCGGGTCATTCGCTTATCGGACGAGCCGGGCAGCGCCAGCCTCTACTTTCATCAAAATCCCTATACGCCGGATGGCCAGAAGTTAATCATTACGACGCCCACAGGTCTTTCGGCGATCAATCTCAAGACCCGCTCGATCGAAAAGATCGTCGAGGGTCGTGTCAACGTCATCATCGTGGGGAGAAAAACCGGACAGGTCTATTACACAAGGTCGGTGAGAAATAACAACTCCTCGACCGTCACCGTCTATGCCACGGACCTCAATACCAAAGCCACGCACGAGATTGTGAAATTGCCTGCGGGCGCGTCCGTCTCGGCAGTCAATGCGGACGAAACGCTGCTCGCAGGAATTATTGACGACAAGCTGGCCGCAGCCATTAAGGAAGGCAGACCACCGGGACCACACCGGCGAAGTCAAGACGCTGTTGCGTGGCACCGATTGGTTCAACCACATACAGTTTTCGCCGACCGATCCGACGCTCCTGATGTTCTGCCACGAAGGCCCGTGGCACAAGGTCGATCGCACCTGGACGATACGCACCGACGGCACCAGGTTAACGCAGATTCATCACCGCACGATGCTAATGGAGATCGAGGGTCATGAGTTCTTTGGCAGCGACGGCAAAATGATCTGGTACGATTTGCAGACGCCGCGCAGCCAGGATTTCTGGCTGGCGGGTTATAACGTCTCATCCGGCGATAGAATTTGGTACCACCTCGAGCGCAGCGAATGGTCGGTCCACTACAACGTGTCGCGCGATGGAACGCTGTTCGCTGGCGATGGCGGCGGCCCAAACAGTGTGGCAGCGCCTGGTAATGGCCAGTGGATTTACTTGTTTCGTCCCGAGTTGGTCTCCGATCGCACCGACGGGCAATTGGCGAACTCGAAGGAGCTAATCAGACCGGCGGTCTTTAAGGCAGAGAAACTCGTGAATCTATCCAAGCACAACTACAGTCTCGAACCGAACGTGACTTTCACTCCGGACATGAAATGGATTGTCTTTCGTTCGAACATGTTTGGGCCGACACATGTCTTTGCCGTAGAAATTGAAAAGGCTAGGTAAGGCACATTGAGAAACCAGAAAGTGAGAATCGGAAACGAGTGTTCAGAGTTCAAGCTTTAGCTTGCGGCTTTCGTGGACTGCAACCTAAAGGTTGAACTGTTGAACTCTAAAGCACTCGTACTCGAAAATCTCCCTTAAATTACAGCCTGTGTTTGGAGAAACAACGATGCCGAAAATTGGCCGACGAGAGTTCGTTGGTAGCGCGTTAGTTACGAGCGCTGCGCTGCTGGCGCCGAGCACGGCCAGAGCTGCCGACGCTAACATTGAAGTGCTCATCAACGAGCCGATTGGAACGATCGCTCCGGAGATTTACAGTCACTTCATCGAACACCTCGGAGGGGTCGTCTACGACGGCGTCTGGGTGGGCGAGAAATCGAAGATTCCCAACATCGGCGGCATCAGAAGCGCGCTGGTCGAACAGATGCGGAAGATAAAACCCGGCGTGTTGCGTTGGCCCGGCGGATGTTTCGCCGACAGTTACAACTGGCATGATGGCGTCGGACCGCGCCGTGAACGCCCGCGCCGCACGAACTTTTGGATTCGCGATTCGACTCAAAACTCCGACAGCCCGCAGGTTTACGATCCGAACCAGTTCGGCACTAACGAGTTCATGCATTTCTGCAAACTTATAGGCGCGCAGCCCTACTTCGCAGCTAACCTGCGCAGTTTGCCCGCTAAAGATTTTTATGAATGGGCCGAATACTGCAATGCTCCGGCTGACCTTTCGTCGCTTTCGCGCCTGCGCGCGGCCGCCGGTGATCGCGAGCCCTTCGGCGTCAGGTATTGGGGTGTCGGTAACGAGTCGTGGGGCTGCGGCGGCAATCTCACGCCGGAAGAATATGCCACGGAGTTTCGCAAATTCATCGCCTGGGTGCCTCGTTACGGTGTGAAGCTCGCTTTTATTGGTTCGGGACCGAACGGCGGCGACCGCAAGTGGACGCGGGGATTTTTTACGAAGCTGGCCGAGAAAGGCGAGAACTTTTTCAATAATCTCTACGGTTGGTCGCTGCACTACTATTGCGGCAGCACGGGCAAAAGAAACTCAATCGAATACACGACGGACGAATGGTACGAACTGTTGGGCAAAGCCGATCGCATGGAATCGCTCATCAACGATCACTGGGCCGTCATGGGCGAGATCGATACCCGCCGCCGCGTGAAACTTATTGTCGACGAGTGGGGCGCCTGGCATGAACGGGCTGCCGACATGCCGGAAACCTACCTTTGGGCGTATCCGGGAACGTTGCGCGATGCGCTGGTTGCCGGTTTGAATCTTGACACCTTCAACCGTCATGCCGACAAAGTGGTGATGGCGAATGTCGCCCAACTAATCAACACCATCCATTCGCTGTTCCTGGCTTATGAAGATAAGTTCATTGTGACGCCGAACTTTCATGTCTTCGAAATGTACTCGGCTCATCAAGGCGGGACTTCGGTGCGCACCGTATTCTCGGCGCCTCGTCTCAGTTACACCGCAAGCGCAAACCCAAACCCCAACACGAACCCAAGCCCAAACAGTCTGTGGGGATTGCAGGGCTCTGCTTCGCTGCATGAAAAAGAGTTGGTGCTAACGGTCGTCAATCCTCATCACAACCAGCCGCGGGAAGCCGAGATAGCCATTCGCGGTGGAGCTATTCGGTCATGCCGCAGTCGAGTGCTTTCGTCTACAGATATTCACACGCATAACAGCTTTGCGAATCCGCGCGCCCTGGAGCCGAAAGACGCCGAAGTAAATGCCGCTGGTCCAACTCTGGTCTACCAATTTCTACCGGCCTCGGTGACGCGGTTGCAGATTAGTCTGGTTTGAGCAAGATAGCAAAGAGAAGTTTCAGGTGACTGGCTCAGGGAAACTCTCAGGGGTATCCGCCGCGTAAAGCGATGGCAACGATCCGCTCGATGAAGGCCGTCTTCGCACGTGCGTAGGCCTCACGAGATTCGCGATCGCTCGGCGCGAATTCCCTGGCCAAGTCTCGTTTGAGCTGCTCGTATTCACGAGCCACTTCGCCATGTTCGCGAAGATAATCCCGAAATGCCAACGTCCGCCGTTCTTCGGCGCCGCCCATTTTCACCACGTGAACATGATGCGTGTGAGGCCACTGAGAGGGCCGATGGAAGAATGGACAGAATGAGTCGTCAGGGTCTGGAAGGTGAACGTATCCGATGGCCTGCAGGGGCGCGCTGTACGCCGCAATCGGCTGAAGTAGAGCGACTGATATCTGGATGTCGACGATAGCTTTTGCGGCGAGGCCCGGAATCGACGTCGAGCCGTTATGGTCGATGCGCAAGGCCAAGGCGCCGAGTGCGTTGCGAAGCCGGACGGCCTCAGCTTCAAATGCGGAAGGCCATCGGGGATCGTAGGGCACGATCTCAAGTTCGCTTTTCAGAATTGCGTCTTCCGTAAGTTTGCCCAACGATCGAATTCGCCGAGCGAACGCCGTTGAAACGACGATCTCAGAGACAAGTTTGAGCAGCCCGCGTCCAGTGCCATGAGTTGTCATACGCCGCCGTCAGAGGGAGTTTCAATTCCTTCGGACAGATACTGATCCAGCAATCCTCTTACGCGCTCATCGGTAGAGGTGGGGTAGAGAAAACCTAAATGGTCGGCGGTCTCTATTGCCAACCATCCAAATGTATCCAGCGTTGCCGACAACGAATTCCTAATGTCCTCTTTGTCGTAATGAGCGAACGCATTTGATAGAGCGTCAACAGCACGAGGGTCGGCCCAATCCTCCACGAACCTTCCGCCATGCCAGGTATCATAGTCCCATCTGTTACTTGCCAGCGCGTGCCACTCCAACATCTGCAGCAGCAAGTGCTTCATCGAGCAGTTATTCATTCTGCTGGCCGTCCAAAGCTCTCCACGGCGCAGCTTCTTTGTCATCAAGACCGCTAAATAAAAAAACTCGTTAAGCACGGCTAGAAATTCCGCCTGCGAAGGTTTAGCCGCCAAGGACGAGAATGAATTATCGTTGAGCAGTGGCAAATGTATGGCGACTCCATCTTTATCAACCAGTACGCGCATCCCACGGCGAATGATGCCGGCAAAATCTGTAATCTCCCGCATGATCTTTCGAGATGTCCTTTTAGGGATGAGTTGAAGTAGCTGTGGAAAGCGTTTGCGAAGTCGCAGAAATCGTAGGAGCGATTTTGCCTCACCGTTTGAGACGATAGTGAAATCCACATCGAGCCCCCCGTCAAACAAGACCCGACGCTCCCTCTGCCCTCCAGCCGGCGTATCTTTAACGAAAGTCAGCAGCGGATTACCAAAGGTCTTCAGCCAGTGAATCTTCGATAGGTAATGCTCCGGATTAGTAGTAAAGAAAACTATGTCCAAATCGGACCATGCATCAGCAGGACGTTCTCTCCGCGCTCTTGAGCCGATGACGATCGCTGCGCGAATATCCGGCCGGCCTTTGGCCCAGGTTACAAATCTGTCTTCAAGCTGTTCCATAAGGCGTGACTTAATTTCAGCAGTGCTCATAGTTTCGGGCCCATGACAATCGAATTCACCGGACGCGGGTGAAGCATTTCAAGTCAACGATCTCGCGAACGAGGTTGCGAAACACACGACCGCGCTTCGCTCGAACGAGTTGTTCAGCGGGGATCTGATAACAAGCGGGTGTCTTTTTTGCTATTGATTCAGGTCGCAAACATCACCGACGTATTCTGCTAATGCCGCCCGCCACTTCCGCAACGGCGGGAGCCCTAGTTTTTCTGAAACCGTGCAACGCATGGGCGTCGATCGGGGGCGCTTAGCCTGAAGTCGAAGGTCACATAACTTCACTGGCTCGATTAGCTGCGTCAAATCGGAATCCGGAATCCTTAGGATACGCGCTGCTTCCAACGCGAAATCATAATATGAGCAGAGGCCGTCGTTCACCACGTGATAGGTAGAATAATATCGGCGGTCCAGAATCTCGTGGACCCTCGATACAAGATCACAAACGTACGTTGCGCTTGCCCAGGCGTCAGTAACTGCGCGAATCTTCTTCGCCCCATACAAGGAACGAGGCGCGGTACTGAAGAAATTGTCTTTACCCGCACCGAAGACCCAAGAGGTGCGGACGATAAATGAGCGGCCCGAGGCGCCAACTGCGGCGCGCTCGCCAGCGAGTTTGCTTTGCCCGTACACATTGATTGGAGCTGGAACATCCTCGACCGTATAGAAGGAGTCGTCCTTCTGCGTACCACCGAAAACGAAGTTACTACTAATCTGCACGAACTCACCGTCAACGGCGGCAGTTGCCCTGGCGAGATTCTCGGCGCCTAAGACATTCACGGCCCATCCTAAGGATGGATCGAGTTCACACGCATCCACGCCGAGGACCGCACAGTTAATAACCAGAGCGGGCCTCTCGTTGAGGACCACGCTTCTGACGCCCGGCGTATCTGTAATATCGAGGTCGCGGTGCGTCAGCGCTAAGACTCGATGCCCATTGGAAAACTGTCGAGCAAATTCCTTTCCTACCAGACCGCCGGCGCCTACAATCAAAATCTTCATATAACTTGAGCATTGTCGCGAGTGCAAAAGATTTCGGCGACCTTAACCTCTGATCTACTAGGTTGGAAACGTCCAGATTGCTCGCTCGAGTTCATCAAGCGTGAGGTGTATCGCTGCGGGCGCAAGCCGCAAGGCATACTTACGCAGGTCGCTACACTCATACAGAACTGTCAACAACATCAAACGCGCACGCAACTCAATATCCAACTCTGCCGCTGTGTAGCCGTAGGCGAGCAGCAACTCCTTTTGTAGTTCGCCGTCGCCCTGCAGCATCAGCACGCCGGGCGCGACGAATTCATACTCGTTGAAGCCGCAGAGCGAGTCACCGAAATCAATCAAACCCCCAACTTGCCAGCGTCCGCCCTCTTGCCTCAGCAGAAGATTACCAGCGTGGATGTCGCCGTGCAGAAACACTGGCTCGTGGTCTGTCGGTAAACAAAGCAAGCCGCGTATCAATGTAAGCGGGCAGACTTGCCAGCCACTCAGGGTTTGCCCCGCAACTTTTCTGACGCGCAACCGATATTTGCGCTTGCTGCTCGATGAACCCGCGCCAGTTGCGATCTAAAGCGGTTCGTAGCGGGGCAGCGAGCGCATGCAATTCGCTCATCGCAACGCCAACACGTGAGACAATTTCAAAACGATCGTGACGACCGAGGCTCGCCCAGACCTCGCGCGAGGCGTGACCTGCGAGTTGACGCATCACCAGGTATGACCAACCATCAACATCCCCGGTGTGCATTAAGTCGGGCGTCTTAATACTGAGCTTACCCTCAGCAAAATCGAGGGCCGCGGTTTCCCGCAAATAATTTTCACGAAACGGCGCGAAGATTTTGATAACCGAGTGTTCATCGACGAGGAAGATGATGTTTTCACCCTGCGATGAACGCCGCAATCTCTCATAAGGAATTCTGTGTCGAGTACAGATTGTGATGGCGGCTTGCTGCCATACGTGATCGTTGAAGTGAAGACCGTACTCGATGGCGTCAGATATGACCGGGAGTTCGTAACCCATAATAACGTTGCATCGAAGCTACTATTCAATGTCAATACACGGACAACATGCGAACTGAATCGGCATATCAACCGCTTGTCCAGTGCTTAATTCGCAACGGCAGCTTGCATCTTCATGTAATAACCGTGACGCGCTCTGACAATTAATTTGTGCTCCCTGCCGTCTGCGTCACGCGCTTTAACTTTGACGTCCAACTTGTGCTCGCGTCCATCGTCCCGCTCGTTCTCCTTGAGAGTGAAGCCGAGATTGTAACGCGCCGCCAGGCAAGTTGAAGAAACGCGCTATCTGTGCTTCGGTCCAACGATTTTTCGCCATCCCGTTATTCTTTGGCAATCGAAACCAAATAGCGTCTTCCATCGCTCCCCAGATGCTCCATCGAATGAATCCGGCATGATCCGATCCGACGGCGATTTTCATCTGTGATTCCTCGTTCGCTTTCTCGGAAAACCGTCTAACGACGTGTTGGGCGCGTGGCTAAAGGCATTGAGTCTAAGACTTCTCTTGTCCCCTGGTGACTGCGTCAAGCTGCCTGGTCGTGGATTCTGTGACGCTTGCAGACGGCTCCACGATTTGCGCAGCATCATGCGGCCGAAGGCCTTCGGTGGTAGAGGCGGCGGGCATCTGTACGATCCTAGCTTCTGTGGACAAGCTGCGCTTATACACCATGTGATCCCAGAGACCCAGGAGAAGCATAAAGCAGCCGAACGCAAGATTAAGCCACTCGTTTGCCCAAGCAGCTCCGGTTCCAATCACGTCGTAAAGTCCGAGGAATATGAAGATAGATCCCATGACCCCACTACCGATACTTTCGCTGCGAAGCCGCCGATTCTTGCTGTCAATATATGCATCCATTTTCCTTGCCAGAAATGCGGGCAGGCGTCTGGTCATCGCCTGTGAGATGACCTTAAGATTCTCTCCGCAACCACGACAAAACTTTGGCTCGTCGTTGTTTTGTATGCCGCACTTTGGACAATACATATCTAATTCAATTTCTCTGGTTCCTAAGGCGAACTAACGCCGGCAACGCATCTACCATCAGAGTCTCGCAAATGAAAGGGCGGCAATCCGTCAGCTCCAATGAGCTCGTTATGTGCGTTCTGATCGTCAGGCGAGCATCAAGATTTTTCTTCCCGGCTAACGTTTGCGTCAAGGTGCTCAGTGGTGACTTCGGTGATGCTCGCAGGAGGCTCCACAATTTGCGCAGCCTTATGCTGCGTAAGTCCGCCGGTCGTGAATGCGGCTCGAATCCTTTCCATCTTCGACTCTGTGAACCGGCTGTGTTTATACACCATGTGCTCCCAGAGGGCCCAAAGAAGCGCCAGGCATCCCACTACGATCGGAAACCACGCCACCGCTCCTCCTGTGACCAGACCTCTTAGCCCATAGAGCAACCAAATGCATCCGATGACTGCGGCCAGGATACTATCCCTACGAAACCGCTCATTTTTGCGTTCTAAATATGCATCCACTTTACTTGCCAGAATCACGGGCAGACGTCGCGACATGGCCTGTGAGATAACCTTCAGGTTCTCTCCGCAACCACGACAAAACTTCGTCCCATCGTTATTTTGTATGCCGCACTTTGGACAATACATAAGAGAAATCCAAACCAGTGCTATTACCCGGAAATTACGCCTTGGAAGTTTCTATTGTTCCAATAGATTATCGCCAATCCTACAGTTGTACTAACGACAGCGCGCGAACGTCAGTGTTGAGCGGCACGGCGATTACGAATTAGCTGATAGCTATCAGGTAATCCCGTCAAATGGCCCCGGTATCCCGTCAAATGGAATGCCTAGATCACGGGCTCTGGGTTTATTTTGCGCTAAGCCACTTTGGTGGACAATCGATAAGCAGAACGTAGCAAGTAGCAGCGGCTTCCTTAAGACAAGCATGATAGGGTCCTTCGTTTCCAATCTCTATCGAGTTCTATCGAATTCCGCAACGAGAAGATGCCGAACGTCAGAGACAAGGTATGTTGAATGTCAGCTCGAGTCTCTAAAATGAGCCGGTTGACTCAGGAGGAAAACGACGATGACGATTCAGGCTCAAGTCTCAGCTCAATCTCAACCATTTATTCCCGGCGACTACCAGTGTGTCGCGGGGCCGGAGGTCGACAAGCATAGCATCGCAGCGACTTTTTGCAATCACTCATGCGATCTTGCGTCGCGCTTCAACACGGAATTGTGTAGCGACTTGTTTGAATGTAGCGTGCGTTCGGTCAACTCACCGCGCCTCACGAGTTCTTAAGACGTTTAGGTGTGTCTTCAATGAACGCAATTAGAGCAAGACGGAGCCCTCGATCTCATGATGCAGTGAGAATACTAGCAATAGCGTCGGCAATCGGTTGACCGGTCGCCTGTTCATAATAGGT
>WNFT01001087.1_pt1 | contig 38550 bp, 38 predicted proteins | sample 5400191 | NCBI WGS metagenome assembly WNFT01 (sample SAMN13153359, study PRJNA577476) | soil metagenome | isolation source: 80 cm saprolite under Madrone tree | place: USA:California | collected 2016-06-14 | reverse complement strand
CCGCATAGAAACGACTGCCGAACCTGTCGAACGCATCGCGGAAGCGGTCGGCTTCGGTGACGCGGAAAACATGAGACGAGCATTCATCCGCATCTACGGACAGCCTCCTCAAGCGATCAGGCGCGCAATTAGAAGTTAGAAGCGCCCGTCATAACTATTCTAGGTTTCAATCGGCGCTGTGGAGGTCACGCAGGAACGCGGCGCGCTCGAGTGCAGCCCGCAACTCGACGTTCTGCAGGCGCGTCCGGACGCCGTTGAGCACTTCGCGAGCGCGCGGGGCTGCAGCGCTGGTGTCGCTAACAGTACCTCCCTTGGCGTGAGCCGACATTATCGGCACGAACATGATCGTCGAAACGAAAGGGGTTAGCGGCTCTTGCGTCCGCTAACCCCTCGTTCTTCATGGTTGCGGGGGCTGGATTTGAACCAGCGACCTTTGGGTTATGAGCCCTTTCCAAATCAAGACTGGAGCCAAGGCGCCACAAACAACGCCTCGTAAATTAGAGCTTCTCACGGCGTCGCCTTTGGGCCTCGTTGGTTCTCGTTGGGAGCAACTTCCTGGGTGAAGTCTGGGTGGCAACAGTCAGACGCTTCATGGAATATCGGACCCTTTGCCACGAACATCCTCTTGATCGATTTTCCCGCCCATCAGCTAGAACAGCTCAAGCCGAAGATGCCCGAAGTAGTGCCTGTAGCAGGCGCGTGCGGAATTCCGCAAACTCGTCCGGCGTGTAGATCGGCCCATGGAACTTCCTGTAGATCGGGCCCCCCTCGAAAGGATCGCCAGGGTACCGCGGGTAGAAATGCATGTGGAGGTGTGGAATGCTGTTACCGTGCACCTCGTAGTTGAGCTTGACTGCCCCCGTGACTTCCTGCATTGCGGCTAAGAGTCGACGGATATCACGCATGAACCCGCCGCCCTCGGCTTCGCTCAGGTCCGCGCTCGGCGGGCGCGCGGCCGAGTCCGTCGAGGTACCCGCCGACCTTCGGGCCGATGTAGGCGTTGAGCACCGCGGTGCTGAACCGCTCGTACTCGCGGAACTCCGGTAGCACCTCGTGCGAGGTGGAGACGAACCAGCCCCGCAGGGCCTCCGCCGTCACACGAGCGGCGGCCCGCTCGTGGGCCGGGTTCGCGTAGCTGTGCAGGAAGCAGACGACGACGGCGCCCGGCTCCCCGCCGTCCTGCGTCGCGCGGATGCGTGCGACTGCCTCGTGCGGCTCGTCGGGGACTTCGCGACCGCGAGCGCTCCAGTCGCCTCATCGTAGGCCACGACGTCCGTGAAGGTCCCGCCGACGTCCACGCCGACCCAGTGCACTGGCGTCTTCCTCGCGCCTCGGGCGGCAGCGCCAACGCAGGTCGGGCGTGTCGCGCAGCGCGTCGCCGAGAATGTTCATTGCCGAACACGCCGAGGCCCACGCGAGGCCGCGGGCGATCGCGAGCCCGGCGCGTACTCGATGTGGCGGCAGGATAGCCCGACGCGCCATCCTGGGCAACGGAGCGGCGAGAGACGCGCTCCAAACGCACGAAGCTCTGGTGGAAGGGCGAAGCGAATCGGAGCGACGGCTGGCGAAGTGCTTGAGGTTGCGCACTCAGGCGCTTCGCGCTCGTCCAAAGTACTTCGCGAGCAGGTTGTTGATCAGCGACTGGTAGCCCAACCCTCGCCGCTTGGCCTCCCGCCGCACGGCATCGAGGACCTGGGGATCGATCCGAATGGCGATCAGTCGTCTGGCCTCAGCACCCAAGGGGGGCCGTCCCACGCGTCGCATCGCTCGGAGTTGCGCGGGGGACACCTCAGCGATGTCGGAGAAGTCAATCCCGCGGCGCCGCCGCATAGGCCGCCCGCTCTTTGCGGCTCGCCCGGCGCGCGCTGATGATGCGGATCCTTTCGCCATGGTCTCGCCTCCTCACGGTATAGGCCACGATGAGCACGCGGCCCGTCGCCGCGCGACCCAGTCGCAGGAATCGTGATTCCTCGTCGGAGTGACGCAAGTCTGGGCCGTCCAGGGCATCCGGATCGCCGAACACGGTCTCCGCTTCTTCGAACGAGACCCCGTGCTTGGTGCGGTTGACCGCGGCCTTCCGCGCGTCCCACTCGAACACGGTTCAGTATATACTAAACTCGAGGCGGCGGACCTTCCTGTGCCTTCTACTTATCCGTCCGATAGGCTCCCGCCGCTCTCCGGAGGTATTCGTGATGGAGCCCACCCAGGCGTGGGACCTCCGCCACCCTGCCCTGACTCGGCGGCTGCACGCTCCGTGGCGTGGGCTCGTCCTTGGCCAATGACAAGAGTGTCCGGGTCCCGTTGTAGTAGTCGACGTACTTCGACAGGACCCCCAGCAGATGCCGTTCGCCCATTACCACCACATGGTCAAGGCATTCCCGTCGCATCGATCCAATCACGCGCTCGGCATAGGCGTTTTGCCAGTCACCTGATTCAAGGTCGCCGGGTGAGATTGGTGGTGGCCCCAGCGGGATTCGAACCCGCGTCTCGGTCTTGAGAGGGCGAGCCCACGGGTAGTGATTTCACCAACTTCCACGCCGGGTGCCACGGCCCGGTGCCACTCCGCGGGGTCTTTTGCGGCCGGACCTCGCAAACGCAGTCGGACGATCGACCAGAGCCAGGGACGAGAGAAGCACAGGATTTCAGATCAGGTCACGTTTCACTCGAGACGCATGGAATTTCGCGTGCTTGCCGAGCCGCACGACGCTCACGGCTGTTGCGCTAAGTTGCGCGCTGTAGCGGGTTGTAGCGTCGCGTGAGTTACATTCTCAGTGACACCCCCCGCCACTGCCTACGTACTCATTCCCGGCTCTGACGCCGCCGCGTCTACTCGCACGATTCACGCGTATCGTGCGCGGGTCCCTGGAGACCGTGAGACTCGATCACGCCCCGAGATCAAGACCCCCCCTTGCGCCCGGTTCAGCGGAGCGCCTGGGAGAGCGAGCCGGCGATGAGAGAGATGGCGCGTCCTGCAGTGTCGAGGAGTCGGCCCATCGGCACGAACCCGTGGATCATCCCGCCATAACAGACAGAGTCCACGCGCACGCCCGCGTCCCGTAATCTCTCGGCGTAGGCCTCACCCTCGTCGCGCAGCGGATCGAACCCCGCAGTAACGATCAGGGCCGGCGGCAATCCGGCGAGCGACTGCGCACGGAGCGGTGACGCACGCCAATCGGCAGCCTCGGCTTCGGCGGTTAGATAGTGCGCTATAAACCAGCGCATCCCCTCGCGCGTAAGAAGATACCCCTCGGCGAAGTCACGATACGACCGTGTCTCGCCCACCAGGTCCGTGACCGGGTAGATCAGCACTTGCACGGCGATAGCCGGCGCGCCCTTGTCACGGGCCAGCAGCGCGACGACTGCCGCCAGATTCCCACCGGCACTGTCCCCTCCCACCGCCAAGCGGCTCGCGTCTGCGCCCAACTCACCAGCGTGGGCGACGACCCAGCGAGTCGCCGCCCAGGCGTCGTCGACCGCGGCCGGAAACTTGTGCTCAGGGGCGAGACGGTAGTCGACGGACACGACGCTCACGCCTGACCCCGCCGTGAGCTGTCGGCACAGCACGTCGTGCGTCTCGAGGTCGCCGATCACCCAGCCGCCGCCGTGGAAGAAGACCAGCACTGCGAGAGGCGTCGAGGCCGGGACGCCTGCCGGCCGGTAGACGCGAAGTGGGATCGGGCCGAGCGGCCCGTCCGCCGTGAGATCCCTGACCATGCCGATCTGGGGCGGCGTCGGGGTCGAGGCCGGACGCGTCTCGCGGAACAGCTGGCGCGCGTCCTTCGGCGAGAGCTGATGGTAGGCCGGGCGCCCCGAACGGATGACGAGGTCGATCACGGCTCTCGCCTGCGGATCGAGAGCCGTCGTGCTCGGGGCCGTCACGGCCGAACGGTCGCCCGGGCAAGCACGTCCGCGGCCGCCCTCTCGATCACCGTGCCGTTGAAGAAATCGGGGTTCACCTCGCCCCAAAAGCGTACCGCATTGGCGAACATGAAGTCCTGGAAGTCATCGTCAGTGATCAGCCCGTGCTCCACCAGTTCATAGGCCTCGGGGACGACCTTTGCCATGTCCGGGACGTCGAAATGCCCGATGTCCGAGCTGAAGATCGCGTTGAGGCGGGCGCCCAGCGGGTTCGCGCGGCGGTTGAACGCCCACGCATTGATGGGATCGTCGGCCTCACAACCGAAGTAGAAACGCGGGACGAAGAGGTCGCGGATGTCTTCCTTGCGCTCGATCTTGCAACGGAAGTAGTCGTCGAGATCCTCGATGCCACCGGTCAGCTTTGAGTTCGAGTCGCCTTCTAGCCCCTCGCCGCGGCGCACCGCCTGCACCACCGCCTCCCCACCGTATTTCTGCGCGAACTGGAGCAGTGCCGTGTGGTTGAGCTTGTTTGGGTTCGTGCGCTCGATCGCCTGCCGGTTGCGCTTCTCCCAGTGCCCGACGAGATCCGCGTAGAGCATGCAGCCCCAACCGACGCCGCCCTCGAGGAACGCGAAGCTCAGGTCCGGGAAGCGGCGCGTCACGCCGCCGAAGAAGAGCGCCTTGCAGACCGCGTGGCCTGCGGAGGCGAAGTGGCCGATGTGGTTGTAGCAGAAGTTCGACGGCGAGTTGCGAAGCAGCATCGAGCGCGCGCCGTTGTGGAAGCTCGGCGCGATGCGGAGCTCGCGGCACTTGACCCAGACGGGATCGTAATCGTAGTCGCTGTCGATGCCGATCACGTCGCACCACTCGACGAACTTCGAGGCGGCGGGATGCTCCTCGGCGAGGGCCGGGACGGGGCGGCGCATGAGGCCGCCGACCATCATGACCTTGTAGCCGAGCTGCCGCGCCGCGAACTCCAGCTCCTCGATGGCCTCCTCCGGCGTGTACATCGGGATGATCGCCGCCGGGATGATGCGGTCCTCGAGTCCGCGGAACTGATCGGCCGTGAACACGTTGTAGGCGCGACAGATCGCTCGGCGCAACCGCGTGTCCGGCATGCGGTGATACCCGAGGCCGGCCGTCGGGTAGACAACACAAAAGTCGATCCCGAGGTCGTCCAGGCGCTCGTACAGCAGGCGGGGCAACATCGCCGTCGCCCGGTCGAGGACGTTCTCGCTGGGCGACCCCCAGAAGGCCTCCTGGCCCACCCGGCGCCGCCGCCGCTCGGCCAGGGACATCCGGAGCGAGCTGGGGATGCGGTCGCTAGCGATCGCCAGGGCCTCGGCCGCGGCGTCCCCACCGATGCGCCGGAACTCCTCGCGCATGAGGGGCGCATATTCGAGCCAGTGGCCGTCGGCGTCAATAATCGGGTGGTTCAGGCGGGAGCGAAGCATCCGGGCGTCGGTCGGACCGTCGGTGAGCATGGCGACCTCCAGGCAAGCTCAGTCAGGTGCGATGATACCTGACTTCCGAGCTCGAGCCGCTACTGGATCACCGACTGCCCACGTAACTGGTTTCCTCACCCAGACCGTGCGCAGCGATTGGCTGCGGGGGGGGATTTGAATTCTGGAGGGGACAGGACTTTCAAACGAAGCGGGGCCTCCCGCCGCATCTTACGTCCCCACGATGAGCAGTCAAAATGGGGGGCCGAGCCGCGAAGTGCGAGAGATAAAGGGGGCAGTCATATGCTATTGCTCGAGCATCCAGAGGAGGTGGCCAGAGCCATCAGAGACTTCATCCGAGCACATCTCGGGCCAGGGCCGCCCGCCGCGATGACCGGGCATCACCTTCTGAGCCAGCGCCGTCGCGCCCAAGCGGTGTCCTCGCCCTCGAGCAGCTTTGCGCCGGATCTGCCACGTCATGAGGAGTAGACTTCGATAGCTGATAGCCGTGACCCATGAACGGGACGAAATAGGCCGCCCACCGAGGGAATCAGATGAAGATCAGCGCCTTCCACCTGATGCCGCACCGGGAGCTGCCCGTGGACTTCGAGAAGCGTTACGAATCCGTCTGGGTGACGCCGCCGTGGTGGGAGCTGGCCGACGCCCGCCGCGTCGGCGAGTACTACAACTGGACGCTCGACGAGCTGCTTTATGCGGCAAAGTGCGGCTTCGATGGCGTCTGCACCAACGAGCATCACCAGAACGCCTACGGCTTCATGCCGAGCCCGAACATCATGGGGAGCGTCCTGGCCAAGCTGACGAACGGCAGCGACGTCGCTATCGTGCAGATGGGTGCGACCCTGCCCACCTCCAATCCGCCGCTCCGTGTCGCCGAAGAGTACGCCATGCTCGACTGCATCAGCGGCGGGCGACTCGTGGCCGGCCTGCCGCTGGGCAGCCCGATGGACGTCAGCCTGTGCTACGGCGTCACGCCGATGGAGCATCGCGAGCGGTACCGCGAGGCGTTCGCGCTGACGCTCAAGGCCTGGCAGGCCCGGGAGATCTTCGCGTGGAATGGGCGGTACTTCCAGCTCGCGAACGTGAATCTCTGGCCGCGACCCATCCAGCAGCCGCATCCGCCGATATGGGTCCCGGGCTCGGGCAGCATCAGCACGTTCGACTTCGCCGTGGAACACGACGTCTGTTACTGCTTCCTCAGCTACTCGGGCGCTCGATCGGCGAAGACGATGATGGACGGCTACTGGCGCGTGGTCGCGGACAAGGGACGTGACCTCAATCCGTATCGCGCAGGGTTCCTGCAGTTGGTCGTGGTGGCCGAGAACGACGCCCGCGCCGAGGAAATGTACGCGCGGCACGTCGAGTACTTCTATCACAAATGTCTGCACGTGCCCGGCATCTGGTTTTCGCCGCCCGGCAACCAGGACTACCGAAGCCTCGTGGCCACGATGCACAATCCCGTGCGCCGGGCAGAGAATCCTAAGACGCTGCGGTACCGGGACTTCGTCGAAAGAGGATACGTCATCGCGGGCAGCCCAGCCACAGTGCGAGATCGGCTGAAAGAGGAGGTGATCGACAGCCTCCGCGTGGGCAACCTCATGGTGCTCCTGCAGATCGGCTCGATGCCGCACGAACTGGCCCTCGAGAACATCGACCGCTTCGCCCGTGAAGTCCTACCCCATCTGCGTGGCGTCTGGGACGACGAGGGCTGGGTCAACCACTGGTGGCCGAAGCGACTGCGCGAGTCGGCGCGACGACGCGGCGCCGCGGCGGTCGGAGCGCGCCCGGTATGATTCGAGAGGAAACGCACTCCGTCTGGCAGGGCCGCGTCCGCATCCGGGTGCTGTCGAAGGGACGCGGGCCCGCGCTCGTGTTCTTTCACGGCCCATGGGGTCTCACCTGGGACCCGTTCCTCGAGGAGCTGGCCCAGAGCTTCAGCGTGGTCGCTCCCGAGCATCCCGGCACGACGCCCGCCGCGCCGGACGACATCTATCACCTCGACGGACTCTGGGATCTCGTCCTCTGCTACGACGAGCTGCTGGAGGCGCTGGGACTCGAGAACGCGGCGTTCGTCGGTCACTCGTTCGGCGCCATGGTGGCGTGCGAAGTGGCCGCGGCATATCCCAGGCGGGCCCGCAGCCTGACCCTGATCGCCCCGATCGGCTTCTGGCGTGACGCCGAGCCGGTCGTCAACTGGATGATGCTCGACCTCGACGCGCTACGCGGCCGCATCTTCCGCGATCCCGCCGGCGACGCCGCGAAGCGAATGTTCGGGCCGTCCGAACCGCCTGACGCGGCGGCCGCGACCCGTGTCCGGCTCATGTGGTCCATGGGTGCCACGGGGAAATTCATCTGGCCCATCCCGGACAAGGGCCTAAAGAAGCGCATCCACCGGGTAAAGGCGCCCACGCTACTCCTCTGGGGTCAGGACGATCGGCTCGTGCCTCCCGCCTACGCCGACGAATTCGTTCGGCGCCTACCCGGGGCCGGGGTGCAGACCATGGATGGCTGCGGACATGCCCCTCAGCTCGAGCAGCCCAACAGAGTCGCCCAGATGGTGCGCGATTTCCTGCGGCTCTGAGCGGTCTGACGCGAGGCACCACTGATTCGCGCTGTCCTCTGTCACGGGTTTCCCTCTCCTAACGGGAGATCGGCTCCCTCGTCCCCGGCCGTCGCGGATCGTCATTCGCTCGACGCTGTTGCCGGCTAAATACTCTCCGCTCACCAAGACAGATGAGGGGACGCAAGGGCTTTCCGTCCCGTCCGTGGCGGCGACGGAAAGTCTTCGCGGAAAACCTCAACGAAGAAATTGGGTGGCCCCAGCGGGATTCGAACCCGCGTCTCGGTCTTGAGAGGGCGAGCCCATGGCTCGTGATTTCACGAACTTCCACGCCGGATGCCACGGCCCGGTGCCACTCCGAGGACGCCGCTACTCACTCGATGACCTCCAGCCGGTTCATCAGATCGCTGGCGATCACGAAAGCTCGGTTCGTGTGCTCAACGGCCGGGATCCGCAGCGCCACGCGGAGGACCAGTCGGCCATTCAGGGGTGAATCGGTGAATCGACGACCCTTGACGGGATGAAAGCGCTGCGCCTCCGGCCCAGACGTAAGCGCGCGAGTTCAACGAAGGTCTAATTGGAGCGGGATGGCAAGCTCCGGACAGTGGCCCGGCGGTCAGCGCGATGGCCCAGGCGGTCCGAGCAGCACTGCTTGGGCATCCGTGTCAGAGGCACAACTGCCTTCCCCACGGTCAAGCCCGTGGCGGAATCATCTGCGCCTACCCGGCTGGTCTTGCCGGTCGCCATCCAGAGCTGGTCCCTCACGAGCCTCCAGCAGCGGCTGTTCAGGACGGGCGGACGCCTCATCCGGCATGCCCGGTACTTCACCCTGCAACTTGCCGAAAGCTACTTGACGGGGAACCTCTTTCGTCAGATTCTTCAGCGCATCGAGCGGCTCGCATGGCATCAGACGTGATCGAGAGCTCCACCCGGGAGCGGAGGCGATGAGGAGCGGGGTCGAAGCCGCGGAGATGTCTCCGAACAGGGCCGTCGGATTTACCACTCTCCCAAGCGCGAGGCCGCGGACGGTCCATGCGTCGCGAGCATGACTGCCCTCAGCCTGCTGGAAAGGATGAACGAGCTGAGCGACGGGGTGGTCCGCCCGTTCAACGCCACGAGGACGGGAGAGTTCATATCGGAAGTCCCAGCTCACAAGGGAGGGCACAAGGATGAAGCGGGTTGCTGAGATCTTGACGGTATCTCTCATCGGCGGTCTCTTGCCCCTCTCGACCATGGCCGCGGCCGATGACGCGTGTGAAGGGCTGCCGAGCCACGCGGCGCTGCGAGGCGCTCTCGCGACTGCGACCGCGGCGGAAGCTAGCGGGCTCAACAACAACATGTGGGCCGCGATCGTCAACCGCGACGGCATTGTATGCGCCGTGGCATTCTCAGGGGCCAACCGTGGAGCCCAGTGGCCTGGCAGTCGCGTGATCTCCGCCCAGAAGGCCAACACGGCGAACGCGTTCAGCCTCGACAGCTCATCGTTCAGCAACGGCTCGGGACAATCTGCGGGCCTCGCGCTATCGACGGCGAATCTGTATTCCGCAGTCAACCCCGGCGGGAGCCTGTATGGGCTCCAGCACAGCAACCCCGTGAACCCCGCAGTCGCGTATGCTGGCGATCCTGAGCTCTACGGAGCCGACGAGGATCCGATGGTCGGCAAGCGGATCGGCGGAGTCAACGTCTTCGGGGGCGGTCTCGCTCTCTATGCGAACCGACATGTGATCGCGGGGGGACTCGGGGTGAGCGGTGACACCTCATGCGCCGATCACAACATCGCTTGGCGGACCCGGAATCTCCTCGGCTTGGATCACCTGGCTGCGTCGGGATCGTTGCCGGCAGTGCCGGGCCCCGCGAGCCTCTTTGCGGGTGACACCGCGCATCCCGACAACATCATCTTCGACATCACCCCGAACCCCAACGGCGGCACGGGTAACAGCGCGAGCGGGTTCGGCCATCCGAGGTGTTTGAACACGGGGGATCCGGCTGCTCTTCCGCCGGTTCGACCCTAGCGTGTCCCACAGTGACGATGCGTGGTCTCCGTGCGGTCGTCTTAGCCAACCGGATTACTTATTCAGGGCCTCGGCAGAACCTTGATCCATCCTTCAGGATATGTCTGAAAATAGGGGTAATAGGCCCGAGCACTGGGACAGTAGTACCAATACGACTGCGGCGAAGGCGGTGGGGACGTACCCGGTGGCTCCTGCACGACGACGGGTGGCGAAGCGTGGCCGTAATAGGGCGAGCGCGATGGCGATCTGAGAGCTGCAGATTTTGAGCACATGCCCCGTAAGGCCTGTAGGGCCGATCGGTCTCCGGCTTCACGATCGCGAAGCCGGCGGGCGCCTTTCCCCCGTCACGACAGCTCTTGGCTATATCGTCGGGCTACGCTAACGAACTCAGCCGCAGGACACCCGCCACCCCGCCCGCTGTCGCTCACCGAGCTACTTTCCAGAAAATAGCTAGGCTTGCCCGGTTCGCGGGGAGTCCCTTCTCAGGTGTCTTCCCCACGCCGACCCCCTGATTCACCTGATATTGGCCCGTTCGCGTCGAGCCTAGGCTGAACCATGATAGCGGTGCGCTCGGGGGGTTGAGGATGGACCTTATTAAGGTGCTCCTCACCGTGCGGTTTGGTCGTCCCCTCACCCCACCGTGGCCATGGGAGATGATGGACCGTCGTCGGGTCTCCTTCGCCCCGCGGCGGACTCGCGAGCCGATGCTCGCGCGACTCCAGTCCCAAGCCGTCGTGGCCCCCGCCCGGCGCTGGGACCAGGGAAGGCTCCGGTGGATCGCCGTGGCGGCGATGATCGCTGCGCTGCTGTGCGGTGGGCTGCTCGCCGCGCCGACGTTGGAGCTCCACCCGCTGGATTCGCTCGTGGCGGCCCTGCTTCCCTGGGTCTAACGCCCGGGAGGAGGGGAGGACCGATGGAAAGCTCGCTGCCGATCCTCACGGTCGCCGGTTCGGAATATAGCTAGCCCCGAGGCAAGAGCGAACTCCAGTGACCGCGCCCCGCGGCCTCCTACCACTGCTGATGATCCCCACACTGGGGCTCGTGCTGACCGGGTGCGCGGAGCGGATGTCGATCATCCGGAAGCATGCGGTGGATCTCAAGACGACGGCGCTCTTCAAGCGCCCGTGCGATGCTGACGTCCCGATGGCCGAGTACGAAACCATGCTCAACCGCTGCAATCGGACCCGCCTTTCGCGCATGATCGAGCAGTTCGAGACGATTCAGGAGATGGAGGCAGCGCGCGGGATCCCGGGCGACACGATAGAGGAGGTCCGGGCCAAGGGCTTCTCGATCTATGAGGATGCAAACCCGAAGCTCCGCCGGCCCAACACGCTCGTGCTCTACGGCAACGACGCCCTGGCCGCCGTGGGCATGGGTGTCAGTGCTCCACCTTTGCAGAAGCCCGAAGAGATCAAGGCGTACGCGGACTTCATGGCGGTGCACTACGCCGAGCAGTATATCGAGCGGGACGTGGTCTTGGTGGTCGATCGCTTCTGCGTCAATAACCGCGAGTCGATCGAGGTCGGCGAGGACCGGGTGTTCACGATCCTGTGGCGCGAGGCCCGCGTCTTGAAACGCGTGATCAAGGGCGGCCCCATCAACAATCCCAAGCGCGAGCGTGGCTTACTACTCTGTCCCAGCGGCTTCCTGGTGGACACGGTGAGCGGCCGCGCCCGCGACATGATCACGCCCGTGCCCGTCCATTGAACCGGGACTGCCGCTTTCATCGTGTTGCGCCGCCGCTGGCGCCTCACCCTCGCCTTGGCGCTCGTGGTCCGTTTGCACTCTGCAGAAGATGGGAAAGCGAGAGTGTCACGGCTCCTGTTCATCGTGTCGCGCAGTGAGCGCCAGCGTTACGAGCGTTTTCAGGCGGCGTTCGCCGACGATCCGGACGTCAGGGTGATCCTTGATCGTCGTTACGGTGAGCGCCGCCAGCGGAATGCTCCTCCCGGCGTGGATCGCCGCCTGAAGGACCGGCGCTCCCTGGACATCGAGAAGCACATTCTGCAGATAGGTTGGACAGTCGCGAACGAGAAGTCGCATGTTGAAGGAGAGGCGTGAGTACCCCGCCCCGGGGCCGTACCTTTCGCCTCCATCAGTAGGTCGAACGGCGAGCTCCCAAATCGACAGCCGCGACTGATGTCCGAGGGTCGAGGGCTGGTGATGAGCCGGCCCCCGTTTCGATTCGTCTACGCGTTCGGTGCGTGATAGCTGGCGACCTACACGTACTCTACCGGACAGGCGCGGACGCGAAGTCGCAGCGGCTCCAGGGATCTTCAGCGCAAGACACGGCAGGGGCCCGCTCAGGCCGCACGGCACGCGGCTCGCGCCGACGCCGAGCGGCGTCGCTCCTCGCGTCCACCGACCCAGACGGCGATGACCACGACAATGAAGCCGATCATTGCCACACCCTCAGCGATCGGGCCTCCACGCGTGCTCAGCCTGAGATGAATGGACGCGTGCCAAGCCTCAGCGGCTGTCGACAGCAGCGCGCCGGCGAAGGCGACCGCCGATCCGCTCCTCCGCTCGACCAACGCCCATCCGGTGGTAATCACGACGCTCAGGACGCCAAGGTAGAGCAGCAAATGAACGGTACCGAGATGGACGATCATCTCCGTGAACGTCGTCGGCTCGACGCCCGGGCTTATCAGCCCGTGCCATACGCCGTCGAAGGCGAGCCCCAAGGCCTGGAGCGCCAACGCGGCCCAGATCCACCCACGCGCGGTTCGTACGCCCTGCATGACGTCTTCCCTCGATCAGCGTGCCACGCGCGCAGTGCGCAGTCTACCGTGAGGGCGCACATCCATTCCGGTGCCACGCGAGTGTCCGTTTGTGGGCTTTTCGGTCCGTTTCTGTCCACTCCACAAAGCGCAAAGGCATACCCGGGAACTGCACGTAGGCGTGCAGAAGTTCCAGAAGCTTCGGAGAAGTTGTGCGTGATGGCCCCAACGGGATTCGAACCCGTGTTTCAGCCTTGAGAGGGCGAGTCCCTGGGTAGTGATTTCACCAACTTCCACGCCGGGTGCCACGGCCCGGTGCCACTCACATGGCCAAGGAGTGTGGTGGATCTGAACGGAAGGAGTTGCTTGGGCTGACCTAGTCGAGTCGACGCCCCGGCGGCGAGTACGAGGCCTGAGACGAACCGCCTCATCTGTCGAGGCCCACAATATATTTCTGCGGGTCGGTGTCAAACGTCTCCTTGCACCGAAGGCAGCAGAAATACACGACCTGGCCTGACACCTCGGAACGATATCGCGTGCCCCCCACCGCCACGAGCATACCGCATATCGGGTCCTTGGCTTCGATAGCGGCGGCGGACGTCTGGTTCGTGTCCGTCTCCACCCGCGCGACCTTCTCGCTCCGGTGGCGGTGGATGATCTCCGCCAGGATGCTCACCGCAATCTCTTCAGGCGTGACGGCGCCGATGTCGAGCCCTGCTGGCGCCTTGAGCCGATCCAGACGTTCAGGCGGCACACCCTGGCGCCTGAGAGTCTCGATGATCACGGCCGCCCGCTTCCGGCTGGCCAGCAGGCTGACATAGCCGACCTCGGTCGCGAGCACCCGTGCCAACGCCTCCTCGTCGAGGTCCCCGTGGGTGGCAACGACCACAGAGGCGCGTGGCGTCAGCTCGAGCCTATCGAGACCGTCCACGGCGGCATCTGCCGGCAGAACCACGATTGAATAGTCGGCGTCGCGCCCGAGGGCCGCGAGCGTCTCGACAACGGGCCCGTGGCCCACGAGCACCAGCAGGGCCTTCGGAAGGAATGGTTCCACATAGATCTCCAGCGTGCCTCCGCTGTGGCAGGTCATCGCATATTCGAGGATGCCCTCAGTCCGTCTAGGATCGCTCCCGCCCTCGCCGATCAGCCCGATGAATCGCGGACGGCCGTCTCGAAGCGCGAGGAGGGCTTCACGGACGACGACCGGCTCGGCGCAGGCCCCGCCGACCCAGCCCGAGACCGTACCGTCCCGCCGAATGAGCGCCTTGGCTCCGGGCTTGGCCGAGGTCGGCCGTTCGCACCGGACGACCGTCGCCAGCGCGAAGGGTTCCCCGCGACGTCCGAGGTCGGCAGCGAGCGCGAGAAGATCTTCTCCCATCTTTTGCCGGCGCCCCTATTCCGTCACACCCTTCTCGCGCAGCAGCTTCCACACTTTCGGCGGCGTGATCGGGATGTCGACGTGGCGCACGCCGAGATGCCACAGGGCATCCACGACCGCGTTGGCGATGGCGGCGGGCGCGCCGACCGTCGCCGATTCGCCGACGCCTTTGGCGCCGAGCGGATGATGCGGTGAGGGCGTACACGTCTTGTCAGTCTCCCACTTCGGCGTCTCGACCGCGGTGGGGAGCAGGTAGTCGATGAAGCTGCCGCCCTGGATGTTGCCGATCTCGTCGTAGGAGATCTCTTCCATGAGGGCGGGGGCGAACCCCATCGTTAGCCCGCCGTGGATCTGGCCGTCGACGATCATGGGGTTGATGATGTTGCCGCAGTCGTCCACCGCGACGAACCGCCGGACCTTCACCTCGCCGGTGCCCTTGTCGATGTCCACGACGCAAATGTAGCTGCCGAACGGATAGGTGAGATTCGGCGGGTCGTAGTAGCTCACCGCCTCGAGTCCCGCCTCCATTCCCTGCGGGTGGTTGGTGTAGGCGGCGAAGGCGATGTCCTGGATGGTCTTGAAGCGGTCGGCCGCGCCCTTCACCGAGAACTTGCCCGGCTCCCACACGAGGTCGTCGGGGGCGGCCTCGAGGAGATGGGCGGCGATCTTCCGCGCCTTGTCCTGGATCTTGCGCGCGGCCATGGCGGCGGCGGCGCCGGCGACGGGCGTGGAGCGACTCGCATAGGTGCCGAGGCCATAGGGCGCCGTGTCGGTGTCGCCCTCCTCGATCTGGATGTCCTTCGCCGGAATGCCCAGCTCCTCGGCAAGGATCTGAGCATAGGTCGTCTCGTGGCCCTGCCCCTGCGATTTCGTGCCGAAGCGCGCGATGGCTTTGCCCGTCGGATGGATGCGGATCTCGCAGCTATCGAACATCTTGAGGCCCAGGATGTCGAAGTGCTTGGACGGGCCGGCCCCGACGATCTCGGTGAAGCTCGAGATGCCGATGCCCATCAGCTCCCCACGCTTCCGCTTCTCGGCCTGCTCGCGCCGCAGCTCGGCGTAGCCGATCCGCTTCATCGCGAGCTGTAGCGCGCCCGCGTAGTTCCCACTGTCATACTCCCAGCCAAGGGCGGACTTGTAGGGGAACTGCTCCGGCCTGATGAAGTTCTTCATGCGGAAGTCGGCGGCGTCCACGCCGAGCTGGTGGGCCATCAGATCCACCATGCGCTCGATCGTGTGCACGGCCTCGGTCACGCGGAACGAGCACCGGTAGGCGATCCCGCCGGGCGGCTTGTTGGTGTAGACGCCGTCCACCTCGACGTGCGCGGCCTTGAGGTCGTAGGACCCCGTGCAGACGTGGAAGAGCCCCGCCGGGAACTTGGACGGATTCGCCGCGGCATCGGCGTAGCCGTGGTCGGCGAGCGTCTTGATGCGGAGCGCGGTGAGCGTGCCGTCCTTCTTCGCCGCCAGCTCGGCGGTGATGTGGTAGTCGCGCGCGAACGAGTCCGCCTGGAGGTTCTCCATGCGGTCTTCGATCCACTTCACGGGCTTGCCGGTGAGGACGGAGGCGGCCACCGCGATCACGTACCCGGGATAGACCGGCACCTTGCCGCCGAAGCCTCCGCCGATGTCGGGGGAGATGATCCGGATCTTGTGCTCGGCGAGCCCGACGTGGCCGGCGACCAGGGCGAAGACCGTCCGGATCGCGTGGGGTGCCTGGGTGGTCATCCAGACGGTGAGCTTCTCGTTGACCTTGTCGAAGTGGGCGATGCACCCGCACGTCTCGATGGACGCCACGTGGATGCGCGGGATATAGATGTCCTGCTTGACGGTCACGTCGGCGGCCGCAAAGGCTCGGTCGGTGGCGGCCCGATCGCCCCACTCCCAGTGCCAGATGTGATTGTCCTTTTTGTCCTTCTTGTCGGTGCGCAGCACCGGGGCGCCGGGCTCGAGCGCCTTTCGCGGGTCCACGACGACGGGCAGCGGCTCGTATTGCACCTCCACCGCCGCCATGCCGTCGGCCGCCGCGTAGCGGCTCGTGGCGAGCACCGCTGCCACCTCCTGGGCCTGGTACATCACCTTCTCGACCGGAAGCACCATCTGGGTGTCCGACATGAGCGTCGGCATCCAGTGGAGGTTGTACTTGGCGAGGTCCTGGCCGGTGATGACGGCCAGCACGCCCGGGACGGCCAGCGCCTTCGCGGTGTCGATCTTCTTGATCTTCGCGTGCGCGTACGGGCTCCGCACGATGTCCAGGTAGAGCATGCCGGGTAGCTGGAGGTCGTCGACGTAGGTGCCCTTGCCGCGGATGAAGCGCGGATCCTCTTTCCGCTTGATCGAGTGCCCCATCCCGCCGACGTCAGACGAGGTTCTGAGCGCCATCACGCGCCTCCTTGCTGGAGCTTGGCCGCCGCGTACTGGACCGCCTTGACGATGTTCACGTAGCCTGTGCACCGGCAGAGGTTGCCGGAGATGGCCCAGCGGATGTCGTCTTCGCTCGGCGCCGGATGTTTCTTGAGGAAGGCGTAGCTGGTCATCAGCATGCCGGGCGTGCAGTAGCCGCACTGGAGACCGTGCTCCGCCATGAAGCCTTCCTGGAGCGGATGGAGCTTGCCGTCCTGCTCCAGGCCCTCGACCGTCATGATCTCCCTGCCGCTCGCCTGGACGGCGAACACCGTGCACGACTTCACCGGTCGGCCGTCCATAAGGACGGTGCAGGCGCCGCAGTGTGTCGTGTCGCATCCGATATGGGTGCCGGTCAACCTCAAGACCTCACGGATCAGATGGACCAGCAGCAGGCGCGGCTCGACGTCCGCTTCGTGCTTCTCGCCGTTGATCGAAAGCTTGACCTGCATCGCTAGCGTCCTCCGCCGGCGCGCTCCAGAGCCTTCCGAAGCGCGCGGGCCGTCAACACTCGGATGAGATCCTTCTTGTACTCGACCGGGCCACGAAGGTCCGCGCTCGGCTGGGACGCGTCGGCGGCCAGCTGGGCCGCCTGCTTGATCGTCGCCTCGTCGGGGCGCTTGCCCTTCAGCGCAGCCTCGGCCCGGCTCGCCTTGATCGGGGTCAGGCCGACGTTGGTGAGGCCGATCCCCACCTGCTCGCACGTGCCGTTCGCGCCGAGCGTCAGCTGCACCGCCACGGCGGCCGTCGCGAAGTCGCCGACCTTGCGCTCGAGCTTGAGGTAGGCGCCGCCGCTGCGGGCCGCGGGAAGCGGGACCCGGATCTCCACGAGGAGCTCGTCGGGCTTGAGCGCGGTCTCGAACGGACCGGTGAAGAACGACCCGATCGGAATCCGGCGCTCGGCCTTGACGCCCTTCGCGACGATCTCCGCCCCGAGGGCAAGCATCGTCGCGGGATGATCGTTCGCCGGATCGCCGTGCGCCAGGTTGCCGCCGATCGTCGCCATGTTGCGGACGAGCGGGTCCGCGATCACCCGGCAGGTGTCGAACAGCAGCGGGTACCGGGTGCGAATCAACTCGGACTCTTCGAGGTCGACCTCGCGCGTGAGGCCGCCGATCCTGAGGAAACCGTCGGCCTCGCGGATGTACGCGAGGCCCCCGATCCCGTTGATGTCGACGACGTGGCGCGGGCTGGCGAGCCTGAGCTTCATCAGCGGGATGAGGCTCTGTCCTCCCGAGAGGACCTTGGCGTCCTCGCCCAGCGTGGCAAGGAGCTTCGTCGCCTCGCCGATGGAGGTGGGAGCGTGGTACTCAAACGCGCCGGGGATCATGGTTGTGGCCCCCTTCTGGGCGAGCCCTGTGCGGGCCGGCTTGAGACTGAGCCCCGCTCTGCGCAGCGCCACCCGGAGCGACTCCAGCGAGATCGCGGGCGCGGCGCCGGTCTTGACGAGATATTCCCTGAGCTGCGCCAGGCTCCAGGCCGGGCGAGGCACCCCGAGGTCCCGCGGCCGGGCGCTCGTGACGATGGCCAGGTGTCGCAGCAGGTCGGGAGTGACCCGGGAGGGTCGGCCCGAGCGAGCGCGAGTGAGGAGCCCCGGGACGCCGGACTGCTCGAAGCGCCGGAGCCAGCCGGCGACGGTCGGGCGAGAGACGCGACGGCGTCGCATGATCTCGGGGATGGGTACTCGCTCGGCGGACAGCAGGACGATCCGGGCGCGCACCCCGAGCCCCGGCAACTGCGTGCCGCGCAGCCGACGAAGCTCCCTGTACTCGGCAGCGGTCGGCTCCCGGACGAAGCGCCGCGGGATATCTGCCACCCAAGTCATCACTCCCTTGAAGGAGGGCACCGGGAAACCCTAGAAAGAGACTTTCCGGTGGAAGCGAGATCCACTAACGGCGGGCAAGATAAGGAACTAGAGTGAGGCTGTCAAGCGGAATCCCTCTCGGAGACTCAGGATCCCGCCCGCCGATCTTCGGGCGTGCTTCGGAACGCTTCCCAAAATCCCGTTGACTCTCGACATACCGGACAGCGTTATTAAACTTGGGGTATCCTCCCCGAAGATACATCGCCCCGTGCGCATCGGGCGCGCTCGGCAACGCGGTTCCCAATTCCGTCCTCAAGCGTCGACCTAGGAGGCGCTGGCCATGACCCTCGGCATCAGAGCAACCATCGCCGCCTACCTCATCGTGATGCTCGTTCCCCTTACCGCCCACGCCTGGGACCGTGGCGACGTGGACACCTTCGCCACGCTGCCGCCCGGGGAGCGTCATCCCGAAGGCATCGCCGCGGATAGTACGGGGAACATTTACGTCACCACGTTCGACGTGACCCACGGCGGTAGGCCGGGGCAACTCTTCGTCTTCGGCCGCAACGGCAAACTCATCAGGCAGGTGGGCGTGGCCGGATCGAGCAATCTGCTCCTTGGGTTGGACTTCCACCCGACCACCCACGAACTCCTCGTGATCGACTTCGGAAGTGCCAACGTGCGTCGGGTGGACCCGTTCACGGGGACCTCCTCGGTTTTCATGACAGTCACTGGGTCGGCTGGCTTGAACGCGCTGACATTCGACAGTGCGGGGAACGTGTACGTCTCCGACTCCTTCCAGGGGATCATCTGGAAGACCGGGCCCGGCGGTGGCGCGGGCACGATGTGGGCATCCAGCCCACTCCTGACGACCACCGGCGTCCCTGGCTTCGGCGCAAACGGCGTGGCATTCAACAACGCCCAGACCTTCCTCTTCGTCGCCAACACCGGCAACGACACGATCGTGAAGATTCCCGTCAATAACGGAAGCGCCGGTAAGCCGGCGGTGTTCGTCAACAGCATCAACGGCGCCGACGGCCTCTTCATCGACGAGCACGACAACATCTGGGTCGCCGCCAATCAGGCGGACGAGATCGTCGTCGTCAACGCCGCGGGTCGCGCCATCGCGAAGCTCGGAGACTTCGACGGGATCGACCAGAAAGGGAGGCCGCTCGGACTGCTGTTCCCGGCCTCTCACGTGCGCTCCGGCGAGTTCGTCTTCGTGACGAATCTCGCCATCGACCTCAGGCTTTTCGATGACCCCGCCCACCCGGAACTGATGAACGGGACCGTCGACTCGCAATGGGCGGCGGAGGTGAAGGTCGACACGATCGCGAAGATTCGGGCCCGCCTCCCCGGCGTGGAGGGTTTGCCGAGGGTCCCCGGCATGGACGACTAGCAACAACGGGATTCGAACCCGTGTTTCAGCCTTGAGAGGGCGAGTCCCTGGATAGTGATTTCACCAACTCCACTAAACTCATGAACCCGCTGTCTCATTCTTGTTGACAGGCTCCGCTCGAGCAAGGGGGCGACTTGAAGTATACGGAACCTCGGTAATGAGGGCTAAAAGGAGCGCGCGGGAGCAGCCAGGATTTGAGGCTGTCGCCTCGGGGTGGAGATCTTCCTTCAGATGGTTCGCCTTGATGACGGTCGCGCCGACAGTCAGCGTGGCGTCGGTGTAGGTCGGCGACGCCACCCCAGCTTGGAATATGCGTCGCCCAGAGCGGGTGCGCGACTCCTGGAAATCCAGGCTCTGATGTTGCTGCTGCCGACGCCCGAGCGCCGCGTCCATGAACTGGCGTGTGAACCCCGCACCGGCCACCCCGACGTCGAGTTGCCCGAGCTTCTCGCGAAGCTGGTGCGGTCGATGTTCGCCAGACGAGTCTGGGCCCATGCGCCACGGGCTCAGCGGACCTGGACGTCGCAGTCTCACCCGGAGCAAGTTGCGCAGGATCGAAGGTTGGCGGAAGATCGCCGCAGTGCTAACGAAAGGCCAAGGGGGAGGAACGGTGTGTGATGAGAGCTGAGACATTGTTGAAGCCGGTGACCGTCCTCCTCGCCCTGATCGCCGCTGTTCTGCTACTGCACCCGACCGTGACGGCGACCGACGAGTCGATTGCCGGTGCCGAGCACTGGGTCCAGAGCGTTTCGGGCGCCGATGGCAAGCCGATTAAACTCTATGTCTGGGAGAAGCGGCTGAGGGCCGGCGATCCGTCGGCCTTTGCCAGGTCGGGTAAGGTTGTATTGCTTGCGCACGGCGCCGGGACGCCGGGGCGTATCGCGTTCGATCTCCAGGTCCCGGAGAAGTCGGCCGTGACCTACTCGCTTATGGACTACCTCGCCGGCCAGGGGTTCGACGTCTTCACCGTCGACTACCAGAACTACGGCCGCTCCGATCACCACCCCTGCGGTCTCTGCGTCACTACACAGGTCGCCGCCAACGACCTCAACGCCGTCATCGATTACATCAGCAAGCTCCGCGGTGTTGACAAAATCCATCTGCTCGGTTGGTCGTGGGGCACCAACGTCACAGGCCTCTTCACCATGCAGCATCCGGAGAAGGTGAGGCGACTCGTTCTGTACGCGCCGCCCGTGTGGAGCGCGCCAAGGGGCCAGGCGCCTACCGAGGAGTTCCGGACGGTCACGCCTGACAATGCGCGTGGTCTGTTCGAGCTCCCGGCTTCCGACGCCATCGCGGTGGAGACGTGGGTCAAGGAGGTCGCGCAGTGGGGTCCGAAGGCACCGAACGGCGTCCTCCTCGACCTCAACACAAAGATGCCGCTAACGGAACCAAAGAAGATCGCCGCGCCTACGATGATCATCCTCGGCGACCTCGATCGGCTGACGCCGATCACCCAGCCAAATCTCCCCGGGTTCTTTGCCGAGCTGCCCAACACCGACAAACAGCTCATCATCATACCTGGCGCCGGCCACGCGCTCACGGTGCAGAAGCCGCGCCTCCGCTTCTACGGCGAAGTCGCCAAGTGGTTCAGCGTCGAATAGGCCTGAGGTCGGCTCTCTCGACCGCCGGCACTGGGATCATCCCGACGGCGGCCATCGCCAACGCGGTCGGGGACGCGCTGGCGCCGTGGGTGCGTCGAGGCCGACGAGGTGCCGCTGACGTGTGCGCGCGTCTTAGCGCTGCTCCGGGCGGCGGGGTAGCGCGGGAGGGGACGCTGATGGAGCGCTCACGGCTGATCTGGATCGGCCTATTCGTCGGCTCCGCCGTCGGTGGCTACGTCCCGGCGCTCTGGGGTGCCGGCATGCTCTCATTCTCGTCGGTGATCGGGAGCGCCATCGGCGGCGTCGCGGGCATCTGGCTCGGGTACCGCTTGGGAGAATAGGAGGCGCGGAGTTCCCGCGCTGCTCTGGGCTCTCGGTGTTCTTGCCATCCTCCTGGATCTACTGCGCGTCAGCCGACAGACTCTCGACAAAATGAGCAGCATCTCGGAAGTCGCCGAGACCGTCCGTGAGCTCACGTCGGTCGCAGAAGATATCGAGGACGAGGTACGTCTGCAAATACGTCATGACAAAGGACGGAGTCGATGAGGCAGATTTTGGGGAACACTATCGCGGATTCCAGGAGTGGAAGAAAGACAGATTCGCCGCCGAGGTTTTCGCACGACGTAGCCTTCCGTAACCTACGGAGGCTCTCTATGCGTCCCTCAATCACCGTTTGGCCGCCTGAGTTATTTTCGGATTGGGGCTAACCATCCACAAAAAGCACGCCTTTTTTGTTGACACCTGCGCACCAGAGGTCCACCGTATCAGCAGTTACAAGTTGGTGACGCGCCTTCGAGGCGGGATCCTGGAAGGCGTGCCCGCTTTGTACGTTGCGACCGCACGTCGCGAGGTGCAGTGAGGTGCACCCCCCGCTCCTGTAACGGCCCCCCGCAGGCCGCCCTCCCCGTAGCTCGGGTCGTTCTGAATCGCCCCGGCAGGTCGAGCCGCGACGGCTCAGCCCCTGCCGCCGGGTCAACGGCAAAGGTACGGCCGACATGTCCAGTCCGACGACGCGGTCGCTGGTGGCGATCTTCAACTCCCGCGCGGAGTTCATCGACGCTCTCCGCGAGGCCCTCGATCGCGAGGGATTGCCGACGGCCACTGCGCTACTGGCAGAGATCCAGGACGGCACGCTGGATCTCGTCGCCTTCCTGGAAGCGCATGACCCGAAAGTGATCGTGTATGACCTTCCGCGCCCCTTCGAAAAGCACTGGAACTTCCTCCGGCTCCTGAAGCAGACCGACGGCCTGAGGAAGAAGACCTGGATTCTCACCACCACCGACAAGAAGGCGCTCGACGCGGCGGTGGGGGCGTCGGGCGTGATCGAGATTGTCTTCGGAGAGCCCTACGGTGTCGGCGAGGTCGTGGAAGCGGTGCGCCGTGCTCTGAAAGACGGGCGGCCGGAAGCGCGGGGTGACCTTCCATGAGTTCGAACAGCTCACGTGATGATGTGTTCCTCGGTGGTGTGCGCGTCCTCGTCGTCGATGACTCCGGACCTGTCCGTGGGCTCATGACTGAGATCCCGGCCAGATTCGCGGGCTGCCACCGTGGCGTGGCGGCGCGACGCCCGCCGCTGCCCTCACGGGACTCACCGGTCCCGAGGAGCGGGCCAGGATCCTGCGCGCAGGGTTCCAGTACCACATTGAGAAGCCGGTCGCTCCACGCAAACTGGCCGGGATCGTCGCGATCCTGGCGAAGGCCCAGTCCCCTTAGAAAGGATGAACCGAGGGCGTGGTGTCCGAAAACTCATCCCATGCTCAGGCCGCGCGGTCGTAATACTGCAACAGCCCACCCAACCGCTCGCGGCAACGAACGTGGGTGCCCCCGTGAACGGCACGACCATCAGGTGACTGGCGTGGCAAGAGGGGTGAAGGGGCGAGGCGCCGTCCGGCAGGCGAACCCTGGGGTTGGTGGTTGCAGGGGCTGGATTTGAACCAGCGCCCTTATGGGTTATGAGTGCAAGACGGCCATGACCGGGAACCCTCTGATCTCGTGGGAAAGACGTTCGCTGGCAGGCAGTTCCACGTTTTCTGTCGGTGCGCCGTTCTTGCTCCTGTTTCGTCCTGTTTCGGGATGACGATTCGTCTACAGTGACTTCCCTCTTGCGGCCTGTCCTTTCAAGAGGAACGTCTTGGGAAACTCACCTTCGCCACAAATCTTGAACGATCCGAAATCTTTGTACCAGGGGCCGTCAGGCGCCTCGGGCTCGGATTCGCGCCACAATTTCAGCTTATAAAGGTCTTCCGCTGGTATTTGCCGCTCCGCGACCCGATCGAACAGGTGCTCCCGGAGACTCGGTGGAAGATTGGTCCACCGAATCTTCGGCATCAATCACCGAATGTCATCCGCGCAAGTTCTTCTTTCAATCGCTGCCGCTCGGCAGCGTCTCGAGATTTCGTAAGTCGCTTCACGAGGGAAAGGAAGCGCTCCTTCTCAGCTTCTTTGGATTGAAGACCGGCCTCGATCAAATCGACGAGCACACGATTGGCGCTCGTCTTCCTAGACTTGGCCAACGTGCGCACACGCTTGGCGATCCCGGCCGGAATCGACACGCTTTGCCGAACTGATCTCTCTGCTCCGGCCATGTCGCTATGCTACACCATGATGCACCAGACTGCACCATTCGAGTGCGTACCTCGGGATGAGCCCCGTGGAAGCAGGTCGCCAGGGCGAGACGCGCCCCTTCCTTCGACAAAACTCCGTCCGGCGGACACCGTTCTGCGGTGGCAGCGGCGCCGTTTCCGCGAGCACTGGACCAGGCTCTCAGGCTGGCCCACGGCTCGTTCTGTCCAGGCATGTCGGCTACACCTGTCCGATTCGCCGCAACGCCCTTGGACATTAGAAGAGGATCTTCGCACCCATAACCTGCCAGATCACAAGATTGCTGCAATGGGTCCGGCGACACGGTACGATGCATTCGCGCCGTCCGTCGGTGCCCTTGACTGGCGGCGTGTCGGCAGTACGTGTTCGGGCGCGACGCGCTCTCGATGGAACGAGAGGGGAGAGATCATGCACAGGCCCGTGCGGTTTGCCGATGACATCGAGCCGCTGGTACAGTTCGTCGAGGAGACCGAGCCCAGCCGGATCCTCGAAGCGACCCTGGGGAAACTGCGCGATGGCCTGTCGGTCAAGAAGCTCCTAACCGCGTCGGCGCTCGCCGTCACTCGTTCGTCGGACTTGCCACCCGGCCACCATGGTGGGCCGCTGCACCCGCTCGTCGGGATCCATGCGCTCCACAACACCGTCGAGCGCGTGTCGGGCGATCAGCGCCTCCTGCCGATCCTTCAGCACGTCGCGCTTTCGAACAAGCACATCAATCACCTCGGGATGGGCCCGTACATCCTGGCGGATGCCAAGCCCGTGGACGCGGGCGGCGTCGAAGCCACGAAGAAGGCTTTTTTCGCGGCCGTGGATCGCGGCCTGTACAACGCCGCGGACCACCACTTCCTCTGGCTCTGGGGCAACATCCCCCATGCCGAGGCGCTGGACCTGCTGCTGACCGTGGCGATCCCGAAAAACACGCTCGACGATCATTACTTCATCTTCCCCATGTTCACGTGGCGCGCACTCGACTGGCTGGGACGCGAGCACACGTCGTTTCTGATGCGTCCCGCCGTTCGGTACGTCACCCGGTTCCCCACGCCGCCTGTGCTGAAAGATATCGAGCCGCTGCTCGAGGAGTACGAGCTCCTGAAGCGCCCACTCGGGTTCCACACGAGCCCGGACGAAGCTCCTGCGATCGGCCTCCTGGGCGAGGCAGTCACCCGATGCGATACCTATGCGGAGATCCCGAGGATGCTCGCGAAGGCCCTCGCGGACGGTCTGTCGCTCCAGGGCGCCGGTGAAGCCTTGTCCATCGGTGCCGCTGGCCTGTTCATGCGATCGCTCACGGGGAATCCGATGGACGTGCACCTGCATACGGGCGCGAACCTGCGCCGGTATCTCTTGAATCTGGAAGGCGTGAGCCTGCGAAACAAGCTGCTGGCGCTGCTGACGTGGCACACAGGACCCGAGGTGCGCTCGACGCAGGACCGCATGGAGCCACCGCCCCAGCCGGATCCGGAGGCCGTCGCCGCGTTACCCCATCGCACCCAGGCCGCATTGCTGGATGCACTCACGGAGAGCATTTCCACGCAGCCGCCCACCGACTGGTCGAAGGTCACCAATCTCGGGCAGATGCGCGCCGTGCCCGAGGTGAAGCACACCGTGAACCTCGCGCAACAGTATGCCGACCTCGGGTACGACCCGGCCGCGCTGATCAGCTGTCTCGCCGACATCGTCGTTCACGACAACTTCACCGAAATGCACGCTTTCAAGCACCATCAGGCCACCTTCGAGGAATTCCACGCCACCCGGCTACCGTGGCGCTGGCGCCACCTCGTGAGCGCGGCCCAGGCGTCGGCCATCTCGTACGGCAAGAACATGGAGGTCTACGAGGAGGCGATCGAGCTCCTTCACGCGTAGGCGTCCTTCGTCAAGGCGGCTGCCGGCGTCTCGATGTTGTAGAGGCGCGCGCAATTGTCCCAGAGGATCTTGCGGCGAACCTCGTCGCCGAACGGCAGCCCGAAGAACTGCTCCATCGCCTCGGGGAACGCGCCGTCGCTCGATGTGGCCCTTCGAGGTACCGGGCCCAGAGATCGTCCGGCTCCATCATGTGAAGGTCGCTGTCGAGGATCAGAAAGCCGTCGCGTGCCATGTCGCACCTCCACTATGCTTTCAGCTGACGCGCGATGAACGCCTTGACCATTTCGCGCGCACGATCGGTTTGCGGCCCGGGCTTGGCGACCCACTCGTGTTCGCTGCCCTCGAAGACGGTCAGCTCGCACACACCGCCAGCCGCCTTGTACGTTGCAGCGAATTTCTCCTGCACGGCCGGAAGCACGTTGTCGTCGAGCGCGCCCTGCATGATCAGCATCGGCACCAATGTCACCGGCTCGCGGCGCTCGAGGATCTGCTGCGGATTGCCTTCGTAGATCGTTTCCCAGGGGTTGAAGTAGATCCGGCTGTTCTCGGTCATCCCCTCGCGCTTCATCCGCTCCGCCTGCTGGAAGCGCGCGTACGGGTCGCTGATGGGCGAGCGGGTCGCGACATAGGCCACCGTCGCATCGAGGTTCGAGGCCGACGGCAAGGCAATCGCGTTGTAACGTGGATCGCGCGGGCGCATGGCCAGCAGTTGAGCGACGTGGCCGCCGCTGGAGCTGCCGTACACACCGATCTTCGACGGGTCGCCGTTCCATTCGGCGGCTCTGGATTTGAGCCAGCGCACGCCGTAGTTCGCGTCCTGCACCGACGCCGGGTACGGCGCTTCCTCCGAGAGCCTCAGGTCGATGGCCACCACCAGGACGCCGCTGGCCGCGATGGCGCGGTCCATCGGCTCCTCGGCAAGACGATCCTTGCGGCGCCAGGCGCCGCCGTGCAGATCGAGCACCGTCGGGAACGGCCCCGTGCCCTGCGGTTGATAGATGCGGGCCATCAGCTGCCGGCCGGCCGGCGTGCGACGGAACTCTACTTCGCTGGCCTTGAGCTCGAACATTGCCGCTGGATCGTAGGACGTCTTCATTCCGGATCTCCTTTGCGCCTCGCCTGCCCGAGCGAGGAGCGGCTCGGCGACCGTGACGATTGGCATGCCGGCTGCCGCGAGCGTAGTCATCTGCTTGAGAAAGTCGCGACGATGCTCGTCCATGCTGACCTCCTCGTTCACGCAGCGGCGGGGCGTTTCCAGCCGAGCCAATCGACGATCGCCCCACCCATCACCCGCTCGAGGTCGCGGCCCTTCAGCCACGGCAGTTCTTCGGTGAACATCGTCACGCACTGCCGGTACGAGCACGGCATGCGGGTGATGTCGGTGCCCCAGAACGAGCGCTCAGGCCCGAACGCCTCGAAGACCTGACGCAGATAGCCGTGGATGTTCCGGAACGGGTAGGGCTGACTCGAATAGCTCGGAGCACCTGACATCTTGACCGCGACATTGGGAAATTTGGCGAGCGCCAGCATGTCCGGAAGATCGGCGAAGGCCGCGTCGTCGGTTCCTGCGCGGCCGCCACCCAGGCGCCCGAGGTGATCGATGTGCAGCTTCAGACCGGGATGCCGCTCGGCGATCTTCGCCAGCGCCGTCATGTTGCCGCCGGCCAGGAGTCCGATTGGTAATCTCGCCTTCTCGCACGCCGCCCAGAACCAGTCGAGCGAGCCATCGGTCCACCACGCCTTTTGATGTGGCTGGTTGAAGGTGAAGCGAAACCCGAGCATGCCCGGCCGCTCGCGCCAGCGGGCGACGATCTTTTCGCGGTCCGGGCTCTGCAGATCGAAATGTCCGAGGATGCAGAACTTGTCGGGATGCTGGCGCACCGCTTCGACAGCGAGGACGTTGACGGCTTCGCCGAGCGCGCTGGGCGGATGGATCACCGCGCAATCGACCCCGGCCGAGGCCATCTCGGCCAGCGCCTCATCGGCCGAATAGGTCGGGATCTGGCGATGCTGCGCGCTCATCTTGCCGTTCTGCCAGAGGTGGATCTGGGAATCGACGATCAGCATGGCTTCCTCCCGTGAGTGGGCGCATGAGCGTCGCGATGGCGCGCGTCGCGTCGGCTGATTGTAGCCCGTGCGCCGGATGCGTCTGAACGAGGTGCGTGCCGAGCTCGCCCATGTCGACGTGATCGTCGATGATCACATAGCCGCTCACGGCATGCTCCGCGAGCCAGGCGGCGATCTCCTCTCCACGGTCGGCGCCCCGCGTCCCAGTCGGGGTCGTGTCCAGCACGCAGCCAGTGAACCCCTGCGATTCCAAGAGAAGCTGCAGCTCGGCGGCTGTCTTGCCGTACCGCCACGTGGACGAGATGACGACATCGGCTCCGCCGCGCGCCACGATCTCGTTCAGCACCTGAACGCACGCAGAGTCCAGACCCCCGTACCGATCCCACCGGTGGATGGGGGCGAGCACCCCGTCGATGTCGAGAAAGATCACCCGTCGCACTACCGCAACGCGCCGCGATGGGAGAAGCGCGTCTCCTGGCTGGTGATGAACTCGAGCAGCGCCGCCTGCCCGCTCTCGGTGGCCTCTCGCGCTCGCGCGAAAGCGCCGGCGATGTCCTCGGGCCGCTCGACCCGCTCGCTCCAGCCGCCCATGGCGCGCCCGAGATCCGCGTAGCGCCCGCCGATGTTGCGTGCGCCGTACTTGTCGTGCGACACGACGAGGTGCGGAATCTCGATGGCCATGGCCGAGTTGTTGAGCACGACGGTGAGGATGGGAATCCCGCAGCGCACGGCCGTCTCGAAATCGAGGCCCGTCATGCCGAACGCGGCGTCGCCCATGAAATTGACGCAGAGCTTTTCCGGGGCGGCCAGCTTGGCGCCGATGATGAGGCCGAGCCCGGTGCCGAGCGCATGTGACTTGCCCCAGCCGAGATAGCTGCGAGGCGGGACGGCGCGGTAGAAGGGCAGGAGCTGGTCGCGCGGGCTCCCCGAGTCGTGCGTGACGATGGCGTCGCGCGGGTCCACCGTGCGCATGAACTCGGCGATGACCCGGTACGGGTTGATCGGGACTTCGGCCGAGCCGAGCGTGGGCGTCCACTCGGCAAGCCATGCCGCGCGGACGCACTCGAGCTCGGCGCGTACGCGTTCTCGTCCGGCGGGGCGGCCGCCCTGGACCTTGATGGCCTCGATGAACTGGCGCAGCACGAGTCGCGCGTCGCCCAAGAGCGGGTAGTCAGCCGCGTAGTTCTTGTTGAGGTCGCGCTCGTCGTTGGTGGCGTGGATGAGCGTCTTGCCGGCCGGGATACTCGCCGCCATCCCGTGGCGGGTGAAGCTACATCCGATGCCGAAGACCACGTCGGCCTCGCGGAGATAATGCAAGGTGGGTCCGCTGACGGCCGGGCCACCGGTGCCGAGCGCGAGCGGGTGATCCTCGGGGAACGCGCTCTTGGCTTCCATCGTGGTCATCACCGGAGCCGCGAGCAGGTCGGCAAGCTCGAGCAGATCATCCGATGCCTCCGCGTAGAGCACGCCCTGGCCGGCGTGAATCACCGGCCGCCGCGCCTCGCGAAGCACCCGGGCGGCAGTCTCGACATCACGGGCATTGGCGCCGGCCGACGTCACCTTGATCGGGCGGTACGCCTCGATCAGCGCGTCGGGCACGTCCTCGCTCAGGATATCGGCCGGAATCTCGACCATCGCCGGGCCCGGGCGGCCCATGCGCATCAGGCTGATGGCCCGGCGCATGACGTCCGCGACCTGAGTACCCACAGTTATGGTCTCGACGGACTTGGTCACGGACGCGTAGGTGCGCGCCGAGCTGAACAGTGGGAAGACCTGGGCACGATCGCGCGGGTGCCCGAGCGGCAAGAGCAGCATGGGCGTGGAATCGGAATACGCGGTGGCGACGCCTGGGAAGGCGTTCTCGGCCCCGGGGCCGTACTGCATGCAGAAGACGGCGAGCGTTTTGCCGTTCTTCACCCGCGCATAGCCGTCGGCAATGCCTACGCCCACCCGTTCCTGGCGGCAGAGCACAGGCCGAATGTCGGCCTTGGCTGCGGCGTCGATCAGTGACGTGGTTGGATACGCGCTCAGGAACTCGGCGCCCTCGATCTTGAGAATGCGGGCGATGGCATCGACGACTCTCACGCTTGGCGCTCCTTTAGCCTCTCGGCTCCGCGAGGAAGACCGGGATCTGTCGTGTGGTCTTCGCCTGGTATTCCTCGTACGGCGGATACGCCGCCACGGCGAGCTTCCACAGTCGCGCCCGCTCGGCCTCGTCGGTGACCTCGCGGACCCGCATCGCGTGGACGGCGGTGTGGTCGCGCAGCTCGACCGCGGGGTTGGCGCGCAGGTTGTACACCCAAACCGGATTTGTCGGCGCCCCTCCCAGCGACCCGACGAGGACGTAGTTGGCGCCGTCCTTGACGCGCATCAGCGGTGTCTTGCGAATCGCGCCGGTCTTGTTGCCGGTATGCGTCATGATGATCACCGGCAGCCCGGTGTCGCGGAGCGTGGTGCCTTGCTTCCCACCGCTCCGCTCGTAGAGGTCGACCTGATCGCGCACCCACTGCCTGGGGCTGGGGATGTAGTCGGACATGGAGATTCCTCCCACGAATTCGTGACGTAGCATAGCCGACCACGACGACTGACGCTCTACGTACTACCGAACGTGTCCGCCTGAGCGTCGCCGAGACCCGCGCGCTTTCCGAGCGCGCCATGTGCGGCGCCCAGCGCCTGAAAAAGGTGAAGACGATCGATGCGTGCGGTCTTCGCGCCGCGAGTCGCGCAACGTCTAGGATGCGTCGGCCGGTACTTCAGCGAGCAGACGGCCGAAGGCCGGCAGGCGGTCGCCGCTGTTGAACGCGCGCAGCATCGCCCAGATCGACGCCTGATTCGTGGTCACCACGGGCTTCTTGAATTCTCGCTCCCAGGAGGCCACCGAGGACATCGTCGGGAAATTGCCGCCGGGCACCACGAAGACCTCGATCTCCGGCCGATCGATCCGGGCGAATGCATCGCGTGCGTGCTGTGGGCCGAGCCGGCCGATCGCATACGCGTCGGTCGCGCGAAATCCCTCGAGCGCGATCGTGTCGAGCCCGTACTTCGTCTTGAAATAGCGGGCGGCACGCTCGTTGACCGCATCCGAATAGGGAGACACGATGGCGACACGGCGCGCTCCGAGGGCCCGAACGGCGCGGCCAACCGCCTGCGCTGACGTGATTGCCGGAACGCCGGCACCGACACCCATCCGCTTCGTGACGACGTCGTCGTAGTCCTCGGCAAAGAGACTTGCCGACGTCTGAGCCAGGATCACCATCTCGACCCTGGCCGTTCCCAGCAAGCGCGACTGATAGTCGATGTCCTCGTCTCGGCTGGGCGAGAAACTCCCGGCGCCACTGGACATGAGGCGCCCGAAGTGCGCCTGGTACGTCGTCGGCAAGAGTCGACACTCCATCTCGGCCGTCGTATTCGTGGAAGGAATCAGGACGCCGAAATGCCGTTGCTTGAGGGTGTTCTCGCGCATGGTGGGTGAGTATACTCGCGCGACGGGTCATCCCCAAGGAGAGTCGCCATGACCAACGATGCCCTGCGCACGATTTTCCCGATCGCCGGCTGGGGCGAGGAGCGCGCCCGCGCGGTCGAGATCACCGGCGGCACAGATCCGATATTGCCGACGTCGTTCCGGATCGCCGAGACCAGCGCGGCCGCGCTCGCGGCGACCGGCCTCGCCGTCTCCGACTTGTGGCAACTGCGCACGGGACGGCGTCAGGACGTCGCGGTCGATAGACGCCAGGCGACAGCCTCGCTCCGCAGCGGGCATTACATGAAGCTGAACGGCGCGTCGGTGTCGACCGAGCGCAACGCCGTAATGGGCGTCTATCCGGCGAAGAACGGCCGCTGGAGCTATCTCCACTGCAATTTCCCGAACCATCGTGCGGCCGCCCTCGGTGTGCTCGGCGTGCCGGAAGATCGCGAGGCGGTGCGCGAGGCAGTGGCGAAGTGGGACGCGCTCGAGCTCGAGGAGGCGATCATCGCCGCGAAGGGCGCCGGCGGTATGGTGCGAACCATGGACGAATGGGCCAAGCACCCGCAAGCCGCCGCGATCGCATCGCTGCCGCTGATGGAAATCGTCAAGATCGGCGGCAGCCAGCCCGAAAAGCTCCCCGACGGTGATCGGCCCTTGTCGGGCATCAGAGTGCTCGATCTGACGCGCGTCCTCGCCGGGCCGACGTGTGCTCGCACGCTCGCGGAGCACGGCGCCGACGTCTTGAAGATCAGCGCCGCGCACTTGCCGAATCTCGGCTACCAGGAATACGACACGGGTCACGGCAAGCTCTCCGCCCATCTGGATCTGCGCGAGCCGGAGGACGTCGAGACGCTCCGTGGGCTCGTCCGCGATGCCGACGTGTTCTCGCAAGGGTATCGGCCTGGCACGCTCGGCACTCGCGGCTTCTCGCCCGAGGCGCTGGCGAACGTGCGGCCCGGCATCGTGTTCGTCTCTCTGTGCGCGTTCAGCCACGTCGGGCCGTGGGCGTCGCGCCGCGGCTTCGATACGGTGGTGCAGACGGTCAGCGGCATCACCGCTCGTCAGGGCGAGCTGTTCCCCGGCGCGGCGCCGGGTCCGCAGTTCTATCCGGTGTCGGCGATCGACTACCTGACCGGCTATCTGATGGCTTTCGGCGCCATGGTCGCACTCGCGCGCCGCGTGCGCGAGGGCGGAAGCTGGCTGGTGCGGATCTCGCTCGCGCAGACCGGCCGCTGGCTCGTCGGATGGGGCGAGGTGCCGAAGGGCGACCTCAAGGACGTGCCGAAGGAATTCACGTCAGCAGAGCTGGAGCGCTGGTCGGTGACGACGGACACGCCGGTCGGTCGGCTGCGTCATCTCGGACCGGTGGTGCGCCTTTCGGAAACGCCGCCGCGCTGGGCCCGGCCCTCGGTGCCACTCGGCTACCACGAGCCGGTGTGGCCGGCGCGAGCCGTGTAGCCCGCCTGCGTCCCGGCCCGGCGATCACGTCCAAGCACCTCCGCGGCGGGCGATTGCAGGACCTTGGCGTTGAGTGCGTCTAGGCCGTCGCGCGGAGACGCTCGGCCTGGGCTTTTCGCCTCATCCGCATCTACTGCGGCAATGTGTCGGGCGAGCACCAGGGCCGCGAAGTCGTTGAACGGCACGGACGCGCTCGTGCCTCGGTCGCGGTTCCTGCTGCCCCACCGTGCACAGTGCGGGCGGTTGCGCCGGTTCCTCGCCGAGTTCTCGATCTCGGCCTACCAGAGTGAGGATGAATCCCAGCTTTGGCTCGAGGTCTTTGATTGGCTGATTCGCTACGAGGAGCACGATCCTGACTGGGCCGATGGTTATCTCGCGGCTGTCTCCGGACGAGAGGGAGGATCGCGGGTGTGGACCTATGACCACGAATTCCGGACGACATGGCGGCGGCCGGATGGCACCCGGGTACCGCTCGCGGTGAGCTGAGACGCCCGCCGCCGCCTCCGCCGAGTCGGCGTCCTCTTCAAGAGCGTCGGCAAGAGCGCCCGTGGAAGCCAGCCTCGTGGACCCCTGCGGCACGCCGCCGAAGCCCCTCGTGGGGCTGTCGGCGCAGCAGGCAAGAGCCCCGGCGTGCCTGAAACACGCAGGACGAATCGAAGGGCGACGCCCCTTCAGCGCCATCGGACGGCGCCGTCTCCAGCGCCAACTCTTGTGCTGGGCTAGCCACGGGGTCTTCGCCGACCAGAGCCGGCGTTGCGCTATACTGGGCCCGAGGCGACCAATGAAGTTCACACGGATCACGACACGCCCTGACGTCTGCACCGGGAAGCCATGCGTCCGGGATCTGCGCTTCCCCGTGTCGCGACTGCTGGGGCTGCTGGCCGCCGGCGAGAGTCGCGACGAGATCCTCCGCGCCTACCCCTACCTTGAGGCAGCGGACATCGACGAGGCCCTGCGTTACGCCGCGAGCCTCGCGGAAGACGAGATCATCGAGCTGACCGGTTGAAGTTTCTGATCGACATGCCGGTGACGCCCGATGCTGGGCCGCATCTTCGGGCTGCCGGTCATGATGCGATCCACGCCGTCGATCTCGGACTCGCTCGGTCGTCGGACGACGAATTGCTCACAGTCGCACGGCGCGAGGAACGAGTCATCATTACTGCCGACCTGGACTATCCGCGCCTCATTGCACTGCAGCAAGCCGACCGTCCCGGCATCATCTTGTTCCGCGGAGGCGCGTACTCTGACAGAGAGATGCTTGCGCTGCTCGACCGGGTCTTGACCCGCGCCTCCACACTCGGCCTCGAACACTCAATCGTTGTCGTCGATCGCAAGCGCATCCGTCGCCGCGCCCTGCCTATCGGCGAGTAACCGGCAATGCCAGTCAGCGGGGCCAGTCCGTGGTCTCGACTACCCGCAGAACGGCGGCCGCATCCACCCGACGCCGGAACCTGACGACGAGCGCCCCGGAAGGAACGTCTGCTTCAGCACAGTTCCGCTCCTCGTCAATGCAGAGGATCAGATTCGACAATCGAGCACTCCGATACAGCGCGAGTTTCCGGGCCACGTAGTCGGGTGTCCAGAAGCCCACGATCTCCAGGAGCCAGTGGCGTGCTGGATTGGAGCGACACCTCAGGGCAAAGTCGGGGAAGATCAGCGTGCTCCCGGCCGGTACCGGCTCCGGCTCGCGAATCACATCCCATGCCGGTGCCAGCTTTCGGAACTCACGAGCGAAGCGCTCTTCCAGATGGCTGTCGTATCGGCGCGGCGCGCTGGCCGGAAAGATCGGATCACCCGTCCTGAGTTGCAGGGTGAGGCGGCGCCCGCCCAAGACGCATTCCGCCTGAAGCCGGAAGCGTGGACACCATGCAAGCAGAGGCACGAGTTCACCGAGCGCCCGTCCATAGAGCCGGGTGTTGCGAAACAGCGCGAACGGTCCCGAGAGTTCCAACGTAGCGTCGGCCGTACCAGACCGTTCGATGCCTTTGCAGATCAGTCCTCGCCACTTCGCTTGGCGGACCAGCGCCCGCGTGTTCCCCTCGACTTCGATCCTCACAATGGTCGCGCGGAAGAGGAGCGCCTGAACCAGCGCGAGGTTGCACCGTAGCGCCAGCTCCACCGCCGACAACGACTGCCCCGGCGAACCGACGAGCCTTTCTCCAGGGAGGTCGCCGAACAGCGAATCGCGCAGGTCCTCCGGCGTGACCCCCAGGGATGCGGCAACCGTGGATAGGACGGTGTGTGAAGGTGCTGGCGTCCGGGCCGCCTCACCGAAGACGAGAGCGCGTGCCCGCCGGGAGGACACCGCTGTCTTCCGATGGATCGGCCGGAGCCTCCCGAGGACCTGGACGGCCAGCCTGAGCTTCTCGGGGGGACTCTCGCACGGCAGCGGCTCCCGCAGCCGAGCCTCGAGCTCACGTTGAGGCTTTCCGACGAACCGCTCATGCTCCTCGAGGAGCACCCGCAGCCACGGGTGGTCGTGTTCCCCGAGAAAGTGAGGCACGACAAGGGCCCCGGCGACGCTACAGCTGAGCAGATCGTCGGGTAACAAGGCCCTGGCGCCTCCTGCGTGCCTGACCGACTTCGATGGTGTTTCGCGTTACGAGCTCGTACACAACCGCACGCTTGCCTTCGCTCGGCCGCAGCAACCGGCCAACCCGCTGCACGTGCTCGCGCTCTCCGAGGGCGCCGCCCACGATCACGGCGACGTCCGCGTCGGGAACATCGAGCCCTTCGTTGAGCACCCGCGCCGACACGAGCGTCCGGATGTCGCCCCGGCGGAAGCGCCCGAGCACATCATCGCGCTCTGGACGGCCGATGTCGCAGGTCAGAGGCATGACGAGGTGCTCCCGGGCAATCGTGTAGGCCGTCTCGTTGTCGGCGGTGAAGATCAGCATCCTGGAGTCCCGGTGTCGTCCCAGCAGGGGCTCCAATGCCCGCCGCTTGGCACGCGTGAAAGACAGAAGCCGTCGCATCTGGCGCCACGCCGAAAGGGCGCGACGTCCCTCGGCGGTGCGAGCGGAGTGGCGGGTGAAGTCCACCCACCTGGCACCCGGTGCCATCCGACAGAAATCCGTGTAGGCGCGGTTGAACACGGCAGCCAGGCTTGTGTAAGCGGAACGTTCCTCGGGAGCGAGGTCGAGGTACAGCGTGATCGCGTCGAGGCTGGCGAGAAAACCTCCGGCGAGATCCGCGACGGCGAGCTCGAAAACAGTCGGTCCCACAAGCTCCGCGAGGCAGGCCGCGGCCCCGGAGTCGCGCGGCGGAGTCGCCGTGAGGCCTAGCCGAGCATCCGCCACTGTCATCTCGAGCGCTTCATCGCGGAGCCCACCGCCGAAGTGATGGACTTCGTCCACGATGAGGAGGCCGAAGCGATCCCCGAGCTGGTCCATGTGCCGGTACGCGCTCTCAAAGGTGGCGACCGTCAGCGGCGCCAGCTGGCGCACGCCGTCGCCATAGCAGCCGACGGCTCCCCCATATACGAGCCTGATCTCCCGAAGCCATTGATCGAGCAGGACACGGGTCGGGACCAGACACAACGCACTCAGCTGCGTCCGGTGCATGGCGGCGAGAGCGAGCCTGGTCTTACCACTGCCGGTCGGAAGGGCGACGACGCCGCGGTGGTGCCCCAGTTCCCAGGCGGACAGGGCGGCTTCCTGGTAGGGCCGGAGGTCGACATCAGACCACGCCTCCGGAAAAGGGCGAAGGGGCGGGGTAATGTCTTGGAATCGGGCACCGGCCTCGAGGAGCCAGCGCTTGAGGGCGGGGTACCTGCTGGCGGGGGCCCGATGGACGCGGACGCGAGGGTCCCACAGGACGCCCGGCGCTTCGGCGAGGTTGAGTTCCTTGGACGGATCGGTCAGCAAGATGGTGCCGCGATCGAACAGCAACTTCACGGCCAGAGCGTGACTAGAGTCCGAGTTCCGGCGCGCTCCTACCGCGTCGTGGCCGCACGCCATGCCTTTTGATACTGCGAAGGACGATCCGCGCCAATGCCCAAAGATGGATACACACCATCACCGGCCGGCGCCGGCGGCGGGCAGGGTTACAACGGGCTCCGAGAATTACGCTAGGGTAACTGCGCGGCAGTTTGAGCCTCGGGTCCTCGACCGCGGCGCTGCACAACAGGAGGCAGCCCCATGCGCCCCAAGGGGCCTCACATCGCGACCTTTAACCAAGTCCGCATTCGACGCACCGGCGAGAGCGCCGTCATCGAGTACCTCGATCCGGCCATCCTGCCCGTCGTCATCTCGATAGGCCCGGACGCAGACCGCCTGAGCGACGCTGACCTCCTCGATCGCCACAACGCTCATCTCCGCGAGGCTGAGGCCCTCACCAAGGGGCGCCAGCACGTCGTGGTGGAAATCCCGCCCGGGCGGCGGCAGATAGAGTACTCAGTCGCGCGTGGTCACTGGGCGCCTCGGGGCGGACGCAATCCCAGCTCGATGATCACTCTCCTGCTTTCCCTTCCTTTGCGGCGGCTATCGTCAGCTCGCCCTCGAGAACCTAGCCTCGCGCCAGCAGTTCGCCGTGTACAAGAGAACGGTGACCCGGCCGAAACTGCGCACGACCGATCGGCTCTTCTGGCTCACGTAGGTGACAGCGACGTCGACGATGTCAAGGGCGCGGCGAGTCGCGTGGGTCAACCGCGATCGTCGGTCACACCACCCCGATGTGCCACAGCCTGATTTTGAAATTCCTGATCTGACCGAGCTGCTGACGCCTCTTTAGGATTGCTTACCTTGGCCGATCGGCTCGGCTGCTGAACGGAGCGTAGCGACGACGCGACCGACGCCGAAGAGCGCCGTGGCATGGTCGCCGGCGGAGGAAACGAGGGATTGAACCCGGACTTCAAGGACGATGAAACCTCCACGTTTAGGACGCGAAGTCCTCAAACGTGGAGCGCTAAACATCAATGAACTGGTGGCCCCAACGGGATTCGAACCCGTGTTTCAGCCTTGAGAGGGCGAGCCCATGGGTAGTGATTTCACCAACTTCCCTGACGGGTGCCACGGCCCGGTGCCACGGCCGAACCGAAATTCGACTACACCAGAGGGGCAGCGCGTACTGACTTTTAGTACTCGCAGCGTGATTTCCTGGGCCTGCCGAATCTGCTCCTCGAACCAGGATTCCCAACTGACTCCGGGGGGCTTGCGCTCGGTCATGTCTCCGCCGACACGGGCTCTACGCGACTACGGTCAGCGGCGCGGCGCCAGCAGTCCGGCTCTTCAGAACCCAGTAACAGGGCACGGCCAGGAGCGCGATTGTCCCTGCGACCCGCCACTGGAACGGGATCCCGCGTAGATCCACGAGGTACCCGCCCAGCAGCAGACCAATCGATGCGCCGGCCGTTGCCATGGCACTCCGGAAGGACAGCATCGTCGCTCGGTCGTCGGGCCCGAGCTGCTCGTTGAACCACGCACGTGCAAGCGGCTCCCTCGCGCCGAGGCAGATGTTCATCAGAAAGAGCACGGCGATCGCGTGATTCGGTCGAGTGACGAGCGAGCCGGCACCGAACAGCAACAGGCCTGCCGCGATGACGAGGCCGCTCGCGACGTGTCGACGACGCGGCGCGAAGCCCACCAGCCGCGCAAGGATCTCGGCGCCGATCATATGGGCGAGAGTCAACGCACAAAACACCCACCCCACAATCCAAACGCCAACGCCGTAGGCGTCCTTGAAAAGCAGCGGCCATTCGAGCCAGTAGGGCGCCCACGCCGCAAGGACGATCGCCTCAGCGAGGCTCAGCAGGCGGACCTGACGAAGACGGAGACCCCGCCGAACTCCCATTCCCACGCGCGCCGCAATAGCTCTGCGGACCGCTGCGAGATCGAGGTGCGCAGTCCCGCGCTCCTGCTCGCGCATGAGGATGCCCACCACGCCAGCGACGAAGAACC
>WNFT01000302.1_pt1 | contig 38594 bp, 37 predicted proteins | sample 5400191 | NCBI WGS metagenome assembly WNFT01 (sample SAMN13153359, study PRJNA577476) | soil metagenome | isolation source: 80 cm saprolite under Madrone tree | place: USA:California | collected 2016-06-14 | reverse complement strand
CGGATCGTACCGCAGCGGCATCATTACGCTCCTCGGGTTTGCGCTGGCGACTGCTTACAGCGCGCGCAAGCGTACTACGTGGCTCTCGGAATCCTTGCGGCGGCTTGCAACGCGACTGCCAGCATCGATCGCACACCGCCTGATCCTGATAGATCACCTCAAGACATGGGGCACGATGCACATCACAATCGGGGTGATCGCGATGTTGCCGTTCTGGTGGCACGTTGATGCCGGCCGCGCGACTCCGCTTGAGCGCGCGCTAGAGTGCACGGTGATAATGGTGATCCTTAGCGGACTCTTCGGCGCGGCGATTCATGACCTGCTGCCGCATTCGAGGCGGATGGGGCCCAAATCCCAGGCACGCCCGGCGGACGTCGAAGTGAGCTATCAGCAGCTCTACGTTGAGGCGGAGGAAAGCGTCCTCGGCCATTCCGAGGATCTGGTTCGCGCCTATCTGAAACACGTGCGGCCGTTGCTGAACGGTTCCCAACCGCCGGCGCAGCTGATCTGGGCGACTCTGCGCGGTATCGATCCTGCTCTGCGTGCGTGCCAGGCGGCGCGGCTGGCCGTGGCGACGGCCGGCGGCGACGGGTCGCTCTACAACGAGCTCCTTGGCATCGCCGAGCGTAAGGTACGCCTCGAACAAAATGAGTTCAATTCGCGGCTGAGCGCCGCCTGGCTTCGCTTCCATATCGCACTGGTAGTGATCATGGGCGTCGAGATCGCCTTTCACGTCAGCGGCGTACTCTATTTCGTGGGCGTCTGATGTGGCGCATTGCCTTCAGCTCCGTAGGGATTCCCATTTAATCACCCCCTCAGCCAAGAATTCCGAGCTCCGAGAACAAATTCTATTCCCTCAATCCACGTCGATGAACGGACCGCACGCGCCCTGTGCACAGGCGAGTTGCGGGCCGCGGTCTGCAGCAGATCGAAAGAACAGCCAAAGTTCAGCCAAAGTCAGCCACGATCTCTGCGCGGGGGACTTGATAGCCAAAGTCATCCGCGCTCGAAATCGCAGTCTTGTCGGGTCGAATTTTGGTGCCGGGGGCGGGACTCGAGCCCGCACGGAGCTTTCGCTCCAGAGGATTCTAAGGCTCCGGCGCCCGGCTACCGCAAAAAACAACCTGGATCAAGCGCTTTATCAGGCCGAGCCCTCGGCAGAGCGCGGCTGCGCGAGCGCGCGACCAAGCGCGCTGGTTCCCGAACCAAGGGCTTGCTGATGGCGTTCGAGCTCCTCGACATCGTCTAGCAGCGCTGGCGGCGCCTCGCCGGCGCCCGCCTCCTGCCTCTGGTCCGTGCCGGCGTCAAGTTCCGCGATGGAGTTCGACTCGATTCAGTCAAGCCTGTTACTCCGTCAACTGACAATCAACCGGAATGTGTCAAACGAAATTGAGACAGACTGGCTTCCGCAATTGGCGGAGCCAGCGACCTCCAAGGGTTGCCGCCTGATTACTACCGGTCGATCCACAACATTTGACAATTACTCGGCCCCAGACCTACCGCACCTCAGCCTAAGCCAGTTCACGCCGCTTTGAAAAGTTGCGGTGCTGTGGCTGGTCACCGCTATTGCCGCTCATCATCTGACGGAACATCCGGTATGCGGAGAGGGCCCGCTCCTCTGACACCTTGCTGAAATCGATATCGAACGGCATCTGATGCGCCAGGAAGTAGAGCAGGTCCACTTCGAGGTCGAGCAGCTTCGCCAATTGCTGCAGCAGAAAACCGCGCGGTGGATGCCGCAGGCTGTGCTCAATATCGTTCAGATACGGCCCGGAAATCCCGCGCCCCTCTTCGGTCTTGATTAGCGCGGCCAGTTGCCGTTGAGTCAGATTCGCCTTCCGCCGCGCCTCCGCAATCACTTCGCCGAAGACTCTCATCGCACTACTCCCGCGCTTGTCCGTCCGCTGTCACGTTTGAGCCCCGCCCTAAACAGTGTAAACGCCACTATGATGTGATCCGCGTCGATGTACTCCGTCGGCACCACGTCCGGAGGCATACGCCGCGCCCAAAAATAGAGCACCTCCGGCGGCAGCTTGAGGCTCGCCGCGATCTGCTCGAGCAGGTAGTCGGGCGGGAGGCCCCGGCCACTTTCGATGTAGTTCAGATACGTGGCCGAAAGGGGCTTCTCGTCCCGATTCTTCAAGCGCGCAGCCAACTGCTTCTGTTGAAGTCCGAGTTGCTTCCGCCGGGTGGTGATCAGTTTGCCGAGAATGCTCATAAGGCGCCTCCCTGCCCATCCAGATTGCGTCTTAACGTGCGCAACGCGTCCCTGAGTGTTGCAATGCCGACCTTCCCAAGCCGCAAATCAGGCGCGCCCCGCCCTTCGAGGAAAAAGAGCACGTCGGCATCTACCCGCAGCACAGTTGCCAACTGGTTCAGTACCGAGTCCGAAGGCTTGCGGCGATCGTGCTCCAAATCGACCAGATAAGGAATCGAGATCGGCGTGCTGTCAGTTTTGCGCACTCCTGCGACCATCTCGCGCCCAAAGAGACCCAAGGCCTTGCGCCGCTCTCGGATAAATTTTCCCAACGTCATCATCGCGGTTCGCCATTGAGCTCACGCTTAAACGCAGCATAAGCCGCCATGATCCGCTCGCTCGGAGGATCGTCCTGCTGCGGCAATACTGCCTCGTCGAGCCGCCGCGCGTAGAAGCGCAACACATCGTGCGGAACAGCCAGCACCTCGGCTAATTGAGCCACAAAATGGGGTGCCGGTGGCTTACGCCGGTTGTGCTCGATATCGTTGATGTAGGCGAGACCGATGGTGGCGCCATCTGTTTTCTTGAGCCGGGCGGCCAACGCTTTCTGCGTCAGACCCCGTGCCCTCCGCGTTTCCGCGACTACCTCACCGAACGTTTTCATCTGATTGCCCGTTCTTCATCCGTAGGAGCCCGCACTTTAAGTGCGGACTCCTGCTATTCACCCTCACTCAAAAAGTAGCCTCTTCTTCTCCGGCCATTGCGGCATCACCATCAGCCGGCACCTCGGGTCGCGCCCCAAGGAACTGCACCCGCTGCGCGATAATCTCGGTGCGATAACGTTTCCTGCCGTTTTCCCTGGCTTCGTATTCACGGGTGCGCAAACGTCCTTCGACGTAGACGTGGCGCCCTTTGGCCAAATACTCCTTGCAAATCAAGGCCAGCTTCCCGTAGACGACTACCTGGTGCCAGTTCACGCGCTCCTGTTTTTCCCCGTTCTTGTCGGTGAAGCTTTCGTCGGTCGCGACCGAGAAGCTCGCGAGCGGCTGCCCACTCGGTAAATAACGCAATTCTTCGACATCATGGCCGACATACCCGATCAGCATCGCGCGATTCAAAGACATGGTAATTCCTCCTCTTGCTCACTCCTGAAGCACTGCGCCGTATTAGCTACTTAGTTGAACCTCGTTCATCATTACTGACTGCCGCTGACGTCGGTGGCGCGTGGCCGTCACCCTGCCAAGCCACCTGTTCAGCAGCTTCCGGACCATGAGACTTCAGCAGCGCGATGAAACAACCCCAGTCGAACACCGCGTTACTGGCCCACAAATGGACTTTCACCCAATTTTCCTCAGGCCGAACCTTGCGCCCACAACGCACACAGTTGTTATCCATCGTAGTCACTCCCTTGCGCCCGCCCCCGCTCTTGCGGCAGGGCATCTGCGATTTCGCTGGACTCCCCTGCGAGCCATTTTCGGGGGCGGCCCCTTCACCCAACCATGAGGGGGCCGCACCTAATTTCCGCGATGCCGAGCGCGTAACGCTGCCAACGTGCCAAGCGCTCTCGCGCGTTCGTCTCTCGATGGCGCGTTTGCAGTGGAGCGCTCGGCCACCGCAATACTCAGTGACGACCGAGCGATTGCGCTCGTGGCGGATTCTGTTTGTTTTGAACAACATCGAGGGCGAGTTCCTTGTCCTGCTTGCGCGCAACCGCGCGGCGCAGGCCCTTCAGATCGTCGGTATAGACGCGCAGCTCTTTGCGCTCGCGGCTGGTCGAAACATAGAACTGCCGCTGGTTGATTAGGTCGACGCTACGGCGACTATCGATGTGGGCGATCTCGCGATCGACCGTCGCGCCCTGCAGGGCGTGACTGGTGGTGGCGTAGCCGAGATCGATGTGCCCGGCCTGTTCCAGCGGTAGCGTCAGCCGCCGTCCGCCGTCGAAGGCTACTTCGATCTTGTCGTGCGTCAGATTTCTGATGACGCCGAACTCGTGATTGGCGATGCGGCGGGGGTTATCAGGTTCACGCCACTCGATGCGGTCACCGACCGCGATCGTGCGCGTCTCACTCGTGTAGACGTGCAGCCCTTTCCAGCGCGACGGGTCAAACTCGATCTCGCGGCCGTTCGCAAACCGGAGGGTCAATAAATCCTCTCTGACGCCAGCGACCCTGAGATATGCTTTCTTGGGAATGTTGTGCGCCTTGCTCCCGCGCACGAAGTAAATCACGTCGCTTTCGTGGTAGCTGAGCGGATGCTGCAGCTGGGCCGGCGTGAGGTCGCGGTTGATTAGAATCTCGTGTTCGTGGCCTCGCTTGCTGACGTAACCGTGTTCGATGAGCGTATTGCGCACGGCTTGGTTGATAACGCGACGTTCGTCGTTGGCCGGCGACGAAATCGCGCAGCTCTGCCGCGCCTCGTAAGCATCGAGATAATCGGCCGCGATCCGCGCGTAGCGCTCAGAGGGATCAGCGATCGCGATGACCCGGTTTTGCTCTACCAGGAGGTCGACGGCTTCGCCGGTCCGCCCGTTGGCTGCGAGTTCGACGGCCCGGCGCAATTCGGGGACTTCCTGACGCCGAATACTAGTGAGCTCCGCGACGGCTAAATTGTCGGCGAGAAACTGCCGCACAGGAGAACCAGCCTCAATGGCGAGGTGCTGCCGCTGGTCGCCGACGAAGACGATACGGTCGATACCCAACTGTTGCGCAAGTTTGAGCAACCGATTGGTCGGCACGGTCGCGAGCAGGCTGGATTCATCGATGATCCAGGCTTCGGGACCATGCTTCGGAGGCGCCGTTTTCGCCGCGAGCAGCTTCGCGATGGTCTGGGCGTCGATTCCCACTTCCCGCAGGGCTTTGACGCTGCCGGTGGTGACGCCAAGCCCGCCCACCGTCCAACCGACCTCCTCCATGTACTCCTTTATTGCGCCAACGAGTGAGGTTTTGGCAGTGCCAGCCAGGCCTTCGATGGCGCTCGCCCAATAGGGCGTAGTCAAGGTGAGGACCGCCGCATCAATCTGGTCGGGTAACAGCCCGCGGCTAATCGCCCATTCGCGCACCCGGTCAGTACCGGCAACCGAGATGCTGCCATCGTTCGGATTACGGACCCTGATGCCGGAGATCGGGTGACCCTTGTGCATATGGTCATGGACCAGCCGTAGATTTTCGCGTTCGAGGCTCACCATCCGCGGGCTGGTGTAGGTATCCAGCGGATGAAGGTAGGAGTGACCGGCAGCGATCAGTTGGCCCGCTTTCTGCCGCGCGTCAATTTCAGCGCGGACGTGGCTCAGATCGGTCGCACCTATTCCGTACCGCAGGGCGGCAGTAACCAGCTCGCGATGATCGATGACGGCGTAGCGCGAGCTGAGATCACGATCGGCGTAATCGAGTGACTCGTGCGTGTGTGCATCGGCCGTTTGGCTCGTAACGGCCTGGGCTGGCTTGAGCCGGGGAGACGCCGGGCGGTAGTTGAGGTCAATCCCCTGCTGTCGCGCGAGCGCTTCGCGTTCCGCCTTGAGCACCACCGGATCGCAGTCACGCTTGGGCTTGCGCGTTTCCAGCACGATATCGCGCGCGATACTCGGGTTGCTGATGCCGCGCGCCCGCTTAGTCCGTTCGATATCCATGGCGCGTTCCGAGAAGGCTTCGATCTGCCGACGGGTATAGCCCGCCAGCTCGAACGAGCCACCAGCTTTGCGCGCGATCGCGTAGCCGAGCTCTTGGACGCGTTTGGCAAGTTCCGCCATGTAGACCGCGTCGATGAAGCGGCGCGCCTTGTAGATCTGCTGCGGATCCAGGCCGCGCCATTCGCCATTGGCGAGCCGCGTCATGTTCGCGATGAAGAAGTGGTGATGAAGCTGAGGCATCGGCCCGTGCTCGCCGTGGATCGATTCGCGTGAGTCGTAATGCTCGAACATGATCGCGACGACATTGCCGGTCTCGACCCACTCTTTGCCGCCGTGGTGGCGCGCTAATGCGCACGCCTCGGCTTCACGGATCGCGTACAGAGCGGCATCGCGGTGTACCTGCATGAGCCGTTCGTCGCCGCAAACGATAGCTTGGATGCTGATTGACTTGGGCGGCGAGAGGGTGCAATCCCAGCCCGCCCGCTCGGTATCGCCGTGCGTCGCCTTGGTCCGCAGCTCGGCTTGGGTAGTCGGGTCGTGGCCCAGCAGAAGGGCGTCGAATTGCTCGGCGGTAAGGTCGGAGAGCGCAAGAAATTGCGCCCCGCGGCCGACCGCGTGGCCGATGATGCCCTGCTCGGCCCCGGCGTAATAGCCCGCCGCGCTGTAATGGACGCGGTAATAGGAGCCCGCCTGTTCGACCGTCATCGCGCCGTCCGAAAAGCTGACCATGATTAGGCCTTAGCCTCCTTCGCCGGTCGTGCGGTGCGTCCGAGCAAGCGCGCCGTCAGGGTTGCGTCACTTTGATCATCCGGCTCGACTTTCAGCGGTTTCACTCGGCGCACCGGCGTTCGCGTTCGCGGGACGAAATCCGGCTGCCGTCTCGTCAGATGCAGTTCGGGAATGCGGACCGTCGTGCGGTGCTCCCCGGCAATGCAGAGATAACCACGGAAGGGCCGCAACTGCTGAATCTCGGCCGGCAGGACCAGGTGCTCGACGCTGCGGTGCGGGCTGAGATTGACGCCTTCGCGATAGGTCGAAAGCCCGGCAAGCTGCGTCATCTGGAGCCGCTCGGTCTCGTGCGAGCCGATCAGATCGGAACCCCACCGCGCCGTCTCGGGTTCGTCCGAGCGCATGATCAGCTTGGTGGTCGGCGAGCTGGTAAGGGTGATCGCTCCATCGCGCCCGTAGATCGCCCGCGTCTGGGCTATATTCTGAAAGCCGATGACGATCGCGAGACCGCGCTTACGTCCCCTCGTCACCAGCTTTTCGATCTGGGGCTGATACCCAAGCGCCGGCAATTCGTCGGCGACAATCCATACCTGCTCGCTGCCAATCTGCGCGCTCATTAACCAGCGCACCAGGCAGTCGAGCCAAAGGCCCTGCAGTGGTTCGATAGCTTCGCGGATATCCTCCTTGCAAGGCAGGAAGACCCAGCCCTGCCGCCTCTCGGCCCATTCGCGCGCGCTCCAGCTTCGGGTCGTTTGCTCCAGCGGCGGCAGGTGGTACCAGGCCTTGAGGGCGTTTGCGACCGTGGCCACGATCCCGGCGCCCTGGTCGTGCGCCTGCGGATCGACAATGGCGTAGGCTCGGGTGCCGGCGAGCCGCGCGTGCAATTCGTCGCGTGGTAGCGCCAGGAAGTCTGATAACAGCCGGATGTCCGGATCGTCGACGAGGACCTCAAAGATACTCGTGGCGAGAGTGCGCCCTGAGTCGCGAAAAAAGATTTCGTTGGCCGTCCGGGCTGGGACTCGCACCAGCGACGCGGCCAGCGCCTCGGCGTCCATCACGTAGCTGTCGTCACGGATTTCCAGCCACGGGGACCAGAAGGGGCAACGTTCATCGAGCGGGTTAAGGATCACGTCGCCGCGTTTTTCGTTGTAGAACTCCTGAACGAACTCGGCTTCCGGATCGATCACGATCGCCTGCTCCTTGCGCCGCTCGACCTGCCGGAGAACGTGGCGCATGGCCGTGGTCTTGCCCGAGCCGGGCGAACCCGTGATGAGGATGTGCTCGCACTCCTTGCTCGCCGGGATCACGCTCGCCCCAAGTTTGATCCCGATCGGCGCGGACGGGTTCCTGACGAAAGCAATCACTCGACTGAGATAAGGTCGCAGCGCCCGGTTATGCTGCCTCGGCGCGAGCAGCCGCAGCCCACGCAGATGCGCCTTACCGTCGGGCTCGCGATTGATGCGCCAGGCGATGACGGCGACCGCGATACCGAGTGGAAATAGGTCAGTACCGAGCCCGTAGTAGCCGCCTAGGCCGGTCGCCATATGCCAGTACCAAACGTAAAAACTGTCACGGTACATCGCCGGTCTGTTGAGCCACACGGCGAAGGCCGGCAGGCTGTACCAGAGACCGTTCGCGGGCACTTTCAGGCTAGGCGCGAGGCGATTCAGGATAGGCGTATCGGTGAGGATGCCGCACAGAATCCAGCGGCCGAAGAACTGGTGGTGGAGCTCGGGCCGATAGAGCCCGACGCGATACCAGATGACCCAAACCGTGAGCGCGACCCAGATGTAAATTACCCAGCGGAAAGCTCGCGCCCACAGCGCCGCGCCCATCCTCGCGCGGGTCTGGATACTCTGAAATTCGGCGGCGGCGGAGTTGCGAAGACGCATTGTACTACTTTCCTTAGCTCATATGGTGTGGTGCTTTCTGTGAGATTGCTTGTTTCTCTCTCTGCGACTTAGGGTTCGGGATTTGGCGCATCATTCCCAAGGGGATGAGTACAGTATGTTCGGAAAATCGGGCCTTGCCCGACGAGCCCTGACCGCTAAGGCAGGCTGCCTGAAATCTGCACGCTGACGGTTGGGAAACGGTGAGCGCAACGAGCACTATCACTACGAGATTGGTAGAGATTGCGTAGCAATGTGTTACGCCCACTGTAGGAAGCAATGCGGCTTGGCTATGCATGGTCTGGCCCGTCAGCGTTGCTGTTACTCCGAATCGAATTGGCTCCTCGTACCCTCGCCTCTTTACGCTGTGTGGCGATCTCGTTGAGGCGCGCCGCCAGCTCGGTTTCAAATTGGTCAAGGTTGTCGATCTGGGTAGCGGCGAAATCCACGTCGAGCTCTTCGGCGAACGCGCGGCTCTTGTCGAGCCGTTGCTTGAGGGGAATTGGGAGACGGATATTGTACTGACCAAGCTTGCCCAGTGAGTGTTTGAGATTGACTTTCATAGGGTTCCTCCTGAGTGGGGCTGTTGTTACGGACGAGTAGCCGGGGCGTAGCCACTGCGGGCGGTCCACACTGGCCTGACATTGGTTGCGATGAGGCCGATCGGAATCGGACCGAGGTAGCGGCTGTCCCAACTATCGGGACTTGTGCCGAGTAGCCAGTACTGGCCTGGCCGCAGAGTGTAAGTGCCGAAAGGGAAAGGCTGATAGCCGTGGGTGTCCTCCGGGATGGCGCTGTTGGGCCAGAGCCGTCCATTGACGTGGGTGCCCTGCTGAGTGACCGTGACCACGTCTCCGGGGACCGCGACAACATGCTTCATGAGTAGTCGCAGCGCCACCATGCCATCGCGCTCCGGCTCGCCACGAACGCGCAGGTAGAGGCCGGTTGGCTCGGAGCTCGTGACGTTCACCATCAGACCCGCAAAGCGGTTGGCGAGGCCGGCGACCGCTACCGAGGCGGCGATCACGGTGATGCGCGTCACACACAGCTTCATCTGCGCGCCTCATCGTAGGGCTGGTCGAATCGCAGGTCGCGGGTAACCAGCACGCGGAAGATGGTGCCCTTGCGAATTTCGATGCTGGGCCTGAGCTGCTGGAACATCAGGCCGAGGTTGCCGATCGACTGGCTGCCGATGCTGCTGCCGAACTGCCCCAGCGCCTCGCTGGTGGCCGAGTAACCTTGCGCGCTGCCGTAGGTCGAGGTCGTCGCGAGCATCGAGCCAGCGGTGATAGCGCTGACCAGAATCGACGGTAGCCAGGTCTGCGCAATATGGCGATCGACCTTGTCGCTGAGGCCGGGATAGCCGTCGGTGTCGGCGCTGGGAAGCTTGGGTAGCGCGATCTCGACGCCGTTCGGTAGCTGCAGCGAGTCCCATTTGACGGTGACGCTGGTGTTGTTGAGGTTGAAGGCCGAGGATTGACTGACCGCGCCGTGGAGCTTGGAGCCCTGCGGGATCAGCACCTCGGTCTGCGTCACGGTGTCGCGCACGTCCTGGCTGACGCGCGCGATGACGTCGCCGGGCTGGTCCGACTTGATGCCGGTTTCGAGCACCGCGTAGATCCACGAATTGGCGAGCACCGCGTGCGGCGGGCCGGGCCGCGTCGAGATAATCGTCGGCGTTGGGTTGAGATCTAGTGGCCTGTAACAGTGAAACTGGTAGCATCACGGGCGGGGCGTAAGATCGTCACCGTGACCAATTCACTGGGTTTGGAGAGCCTTACCATGTCCCGATGTCGATACCAGTATCACCGTTACAGGCCACTAGTGTGTTGCCGCCGACGACGGGTACGCTCATCGCCGACCCTTGGGCGGCAGCAAGGAGCCGTTGGCGCTCTTCACAGGCGGTGCATGGCAATGGCGCGGAGCGGTACTCGGCTGGTTGCGCCGGACCGTTGATGGCGGTTACACGGGGCGCGGCGACTGGGCTGGGGAGGGCCGCGACGACCACCGCTGTCGGGGCCGCCTGCGCCTCCTTGTCGGCCCACGCTCCGGCGCCCGGTGGCTGTCTGAGGTCGGCGGTGCTGTACTTCGGTTTGGGCTTTTCGGCAGTCAGATAGATACCGACGGCGAGGCCGAGGAGCATCGTAAACGTCGCGAGCATCCAGGCGCGGCCCGGACCCGGTGGCCGGGGAGTGTCCTTGTAGGGGTCCATCAGCGGTCCTCCGTCGCTTCGATGCGGACCGTCTGCCGGTCACTGCCGACGCCCTGGGTCAGCGCGGCGTCGGCGTAGAGCCGGTCGACAATGTAGTAGTTCTGCCGGACCTGGTAATTGACCAGCTCCTGCTTTGACCCCTGCCCGACGTAAAGCGAAGGCATGTCGGATTCGAGCGCGGCGGTGTTAGAGAAGAGCAGGTACTCATGCGAGCCATCGTCGAACGCCTGGACTGGCTTCCATGGCACGCTCGGGCCGGTGATTCGATAGTTGAAGTTGAGATGGACCGGCGGATCGGCTGCCGCCTGGGAGGCGGCCTTCCGCATCGCTTCGGCACGCGCCGTCTCGGCCGCCGCGATGTCCTCCGGATACCAGAAGGCCAAACTCTCCATCGCGCGCGCCAGCGGCCCGGCTTGCAGTTTGACGTGATAGGTCCGGCGGTCGGTGTCGATGATCAGGTTGGTCGCGTAGATGGTGGGCGCGGCAGCCACGGCGGGCTGCGCGGCAGCCGCGCCGACGCCCATCGCGCAGCCCTGCGGACAGGCTTTGACCCGAATCTTGTTCTGCTCTGGTGCGACCATCCAACGCACGCTGTCGCCGACCGTCGCGGCGGTAATCTTCTCGTCTCTGGCCAGGACGATCTCGGTAATGTGACCCGGCGCGCAGCGGATGGTCGGCTCTTCGTATTGCCTGTACGGATAAAAGGTCGCGAAGCCGCTCTGCACCGGCTTGTCGCTCTTGTTGAGATAAGCTTGGCGCACGGCCGGTGGCAGAGTATCGAGCGGGTCCGGCGGCACATTGATCGGCGGGTGGGTGACCGCCGCGAAATTGGCCGGGGTCAATGGTGGCGAAGGTGGCTGCAGGTTAGTGCAGCCTGCGAGGATGAGGACGATCGACGCTGCGAAGCTGAGGAATGCTTTGGTGTTCATCTTGCCTCCTGCAAGTCGATATTCACGACATAGAGACCGATCGGATTGAGATCATTGGTGGCGTCGGGCGGGCCGATCGCGACCTGCACGATCGCCGCCATGTTGCTCGTGCTCACTACGCCGTTATGCGGGTGGTAGGTCTCGATCCATTCGATCCGGTAAGTGTCGGGCTCCGGTTCCTTCATACAGCGGACGATCTTGACGTCGCGCCAGTCACCTCTCTGCCCGAGCTTGACCGGATCGTTGTCGGGCGTGGCGTTGTAGTAGCTGTCGAGGAATTTGTAGGCCTGGCCGCGCGCGATCGCGTAGACCGCGTGGATGTTGTGATCTTGCGTCGCGTCGTTGCCGCTCACCACGCGCGCGTCGTAGATGAACTGGCGCAGCTGGTTCTCGATCACCATCGGAGCGAGTTCGTCGTTGGCTGTGAAGATGTGCGCGTAGCCAACGATGCGCCCCTGATCGAGCGCGACCACATAGGGCGGTACGCGCTTGAGCGCGAGAATTGTCACGGCGATGGTCAGGCCAATAATGACGGCGGAAGCGGTGAGACCGAGGTAGAAGAGCCGCCGGTTGATGGTGCGCAGCAAGCGATCTTCAAACCGCATGGTAGTCATCGTCGTTACCTCATCAACATCGCGTGAACTTTCTTGAGCGCTTTGGCGGCACCGTCAGCGGCGGCGTTGGCAGTTGCGCCGCCGAGCGCCTTTGCGCCGCTCGCTGCCTGGTCGGCGCCCTCCGAGACCATTCCGGCCAGAATGGTCTCGCCGGCGGTAATTGCGGCACCGGCGCCGCCGGTGACCAGACTCGCCATGATCCCTGGGATGTAGTAGACGAGCGCGACGAACAGCAGCGCTTCGGTCACAGCCTGCATCATCACGCTGGCATTGACAGCAAGCGTTGAGGAACTTCTAGCCATCGCGGCAGTCCAACCGGCCGCTTCGTTTAAGCCCAGGGCGAGGACTGCGATCAAAAAGAAAGTCTTGACGCATGCGCCCAGCACTCTCAGACCCCAGCCGGGAAAGATGTTCCAGGTCCATGGCAGCGGGGCGAAGGCGAGCAGGAGCGAGCCGCCAATAATCAGCGCCCACACCTCGACCAGCGCCAGCAGATAAATGATCGATGAAACTGCGAAGGCGAAAACTATGACGAGGACGCAAACCATGGTCTCGATCGCAACCGTTGGCGCTTTGAACCATGATGCGGCTCCTGCCGCCTCCCATAAGATCTTCACGAGCTGTATTCCCTGTGTCAGCACGCCTGAAGGAGTAAGAGTTTCCGGCGAGAGGCCGCTGACTTGTTGTCCCAACGCTTGAAAGCCGCTGAGCATGTCGGTGGCCAAATCCTGGGAGTAAAGAAAGACGGCGTGTAGCACCGAGAGTGAGACGATCGTGTAGGCGAAGCCGAGGATGAAGGTCGGCAGATCGTGTGTGGTGAGCAGCTGGATGGCGTACACGGCGAATGCTATGGCGCCGACTGCGAGCAGGATTTGAATGCCCTGGGCCTGGAGCACGGGCGCCCAGACGCCTTGAATCGTGTTCTCAAAATCGGTGAGCGCGTTATTCAGAAACTGGAATTGCAACATCTTTCAGCTCATGGGGTTGGACAAGCTATAGGTTTGCCGTTGAGATCGCCGCCCATCGCATTACGGTCGCAGGAAGACGCGCCGCCGCACTCTTCCGCCGGCACATATACGACCGTGTGGGACTTGTCGCAGTACTCGATCGGCTTATGCCAGTTGTCCCAGGCGCGAATTGCGTCGTTGAGCCATATATGGCCGAGGATGATCAGGACACCGAGCGCCATCAAGCCGCGGTAACGCCACATAAACCGCAGAATCAGAATGACCAAAGGCATTTTCGCAACCTCCTCTATTGTTGAGCGCCAGTCAGAAAGTAGGTCTGCGCGTTCGCTCCTAATTGCGCGTCTTCGTTGAGCTGCTCGCCGAAGTGGACGGCCTCAACCATGATGTGGGTAATCTCGAGCTGCCGGAGTTGCTGGGTTTGCTGGGCCGCCGCGAGATTGATTTCATTGCCGCACTGAATCGCCTGGAGCACGCTCACGCTGGCCGCGTTGCACGCTTCGAGGGCCTGGAAGTGCGCGTCCTCGCCGCTGAAGTTGGCGGCCTGCGCCTGCGCGACTGAAATTGCGTCGGCGTAGGTGGTGAGCGTCTGGTTGGTGATCTGCGCCGCCGTCGCCGCCGCGTTCGCTCCGAAATCGACCCAGCCCGGATAGGTTGCGGCGAAAATCTGCGCGTTCGCTATCCCGCTGCCCATCGTCTGCATCAGCGAGTTGAGGTAGCTGAGCTGCGACTGAAAGCGCCCTGCGCCGCCCGGCGTCGTAAGCGACTGCGCGGTGATGGTGTCCTGCGCGACGATCGCGGGCAGTTGCTTGCTTGAGATGCCGCTCAAAGTGCCGGCGATGACGGTGGTGTTCGCTTCGACCGGGCTATCGGACACGGCTAGCTGCGCCCGGACTGGATTGGCCCAAAGCGCCAAAACCATCAGTATCGCGGCGGAGGTTGATCTGAGCGCGAAGGCGTGAGGTTCAATAATTCGCATTTTGTATCCTCCCGTTGCTGTGAATCAGTCCCAATGCGGATATAGAGGACCGCGACGAGCGCGGCTGTGACGCTGGGCCGAGGCCTTTCGCTGCGAGCCACCCATCGAGGAAGCTGTCCTGCCCTGATTCTTCGAGGACGCCGCGGGCGAGCGCCACGTCGTCGCTGCCGGTGCAGGCGCACAGTGCCCGCGCGATTGGGCCCAGCTCGAGGCTGAACAGCCGCGAGCCCAACTCGGTGACGCACAGATAATCGCGGTGCGGCACACCGTTCGCGACAATCTCGATCTGCTTTTCATTGAGCCCAAGTTCTGCGTAGAGCTGGCGCACTCTCTCGCCCTTGGCCGCGTGGTTCGGCAGGAAGGTCTTGATCGCGGTCGCTTCAAGCAACATCGTCCGCGCCTCGCTGTTGTCGATCTCGGCGAGCGACTGCGTACACAGAACGAGCGCGCCGTTGGCACGACGGAAGGTACGCAACGCGCGGTCGATCCATGGCAGCGAGATAGGTGACGCCAAGATCCACTTGGCCTCGTCAATCAGCACGAAGGTTGGATCGGCCCCAAGGCCGGCTTCTGCATCACGCACGATCAACTCTGTGGCCGGAGCTGCCGCGCGCTCGCCCAGCGCGTCGAGATGGCGCATTTCGTAGGTAGTCAGCGTGTTGCGCTGACCCGCGACTGGATCGCCATCGAAAATGTGCGCCCACTGGCCGCCGTCTGCATAGTTGCCCATGATCTCGCGGAGGCGTGGAGCGTGGAGGAGATAGCGAAACGCCGTCATGGTGCGCACGCCGGCTCCCTTGGCGATCGTTAGCGCTTCGGTCAGATCGGCGGCTTCGCGCTCGTCGAGCCGCTTGCCCAACCAACGCGCAAAAAGCCGCATGAACCAATCAAAGAGCCACGTAATGCCGTCCTCACCGTCGATCCACTGGAACGGACACAGCGGGGACGAATGGTCTGTCGCCAATTCAAGGTAGGTTCCGCTAAGCGCGTGGGTCAGGACGAAACTCGAATAGCCCCGATCCAGCAACAAGATGCGCACGTTGCGCAACACAGTGAGAGCGGCAATCAATACCGCGAGATAGACGCTTTTCCCGGCGCCGGTCGGACCAATCACGAGCTGATGACCCAGCCCGCGAATGTACGAGGGCACGTAGAAAGGCTCGCCACCTGCGCCGATACAGATCAACGGGACCGGCGTGTCTTTCGGAAAGAACGATGAGTCAATGCTGGGCGTGCCTTCCCAATGGCCCACCGGCATCGCTTGCTCTGCAAAATTCGGCGCAAGCATGAGCGGCCGGCGCACGTTGTCGATACCGTTGGCAGGCAGGCCGCCCTGGAGCGCGGCGACCGCGTTGGCGTCCTCGGTCCGCGCGCCCTGGCCAAGATCGTTGTAATCTTTGACGATCTGCCGTGCGCCACTGTGGACCTGCTCTTCGTCCTCGCCCTTAATCTCGATGGTGATCGTCCCAAATCCCAACGCCGTGCCTTTCGCTACGAGCGCGCGGACATGATCGATCTCTCTGATCTGGTCTTCGATATCCTGGTTGGCGCCAGTCCGTCTGGGTAGATTGAAGGCGGTGGCAAACCACTGTTTGATGCCGGTACCGGCTGCCTCGCGCACGCGGTGCTTGCGCTCCAGTTCAAGCGCGGCCTGGGCGTCGGTCTGATCCAGCGCGATGAAGCGGCATGCCAGCGTCATCTCACCCGGATAGGAAAGCGCCACACTGAGCATCTGCTCCGTGGTGTATTCCGGCCACGGCGGGACGAGCGTGATCACCCGCACATACAGCGGCCCGAGGCGCGGCTTGCTACCGCCGATCAAGTCCTGCTGGGCAAGGTACTGATGTAGGGGCGCGCCTGGGGGCGGCAGTGGCGCGGAATAATGGGTGCCGTTCACCGCCAGCACCAGACTGCGATACATTTCGAGTCGGTTCATGCGGCACGGACGGAACACCGACGCCACCATGTCTTCCCACTTCTCCGCGCGATGCAGGAAGCGCTGCATCTGCAGCTCGCGGCTGCCGAGCATCTGGTGCTCGGTCGAGGCGAAAAACAGGCTTTTGAGCAAGTTGGGCACTGCCCGCTCGAACTGGGTGGCCCACCAGACCTGCGCAATGTTGCGATAGCAGTTTCCTGTCCCGATGTGCACGCCGCGCTCGCGGTCGATCAGGCCCGCCCCCTCGATCTGAAAGTCCCGGAGCAGGTAATCCGGCGCTTTGACGCGATCGATCCGCAGCGTCAGACAATCGCCGGTTTCCATTAGGCCGAGCGATGCACCGAACTGGCCGCATACCGCGGCCACGTCGGCCGCCGACTTGCTTTCAAACGGCGGGCCGCTTACCTTCCAGCCAATCAGGTGACCACCCGGCCGCAGCCAAATAACCCCGCGCTCACGGTCGCCGTCCGGGGGCTTGACGAAATACCCATAGGGCAGCTGTTCCGCCCGGAAGCGCGGTCCAAACAGATTGATGCGTTGCTTCATCACCCTTGCCTCCTAGGCGTTGAACTTCGGCAGCCGGAACACCACCCGCGACGCCGGCGCGCGTTCACTCAGGTGAGGATCGCTCTGGGCATAGAAGATCGCGCGGTTGTGCAGCGCCTGCGGATAAACCTCGCTCCACTGTGGGTCATGCTTGCCCGCCCAGCGAAACAGGGTGTAGGGACCGAAGTAGATGAGCGGCAACAGAAATAGTCGCCGTGGTTCCCACAACGCGTAAAAGGCATCCGCCAGGCAGCCGAGCACGAGCAGGTAGTACAGCTGCCACTCGATCCCGTGGATCAGCTTGGGGCGCGTAAGGGCCCGATAGACCGGGCTCACGGCAGGAACCTCGCCAGCGCTCCCCACGCCGTGGTGTGCGCACCGATCGTCGCGCCTGCCCCGAACGCGGTCGTGAAGATCGTGATCGCGAAGACCACCACCCCCACCGCCAGCATCCCGCGAAACACGTGCATGAACATGTGGCCGAACTCATGCGCCAGCCAGATCATCGCGCCCAGACCGACGATCGCGCAGATGCCGAGAAACTTTGCGATGTCGCCGGTCAGCCAGCCCTCGACCGTGGTAAAAACCGTGCCCATCGGTGAGGTCGTACCGGCATACGCCGCGCCCGCGTACAGCAACCCGGGAGGCACCCCAATCAACCATCGTTGTGGTTTCATCCTTCCCTCCTTTCCTTCGCGTTGTGGCCGTGATCTCCTTTCGCTGCCGCTCATTGGGCGTCGGTGACGTCGGCCCAACTTTGATCCTTTTGTTTGGCGAAGATTTCCGTTACCCGGCGTTGCCCGTCGTCGAAGCGCTCGACGAAGAGCGCGAGGTCGAGCGCTTCATTCACGAACTGCTGATCGCAGTCGGCGAGGCTCATCAGGCGCGTGAGGATTCCGTGAGCGCTGCCTGCGTGCACCGTGCTGAGCATCGGATGGCCGGTACGTGGCGGCGTCCATCAGATCCCACGCGCTGCCGTCGCGCGTCTCGCCGATGATGATCCAGTCCGGGCGGTTGCGCAGTGCTTCCTTGACGTGCGCCTTGAGCGACGCGCGCCCCTGCGCCAGACGCCGCACCACCAGCTTTCCCGACGCCGGTTTCAGCTCGTAAACGTCTTCGATCAGGATGATCCGGATGCCGCATTGAATCAGATCCACCAGCGCATTGAGCAACGTGCTCTTGCCGCTCGAGGTCGCTCCGCCGACGACGATGCTGTGCCGCGCCAGGATCGCCTCCGTGACCAGCCGCACTTGCCCGGCCGTCATGAAGTCACTCACAGGCCGCCCCATGCCAGAATGGAGTCGGATCGAGATTTGCGGCTCGTCGCCGAAAGGCGGCAGCGATCCGGAGAAGCGCGCACCGCACGCTAGAGTTAGACTGTTCGCGGCGTATTCCGGGTCGATATAGGCGCCGCTGGCGGCGACCAGCATGCGGATCGCCGCGCGCAGCCGCATCTCCGGGATCGTGATCCCAGTGAAACGCAGCGCGCCGCTGCCACGATCGACATACACCTTGCCCCCGTTGTCGATGGTGATTTCCTGGTTGAGGGAATCGAGAATCAGGTGCGCGATTGGCAAGAAAGCGCCAGCGTGTTCGTCGACTATCGCATGGTTGCAAAAGAGCACGACCATAGCTCCTTCGAGGATTGCGCTATCTAGCGAGCGCGGGAGCGTCATCCTCTCAATCGTGTAAAATTCGTCCGTTGGCGACCCCGCGAACCGCATTGAGGGAAACCGTACTGCCTTCCCTCGTTCCAGTTCTGAGGTGCTGGCGAAAAGCCCGAAAGGCCTCGATGACCTGATCATCGGAAACGTCGACGACTTGAACGTCGTCCGGTAGGCGGCCGACCAGAAAGAACAGCACTTCACACTTGACGCCGAGCGCTTCCGCGAACTGCTCGATCATGTGTGCGCGGGGTGGTTTTCTGAGATTGTGTTCGAGGTGCTTCAGGTACGGTAAGGAAATGGCGTGGCCGTCTTCGAAGTGGATACGGGCGGCAAAATCGCGCTGGGTGAGCCCCATGGCCTTTCGCCGTTGTCGGATGAATCCGCCGAAGGTGCGCATAACCCATCACCTCGTGTTATTAACTGGAATTCCAGTTTTTCATAATTCATTTCGCAGGCGTTTGTCAAGCCCCGCGTTTTGGAGAACGTTTCTGTTGTTAACTAAGAACTGATGGAGGGAGCAGCGACGATCGCGGTGTCCCAGGACGATCGGCGAAAGTATCAGCAGCTACGGAAGGGAAACGCCTCGAATCCGGCCGTACCGCCTTACTTCGAACGCTTGGAGTTGGCAGGGTTGGTCTTCTGTAGGACTTTCCGGAAAGCGCGATAGGCCTCTTCCACCTGCCTGTCATCAGCGTCGAGCTGAACATCCTTCGGCAGGCGCTTGGCGTAAAAATAAAGCACGTCGGCTGAGATGCGAAGAATCTTCGCGAGCTGCTCGATCACGACGTTTTCCGGCGGGTACCGCCGATCATGCTCTAAGTCATTCAGGTAAGGAGGCAGAACCTTACGCCCGTCTTCGCGCCTAATAAGTTCAGCGACTTCCTTTTGCGTTAGGCCGGCACGTTTGCGAGCAGCCGTGATTACCTGGCCAAAAGTCTTCATATAGCTGGAAGAGTTTTACCGAACGCCCAGCACCAAAGCGACCTCTGGTCGGGCGACCATCGAGAGCACATACTTCAGAAGCATCCCCTTGACCAACACCCTCCATCTCAGGAGACGGGATCTTGAGGCGTATTTCCAGTATCAAAAGGCATTCGTATAGGAAAAGCGCGATTTGCTTCAAATTCTCACGTCGAACCGGCAGGCAGACTCCGAAAAGATAGTCTTTACGTTGTATCCGGCGTTTCAAATCATTGGCAATCTGCTTCAACGCCAAACGGTGCCCCGTATCGGCACGTAGGTCGAACCTGGGACGGAATTCTTAAGGGTTGCAAGACCTAATAGCCGCGGGCCCAATTGATCATCTTCATGAACGACCCGAACATTTCGGTGCGGGACAGCGAGCGGCGGCTTGAGCTAGCGATCCGATTCCTAGCGTAATCATCCTAGCTAATGACCATGACATCTTTTGTACTTTTTGCCCGAACCGCACGGACACGGGTCGTTCCTGCCTGGCCTTTGTGTCGAAGCAGCCTGTCGAGCTCTTTCCTCTATCCGTGCTAATTCGTCGGCTAATTCCGTATCCGTAAAGCTCTCTGTGTCTATCCGCTGGATTTTGCCGATCACGTATGGCGAATGGCTGGTCAACTGAACAACGAACCACTTTGTACACCTACTCTGTCTCATTTGGGCCGCGGACCTAAAAAGCTCTTGTCGCAGGTGGCTGTCGCCCAAGTAGGTGACGCTGATTCCTTCGGCATTAGGTCCAAATGGAATTCGAAAACTAAGTTGCTTACCTTGAGCAGCGCCGAGATCGATTTGATCGAGGCCTTGTTCCTTGAACATCGTTCGCGCATCAGCATCCATGGAAAGAATGATCGAGGCCACCTCAAACCTCCCGGGCAGGTGCGAGGCCTGAAGCGCGCCAAGAAAAGCCGTCATCTTGATCGGCATCGCTTGTCTCGGTGCCTCGCGGGTACCACCCGCCGCTCGTTCCATGAAGTACAGATCGATGTCTCGGGTATAGGAGGCATCGAATGTCATACGATCCATACCCTTAGCGGGCAGCTCAGCGTAGAGATTTATTTTGTTATAGAGACCTACGTGGTCTATTTCGTCATGTTGAGTGAGACGCGGCTCAGCGGACGCCTTTAGACGTTGTTCCAGATAATGCACACATCGCAGCTCATCATCTCGAAACAGTTGAGCCATCGCCCGCAGGTCGTCAATCGATATGCACCAAGGGGCAGATTTCTTCAACTTCGGATCTATAACGGAAAGAATACCGATTCGTGCCGCGACCCATCCCAAGTCTTCTCTAGTAACGACAACTCTTATAATTCTCCGGACGTAGTCGCGGCGCACAGTACGTACAACGATTTTGCCCGTTTCGTCGAAGAAAGAGACCTGATCGGCAGATTCTATGTACCTCTGTGCTCGTTCCGACTGACGTTGTCCCTCGACGATGAGATCCGATAGTTCTCGCTCTAGGCTTTTTGGAGCTCCTCGGCTGGCCGCTACCGAAAAAGCGCCAGCCTTCACCTCGATCAAAAACAGCAGATCGTCAACCCCAAAAAGGATATCTAGCTCTGTGAGTCCGCCTTCTTCGTCAGGATTCGGGTAGTAGACATTTTGATGCACGAAATCTGGCTTTATTATCGAGGCCAAGAGCGCCAATGACTCAGCTTCCATCCAATCGGACCTTTTCCGTGCCATGCTGGAGACTTTCCCAGGCCTCTGGAGGAGTAGCTCGCGCTCGACAATCTCACCAATGCGATCTTCAAAGCCTGAATGATAAAAGGTATAAAATCGGCCTTTCGCTTGTAGGAATGGCTTGTAATGTAATACAGACGTCGATAGGAGGCTCAGATCTTCGAATTCAGGCGCAGGACCTGTTAGAGCTGTGAGTACCGACTCGCCTGGCGTCACGGCGAGCAGAGAAAGAATCGGGTCAGGAAGTGAAGTTAAATCCGTTATATCGAACAGCGCTGCAGTGAAAGTGAGATGCATCTTTTCTTCTAGATCGGCGGACAACGCCTTAAACTCATCACGGGCAAGCGCCTCCCTGGTCCGGTGGACTTCTTCCTGAGATGCATTAGGATCAATTGAGAACCCGCGCGCCGCCAGCTTTTCGGCAAGACTCCTTTGAGCATCGATAACAGCGCGATATCTGTCCAAAAGGCCTGTCTTTTGATATTCCTCGATTTTGCAAAGTTCGTTAATGAGTTCGTCGACTTTTACTCCATAGATCTCCAGGATCCATTGTTCATAGGGTTCCAAAAAGGTACGTAGGCTATCAGCGAGGAAGATCGGGTAATGCTTAACCCGGATTGCCAACCGCCTGTTGTCTAGCATGAAACGCAGTTCGTCAATGACGCTAGGCGGCGATTCGAGTGTTTCCCTTAGCATTAGATGGGCTTGTGTGAGTTGCATCACTTTTAGCGCTAGAGCCCATACTTGCTCCCATTCTGGCTCTGACAGAGTAGCCGATGAGTCTGAGAACTGAGTGCGTGCGACGAGATACTGTAGATATTCTACGGCGGGGAGAAAATGTACCTCATGCGGAGCAAAGTCACTCTCCGACCTGTGTGTGATGAAAAGAGGCAGGATCATATAAGCCGCCCTATGCATGATTTCTACCGGATCATATCTGCTGATCACACTCTGGAGAGCGACAACTTCCTTCGCGAGTTCAGCGAGTACGCGTGTGTTCTCTTTTTTCGAGTTCGCTAAGGATCGCGCGTGCTCCTCCGGTGTCGATCTGTTGGACCAACGGAGAAATCTCCCGTACCTTTCAATCCTAATAGGGCCAACACTCACCACTTCATCAGGAACGGCTGGGTTCCAACGACCAGCTACCTTGCGTCTCTTCCTACGACTTCGCTTGCCCATCTGAGTGGATTAGGGATTTTATGAAATATCCTCTAGGATATCGTCCTGCTCTGGAAAACTGTAGCGGCTTCTCGGAATACATAACGGAGTTCGGGCAGCAAGTCTGGAAGAGATTGATCCTCGACTCCATCGGAGAGATGCAACGGGGTGCGACTTCCTTTCTTGGATTTTACGATTCAAATATCGCGGCACCAGGACTTGAAATACCGAGGAACGAACCGAAAGGTTTGACTTTGCCGCAGGGCTACCGCAAATAAATGTTGATCCGGAATTTCCGTTTTGACTCTCCGATTCCAACTCCCGTATAGGCCGGACGACCTCTCTCTGCAAGGTTTCAGCCGGTATTGGTCCACGGTGTTCCCAGCGGCGCCGGAAAGGGCCGGTTTCGCCCTTCCGGCGAGCATGCAACGCCCCGAGATGACCATTTTCCTCGGCGCATCTCCACCTCGGCACTGCTTCGATCGCATCCAAACCCACACCCATCAGCGCGTTTGACGCATTTTACCAAACTGCTAGTTCACTGAGATAATGGAAATCCGGGCTGAGATGTTGGATCGCTAATCGGAGTCGGGCCAACGTCTACAGGAAGCATCCGATTTGGCGAAGTGTCTCGACCGATCCGACGGACTACTCAAGTTTGATAGCGACAATTCGGGTGCGAATTTCCCTTGGTTTTAAGGATCGTGGTTAATTAAATTTCTCCAGATGTCGAGCCGAGTTTTCAAATCACGGAGAACCGTCTCGGCGAGATTTGTGAAGCCTTCCAGCCGTTTTATCCGGTTCTGCAATTGCACACGGACGACATCAGTGGGGTTCGGCTCTCTTCCCAGATGAGCCTCCTTAGAAACGAACCGCACCACGATCTCTGAGATGCCGTCGTCAGCACCAGCGGCTTCCGCAAGCTTCAGCCACCCCTTGGATTTGTCCAAGGCAGCATTCGCCGCTTCGGCGAGACAATATCCAATTAAAACTTTCGCCGAATAATCGAGGTCACCGGCCACATCGAGCCAAGCTTGCATTTCGGATTGCTTCTCGGCTTCGCCCTGCGCCGGCCGGATGGATCGAAAGTAGCGAGGCGTGTCGTCATCCGGGTCCAAACTTTCGATAGCGCGGACGACAGGTTCTAAATCTTTGTGGGGACGCTTGCCGTTCGGCAGTTCGGCGCGATGCTTCCAGAGATCCAATATGGCTTCGAAGCACTTCTTCTCAGTTAATCGCTTTTCTTCTCCGGTTGTGCTCTTTGTGGTGGAAATAAGATCGGCTACATAGTGCGCCATCCAGCGACCGAGCGTGTCCACCGAGGGCTCTAAACCGAGTTCTTCTACAAGTTTACAGCCCAACGTTAGGATGTCGTCAGAGCGTGCGGAGTCGTCCGTCTGCTCCGAGGAGGTAGAGTCTAGCCTTGGTAGGGATTCGCTCTTTGTCATATTCAACACGACTTCCGTACGGCTGAGATCGCCGACGCCTATCTATTTGCACCTCAATAATTAGATCGCGACCAAGCTTCGCCAACAACGTGGTCAAGAAACCCAGGGATGCCTGAATCCGGCTACCATGTTCTGGATTGCTGCTCTCGTGACGCCTCGCCTCGTCGTAATGGCCCCATACCTGTGATGCCATGACAACTGACTTTTCTCTGTCTCTCCAAAGTCTGCGATCCGAGTCGGTTTCCAGTCCCATCATCTCAATGACGTAAGGGGCAAGGATTGGCGGAGGAAAACTGATACCACCGGCCCAACGATCCTGGCCGTCCAATCCTCGGTCGCGGCTATCGTCGACAATCCAGCCCTTGAGCGTAAATCCGGATTCGTCGATTTCCCTGTCGCTTCCCGCGCTCGGGAGGGCGTAGTCATGCACATCTTTTGCCGTAGCAAGTGCTCGAAGCAGCGCTAGGGACTTATCGGGCGACAGTAGCGCGCTGCTGATATGGACCGATTGCTCAAGTTCGGAATCAGCCGCCGTCCAGTGCCCCCACACGTTGAGCAAGCCCCCGCCCGCATGGAGCCCCTCCTCAAAGTCATCCACTGTGACAACGGGTAACGTATCTTTCTCTCTCTTTCGATCCTGCCAACTCGGATGCTCCAGCGGTGTTGGATCGCGCCGATCCCAAAGCCAGCGCCGGTCCTTGCGGGAGAGGTCGTGACGATCGAGCCAGACCGCGAACTCGTCTTCTTCGCCGAATTCCGGATCGCGATACGTCGGCATACGGGCCAGCAATTTTCCGGCGACGACCATCATCGCGTGATAGGCGTGATAAAAGTGTAGCGTGTCGGCCCGCGGATGGGTGCCCTGGTAGTAAGTGTGATTTTCTTCGTAGAGCTTTCGTTTGCTCCGCTCGTCTTCGTCCCATCGCCCCTTGCCTGTGAAACCAAACTCCGTGCGAATTACCTTTAACGCTTCGGTCTCCACCTCGTCCTGCCCCAAAGCGAACACGCGCCCCAAGGGTTCGTACCAGTACGGTCCGATATCGAGGCCAAAGTAGTAGCGGTCATCGTCGCTTGCCGTTGATGCATGCGTTTTCTTTGGGCGAGTGTGCCTGTAACTCTTAGATTCCACGACAGCAAGCGGCGATTCGTTGACGCGGGTTAAGCGGTCCTTGAGGTTCTCCCGGTCTGCCAACACTCCGTGCTCCACGAGCGCGAGCGCGGCGCGGGCGGCAAACTGCCGAATCAGGACGTGAGGCTGGTCCTTCAGCGCCCAATCGACAATCTGATTTACAAAAGGGGTGAGCGTCGCAGGAAACTCGGTTGCGGCTCGGGCGATACCGATGAGGAACCATTGCAGCGCATGCAGACTATAGAAGGGCAACTTTGCGTCGACAAAGGGACCGCCTTTTTTTTCTCGGGCTAGATTCATCACATGATTGAGCACGTCGTGGCGTTCCAGGGCGACAAGGCCTAAGACCACGTGTGAACCTTCCCATCGCGAGACGCCTTCGCGAGCCGCCATGGAAGCCCAGATGTAGCCAGCGAGCGAGGCCTTGATATCGGTGGGCGGCAGCAGCTTGCTTGACCACGGTCCATCGCCGTCCCTGTCTTCGAGGATGGGAGTAAACAACTCAAGGCCGAATTTCAGCGCTTCGAGCGCCTGGTCTTCAGAAAGCTTGATGGCGAGCAGGCCCACCAGAGAAAAGAGCCGGTTCGAATCCGCAGGATCGGGTGTCGCCCCAACCGCGTCGAGCACGACCTCGGCGATGTCGGCTTCATTCATTCCCGCGACGTCACAAGCCATCTTGAGAGGCAAAACTTCATAGCGCCGACTTTTTGCGACTACCATACAGTAGCGGCGGCACAAGGCCTTGACCGTATCTGCCAAGGCGTGCGTAGTGGCCGGTCGCCCCTTCCATGTATCAGGCACTTGGTTCAGAAAATATCGGAAAACATAAAGATCGAAATCGGGTATGTTGCCAACGGCTTCAATGAAGGCCGCTTCAGAGCCAACCGGCACGCGGCGGATGGCTTCCTCGAAGAATTGATCGTGCTCAAACGGAGGCTCTGTTTTCTTGAACGCCGCATAGGTCCGGACAACGCCATCGGCGTTCGTCAGGTCACTTCCCGCGAAAACTTCGTCCCAATTGACGGCAGGCTCGGACTGCGTCTCTACTAGCCGACCGGCCCGGTAGGTTTCCGATTTCTTCTCAGTCTCCTTTCTCTTCTTTTCGAAGGCAACAACTTCGTCGATGCCGGGTATCGTCATGCCATGCCGGGATGCAACTTCTTTCAGCTTGGAAAAATCTCCGTTGCCAAATTGCATGTAACGATAAAGGTGAGCGAGCGCGGCGCCCTTCTCGGAGGGCGTTGAGCACACGGCCAAAACGCTATCGAGCAATCGATCATGCGACCAATCCGCACGAAAACCGATCAATGGAAGCGCATCCTGCGCATCCAGGCTGCCGCGCTCAACCAATCGCTCTATTCCGATCGCGAGTATCTCTTCGGACCTACCGAAGCCACGATCTCGCCACCGACTCAGGATCGCTAGGCTTGAAGACGGACAAAGATCGCAGAGCGCCTCGACGGTGGCCTGCCAATTGAAATATTTGTCGCGGTCAACATAATCGTAGGTCAGTTCGGCACAGCGCGCGAAATTATACGCCGTTTCAGGCGATGGGCGATCGATGCGAGCGGCACGATCCGCTAAATCAAGAATGGCGTCCCACCGCGATAGGTTCTCGCCGCCGATTTTACTCGCCACCTCAACCGCCTCGTTAAAAAACTCCTTGGCATCCGACTTACTGACCGAAAGAATCGCGCGAGCGGCGTCGATGTAGCCCTCCGACTTGTTCTCGGCATCGGAGCGTTCATCCTTTGCGATCTTAAACGCCTCAAGTGCAAATCTGAGTGCCGCTCGTTTGGTTGCTTCTTTTTGACCCAACGATCGAGCGAGCGCTGTCAGAGTCGGCGTAAAGAGTGGTCTCTTCAGCGCGTCCTTCCATTCCAAGAAGTGGGCTAACGTAGTCGCATCAGCTGTGTCGATCCTTTGCAGGATATCGAGCCATAGCCGCGCGATCTCATTCGACGTAGGGAAATCGTCGCGATAATAAACTTTCGCTGCGGCCATAGACGCCTCACGCGTCCGCCTCAGTTCATCGCCGAGCGAAGCTTTCGTGATTTGGCCCAGCAGCGTTGCCACCGATAGCTGGTGCCACGGAAGCAGCGTGCCGATGACTTCTTCGAACTCCTGAAGGTCGCTCGACTTGGAGTATTGGTTCGTTTTGTCCATCTCTGCCCTGAGCTCGGCGTGGGCCAGGTCACGGAGCTCAAGCACCTGACCCCGCAAGGCCGCGCGTAAGCAATATGCGCGCAGTACGGGGAACGGTGACTTCGTGAATCTCGATGACAGCGCCCTGGGCGGCTCGCTGGGCAAATAGCGTGAAAGCACCACCACCGCCGCCTCAGGGGTGCATACCGCGTGCTGCAATGACGCCTCCACCAGCGCGGTGACGGCGTTGAGCGCGGATTCCTGGTCGTCCCAAGCGTGGCCGTCTCTTAGCTTGACACCTCTGTGCGCGACGAGCCGGAAGGCACGGCGCGCTAATTCAGGGTCCAGCGTCCTCTGAATTTCCCGAAGCTCGACAGCGACCGCGAGCACGAGACAAAGATTGTTGCCAGCCGCACGGGCAAACTCCCCTGCGTCGTAGAAACGGCCGTGATCGATGAGCCGCCTCGTCACGATCCGCCCAACCCGGAAAGAAACTTCGCGCGGCCGCCAGCTCCTCAGACTATGCGCGCCATCGGCGGGACCATGAATGTTGATGCGGGCGAGCGTCAACTCGACGATGTCCTGATCTGAAATCCCTTCTTCCTTGCGCTCCTCAGGCGTTAAGCGATTCCAGTTGCGTAACCACTCATAAGCCATGCGCAGGCGGCTTCGCGCATCACCAACAAGTTCCAGGCGGCCTGATAGAAAGGCAGCCTCGTAGGCGTGATGGGAGCCGTGCCAACCCGATCCGAATGTCCGTCGAGATACGATCTCCTCTATACGGTCGGTTTCCAAAAACGTTGCCGCAAGATCGGTGTTGCACTGGAGGATTTTTCGTTGCCGGTCATCACCCGCCGTCTCCCCGCCTGCCTTCAACGCCAGCCTGGCCGCATCGAGATAGCGCTTCGACCGCAGCGCCGCCTTTACCGCAAACTGAAGTCGTTGCAGTTCAACGTCGCGCTTTTCCAAAGGGCTCGTCTCCGGAAGCGCCGACGACGTTAGCGCCAGTTCCACGAGGTCCGGAAATCTTCCAGCGGCCAGCATCAATTGCGGAAGTGCGGACGCCACATAAGCGCTCGCTGCTGCGAGGGGCTTCAGGCTCGCGATAAACTCATCCATCGCACCGGCAGGCGGTTGAAACTTCTCTCTGAACCACGTCTCAGCCGGCTCATCGAAAAACTGAATGCTATCGCCAGTCACGAGCAGCGGCCGGCCAAGATCGATGGCGAAGCTTCTGATCGCTGCTTCGGTGACCCCGGACATCTTCGACACAATGGGGATCGGGATCAGTGGGCGTAGCGCCGCGAGCCCCGCACAAATCCTGTCCACCTGGGTCTTTTCGACGGGGCCAATGCTATCCCTCAGCTTCGCGATAGCGCCTTCTAGCAGGCCTCCGATCGTGTCCTCGACGGTCGTCGGATTGGGTCCAAGCAGACGCAGAGTGTCGTGCAGCGTGTCGTTGCGCGACAGGGCGAGCGCCTGGACGCGTGGATTCTGCGAACTCAAGCGGTGGAATTCGTCGATGTCGCGCTCGCTCGCGCCCGGAAAACGTTGTCGAAGGTAAGCGGCTGTTTCGTCGCGGCTGAACGGCCGTAATACCCGTTGTATCGCCTCGATCGGAGGATCAAGCTTGTCTAGACGGTGAGTACGGCACAGGAAGACAAGCCGAACGTTGACTGGAATCTTTTCCCGAATGAGGTCACGGACGAAGGATCTCGCTTCGCCGATCTCCTCTGCCGCCATCTGTGCGTTGTCCGCCGCGTCCACCACGATGCACAAGAGCGCCTGAGCATGAGCAAGTCGTACTTTTTCCGCAGACTGGCGAATGCGGTGGAGGAACGCCCGTACGTAGGAGGTTGCGTCGGCATGCGATGTCGAAATAAGGGGATGGCAAAGCCCTTTTGCCGCAAGTTCGTTAGCGATCTGCACCAGCGCGTCTTTATGCCGGTGCCGATAACCTGATGCGTTCCGGTACTGTCCGTTGCCAAAACAGTCGTACAAAATACACGTTGAGCCATCGGGGAGGCCCCTGGCAATACGCGTGGCGAACACGGTCTTTCCGACCCCGGCGGTGGCGTGAACGATAACCGGGGCTGTCGCTCCGATAATCGCGCTGATTAGTTCTGGCTCCTGTGTCCGAGGCACAGCGGCATCCGGACTTTGGATTAGACAAGGAGCGGGAAACAGCCGACTTTCGTCAGTGTTAAGCGCCCTTAAGACGTCCATCTTCGTGATGGTCGAGCTCTTCTCACCCTCGGACAAAGCTCTACGCGTAACAAGCTCTTTCAGCTGAAGGGGTGCGTCGAAGTCAGCATCTGGTAGATAGTCACTAACATCCTGAAAGAGGATATTGCGCTGATCCCAATAATCATCCTGCCGGCCTTCGAAGTGCAGCAGTTTCGAAAACGCGGCTAAGGCCTCTCCCTGTAAGCCGGTGAATCGTTCGAGCTTCTCGAGTTCGTTCGGGTGACGCGGCGAGGCTTGAGCAGCGGCATCGGCCACGGCGTCGGTGAAATCTGTCCCGATAGGGCGGTTAGTGACAAACCAGAACTCGACCTTTGATGCGACCACCTCGATGGGAAATGCCTGGAGCCGACCGAGGTAAAGCTGAACGAAGCCCACGATCGTTTTCTCCAGGCCACTTGCGGTCCAAGGCTCGGTTGCATGCAGAGTCGAATGTTTCAGCTGCATGTAACGGACTAGGCGCGCTCGGTCGATATCTTCGCTCCGGTAGTATTCCGCGATATCAATGACTTCCTCGCCTGCGTCGGCGGGGGGGTCACTGACACCCTCGCCCGGCGATGGCCCTTCAATGCTGATGGCGACCAGATCGTCCTGCGCCGAGAGAAGCCGGAGGCAGCGCCGGGCTGCCCACAAATAGTGGAATTGATCGCCATCCCGGCTCCAGCGGACTAGATTGGTTTTCGACATCGCTTAAGCAATAGATAGACATAAGCCCGATCAAGCTAAGCAATTTCCTGACCCTAGCAACTAAAGCGCCTCGTGTGAGCACGGTTGGCCCGTGCACTCTATCAAACTATCGAGCTTCTATTCGTTTAGCTAATCTCCCGACTCCCGACCTTTCGCGACCGCAGATATCGCTACTGTCCCCGAGGGACAACTAGCGGTAAATCGCGGTATTTTGCGGGATACGCCCAGACGAAAAATCCTTACAATTGCTACCTTTTCTTACCGGGTTGTCCCGGGTCCGGGTTTTCAATTCCCCGCGCCTCCACCTAAGTGCCTGATTTTATTGACTTTTGGCGATGTGCCGTGTTTGCATCAACGAGCATAGGCTTATTTTTGACGCGAGCAGCTTGCGCGACGCCGCGCACCAAAGCGCGAGTCGTCAATCCTCTTCCGAGTATACTGGAACATACCTTTCTCGATCTAAATCCCCCAGCTGCATGGTGCCGTCGGGTCGCTCGCCGAATGTCTCGGACGATCTTCTCGGCCTCTTCTGACTGCTGCTCCACTGCCGCTCTCATCGCTCCTCCTGCGCGGTTACGATGAGCTCAACGCTCTCTTCCTCAATCGCTCGATTCTGTCTCATTGGTCTTGACGGGGAACACTGCAGCACGTTGCCCAGTTGCTTGGCCAGCTCCAGCACTCCACCTTTGACTCGGATTACTTTCTGCTCCTGATTCATCGCCTCGTCTCAAGGGGGCAGGTCACCGAGTGTCTGAGGGAAGGGGTTGATTGACTGTCCCGATTGTTTATTGTGAAAGCTCACGAGGGTGAGAAAATGTCCGAATACGTCCCCCCCAAAGTGTGGAGCTGGAACAAGGCGAGCGGTGGCCGGTTCGCCAACATCAACCGTCCGATCGCCGGGCCGACGCACGACAAGGAGCTGCCGGTCGGCCGCCATCCGATGCAGCTCTACTCGCTTGGCACACCAAACGGCGTGAAAGTCACCGTCATGCTGGAAGAGCTCCTGGCCCTCGGTCACCGCGGTGCGGAGTATGACGCCTGGCTGATCAATATCGGCAACGGCGAGCAGTTCGGCAGCGGCTTTGTCGCCGCGAACCCGAATTCCAAGATCCCGGCGCTGGTCGATCGCAGCGGTGCCACACCGATTCGGGTGTTTGAGTCGGGCGCGATCCTGGTATATCTGGCCGAGAAATTCCGCGAGTTCCTGCCAACGGAAGTCGGGGCTCGGGCCGAGTGCCTGTCGTGGCTATTTTGGCAGATGGGTAGCACGCCGTACCTTGGCGGTGGGTTTGGTCACTTCTATGCTTACGCCCCACAAAAGATCGAATATGCGATCGACCGCTATACCATGGAGGTAAAGCGCCAACTCGACGTGCTCGACCGGCGCTTGGCCGAGAGCAAGTACATCGCGGGCATAACCTACACGATCGCCGATATGGCGATCTTCCCCTGGTATGGCTGGCTGGCGAAAGGCTGGCTCTATGGAGGCGGTGAGTTTCTGAGCGCACAGGACTACAAGAACGTCCAGCGATGGGCTGATACGCTCCTGGCGCGGCCAACCGTAAAGCGCGGGAGTATGGTCAACCGCACCTACGGCGACCCGTCAAGCCAGTTGCACGAGCGTCACGACGCCAGCGATTTCGACACTAAAACGCAGGACAAGCTCCTCGCGAAAAGCTGAGCGGTCGATGGGTGCCGGCGCCATCGGTTCTGTCGCCGCTTGGAATTGGCCGGCTTCACTAACAGGCCGTCGCCTGAACCTTAACCCGACGGCTCAATCCTCTCTTGTTCTCAGCTCGCCGTTGTCCCATTTGTTCTGACGACGTACAATAAGCGAACGACGGCGCAGGCACCTGCTCCAAACTTACCATCAGCAAGCGATCCGCCTCATCGATCACGATAAGGCTACGAGCCGACTCAGTTTGACGGTCGGATCACATTGCGTTCGACTGAGGACTGAAATCCTGTAGGTAGATCACGAGTCGAGGATGCCATCCAGCAGGCTTCAAACGATCCCCGATGAGAGACTGAAATCAAGCAACGTGTTTATTAGAAAATTCCTCTAAGATGGGTACCTCGGAGTGTGAAATCTGCCAGGCCGGACTGGTATAATATAATCGGTGTTGTTGGCCGTCAGTCGAGTCGCTCGAGGCGGCCCCGCCGGATCGTATCTGCGACTTGTTGAGGGTTTCGGATATCGCTCATGATAATCAGAAATTCGGCTGCATAAGGAGACTTAGGTCATGGCTTTCGAATACAAGCGCATAGACGTCGACAGTCACTGCCAGGAGAAACCCGACGCGTGGACCAGCCGGATGTCCAAAGCGAAATGGGGTGACCGCATACCACAGATCGTCGAGAAAGATGGCCGGGAGATCTGGATGTGCGACGGCAGGGTGATGATGAACGGATGGGTCTCCCTGTGTCATGGCGTGATTCCCGACCGAAAAAGCCTGCCCACGCATTGGCGCGACGTGCCGTCGATAGTCTACACGGCGGACGGGCGGATGCGAGCAATGGACCGCGACGGCGTATCTGCTCAGGTGCTTTTCCCCAACACCGCTGGGGTCGGTGGCGAGGCTTTCATGATGAGAATGGACCCTGAGCTGCAGAAGGACTGCGTGCGGGCGTACAATGACTATCTAGCCGAGGAATTTTACGATGTCGCTCCGCATCGCTTCATCACGCTCGCCGAACTGCCACTCGCAACGGTGGAGGCCGCGGTCGCCGAGTTGAAGCATGCCGCCAATCGCGGCCATCGGGGTTTTCTCATGATTGGCGCCACCGAGCAGTATCGTCTACCGGCGTTTGCCGAACGCTATTGGGATCCGCTCTGGGCAACTGCTCAGGAGCTCGACATGCCGGTGCATTTCCACAATGTGGCGGGCGCCAAGCGGCTCAACCTTGGCTCGGAACCGGGCGCCAGCGACATGAAAACGCTCGCAATGGGAAGTGCCAATTCCTTCGCCCTCTCTTCACAAATTTTTGCCAATCTCTTACTCGGCGGCGTGCTTGAGCGTTTCCCAAAGCTCACCTTCGTTGGGGCCGAGAGCGGCATCGGGTGGGTTCCGTACGTGCTTGAAGCCTGCGACTACGAATGGGAACGCAACGAGCTTTACAAGAACGGACTCAAGCGCAAGCCAAGCGATGTCTTCCGCCAGCAATGCTACGTCGACTTCTGGTATGAGCAGGCAGGCATTAAGCTGCGTGATTACATTGGCGTCGACCGGATCCTATGGGAGACGGACTTCCCACATCCGACGTCGATTTGGCCTGCGGCCGACAAGTGGCTGAAATGGAGCTTCGAGGGAGTTCCGGAAGAGGAACAGCACCAGATCCTGGTTGAGAATCCGAAACGGGTCTACAAACTGTAGCCAAGTGAAAAGACGGTGGCGTTTTTCAAGCTGACGCTCTTTCTTGCCCACGCTCGTTTGGAAAGGTGATGCCGTGGCGTTGCGATTTGGCGTGATATCCGTTGACGACCATGTGGTGGAAGTGCCCGACCTTTGGGTGCGAGGCATGTCGGAGGCTAAATGGGGCGACCTCATTCCGCACGTTGCCATGCAGGCTGACGGGAAAGAACGCTGGGTGATCGAAGGACAGGTAAAGACCGCCAGTTCGTTGGCGCCAACGGGTGCATTGTCGAAGGATCGCGGCTCGGAACCTCAAGTCTGGAGTCAGGTCCCCCAAAGCGCCTACGATCCGCATGCGAGGCTGGCGGCGATGGATGCCGACGGGATCGATTATTCCGTGCTCTATCCCTCGGCGGCAGGCGTCAGCGGTGAGGCAATCTGCGCCATTAAAGCTCTCGATCTGCAAGTCGAGTGCGCGCGAGTCTACAACGACTGGATTATCGACGTCTGGACCGCGGCCAGTTCCCGTTTCGTTCCGCAAGCCATCCTCCCTACAGGATCAGTCGAAGCGGCGACCGGCGAAGCCCAGCGCGCGTTTGCGCGCGGTCATAAGGGCCTCATTATGCCGGCGCAGCCCTCTCAGATAAATCCAGCCACGCCACATCTATACAAACCCGATTGGGACTCGCTGTGGGCCGCAATCCAGGAACTGGATGTGCCGATATGCTTTCACGCCGGGAGCGCGCCCAGTGTCATGTTCGAGATCAGTCCGGCCTACGATACGGCCGGCGCCCGCGCATTCGACAACGTCCGCCAGTCGGCAGGCAGCGCAGCGCTAATCAATGGGATGGTGTTGTCGGGGATCCTGTACCGCTTTCCCAAATTGCAGCCGGTATTCGCAGGCAGCGCGATCGATTACGTGCCATTCGCGCTTGAAGCCCTGGACCATCAATGGGAACGCCAACATCTGGTCGAGAACGAAGGGTTCACCCAGCGCCCGTCTGATATTTTCCATAGACAGTGCTACGTGACGACTTGGAGGGAACGCGTAGGGCTGCGCAACCGCAACTATGTCGGAATCGACCGTATACTGTGGGAATCGGAATTTCCACGATCGGCATCGACGTATCCCGACTCCACACGCATGATTGAGAGCAATTTTGCCGAACTCCCTGTGGCGGATCGCGAGCTGATCCTGTGGCGCAACGCGGCACGCCTATACAAACTGTCAATCTGAAGAGCCTCACCGCCGATACCTGTTTTTTCATGGATGCTGTTGAATGCTCAGTGCCAGACATTTCTGCGCGATGAAGCCCAACGCTGCCTTGCGAACAAATCCGCGGTCCACTCAGCGCGCCTCCTCCACCGCTACGGCACTTCGGTGACCAGCGAGATCGATGTCGAGCAACTGCGGCGCGATCCGCTACCTGGTCACACGGCCCTTCCTCACCGCTTATATCTGCCACTGCCATCTGTGCCAGAAGCGCACCAGCAGCCTTCAGCCTCTCGGTCGTGCTCCTGGTCGACGGCCTGGAGCTGATCGCGAGGTACATACCACCGCTCGCGCTCATCGGAGCTATCGGGAGCATAGTCCACCCGTTAACAGTCCCTGGAGACGGAACTACTGACCCAGGCGGACAGTCGTTATCGCAGAATACCACCGTTGACGGCAGACACCGGAGGGTGGTACTCGGTGGGCGACTAGGAGAAGTACTAACTAGCAAGCGTGCTGGAGCTCTCTTACTCTGGAAGCGAAGGGACGAAAGATATGCCCAAACAGTCCCCCATACCCGATGCGTTGGACAAGCCCTTCTACGACGCTTGCAACGAGGAGCGGCTGGTAATCCAGTATTGCGCCAATTGCCTCAGGTATCAGTTCCCGCCGCGGCCAGAGTGTACCCGTTGTGGGAATAACGCCTCGGTGGAGTGGCGGCAACTGAGCGGCCGTGGCCGGATCATCAGCCGTGTGGTGGTGCATGACACCCCGACCTCCTCGCTGATTCCGGGGCAGCCCTTCAACGTCGCGGCCATCGCACTGGATGAAGATTCGGAGGTGATCATGTTGTCTCATCTCCCCGGAACCCCCGTGGATCAGGTACCGATCGGGGCTGCGGTCGAGGTGATCTTTGAAACGACCCCTGCGACGGGCCAAAAGGTGCCCGAATGGCGGGTGGTAAGCTAGACCCCTTTAGCATGGGAGACACGACAGAAACGCTAAGCAGGAGTAAACTATGCCGCATCCGGGAGTTCCTCGCGATTGGTTCCGAAACAAAGATGGCATGGGGCTCTGGGAGGGCCGAGGCAAGGTTGTAGCTACTGGCATCGGGACGTCCCCCACCGCACGGCGCTGGGACGAGAAGCCCGAGACCAGCATGGGCGCCATGACCATCATCGCGATCCGGAAGGCCATCGCGGACGCCGGGATTTCGCCGGACGAGATCGACGGACTGGTTCTGACCCCCGAGTCCACGACTGGGGTTTCCAACGATCCGAACAACCCTCCGCCCCCGGGCTGGGAGCAGCACTTCAAAATGGCGTCTTTCCCCCAGGCTGGCATTACTCGGGGAGACATTGACTGGATCCTCTTGAACATGCCGGAGCTGAAGAACGTCAAGTTCATGATGAACGGCGCCATATGTATGTCCGTGTCTTTTGTCGCCGCGGCGGAGGCGGTGGCGCGAGGACTCACCCAGACCTGCCTGGTGGTTCGGGGCTGGCACAACCTGGCCGGCCGCTACTATGTGGGCGTGGGGGCTAGAGCGCTGAACACGGCTTCTGGTCTGGGCAAGTACGGCACCATCTGGGGCATGCCGGCTTGCGGGACCACGGCCATGGTCTTCGAGGAGTACTGCCGGAAGTACGGCAAGAGCCACGATCAGATGGCCAACTTCGTGGTGACCCAGCGCCGGAATGGCCTTATGAATCCGGACGGGTTCTACAGCCAGCACCGGCCGGAGATGATTACCGTCGAAGACTACCTCACGGCGCGGTGGATCGCCAAGCCGGCGAACATCTACGACAACGACCTGCCGATCATGGCCGCCTTGGCCGTTGTGTTCACCACCCCGGAGCGAGCCGGGAACCACAAGCAGAGGCCCGTTTACATCTTGAGCCATGGCCACACCCGGCCGGAATCCCAGGGCGTCACGCCCACCCTGGAGCAGTGGGAACAGAGCACTGACCGCATGGGGCGAATCCTCTACGAAGGCGCAGGCGTCGGCCCGGACGATCTGGCGTTCGAAAACATGTACGACGGCTTTACCCTGTTCCACCAGTTCCACCTGGAGGGGCTGCGGTTCGCTGCCCGTGGAGAGAAGCGGGGCTATGCTCTTGACCTCTACGAGACGGATATCAGCATTGAAGGGCCGAATCCGGTTTCCCCTTGCGGCGGCAACAACGGGAACGGACGCACCCGCTGGTGGAACCATCGGGACAGCATTCTGCAATTGCAGGGGCGGTCGCCCTCGCAGATCAAGAAAAAGGCCGAGATCGGCGTCTCCGGTGCTCCTATGCCCGACGCCTGCGACGCGTTGATTTGGAGCGCCACTCCCCCCGTTTAGGCTCGGCTTGACCGTGGCCCCGCCCGCCTGGACGGGCAACAGGGAACGTCAGTACTAGGGGACGAATGTCATCCAGTCCAGTGAGAGCGGCGGCGGCACCTGCGGCAACCGGTTCTATGCGGAACCTGCCCATCGGTTTCTCCATGAGGCAACGCTAACGGATGATTTCGGAGCGCATTACTGAGATGGCTTCTATAGAAGCCATGTTGGCGCTGGGCAAGCGCGAGGAGGACGAAAGTTGGCTTTTCTCATCAGCTTTGACATCGACGGCACCATGGAATTCGGCGACCCAGCCGGCGGTGTCACTGTAGAAATGGTCCGAAGGGCCAAAGAGTTGGGGTTCATCGTCGGCAGTTGCTCCGACCGCTTCCCCTCGTGGCAGAAGAAGGCATGGGATAGTCACGGCATAGCTGTAGATTTTTGGGTGCCAAAGCACATGCTGTCTGACGTGAAGGCCCGTTTTCAGGCTGATCGGTACGTTCACATCGGCGATCGGGACATCGATCGCCAGCTCGCCGAACAAGTAGGGTTCCATTTCTGGTGGGACCACGAGGCCGTTGCTGAGCCTTGGCTCGCCTGGCTGACTGACCAGAGCTGAAGAGATTCAACCTCGGTATGAAGATTGGCCTGATCGCAGACACCCACATCCCATCCATGGGTGCGGAGCCACCATCCCAGGTGGTCCAGGCGTTTGAGGGGGTCGATCTCATCTTCCATGCCGGGCATGTTGACATCGCCTCTTGCATAAAGTGGTTAGGGCGTATCGCTCCGGTTACGGCAACGACTTCGTGGCCGGTGGGTACGGGTGAGGCGCTCCCGAGGGTGAACACCGTTAAGGTGGTGGAGGCGGAGAACCATACGATTGGCATCTGCCATGAGTTAATCTTGAAGAGCTTAGGCGACGATGTTATCCCGGGTGCGATCGGGAAGGCATTCCCTCCTGAAGAGTCGCTGCCCGACGCGTTACAGGGCATCTTTGGCAAGCCGGTGGACATTGTGGTCTTCGGCTACACCCATGAGGCCATGGTGGAGACTCACCAAGGGGTGCTTTTCGTCAATCCGGGAAGTCCCAGCTTGGTGAAACAGAACATAAGGCTCGGCACAGTAGCCATCCTAGAGATTACGCCAGAGAGCAGGGCTGCCCGGATAATTGACTTAGCCGCACTGGACGCGTGAGGTGTATTCGTTCGCATCTCCGCGATAGAGCGGGGGCGGGGTTTCTCAGGGCCGGCGCCAGCGGCCTCGAACCCGGCCATGAGGTAGTCCACGCCGCTTACCGCGAGTCCGCGCCGCTTGCTGCCGCCGCTGAAGTGCGAAACACCCCCTCCTGATAGTTGCGTGCGTATTGAAAATGCGGTCGGGTCAGGTCAAGCGAGCAACCGTCCCAGAGGGACAATTAGCGGTAAATCACGGTATTTTGCGGTATACGCTCCGACGAAAACTCCTTGAAAATGCTACTTTTTCTTACCGAGTTCTCCCGGGTCCGGGTTTTCAATTCCCCCCGCCTCCACCTAAGTGCCTGATTTTATTGACTTTTGCGATGCGCCGCGTTTGCATCAAGAAGCATAGGCTTATTTTTGGCACGAGCAGGTTGCGCGAGGTCGCGCACCAAAGCGCGAGTCGTCAATCCTCTTCCGGGTATACTGGAACATACTTTTTCTCGATCTAAATCCCCCAGCTGTATACTGGCGTCGGGTCGCTCGCCGAATTGATCGAATTTCCGGATCCCAAGGCTGATGAGACGACCGCCGTCGTTAAAGTAACTGCCGCTTCGATTACGCAAAGTGATGTTAAGAATGTTACAGGCTCGATGGAGCACACCACGCTGCGGCGCGTACTCGGCTCGGGCGCGACTACGCGGGCACAGTTGTCGAAGGTCCGGCGGAATGGCTCGGCGTCGAAGTATGGGAACTGGAGGCGAAATTGG
>WNFT01000301.1_pt1 | contig 38661 bp, 44 predicted proteins | sample 5400191 | NCBI WGS metagenome assembly WNFT01 (sample SAMN13153359, study PRJNA577476) | soil metagenome | isolation source: 80 cm saprolite under Madrone tree | place: USA:California | collected 2016-06-14 | reverse complement strand
GATGGACCTGGATCTACCGCCGGAGCACGCGAGCTTTCGCGACGGCGTGCGCGAGCTGGCGCAAGCGGTGGCCCTGCCACTTGCAGCCGAGGTCGATCGTGACCACCGGTTTCCACAAGAGGCCGTCGGTGCGGCCGCTGAAGCGGGGCTGCTCGGAGTTCTCATTCCTCGGCAGTACGGCGGCCTCGGGCTGGATGCGCTGGCGTTCGCGCTGTGCATCGATGAGCTCGCCCGAGCTTGTGCTTCGACCTCGGTGATCGTGGATGTCCACACCAGCGTGGGCAGCGAGCCGATCCTGCTGTTCGGCACTGATGAGCAAAAACGCCGCTGGCTGCCCCGGCTTGCGTCTGGTGAGCTGCTCGGCGCATTCGCTCTCACCGAGCCCGCTTCGGGATCGGACGCGGCGTCGCTGAAGACCAGCGCGCGACGCAATGGCGACGGCTATGTCCTCAACGGCACCAAGGTCTTCATCACGAACATCGGGCGTGCCGGCCTGTACATCGTGTTCGCGCGCACCGGCCCGGACGAACGGGCGGCCGGGGTGAGCGCCTTCCTGGTGCCGGCGGACACGCCAGGTGTCCGAATCGGCCAGGTGTTCAAGAAGATGGGCCTGAACGGATCTCCGACCGGCGAGCTCGTGCTCGAGGATGTGGTCTTGCCTGCCGCGAACCGGCTTGCGGCCGAGGGCCAAGGTTTCGCCGTTGCGATGCGCGCCCTCGACTCGGGCCGGATCGGTATCTCTGGGCAAGCGCTGGGGATCGCGCAAGCCGCGGTCGACGAGGCCACAAATCTCATGAAAGGACGCGCCAGGGAACGTGGATCTCCCCACCCGGCCGGCTCGCTGCGCGAGGTGGCCGACCTCCCCACATGGTGGGGAGGCCAGGGCGACGATTTCACTCTCGCCGACATGGCCACGCGCCTCGAATCTGCGCGCTTGCTGGCGTACAACGCTGCTTGGCTGTGCAGCGCCGGCCGTCCTTTCACACGACAGGCGTCGATGGCCAAGCTTCACTGCACGGACACGGCTATGCAGCTGGCCCTTGATGCCCTCCAGCTCGCCGGAGAGGAGGGCACGTTCTCTGGCAGCCCATTCGAGCGCCACGTCCGCGATGCCAAAGCGCTGCAGATCTACGAGGGATCGAACCAGGTCCAGCGAATCGTGATCGCCCGAGAAGTGATCCAATAGCCCGGATGAACTTCGATCTCTCGCAGGAGCAGGTCGCGATTCGGGACACGATCCGCGAGCTCGTGCAGGATCGGGTCGCTCCGCGTGCGGCTGAGATCGATGAGAAGGCCGAATACCCGAAGGACATCGAAAGGCTCTTTGCCGACAACGGCATCCTGGGCATCCCCTTCCCGGAGGAATACGGTGGGATCTCAGGCTCCAGCGTCACCATCTGCATGGGCATCGAGGAGATCGCAAAGGCATGCGCGACCTCGTCTTTGATCCTTGCCGTGCAGGCCCTCGGCTCGTATCCGATTCTCGTGGCCGGCTCTGAAGAGCAGAAGAAGCGCCTTTGCCCGCCGCTGGCTTCAGGCGAGAAGGTGGCCGCCTACGCGCTTTCCGAGACCGGCAGCGGTTCCGACGCCGCGGCGATGAAGACGAAAGCAAAGCGCTACGGCAACGAGTACGTGATCAATGGAACCAAACAGTTCATCACCGGCGGCAGCATCGCCGGCACGCTGGTCGTTTTCGCACAGACGGATCCCGAGGCCAACCACAAGGGCATCTCAGCGTTCGTGCTCGAGCGCGAGACCAGCCCATGGCAGGCGCCGAAGCTGGAGCACAAGTTGGGAATTCGCGGTTCTCCCACCGCGCAGCTGGTGTTCGACGACGTCAAGGTCCCCGCCGCCAACCGGCTTGGCGAAGAAGGGGCGGGATTCAAGATCGCGCTCGCGGTGCTCGACCGTTCGCGGCCAGGCATCGGGGCTCAGGCGCTGGGCATCGCCGAAGGCGCATTCGACTATGCGCTCGCCTACGCTCGCGACCGGCAACAGTTCGGCCAGCCGATCTCGAGCTTCCAGGGAATCCAGTTCATGTTCGCTGACATGGCAACGCAGATCGAAGCCGCGAGGCATCTCGTGTTCCTGGCCGCAACGAAGGTGGACGCTAAGGCGCCAGATCTGACCAAGGTCGCTTCGATGGCGAAGCTTTTCGCCTCCGACATGGCCATGAAGGTGACCACCGACTGCGTCCAGATCCTGGGCGGTTACGGATACATCTCCGACTACCCGGTCGAGAGGATGATGCGTGACGCCAAGATCACGCAGATTTACGAAGGAACAAACCAGATCCAGCGCGTCGTCATCGCGCGTTCCCTGCTCAAATGAGTATTCCGAACCCGACTCAGTCACCCGCCCCGGTGGTCCCGTACCACCCGCCTCCCTCGTATCCACCTCCCGTATATGGGAAGGCTCAGACAATCGACAGCCGCGCCGTCGTGGCGCTGGTGCTGGCGATCGTTGGCTTGGTGCTTGGGCTGCCGCTCGGCATCCCGGGCTTGATCTGCGGGCCGATCGCATATTTCATGGGCAAGTCCGCGAACAGGCGCATCGACGCCTCAGCAGGTGCGCTCGGCGGTCGCAGCCTGGCGATGTCGGCCTGGGTACTCGGCATCGTGGCCACGGCGGCCGGCGCCATCATCACCTTGATCTGGTTGGTCCTGCTACTCGTCACGATCTCCACCCCAACTCCGTGATGCGTCCGGGAAACCGCTCGACAATTCATCGGCCTAGTCGGCCGGGCTTCGCTGAAGCCAGCGTCGCCTCCTGCGCGCGCTCGGTCGCGCATCTACGCGATGCGCTCCCTCACGTGCTCGTCGGCTCCTTGGCTCCGGCCGCCGAGGCCGCGCCTTGTCGAGCTTGTTCCCAGACACATCACTGGTAGTTGGAGCGCATCACCGAGGCCTTCGTCTGGCCTGTCCGCGACCCGCAGTGGGCTCTCAAGCTGATCATCATCGGGCTCATATCTCTGATCCCGATCATCGGCTGGATGAACGGACTCGGTTGGATGCTCGGCTCGCTGGACCGCCTGCGATCGGGTGAGGAACGGCTCGCCGACGGCTACTTCGCTCACATCGGACGAGGCGCCCGGCTGTTCGTCGTGGAGCTGATCTACGCGCTGGTGGTGGTTGCGGTGGGGCTGGTTTTCTACGTACCCGGGATCCTGATCGCGGTCAGCCAAGGCCATGGCAACGCCAACCCTGGCGTGATCGCACTGGCCCTTCTGCTCGACCTGGCCGCGCTCGGCCTCGTATCGCTGGGCAGCCTCGCGTACACGTTTCTGCTGCCCGCCGTGGTCCTCGCCACCGACGCGGGCGGAATCGGCGCCGGATTGAGCATTGGCCCCATCGTCAGACGAAGTCGCGCGAATCCGGTCAACACCCTGATCGCCGGGCTTATGCTGATCGCCGCAAGCTTCGTCAGCTCGATCGGCGTAATCGGATGCGGAATCGGAGTTGTTTTCACCGCCCCCTACGCGCTGGCGATGCAGGCATGGATCATTCGCAGCTTCGAGATCGGATCAGCCGACCGGCAAGCCGGATAGGAGGACGTGTAGATGTCGGACTTGCCGCCGCCGCCCCCACCTGGTGGCAGCTCTCCTACACGGCCACCGCCGCCGCCCCCACCTGGTGGCAGCTCTCCGCCACCGCCACCGCCACCGCCCCCGACGCCGCCGGCTCCGCCAGGCGGTGGGTTCACCCCGCCGCCACCTCCACCACCGCCTCCGCCGAGTGGAGGCTTCATTCCCCCGTCACCGCCGCCAGGCGGTGGATTCGTGCCGCCACCCCCGCCCCCGGGCGGTGGCTATACGCCCGGCAGCTACGTCCCACCTGCGCCGATGGGATACACACCGGGCGCAATGGCATATGCCGGAGTTCGCACCGACGGTCTGGCGGTCGCCTCGCTAATACTCGGCATCGTCGGCATCGTTTGCTGCCTAGGGGTCGTTCTCGGCCCTGTCGCTGCGATCATGGGCTTCATCTCGCGCCAGCGGGTCGCATCGAGCGGCGGCACGCTCGGCGGCGGAGGCCTCGCGCTCGCGGGTTTGATCCTCGGCGTGGTCGCATTTTTCCTAAGCGCCGCCTTGATTCTGTTCCTCGTCCTCTCGGCCAGCCGCTCCACCGCGACGTAACGCGACCGCTGTTGCCCGCGTTCCAAAAGGGACTTGCAGGGTAGAATCCCCGTGCGCATGCAGAGGGCCAGGCCAAGGGCCAGGCGATCCCGCTACAACGTCTCCTACCGCCTGACCCGGTCGGTTCCGGCGGTCGTTGGCGCGCTTGTGCTCCTGGTCGTGATCGTCACCGCGACCCTCACCTACAAGCGCCTCGATGACTTCGTCTCGGCCACGACCGGGCGGCACATCAATCCCATCGGCGAGATCGCGCAGGTGGTCGAGCCCTCGCCCGGCACCATCGCCTACAAGCTGAAGCACGGGCAGCAGGTCAACATCCTGCTGCTCGGCCGCGGCGGCGAGGAGAACGACGCGCCGTACCTGACCGATTCGATCATGGCCGTGACCATCGATCCCGCGTCCGATCGCGTGTCCATGGTCTCCATCCCTCGCGATCTGGTGGTCGGCATGAATCTGCAGTCCAATCCAGGTCGGGTCTGGGTCAACAAGATCAACGCCGCTTACGAAGTTCCCTTGGTCAGCATCATCTGCTGCGTCGCCTCTCAGTACCAGGGTCGTGACGGGCCGGGCTTTGCGGCAGAGCATGAGGTGGGCAAGGTCACCGGCCTGACCTTCGATCGCTACATCGCGGTCGACTTCGTCGCCTTCCGCGACATGGTCCAGGCACTCGGCGGCGTTGACATCTGCTTGAGCACGAACCTTGACGACCCTTATTACCCGGACTATCACAACGGCATCACGGCGATCCATTTCAAAGCCGGCTGCCAGCATTTGAATGGCGAGGCGGCCCTGGAAATTGCTCGCTCTCGCCACGCGATCCAGCCCGAGCAGTCGTCCGACTTCGGTCGCGCGCGGCGGCAGCAGGACATCATGCAGGCGATCAAGAAGAAGGCGACAACCGTCAACGGTTTCTCGAAGGCGCCACAGCTTTTGAGCGCGCTTCAGAACAACATCAACACCGACACGTCGCTCTCTGACATGCGGGCGATCTACGACTGGGGCAAGAACCTCCCCGACGCCTCGATCATCCGAGCCGCGCTCACGGCGGGCGACGGGAATCTGCTCCACGCGGGCAACTGCGGCCTCGGTCCGGCGGTGTCCCAGCTCTGCGCGGATGATCCGAGCTTCGGCATGATCCACCGCTACATCGCCTCGCTCCTCGTCGATCCCGCGGTCCAGTGAGCTGAGCGAGCCTGACCTAGTTACGCGGCTCCGCTCGGGGGACATCCGCGCCCTCGCCCGTGCGATCAGCCTCGTCGAAAAGCGCGATCCCGCCATCAGGGCCATCGAAGCTGAGCTGAAGGACGGGGCCAACGCTTACGTGGTCGGATTCACGGGAGCTCCCGGAACCGGAAAGTCGACGCTGGTCGATGCGCTCGTCGCCCTGTTGAGGAAGCTCGATCGTTCGGTGGCGGTGATCGCCACTGATCCGAACTCACCGTTCACCGGTGGCGCGATCCTCGGCGACCGGATCCGCATGCAGCGCCACGCGCTCGATCCCAAGGTCTTCATTCGCAGCATGGGAGCGCGGGGCCACCTCGGCGGTCTTTCCTTGGCCGCTCGCGAGAGCATCCGATTGCTTGGCGCGTTCGGCTTCGACCCTGTGATCCTCGAAACGGTCGGGGTCGGCCAGTCGGAGCTCGAGGTGGCGGCCGTCGCCGATACGACGGTTGTGGTGTTGACTCCCAACCTTGGCGACGGTGTCCAGATGATCAAGGCGGGCATCCTGGAGATCGCGGACATATTCGTGGTCAACAAAGCAGACCTCGAAGGCCACCATCGCGCGGTGACCGAGCTGCGCTCGATGCTCAGCTTGTCGAACGTTCCCGGCGCACCCAGGCAGTGGAAGCCGCCGATCATCGCGACCTCGGCGACGCAGCAGGAAGGGATCGACCAGCTGTGGGAGGCAATCCTCGCCCACCGGCGACACCTAGAGTCGAGCGGCCGGGCGGATGAGCTGGCGCGGAAACGGCTGGAGGACGAGACCGTCGAGGTGGCGGCTGAAATCGCCCGCGGCCGCGTGCGGCAGGCGCTGGCCGAGGACCCCACGCTGGCCGACCGTCTGCTCGCTGAAGGCACCCCGTTCGCGACGGCGGAAGAGATCCTCGACCGAACGCGATAATGGATCGAGGATGGTGAACCGCGGCGGCGAGACAGGCAGCATCTCGAGGCTCCGGACGCCGATACGTGCGTCTGGGGGCCCGGCCCGTCGCATCCTCCCGCGCTTCGCGCGGGGGCCCCAAAGGTATGCGCTCCTCCTAGGGCCACCCCATCCTTCGTCTCGGCGCCCGGACCGGCGACCTAGAGGTCGCCTGCCCCGAACTGCAGCCCGCCCTGCCACCGCGGTTCACTAGTTGAAGGTACGAGCGCGCGACCCCAAGCAGGTGTGGAAGGAGGACTTCGAGTCGTCTCCCGTGCGTGACGACGGGCTCGAGACCTCGACCATCTCGGGAATTCCGCTCCAGCCTCTTTACACCTCGGAAGATCTGGCCACGCGCGACGAGGAGCTTCCCGGCCAGTTCCCATACACGCGCGGAATCCATCCCAGCGGTTACCGCGGACGCATGTGGACGATGCGCCAGTTCTCTGGCTTCGCCACCGCCGAAGAGACCAACCGCCGCTACAAGTACCTGCTCGCCAACGGCCAGACAGGATTGTCGGTCGCGTTCGACATGCCCACGCTGATGGGACAGGACTCCGATGCCCCGACGAGCCGCGGCGAGATAGGGCATTGCGGTGTCGCCATCGATTCGCTCGCCGACATGGAGACCCTGTTCGACGGCATCCCGTTGGCCGACATCACGACGTCGATGACGATCAACTCGCCGGCCGCAATTCTTCTGTGCATGTACATCGCGGTCGCCGAGAAGCAGGGCGTGCCGGCAGCCAAGCTCGGCGGCACGCTGCAGAACGACATCCTCAAGGAGTTCATCGCCCAGAAAGAGTTCATCTTTCCGCCCGCGCCCTCGATGCGCCTCGTCGTTGATTCGATCGAGTACTGCGCTAAAGAGGTCCCGAAGTGGAACACGATCTCCATCTCGGGTTACCACATCCGCGAGGCCGGCTCGACCGCTGCGCAGGAACTCGCTTTCACGCTTGCTGACGGAATGGCGTACGTCGACGCATGTATCGAGCGCGGCATGCGCATCGATGACTTCGCCTCCCGCCTCTCGTTCTTCTTCGATGCGCACATCGATTTCTTCGAAGAGATCGCGAAGTTCCGCGCCGCGCGACGAATCTGGGCGCGATGGATGCGCGAACGCTACGGCGCGCAGGACGAGCGCTCGTGGAAGCTCAGGTTCCACACTCAGACGGCAGGCGTTTCGCTGACAGCGCAGCAGCCGGAGCTCAATATCGCCCGCACCGCGATCGAGGCGCTGGCCGCGGTGCTAGGAGGCACGCAGTCTCTCCACACCAACGCGATGGATGAGGTCCTCGCGCTTCCCACCGACAAGGCCGCTCGGCTTGCGCTGCGCACCCAGCAGCTGCTCGCATACGAGACTGGCGTCGCGAACACGATCGACCCGCTCGGCGGCAGCTACTTCGTGGAGGCGCTTACGGATGAGATGGAGCGCCAGGCCGAGGCCTATTTCAAGCGCATCGAAGAAATTGGCGGCGTCATCCCGGCCATCGAGGCGGGCTTCTTCCAGAAGGAAATCGCCGACGCGGCGTTTCGATATCAGCAGGAGCTGGAGCAGAAGCGACGGGTGGTCGTCGGCGTGAACGAGTTCACGGTCGACGAGGACGAGCCGATCGAGATCCTTCGCATCGACCCGAAGCTCGAGAGCGAGCAAGTGGCGCGGGTCCGCGACGTGCGCGCGAAGCGCGACCCGGCTCGATGGTCGACTGCGATCGCGCGACTCAGGAAGGCGGCGGCCGGCACCGACAACCTGATGCCTTACATCCTCGAGGCGGTCCGCGCATACGCGACCGAGGGCGAGATCATGAACACGATGGTCGAGGTGTTCGGCCTGTACACGGAAAAGGCTGTCATTTAGATGCCTACAAAGGCGCCGGCGCGGCCGGTGCGGATCGTGCTCGCCAAGGTCGGCCTCGACGGACACGATCGCGGCGTCAAGGTCGTGGCCCGCGCTCTACGGGACGCCGGCTACGAGGTCATCTACACCGGGCTGCGTCAGACGCCGGAGATGGTCGTCGATGCCGCGCTGCAAGAGGATGCGCAGGTCATCGGGCTGTCGATCCACTCAGGCGCGCACATGACGCTCTTCCCGGCCGTCGTCCAGGAGCTGAAGCGACGCAAGGCGACTGACATCGTCGTCTTCGGCGGCGGCATCATCCCCGACGACGACATCGCCGCCCTGAAGCAGAAGGGCGTGGCGGAACTCTTCACGCCGGGCACGCCCCTTCAGGGCATCGTCGACTGGCTTCGAAAACGCTTCCCCGAGGGCGCGCGCTAGCCGGACTTCAGTCGATCGTTATGGGTAATGAACCACTACAGAGTTGGCGACTTTATCGTGCCAGCCCTGCTTGCGTGGATCGAACGCCACCCAGATCCACCCGATGTAGCACGCCCAGGTGTTGATGAACGTCATGAGCAGCCGGATCGTAGCGCGGCCGTATCCGATCCGTGCTCCAGTGTTCGCGTCGATGATGCGTAAATGCAGCAGCCGCATCCCGATGGTCTCGCCTGACGAGCCCCAGAAATAGATCCAGTAGCCGAAAGTGACCGCCAGAGCAAGAAGATAAAAGAGAACGAACGCGCCCCCGAACAGCGCCGCGGCGGCGCCGTTCGAGCTCTGGCTGTTGGAGTTGCTGGTGGATGCAAACAAACCGCCGGCGGCGGCGAAAATGCCGAAGAGGATGCTGAACGGGATGCCGAGCAGAAGCCCGTCGACAAGCCGGGCCACAACACGGATCCAGAACCCCGCGTACGTCGTCTGGCCGGGCGCCGGCGCCGGCGCGTAGTTCGGAGGCGGCGGCATATAGCCGGCCGGCGGCGGGTTCTCCACTCTCGCTTACAGCGTCAGGAGACGGTGACGATCGTGCCGGCGACCTTGTCGTGGATGGCCTGCTTCTGCGGGTCCCACAGCTGCCACAGCCAGCCGATCGCCCCGATGATGCAGATCGTTAGGCCGACTTCGATAGTCCAGATGAACCCGCGCAGAGCCGCCTTGCCCAAGGTCGGGAACTGCCCGGTGGCCATGTCGCGGACCTTGAACCCGAACGGCATCATCCCGATGGACTGCCCGCGGCTGCTCCAGAAGTAAGCGAAGTACGCGACGTCCACGATCAGGTTGATGACGCCCGCCAGACCGCGAACGTCCTTGAGGAGCGCGCCGATTACGCCGTTGATGACGATGAGGATGACCACGTCGATGAGGCCACCGACGATGCGCAAGCCTGGTGACGCGAGGTTGCCGGCCGCCATGGCGCCGCCCCCGCCCATGGGGGGCTGCATGTAACCACCGGGTGGTGGGGGTGGCGGTGGCATCATGCCGCCGGACGGCGGCGGGGGTGGGCTTTGCATACCTGGTTCCCTCCTGGTGGTGTCGTGCCGGCGTCCGTGGCTGTCGCTCTGCGCGGTATCATAGCCACCGCCTCTCCATCTGAGGCGCCACCATGCAGCTGAACGCATCCACACGCGAACTCCTGGGCAAGCGAACCCGGCGGCTACACCGCCAGGGGAAGCTGGCCGCGGTGGTCTACGGCCACAACAGCAAGCCGACCGCGCTCGTGCTCGATAGGCTCGAGTTCCAGAAGGTTTTCGTGAAGTCTGGGCGGACCCACTTGGTGGACCTGGTCGTGGACAGCGATCGCACCCAAAAGGTGCTCGTGCGCGAGATCCAGACCCATCCGCGCCGTCTGGGCCCGATCCATGTCGACTTCTATGCCGTCAGCCTCGAGGAGAAGATCACCGTCGAGGTCCCCGTCCACCTGACGGGCGAGTCCGCCGCCGTCAAGCGCGGCGACGCGGACATCCTGCAGCCGATCCACTCGCTCCGAGTGGAATGTCTGCCCACCGACATCCCCGAGGCTTTTGAGGTTGACCTGACGCCTCTCGATGAGATCGACTCGGAGCTCCGCGTGGCTGATATCAACGTCCCTAAGGGCGTGACGTTGCTCATCGACCCGGAAGAGCTTGTCGTCAAGATCGTCCACAAGCGCGAGCTCAAGGTCGAGGAAGAGGTTCCGGCCGCCGAGGCAGTCGTTCCGGCCGAAGGCGAAGCCGGTGCCGAGGGCGAGGCAGCCGCAGAGGGCGAGACTCCCGCCGCAGAGGAAACAGCCGAGAAAAGAAAGTGACGCCACCGCCGCTGGCGGTGGTTCCCGGTCTGACCGACACGAACCTGGAGTACCTCGTCGTCGCCGTCATCGTCTTCCTGGTCTTCCTCATCGGCTCGCGCGTGGTCTCGACGGTGGTGGTTGCGGCTCTCAAGCGCCGAAACATCCGCTCGGACATGGTCCAGGTCGGCGGTCGTGTCGTGGCCTTCTTCCTGCTCGGCATCGGGCTTTCGTTTGCGATCGGCTTCGCGTTTCAGAGCCAGAACCTGACGCTCGCCGGCATCCTGCTGGCCACCATCATCGCCAGCTTCGGCGTGCAGGACCTGCTCAAGGACTACGTGTCCGGCTACTACGTGCTGCTCGAGCGCCACATCAGGGTCGGCGATCGCATCACGCTCGAGGGCGTCGGCTCGGGAACAGTGACCGATGTGAGGCTGAGGGTGACGCTGCTGAAGACCGACTCGGGCGACCTGGTCGTCGTGCCCAACTCGGAGCTATTCAATAAAGCCGTGACGGTGCACGTTCGAGCGGTCGAGCGAGCCGCAGAGACTAAGCCAACGCCCCCAGAGTGATCCGCCACAGGGCCTCGAGCTTGGCGCCCTCTATTGCGGATTCCTCAGCCAGCAGCTCTCGAATCACCTGTGACGCCAGATCGACGTGGATCCCCCCGGCCACCTGGGTGGCGAGTGAACGCAGGTGGAAGGTGTGGTCGGGTTTGTCGGTCTCGACCTCGAGGTCGGCATCGATCTTGTCGAGCTGAACGAACTTCGCCCACCTCGCGACCTCTGAAGCGCCGGTCTCCGGCGCGTCGGAAAGGTGCAGGCAGTTGACGCCGCCGAAGATCCCGTATCTCTCGCGCAGAGAGCCAGGACGCGATTGTTGGATTCGCGTTTCTCCGAGGTCGTGGCGCATGCGCTCGAGAGCGTCGGCGGATGCGGTCACGCGCCCAACAGGCATGGCCAGCGCTGTCATGAAATCGACCAGCCAGCTGAAGAACGGCCTGCCTTTGAGAAAGTCGTAATGGCTCTCGATGAGGGCCGCCGGGGGTTGGAACCATGTCAGCGATTCGACCTTCCACTCGCGCTCGGACGTGAGCCAGCCCCAGATGCCGGCGCGCGCGGCGAGCCGGTATGCAGCATCGGGCTTGAAGATGACGAGAGCGTCGGCCACGGAGTTCGAAATCTAACGGAATTGAAACTTGCGCCCACCCCTCACCCGCGACGCCCTACGGGCGTGGCGGGAGCTCCCCCCGCGGCGGGGAGCCCAGGTCGCGTGGGCCGGGCTTGTACACCTTGCGACCCTTCAGCTTCTCGGGCATGTGCGCCTGACTCTTGGCCACTCCGCCTTCGTAATCGTGTGCGTACTGGTAGCCGCGACCGTAGCCCATCGATCGCATCAAGCCGGTGACGGCGTTGCGCAGATGCAGCGGCACCGGCTCGTTGCCGGTCTGGGCGATCAGCTCTCTTGCTGCGCCATATGAGGTGAGGGCGGAATTGGACTTCGGAGCGAGGGCGAGGTAAAGGGCGGCTTCCGTCAAGGGCAGCACCGCCTCCGGCATACCGACGAAATGCGCTGCCTGCTGTGCGGCCATCGCCACCTGCAGCGCCTGCGGATCGGCGAGACCGATGTCCTCGGCGGCGGAGATCACGAGGCGGCGCGCGACGAACAGCGGATCTTCGCCGGCCTCGAGCATGCGGGCGAGCCAGTAAACCGCCGCGTCAGGGTCGCTGCCGCGAACGCTCTTGATCAAAGCCGAGACGATGTCGTAGTGCTGGTCGCCGGCCCGGTCGTAGAGGAGGTGGCCCTCTTGAAGAGCGCGCTCGACATGGTCGAGCCCGACCTCGTCGCCACCGGCGAGCGCGGCCGCCGCCTCGAGCCCGTTCAACGCCACCCTCGCATCGCCGCGCGCGCCCTCGAGCAATGCCTCCATGCCTTCGACGGTGAGCGTCGCCTCCAGCTCGCCGGCTCCTCGCTCGATGATCTTTTGCAGGTCGTCGCGCTCCAGCGCCTCCAGGCGGAAGACACGGCTTCGAGACAAGAGCGGGGCAATCACTTCGAATGACGGGTTCTCGGTGGTGGCGCCGATGAGGGTCACCGTGCCGTCTTCGACGTGCGGAAGGATGGCGTCCTGCTGGGCCTTGTTGAAGCGGTGGATCTCGTCGATGAACAGCACGGTCCGAAGGCCCGCCCGCCGGTGGACGCGCGCTTCGGCCACCACCTTCCGGAGGTCGGCGACCCCTGCGGTCACGGCCGACATCGCCACGAGGCGCGCCTTGGTCTCGGCCGCCAGGAGCCCCGCCAGGGTCGTCTTGCCGCTGCCGGGCGGTCCCCACAGCACGATGCTGGGGAGGTGATCGGAGGCGGTCAGGCTCCTCAGAACGTCCACCACACGCCTCTGGCCGACCAGCTGGTCGAAGCTTCGCGGCCGCAAACGGGTAGCCAGCGGCGCGTCCGGCTCGGCCGCCGCCGGCACCTCGAAAAGCTCGCCCTGGTCGGTCATAACTGAGATTCTGGACCCTGTCTGTAGAATCCCCCCGTGGGCGCCTGCTGGTACTGCAATGCGGAGCTGCCCGAGGGAGCGCAGTACTGCCCAAATTGCGGGCACAGCCAGACCGACAAGACCTCGAGCCCCCTGTATGGGGTCGTCGATCCCGTGACCGGGATCTGGAACTCCCAATTCATCAATGCCCTGGTCGGCCAGGAGGCCAACCGGGCGGTCCGCTACCACCGGCCGCTCTCCCTCCTGGTTGTAGAGCTCGACCACGCAGAGCACGTCCACAAGGAGCTGGGGCACATCCAGCTGGAAGGGCTGCTGCGAGAGATTTCGGAGCGCCTGGGCCAGGCCATCCGCGACACCGACACGGTCGCGTTTCTGGACGCGGAAGGGCCACCTCACTTCGCCATCGTCTTGCCGGAGACCGACGAGCAGGGAGCCACCCTTGCCGGGGACAAGATCCGGCGCGCCATCGCATCACACGATTTCGGCTCCGCGGGCAACTGGAGGCGCATAACGGTGAGCTGCGGCGCGGCCACGATCAGCGTCATGCGCTCGTCCGATGACGAGGCGGGCGTGATGAACCGCCGCGAGTACACGGGAAACCTGCTGCGCGAGGCTTATCACGCGCTCGAGTCGGGGCGTTCGTCCGGCACCAACCGCACCTCGGTCGGCGCCTTCCGTTCATAGCGCTTACGTAGGATCGATATCGATTTGGCGTCCACGCGCGTCTACCTGATCCGGCATGCCGACGTCGAGAACCCGCGCCGTCTCCTTTACGGTCACCTCGAGGGCTTCCAGCTGAGCGGGCTCGGCCGCGCTCAAGCATTGGCGGTGGGCGCGAGTCTGCAATCGGAGAACGTCAAGCGAATCGTCCACAGCCCACTGGCCCGGGCTGTCGAGACGGCGGAGCTGATCAATACGAAGCTCGATCCGCCGGCGATCCTCGAAGCGGACGCCGAGCTGCGCGAGGCAGAGTTCAGCCGCTACCTGCAGGGGCTGCCGTACTGGCACATCCCGTTACGGCGCCCGCTCTGGTTCGTGCACAAGGCGAGGCGCGGTCTGGTTCCAGGCGACGAGTCTGTCGAGCGCATGGGCGGCCGCATCCTCGACGTGGTGCGCAGAATCGTCCGCGAGCACCCGGGCGACGCGATGGCCGTCGTCAGCCACGCAGATCCACTGCAGGCGGCCTGGATCCTCCTCGACGGCCGGCCCCACAACGAGCGCGAGATGTATCGAAAGGTGGTGGACAAAGCGGGCATGCTCGTCCTGGAGATGGATGGGGAGAAACCCGCCAGCTGGGAGTACGTGCCTCCGCCCAAAGTCGAAAAGCAAGCGGTCGCGTGACCGACGCGGGTCGGGTCGGGCGTTTTCCAGAGGGCTTCCTTTGGGGAACGGCAAGCGCCGCGCACCAGGTCGAAGGCGACAACCGCAATTGCGATTGGTGGGAGTTCGAGCAGCAGCCCGGCCGGATCGCCAACGGAGACACGTCTGGGATTGCCAACGACAACTACCACCGCTACCGCGAAGACTCCGCGCTCCTGCGCCGGCTGAACCAGAACGCGCACCGGCTGTCGATCGAGTGGTCACGGATCGAGCCCTCGCGGGGGGAGTTCGATGCACTGCAGATCCGTCACTACCGAGACGTCCTCGGCGATTTGCGCGAACAGGGCATCGAGCCGATGGTGACGCTGCATCACTTCACGAGCCCGATCTGGTTTGCGAGCAAAGGTGGCTGGTCGGCACCCGATGCCGCTCACGGATTTCTGCCGTTCGTGCGGCACGTCGTCGACCAGCTCGGTGACCTCGTCGGGCTGTGGTGCACGATCAACGAGCCGACGATCTATGGAGCCAATGGGTGGGTCTTCGGAGAATTTCCCCCGGGTCGTAAGGGCGACGTCGTCGGGCTCTACAGCGTGACGAGCAACATGCGCAAGGCCCATGAGCTGGCATACGGCGCGATCAAGCGCAAATGGCCCGATGCGTCCGTCGGCCTGTCACATCACAAATTGCTGTTCCTGCCGGCTTCTGACAGGCGCCGAGATCGCTGGGCGGCGCAGACATCGCAGATGGTTCTCGACCGATGGCCGGTCGCTCCGGGCCAGCTGCGCAGGATCGTCGAGTCGACGTGCGACTACATCGGCATCGCCCATTACTGGGGCCAGATGTGCGCTTTTGATGCCCGGCGGCCGCGGGACCAGTTCATCCGGCGTTTCAACGTCCCGGGCCGTCCCGTGACCGACATGGGCCTGAGCGCGGACCCCAGCTGGATGCGCACCGTGCTGAACGAGCTGCGCGACCTTGGCAAACCCGTATACATCACAGAGAACGGTCTCGCCACAGGTGACGACGAATGGCGTGGCCGGTACATCACCGAGACCCTGGCCAACGTGCTGCTCGCGATCGGCGATGGCGTCGACGTTCGAGGCTACTTCCACTGGACCAATACCGACAACTTCGAGTGGGCCCGCGGATACGCGACGCGCTTCGGATTGATCGAGGTCGACCGCAAGTCGCTCGAGCGGACGATCAAGCCCAGCGGCCATCTGTACGGCCGAATAGCGGCGGCGAACGCGCTCCCCGACTAACTGGTGGTCTGCAGCGGGACGACATGAGCGCATATCGGGGCTCAGGACGCCGATCCGCGCGTCAGGGGGCCCGGCGCTTCGCATCCTCCCGCGCTTCGCGCGGGGGCCCCAAAGGTATGCGCTCCTCCTCGCGCCACCCCTTCCTTCGTCTCGGCGCCCGGACCGGCGACCTGGCGGTCGCCTGCCCCGATCTGCTGCCCATGCGCCCGCTGCAGCCCACTAGACTCAGCCCGTTGAACGTCAGGTCCGGTTTGATCTCGGCCGGCGCCCTCGTCCTCGGAATCGCCCTGATGGTGTCGCTTGCTTGGGGCTTGCAGCACGCGGCGCTGACGAGTCCTCACCTGCTCGGTCACACGGCCCCCGACCTTGCCATCCAGCAGCTCGACGGGCACGAGGTCGGTGTGCGCGATCTGCGGGGCAAGCCCGTGGTCGTCAACTTCTGGGCGTCGTGGTGTGGCCCATGCGTGCAGGAGCAGCCAGTCCTTGCGGACGCCGCGGCAACCCACCCCCAGGTCGCTTTCGTCGGCGCTGCCATGCAGGACACCACGATCGGAGTTCGGTCGTTCGAGCAGCAGCACCCGTATACCTACCCCGCGGGGCCGATCGTTTCCGGCAGCTACAACGCCTACGGCGTGGTCGGGCCGCCGGTGACGATCTTCATAACCGCTGACGGTGTTGTGGCGGCATCTTTTGCCGGGCCGCTCGACGCCACTACGCTCGATCACTACCTCAGGCTGATCGCAGCATGATCCGCTGGGGCCTCGTGATCGCGGTGGTGGCCGCATGCGTCGGCTACCTGGTGTATTCGGCCTCAGGAGCTTCGGCGGAGTACTACCTCACGGTGTCCGAGCTGCGCTCCCAGCAGCCATCGGCAGGAGACGTTCGCGTCGCCGGCGTCGTCCAGAACGACATCCAGCGCACCGATGGCGGCCTGCACGTGCGCTTTACCGAGAAAGACGGGACGGCATCCGTGCCGGTCGATTACACGGGCACGCTGCCCGACATCTTCAAGCCCGGGATCACGGTTGTGGCCGACGGCAGGCTGGGCGCGGACGGGGTCTTCCATGCGCGTGCGGTGCTCGCGAAATGCCCGTCCCGTTTTTCGACCAAGCCTTACACGCAGTGAACCGGTGATCCTGGCCTACCTCGGCGCCGGTGCACTTCTCGCCGGCCTTGTGCTGGCCGCGTTCTCGGCGCTCCTTTCCTTCTGGGCCGGCCGGGCCGAGAACGGCGTGATGATCCAGGTCGGCCGTCGCGCGTTCTATGCAACCGCGGTGATGATCTTCATCGCGGCACTCATTCTCGAGACGGCACTTCTCACGCACGACTTCTCGCTCGCGTATGTCACAGAGCACAGCGATCTCTCGACTCCGGTCGCCCTCGTTGCGGCCGCGTTCTATGGCGGCCAGGAAGGGTCATTGCTCTACTGGGTGCTCATCCTCGCCATCCTTGGCAGCGCTTCGCTGCTGGCGAGCTCGACGCTCGGACCGAGGCTCGCCGCCTACGCCGCCGGGGTGATGGCGGTGATCGTCACCTTTTTCCTCTTCGTGCTCGTGCTGGTCGCGAGCCCGTTCGATGTGTTGCAGATCACACCACCCGACGGCCTTGGCCTGAATCCGGTACTGCGCGATGGCGGGATGTTGATCCACCCGCCGGTCGTGCTCGCCGGCTTCGCATCGTTTGCGGTTCCGTTCAGCTTCGCGGCGGCCGCCCTGCTGGCCGGCCGCACCGACGCGGCCTGGATCGCACACACCCGGCGCTTTGCACTCGTCGCCTGGGGGCTGCAGAGCACCGGGCTGCTCCTGGGCATGTGGTGGGCCTATCACGTTCTCGGCTGGGGCGGCTATTGGGGCTGGGACCCGGTCGAGAACGTCGCGCTGATGCCGTGGCTCGCGACGACGGCCTACCTGCACTCGTCTCAGGTGCAGGAGCGTCGCGGCCGGTTGCGGGGATGGAACTTTGGGCTCGTCATCCTGGCTTTCCTGCTCGTCGTGTTCGGCACCTTCATAGTCCGCAGCGGGATCGTTCCCTCCGTGCACACATTCGCGGTCAGCGCGATCGGTCCGTGGTTCCTCGGCTTTCTCGGTGCGTGCCTGCTGTTTTCGGTCGGCCTGCTCGCCTTCCGTTCGGGCTCGCTCAAATCGAACGTTGAGCCGACGCCGGCTGTGTCGCGCGAAGGCGCGTTCGCGCTGCAGAACCTGCTCCTCATCGGCGTCATCGCCGTCGTGTTCTGGGGCACCGTCCTGCCGCTGGTGTCGGGCCTGGCGGGCCAGCAGCGCGTCGTCGGCGCCGCTTATTACGAGCGTGCTGCGGGTCCGCTGTTTGCGGCCATCCTCCTGCTGATGGCGGCCGGTCCATTGGTGCCGTGGCGCCACGCGGGCGGGCCATTGTGGCGATCGCTGCGATGGCCGGCGGCGGCATTCGCCGTGCTGCTGGCGGCCTTGATTGCTGCCGGCGTTCGCTCGCTGCCAGCGCTGCTGGCGATCCCGTCGGCGTTCGCGGTTGCGAGCACGGTGCTTTACGAGTACGGGCGCGCGATCGGGAGATGGCGTCTCGCGGGCGGGGGCTGGTCGCGTGCTCTCGCATTGGTGGCGAGGCGGCGGCGGCGTTATGGCGCGTACCTGGCACACCTTGGGTTGGCCGTCGTCGTCATCGGCCTGGCCGCATCACATTTCTGGCAGCAAGACAAAGACGTGACTCTCCAGCCCGGGCAGCAGGTTTCGATTGCCGGCTACACGCTCACATACGCCGGGGTCCAGACCCGCGAGCTCGCTGACCATTCAGAGCTCGTGGCTGCGATGCAGTTCGGTGACCAGACGCTCGAACCCGCCCGTGCGACCTACGCAGGCCTCGGCGGCCAGTCGTTGACGCACGTCGCCATCAGCACCACACCCTTGGCTGACGTCTATGTGGTGCTGGCCGGCACCAACAGCGACGGCTCGGCTTCGTTTCGGGTTTTCGTCAACCCGCTCGTGAGTTGGATCTGGGCCGGCGGCGCGATCATCATCCTGGGCGTGCTCCTCGGCAACGCGGGCGCTCGGCGGGCGGCATTGGTCCCGGTGGCGTCGCGGGTGGCCAGTCCCGTGGGCGCGTCATGACCCTGCTCGTCGCGACGCTGCTCCTGTTCGCGGCCGGCCCCTTCGTGCTCTGGCCGCTGCTCAAGACACCTGAAGACAGCGCCGCATGAGCGCCATCGTCGCCACCTCGCTCACGCAGCGGTACGGATCCGAGGTGGCGCTGGACGACGTCGACCTGGCTGTTGACGCCGGCGAGCACCTGGCCGTGCTGGGAGAGAACGGGGCCGGCAAAACGACCCTGCTTCGGATCCTCGCCACTGCCGCGCGTCCGACCTCGGGCACTCTGGAGATGTTCGGTCTCGACGCGCTGGTTGAGCGCCGCCGCCTACGAGCGCGAATTGGTTACGTCGCTCACGCTCCCGGTTTATACCCAGCGCTGTCGGCCGCCGAGAACCTCGCCTTCTTCTGCACTCTCCAGGGGGTCGATCGCGGGCGGGTGGCTGAGGTTCTGGACCTTGTCGGTCTCGCCGAGCTCGCAAGCCGGCTCGCCGCCAAACTATCTCGCGGCGCGCAGCAGCGCTTGTCGATAGGCAGGTCGGTGCTCCATGACCCGAAGTTGCTGGTGCTGGACGAGCCCGACGCCAGCCTCGACTCAGGTGGCGCGGAGCTGCTGGCTCGAATCATGCGGGGACGCACCGCGGTCATCGCCACCCACGACCACGCGCTTGCCAACCGGTTGTGCCAGCGCACCGTCGAGCTGCGCCGAGGGCGTGTCGCCGGAGTGCCGACGCGTCTTCGCGTCGTGCACTGATGCGTCCGATCGCCGTCGCGCTGGCCGTGGCGCGCAAGGATCTGATGTCCGAATGGCGCACGCGCGAGCTGGTGCCCGCCCTCGCTCAGTTCGTCGTCCTGGCCCTGGTTATCGCCAACTTTGGGTTTCAGTTCGACTCGCACAACGCCCCCGCAATTGCGCCGGGGGTCTTGTGGATGGCGCTCGTTTTCGCCGGCCTCGTGGCCTTCGGGCGAGCGTTTGCCGCTGAGCGCGAGCAGAGCTCCCTCGAGGCGATGCTGATGACGCCCGCATCGCCTGCCGCGATCTTTGCCGGTAAGGCCCTGGCGGCCGCGGTGCTCCTGGTGGTGTGCGAAGCCGTTCTCCTGCCCGCCCTCGCGCTGTTCTTCAGCGTGCCGCTGTCGGTCGCGGTCGTGTCGGCCGTCTTGCTTGCGACTGTCGGCATGGCGGTACTCGGATGTCTTTTCGCGGCGATGGTGGCCCGCGTCCGCGCGCGCGAGCTGCTCCTGCCCGTGCTCACGCTTCCGCTCTGGATTCCATTCATCGTCGTCGGCGGGCAGGCTGTGCAGGCAGCGATGGGCGGTGGCGGCGGCGGCGCGAGCCAAGCCACAGGCCTACTCATCGACTTGGACATACTGTTCGTCGTGCTCACTTCGCTCACGGCGAGATTCGTGCTCGATGACTGACAAGCGATTGCAGACCGCTGCCGTCGCGGCCGTCGCCCTGATGCTGGTGGCGGCGGGCTTCATCTTTCTCTACGCACCGACCGATGCGCTGCAGGGACCGGTGCAGCGGATCTTCTACCTCCACGTCAGCTCTGCGATCGCCGCCTACGGATGCTTCACGGTCGTCTTGCTCGGAGGCATCGTCTATCTGTGGAAGGAAAACACCACCGCCGATCGCCTCGCACGTGCCGCAGCGGTGGTGGGCCTTGTTTTCACAACGGTGACGTTGGTGATGGGCATGATCTGGGCGAAGCCGATCTGGGGCACGTTCTGGACGTGGGACGCGCGCCTCACATCGACGCTCGTCCTCTGGATCATCTACGCCGGCTATTTGATGATCCGCAGGCTCGCCGAGCCTGGACGCCAGGCTGCCCGTTTCGCCGCTGTGGTCGGCATCTTCGGTTTCATCGACGTGCCGGTGGTGCACTTCAGCGTCACATGGTGGCGAACTCAACATCCAGGTCCGGTCGTGATCAACGACGCGCTGCCGGCGCAGATGCTGGTCGCGTTCTTCGTAACGATGGCCTGCACACTATTTCTCGCGGCGGTGATGATCGGGATTCGTTACCGCATCGAAGTCCTCACCGACCAGGCGGCAGAGAAGGTCGTGGTGGCGCCAATCATCGCGTCGAGCGAAGCAAGGACCGCCCGATGATCTACCTCGTCACGGCCTATAGTTTCGCGGTCGCGACGCTGGGGGGCTACCTCGTCTGGTCGCTGTTGCGGGTACGCGAGCTGTCCAGAAAGCAGTAATCGTCGGCGCCGGCCCGGCCGGTGACGCTGTGGCCGCGGGCTTGCGCGACGGCGGCTTTCAAGGCGACATCCTGCTCGCCGGCGCTGAACCCGGCGCGCCGTACGAAAGGCCGCACCTGTCGAAGGGCTTCCTCTGGGGAACGGTGCCAACAGAGCGCCTGGGGCTGCGCCCACGCGAGCAGTACCGCGAGCTCGGCGTCGAGCTGATGCTCGGTGAGCGCATCGCCGAGCTCGACCTCGACCGTCGGAACATAGGCCTCGGGAACGGGACGCGTATTGCCTGGGACCTGCTTTGTGTCGCCACCGGATCGTCCGCGCGTCGCCTCGATGGCTTCGACGACGCCATTTATTTGCGCGAGCTGCCGGATGCTCGGCGCCTCCTAGCAGAGCTCGAGCGCGGCCAACAGATCAACGTGGTCGGAGCGGGATTCATCGGCTGCGAGGTGGCCGCGGCTGGGCGCCGTCGCAGTTGTGGGGTCACCATGTTCGAAGCGCTCGCCCAGCCGCTGCAGCGGGTGCTCGGTCCGGAACTGGGGGCCTATCTGGCCGAGGTTCACCGCGAGCGCGGCGTCGACCTACGAACGCAAACGACACCCCCACTAAATCTCATCACGCCAGTCGTGGTCGGCGTGGGCTCTTCTCCCCGGACAGGGCTTGCCGCCGAGGCCGGCATCGCGGTCGACGGCGGCATCCTGGTCGACGAGCTCGGACGTACCTCCGCCGCCAACGTCTTCGCAGCGGGCGATGTGACGAAGTTCTGGAGCCCGCTCTATGAGGAGCGGGTCAGGGTCGAGCATTTTCAGACCGCCCAGCGCCAGGGCTTCGCCACCGGTCGGGCGATGGCCGGCGCCGGATCGCCGTTTGCGGAGGCGCCGTGGTTCTGGTCGGATCAGTACGACATGAACCTCCAGTACGCGGGCGCCGGGCTCCCGTGGGATGAGACGGTGACGCGCGGCGCTTTCGGTCGGCTGCCTTTCAGCGTGTTCTACCTGCGACAGGGATCACCGATTGCGGTGGCAGGAATCAACGACCACCACACAGTCGCGCGCGCGAGGCATCTCATCGAGGCGCGAGCGGTAGTCACGGTTCAGCAGCTGGCGGATCCGGGATTTGATCTTCGGAGAGCGCTGCGGTGAGCTTGGGGGCGAGTCCCGCGAAGATCCGCTCGGTCAATCCCCACACCACGCTCTCCTCGTGTGCGAGGTAGCGGAAGCGCCACGGATCGCCCGACTGCAGCCAAGCGCTGTCGTCGAGGAGGCGATCGAGCGGGATCTCCAGCACTCCCTCCAGCTCGCGGTCATCGTGCACGAACGTGGGCACCGGATCCGGGAGGTACGCGACGAAAGGCACGACTGAGAAATTCGAGACGGCCGCGTAAATCGGGTCGCCGGCGCCCAGCGGAACCAGCCGGCCGACCGGCACGCCGATCTCTTCCTCGACCTCCCGCTGCGCCGCCATCCAGGCTGATTCGCCCGCCTGGACGCCTCCGCCGGGGAGCGCAACCTGGCCCGGGTGGTCGCGCAGATCCGCGCGCCGGCGCACGAAAGGGACCATCCACCGGCCGTTCGCCCGATACAGGACGAACACCACCGCGGCCTTGCGCGCGCCTCGCCGAAAGTCACCCCAGGCGTCGATCGGATGGAACAGGTGTTCGAGGCGATTGAGGAAGTCAGCCAAAACCGCCTCTTGGTGAACTCGGCGGAAGCCGGTAAGCTAGGAAAGGTAGCTGAGTCAAGGTAAGGAAATGATCGATCACACAAGTACACGAATCGAACAGCAGGAGACGGCGCTGCGCCGGCAGAACCGGCGCCGTTACGCGTTTCAACGCATGCTCGAGGCGACGGACCGGGTCCTGTGGCAGCTCGAAGAGATGAACCGGGACGGCGTGAAGACCGTACCACCGGTGGTTCGCACCGAGCTGCGCGAGGCGGTCGAGCTCATGCCGAACCACGTCCGCGAGCCGCTCAAGGACACCGGTCACGTGCAGGACACGCTGGACAGCCTTTTCGAGGTGCAGGAGCGGCTGTTCCGCTGGCGCTACCCGGATTGGGACGACACCGAGCCCGACGACTTCGACTACGCGAGTTAAGACGCTAAGGTCAGGACAAGGTCGGTCGCGTAGGCGGTAAGGAATCCGAAAAGGAGTCCCCACGCGAATGGGATCGGGGTGCTCAGCCGGCGGCCGACGTGGAACAGCTCGTTGACCACGTAGAGAAGAGCGCCCGCGGCGACGGCGAGGAAAGCGACGTAGAAGTAGTTCGACGACGCCAGGTACCCGATCCACGTGCCGATGAAGGTCGGACCGCCGCCGATGAGACCCGCGAGCCCCAGAAAACCCCACGACGCGGGCTTGGGCTCCATGGTCATCGGCGCGGCGATGCCGAAGCCCTCGGTGATGTTGTGCAGCGCAAATCCGACCACCAGGACGCCGACGAACGCGATGGCGCCCGCGCGGGCGGACTGGCCGATCGCGAGACCTTCCGACAGGTTGTGCAGACCCAGGCCGGTGGCGATGGCAAGCGACAAGCTGCGTGGGCTGGGCGTGTGATCTGCGTGCTTCAGCCGGCCGAAGATGGCGCGGTTGAAGTACACGAGGCCGAGGAGGCCGGCGCCGATACCGACTGCGAAGATCAGCACCATCACCGCGAATGACCCCACCCTCGTGTTTGTGCGAGCAGCCACCAGCGCCGTCTCCACCGGACCGCTGGCGTGGCTCAGGATGTCCCAGAGGATGAAGATCAGGATTCCGGTGGCGAACGCGTTCAGGAAGCCCTGTACGCCCTTCGACAGACCGCGCATGCGGGCCACCGGGAGGCCGAGGAATATGGTGATCCCGGCGACGGCTCCGAGCGCGACGGCCGTGCCCTGGCTCATAGTCTGATCACAGGATTAGTACGTGCAAAAGTCTCAATTAGATAAGTCTAACGGCGAGCCGACCGAGGTCATATCCCGCTACCTCGAGGCGATCTATTACATGTGGTCGGAGGGCGAGCCGCCACGCAGCGCGCGTCTCGCCGACTGGTTGGGGGTCAGCAGGCCCACGGTGACGGTCGCGCTGCGGCGGATGACGCGCGACGGCATGGTGCGCATGAACGCTCGCAAGGACATCGAGCTGACAGTCGCCGGGCGCCGGGCAGCCGAGTCGATCGTCAGGCGGCACCGCATCATGGAGCGATGGCTCACCGACGTGCTGGGCCTGGACTGGGTGGTGGCCGACGCTGAGGCCGCCCGGCTGGAGCACGCCATCTCCGAGGTTGTCGAAAAGCGGCTGTACGAAACCCTCGGGCGCCCGAAGACCTGCCCCCACGGCAACCCGATCCCCGGCCACACGAGATCGTCTCCGAGAGAACGGCGCCTCGCCACTCTCGAGGCGGGCGCCCGGGCCGCCATCTCCCGCGTGTCGGAGGTCGCTGAGCGCGAGGCTCCGCTGCTGCTCGCCTACCTGCTCGAGCGCGGTCTGATCCCGGGTCGGGCGGTCGACGTGGTCGAGGTGGACGAGGTCGGACGCACGATTCGGATCCGGGCCGGAAAGCGCGAGATCACGCTCAGCCACGACACCGCCGCCAAGCTGTGGGTGATGCCAGCCTGACGGTTTCGGGCTCGTCTGCCGGGGCAAAATAGAGGCAGGGAGATGTCCTTTCCGCTCTGGGATCTGGCGCAAGACCTGGCAGTAGCCCGCGGAGGCGGCGCCGTAAAGACGGATCCTATGGAGCTGATCGAGTCCCGAACCCTACGCAGGCGCATCGCGGCGCTGGCTTGGATCCCAAGTGCAGGCGGCATGCTGGCACTCGCGGCTTGGACGCAGAGCTGGATTGTGGGCGTGGTGGGCTTCACCCTACTTTTGGTTGCTCTTTGGCTGTACGCCGAGCGCCCGGCGGGATTGGGCCAGCTAATCCGGAATCGAAAATGACGCTCCCGCTGACGGACCTCTACAAGGAGCTCGCCATCGCCAATGTCCACGGGCGACCGGACGCAGACCCTGAGGCTGAAGAGATCTTCCAAGCACGTGCCTTTCGCCGCCGTCTTGCCGGCCTGATGTGGATCCCAGGAGCGGCAGCCGTACTCGTGGTGGCAGGATGGACGGGCAGCGCAGTGTTGGGCGTAGCCGGTCTGATCGCCCTGGTGATCGCGCTCTGGATATATGCGGAGCGCCCCGCGTACCTCACGACGAGACTGACAGGACCACTTTCCCGAATTGCTCGGCGGCGTCCAGGCGCGTGAGCGCCGCCTGCACCTGATCGAGAGGGTAGACCGAGTCGACCACCGGGCGCAGCCCATGATCGATCGCTTTGAGCAACGCCTCGAACTCGGACGCGTTCCCCATCGTCGATCCGAGCAGCGCGGCGTGCCGGAAGAACAGCCGGGGCATCGTGATCTCGGCCTTCACCCCTGACGTCGACCCGCATGTGACGATGCGCCCACCCAGCGCCAGCGAACGCATCGACTCGTCGAGCGTCGCCGGGCCGACGTGCTCGAAGACGACATCGACGCCGTCGCCGGTCGCCTCGCGAACTTGCTTGCTGAAACCGGCGGAGTCGAATGCCAGGTCGGCGCCAAGCTCGAGCGCGCGCTTCCTCTTCGCGTCGGACCGGCTGGTCACAAGTACGCGCGCGCCGATGTGCTTCGCGATCTGAATCGCCGCGACGGCCACACCCGCGCCGGCTCCGATCACCAGGACGGTTTCATCCGCTCGCAATTGCGCGCGAGTGGTCAGCATCCGCCAGGCCGTGAGGAATGTCAGAGGAAAGGCGGCCGCCTCCTCCCAGGTGAGGCCGGGCGGCTTTTGGAACACGTTGCGCGCGTCGATGTGCATCAGTTCGCACGCCGCTCCGTCCGAATGCTCGCCCAGCACTCCGAAATGCGGACAGAACACATTCTCTCCAGCTCGGCACCATTCGCATTCCCAGTCGCAAAGGGTGGGGAAGAAGACCACCTCGTCGCCTGGCTTCCACGCCTGATCGGCAGACTCGTGCACGACCCCGGCTCCGTCGCCGGCGATCACTCTCGGGGGCGCGATGCGCTGCGCGCCGTGCGCCAGCCACAGATCCAGGTGGTTGAGCGATGCTGCGCGAATCTCCACGGCGACGGACCCTGGCCTTGGGTGAGTTCGAGGTCTTTCGCGGACCCTGACGCCCGAGGGCCCGGTTGGTTCCTCGTACACCGCCACCTTGCCTTGGCTCAGGACGCTGATATCGACAGACTCGTGGGCCACGATTTGCGAAACTTAACCAATCCGCGGCCCGTTGTATGGCGCGCGGCACCAGTCTTGAACTTGATGCGCATCCGCCATCTCATCCCACTCGCCTCGGTGGCGTTCCTGCTGATGCAGAGCGTGCCGGTGTACGCCTCGCAGGCATTGCCGCCGGGCCAGAAGCACGACCGTTACGTACGGTGGTTCTACCCGAGCCAGACGTCATACGGCCCGTACGAGGATGGGGCCGGCAACACGAGTGCCAAGCCGGCGCCAGGCGCCTTCCTGACCCTGCCGTTCATGGGCCCGCACATCGTCACCTCGTTGTTCGACCACTGCTACCCCGACTACGGCGTCGACGGTCGCGTCTGCCGATACGACGGAGTGGAGGCTTCGAGCAAGGTCGGCGGTCCCGACCCGAGCTTCGGCGAGGGCTATGCGCGGACGCCGGGCGGCACCGACTACCTCTACTACGACGGCCACGACGGTTATGACTATGGGCTGACGTACGAGCCGGTCGCCGCTGCTGCCCCTGGCACCGTGATGTACGCGAACTGGCTCGACCCGAACTGCCACGAATGCTTGAGCGGGATGACTATCGAGATCAACCACGGCAACGGCTTGCTGACCTTCTACGGTCATCTCTCACGCATAGACGTGGCCAAGGGCCAGAACGTCCGCCGCGGTCAGGTGATCGGCATTTCTGGAATGAGCGGTACCGCCACCGGTCCACACCTGCACTTCGGCGTGTACTACGTGCACCGCAGTCAGACACCGGTCGATCCTTACGGCTGGTCGGGTTCGTATCCAGATCCCTGGCCATGGGACCTTGGCGATCTCTGGCTCACGGGATCGCCGCGATACGCGGACGTGCCGCTGCCGGCGGTGAGCGTCGCGGCGACGCAGGATGCGAGTGATCCCAACTCGATCGACGTCTCATGGTCGAGCCCTGGCGGCGGAGCGCGTTTCCAGGTTTACGCGGTCTTGCAAGATGGGCGCATGAAGCCATGGTTGGCGGGAGTAGGTCCGGGCTCAGCGGTTTTCAACGGCCGCGCGGACCAGTCCTACTGGTTCTGGGTCTCGGTCACGACAGACCTTGGTTGGACCGATGCCGGAGGCTCGACGCCAGTCCAAACACCGCGCCCCAACCATGGACAGGCTGTATAGCAGGGTGCCCCACCACCGACTCTAGAATCAGTCGGTCTTGATTGCAGAGGCCTTCAAAGGCAAGACCGTTCTGGTCACGGGCAGCACCGGTTTCCTTGGCAAGTCGATCGTCGAGAAGTGCCTGCGTTCAATTCCAGAGGTCGGGCGCATCAACCTCGCAATCCGCTCGAGCGCGCGGCGTCCCGCGTCGGAACGGCTAGAGCGCGAAGTGCTGTCGAGCCCGGCTTTCAAGCGCCTCAAGGAAGGGCTGGGCGACGCTCGATTCGCGACGCTCGCGAAAGAAAAGCTGGCCGTGCTGGAGATCGATCTGGGTCGTGACGGACTCGCGCTCACCGACGCGGGACGCGAGCAGCTCCGCTCTTGCGACATCGTCATCCACTCCGCGGCGGCGGTCGAGTTCGACAACCCGGCGGATCTTTCCGCGCAAACCAACCTGCTCGGCGCCGCACGGCTGGTCGAGGCGCTGCAGACTTCTGGAGCGCGCCCGCACCTCGTGCATATCTCCACCGCGTACGTCGGCGGAATGCTGCGTGGCCTGGTCCGCGAAGAGGCACCACTCGATCCCGGCTTGAACTGGCGACATGAGGCCGCGGTGCTGACAACGCTTCGCGGCCCGGTCGAAGAGGAGTCGAGGCGGCCGGAAATCTTGAAGAAGCTACGGCGAGAGGCGCAATCACGCATGGGCCCAGCGGGTACGCCGGCGGTGGCGCGAGCCACCGAGCGCTTACGCGAGCGCTGGGTCAAAGACAAATTGATCGAACGCGGGCGGGTGCACGCGAACTCGATGGGTTTCGCCGACATCTACTCGTTCACGAAGGCGATGGCCGAGCACGCGGTGGTCGAGCTGCATGGCGACATTCCGCTCTCGATCGTGAGGCCGTCGATCATCGAGAGCGCGCTCGAGGAACCGTTCCCCGGATGGCTCGAAGGCTTCCGAATGGCGGAACCGCTGATCCTCGCCTTCGGACGTGGCATATTGCGCGACTTCTCCGGCCTCCCCGATTCGCTGCTCGACATCATCCCCGCGGACTACGTCGTCAACACGGTGCTCGCGGTCGCTGCGAACCCGCCGCCGGATTCGAAGCCGCGGATTTATCACGCTGCGTCGGGTAGCCGCAACCCGTTGCGCTTTCGTGAGATGGCGGAAGAGGCGACCCGCTATTACACGAAGCATCCACTGCGCGACCGCTACGGCCAGGCCATCGGCACGCCCACATGGACGTACCCGACACGCGGCGAGCTGGCCGCGAAAGGTGAGGCCGCCTTGCGGTTTGTGAGCGCGGCCCAGTGGGCGGTCGAGCGCCTTCCGCTGGGAGCCAGCGTCGCAGGCCTGTCGGACGATCTCAATTCCGAACGCGAACGCCTCGAGCGCGGCCTCAACCTCATTCAGCTCTATGGCGTCTATACGGAGGTCGACTGCATCTTCGACACGCGCAACCTCATGTCGGTCTGGGAGCGCGTCCCGCCGGCGGAGCGCAAGACGTTTCCGTTCGACGGTGCCCTGTACAAGTGGGAGCACTACTTCCAAGACGTGCATTTCCCGACGGTGGTGCGCATGTCGCGAGCGGAAACCGTCGCGCGCAAGGGCCGGCAGCCGAGCGGCAGCACCACGCCGAAACCGGAGACGAGCTCTATGCGCGCTGCGATCGAGAAGCGCAGCGGCCGCGGCGACGTGCTCGCTGTTTTCGACGTCGACGGGACGCTGGTCGAGACCAACGTCGTCGAGTACTTCCTGTGGATGCGCCTGCGCGCCCAGCCGGTCGACGAGTGGCCGGCGTTCATGGCGCAGATGGCGCGCGAGGCGCCGCGCTGGCTGTACCTCGAGCGGCGGTCGCGGGCCGAGTTCCAGCGCAGCTTCTATCGCGAGTACGACGGACTCGACTACGAGGTCATGAAACGTCTCGGACGCGAGGCGCTCAACGCGGTGACGCTGCGGCGCATCTACCCAGAGGGCATGCGGCGGATCAGAGAGCACAAGCGCGCGGGCCATCGCGTGCTGCTGCTCACCGGAGCCCTTGACGTGGTCGTCGAGCCACTGGCTGAGCTCCTCGAAGTCGAGGTCGACTGCGCCCGCCTGCTCGTGCGCGACGGACGCTTGACGGGAGACCTGGAGTCGCCACCCCCTGCAGGCGAGGCGCGCGGCGTCCTGCTCGAGGAGTACGCATCACGCAACGGGGTGGTCGTGGCCGACAGCTTCGCCTATGCGGACTCGCTCTCCGACCTGCCGATGCTCGAGCTGGTGGGCACCCCGGTTGCGGTCAACCCGGACGCGCGGCTTTCGCAGGTGGCCGGACAGCGCGGCTGGCGGGTCGAGCGGTGGAAGATGGCGCCGGGCAACTGGCGGCTGCCGATGCCCGATCCGCGTTCACCGGAGTATCGGGAGGCGGTCCGACGCTAGCTCTCCAGTACGTGAGAAGCATTCCGTCGTACGCCCTTGTCCGTGCGGCCGGTGGAGGGCCCGCGGTCGCGACCAGCGCGCTGTCCATGCTGCATCTGGGCGACGTGGCCGAACCCGAGCTGCCGGCTCGGGATTGGGTGCGCGTGTCGCCCTCCCTATCGGGAATCTGCGGCTCCGACCTCTCCGCGATCGGCGGCCATGCGTCGCTGTACCTGGATCCTCTGACCAGCTATCCATTCGTGCCGGGTCACGAGGTGGTGGGCACGCTCGACGACGGCAGTCGCGTGGTCATCGAGCCTGCGCTCGGCTGCAAGGTCCGCGGCATCGAGCCTCCGTGCCCGCGCTGCGCGGAAGGGCGGCCGGGCCTCTGCTACAACGTTACCGAGGGACCGATCGAGGTCGGGCTGCAGACGGGTTACTGCGCCGATACCGGCGGAGGGTGGGGCGAAGTGCTGGTCGCGCACCCAAGCCAGGTGCACCCGGTGCCGGAGGCGTTGTCTGACGAGGCGGCGGTGCTGATCGAGCCGCTTGCCTGCTGCGTCCACGCCGCCCTCCGCGGCGCCGCCACCAAAGACGACATCGTGGTCGTGCTCGGGGCGGGCACGATCGGATTGCTGACGTTGGCGGCGATCCGGTTGTTCACGCCGCCGAAGCGACTCATCGCGGTCGCCAAGCATCCGACCCAGCGCGACCTTGCCCGGAAGCTCGGAGCGGACCAGGTGATCGACCCGGCCGACGTCTACCAACGCATCCGTTTCGCCACCCGCGCGCGCCGCCTCGACGGCGTCGATCGCTCGCTGCTGCTGGGTGGGGCGGATATCACCTTCGAATGCGTAGGCCGCGCCGGCAGTCTCAGCGACGCCGTCCGCTTCACGCGCGAGGGGGGCACGGTCGTGGCGGTCGGGATGCCGGGCGAGGAGAAGGTCGACTGGGCCGCGATATGGCAGCGCGAGCTGACCGTGATGGGCGCCTATGCGTACGGCGCGGAACCGAAGCGTAAGGGCAAGCGCACGTTCGAGCTGGCGTTGGAGGCAGCGCCCGAGCTCCACCTGGAGACCCTGACCGGTCCTCTGTTCGGTCTCGGCGAGTATCGCGACGCTATCGCCTACGCGATGAGCGCCGGTAGTTTAGGTGCAGTGAAGGTCGCGTTTGACCTGCGAGGATTGAGGATCTAAATGCCACGTCCTGGAGCAGTCATCGAGGTCGATCGCAACACCCCGCCGGTGCTGTTCCAGTTCGGCGAAGGAGTGCGTCTCGAGAAGCTGCCCCTCGGATCGAGGATCGTTTACCCGCCCGACCCGCTCGAGCCGATCGCGCATCCCGAGCGGGCGATCAAGCGCGCGCTAGGCAAGCCGCTCGAGGACGACCCGCTGAAGTCGCTGCTCCGGCGTGGCATGAAGCTGACCATCGCCTTCGACGACCTGTCGCTGCCGCTGCCGCCCATGGCGGCCCCGGATGTCCGACAGCTGGTCATGGAGGAGGTCATCGACATGGCCGCCGAGGCGGGTGTCGAGGACATCCACCTGATCGCCGCGCTCGGCCTGCACCGCCGCATGACCGCGGACGAGATCCGCCACATCGTGGGCGATCGCATCTTCACAACGTTCTGGCCGGACCGCCTCTACCAGCACGACGGCGAGGACCCCGAGGCCAATGTGTACATCGGCAAGACCGCGCAGGGAGAGGAGGTGACGCTGCACAAGCGTGCCGCGGAGTCAGACCTTGTCGTCTACGTGAACCTGACGCTCGTGCCGATGGATGGCGGCCACAAATCGATGGCCACCGGCCTCGCGACCTATCGCGGCATTCGCGCCCATCACAACGTGAAGACGCTTCTCGGCTCGCGCTCGTACATGAACCCGCCCGACTCCGCGCTGCACCACTCCTGCATCCGGCAGGGCCAGCTCATCGAAGACACCGTGCGCGTGTTTCACATCGAGACCACCGTCAACAACCACGCGTTTCCCGCGATCGCGAACTTCATGCAGAAGCGGGAGACCGACTGGACCGCCCAGGACCAGGCCATGTTTCTAGCCACCAAGCAGCTCACAGATTTCGCGCCGCCGGCCGTCAAGCGCAACTTCTTCCACGCGATGCGCGCGCCTTATGGGCTCACCGGAGTCAATGCGGGCCAGGTCGACGCAGTGCACGACAAGACTCTCGAAGCCGTGCGCAACCAGCTCAGCGTGCGAGTCGAAGGTCAAACCGACATCGTCACCATCGGCGTGCCGTACCTCGGTCCGTACAACGTGAACTCGCCGATGAACCCCGTGCTGGTCGTGTGCATGGGCGTCGGCTACCTGTTCAACTTCTATCGCAACAAGCCGGTCCTCAGGAAGGGCGGCGTGCTCATCCTCACGCACCCGTGTCGCTATGAGTTCGACGCGGTCCAGCACCCTAGCTACATCGACTTCTACGACGAGGTGCTGGCGGACACGACAAAACCACTGGAAATCGAGGCCAAGTACGAGCTGCGGTTCGCGGAGGACCCTTGGTTCCGGCAGCTCTACCGCAAATCAAATGCGTACCACGGGGCGCATCCTTTCTATGCGTGGTACTGGGCTGCGCATGCGATGGAGCATGCGGGCGACATCATCGTCGTGGGCGGTGAACGCGACGTCGTTCATCGCCTCGGATTCAAATGCGCGACCACCCTCGAGGACGCGTTCGAGATGGCCGAGCAGACCGTCGGGCGCTACCCGAGCGTTACCCACATGCGTATGCCGCCGATTCTTCTCGCCGACGTCGAATGAGCCGCAGCGTCCTGGGTCTGTTGGTCGTCCTGACCCTCGTGGGCTGCACGACGGCGGCTCATACGAACACCGTCAGCGCCCAGAGCATCGCGCTTCAACCTGGTGACGTGTCCGGGCTGGTGAGATGCGCCGGCAGCGGCGACATCCAGACCGTGATCGGGCGAGAGAAGTCAACCGACCGTGGCGCGGCTTCGCAATATGCCGTCGAATGGGAGCAGTGGAAGACCCAGGGCGCGACCGAGGCGTATTTCGCCGCCTACGGACAGACGTCGACTGACTGTGACGCGCTGTCCACAATCGGAACGGGCGCACCTACGGGCGGTCTAATCGCCGGATTGGTCGTCACGTTCAAAGACCAGGCAATCGCCGCGCGGACCTACCGCGCCGACTCAACGCTGCTCGGCTTCGGCCCCAAGGACATCAGGTTCATACAGCTGGTCGGTGGCAGCGTGATGACAGGCACCGGCACCGGCCTCGGTCCGGAATCGGTGGTGGGCAGCGGCTACGTCAGCGGCGCCACTTACTACTTCGCCTTCTGGCAGAAAAAGGTTGTCGATTCGTTTTTCATCGCGTACGACATGCCATCCGCCGTCGCGGAAGGTGCGACCCGCAGAGTGAACCAGAGAATGAACTGGTGACCTGGTACTCGGGAGAGGGTGGACTCAGCGGGCTGGTCGGAACCGTCGGCCGTATCACCAAGGACGTGACTCGGGTGCGCCGAGGTTGGCACTGGGACACCCCGCGGCCGCACGGCTGGCCCGAGCAGGGCGCGGTCGTGCCTGCGCCCGCCAGTGATCTCGGCTGGGCACGGCAGGAGCCGGTTCGCACGTTGCGCTGGCTGATCCAGCGCGGCCTCCTGCTTCCTTTCACGGAGGTAATGGCACATCCCAAGGTTGAGGGCCGCGAGTGGGTGCGCGAGCTCGACCGCCCGGTGATCTTTGCCGCCAACCACTCGAGCCACGCGGACACATCGCTCATCCTCCACGCGCTTTCGGACCGTGCTCGCGACCGCACTGTGGTCGCGGCGGCCGCGGATTATTGGTTCAAGCGGCCGGCGCTCGGCAACCTGGTTAGCCTTTTTCTCAACACCTTCCCGTTCTCGCGCACGGGTGGCGCTCAGGCTCAGCTCAACGCGTCGAGCCGGCTCCTCAAGTCCGGCTGGAACCTCGTCCTGTTCCCAGAGGGCAGCCGGTCACCCGACGGCCGCATCCAGGAGTTCAAGCCGGGCGTCGGCCACCTCGCCAACGAAACCGGGACCCCGGTGGTCCCGATTCACATTCGCGGCGCCTACCAGATCATGCCGAGGGGCCAGAAAATACCGCTGCCAGGTCCTGTGCGCGTGAGGATTGGCAAGCCGATGGTCCCGCATCCGAAGGAAGGCTCGCGCGAGTTCACCGGCCGCGTCGAGAAAGCGGTTCGGGCGCTGGCCGCCGAGCCGCAACAGCCCGAGATTCAGGGCGGCTGGATCGAGCGCTGGCGTGCGTTGGCGCCGCGCGAGCCCGAATATCAGGACTGATCGAGTCCGGGCTTACGATAGGGCGCTATGACTTACTCAATCGTCGCCCGTGACAAAAAGACCGGTGAGTTTGGCGTCGCGGTGCAGTCGCATTACTTTCAAGTCAGCCCAGCCGTGCCATGGGCGCTGGCCGGGGTCGGGGCGGTGGCGACGCAGTCGCAGGTCAACATCAGCTATGGACCCCTTGGCCTGGACCTGCTGCAGGCGGGCTACACGGCCGAGCAGGCTCTCAAGGCGCTGACGTCAGGTGATCCCCAGGCGGAGGTGCGGCAGTGCGCCATCGTCGACGCGACGGGCGCCGCGGCAGCACACACCGGCAGCAAGTGCATACCCGCAGCCGGGCATCGCGTCGGCGACGGGTTCAGCTGCCAGGCCAACCTGATGGAGAAGGACACGGTCTGGGACGCGATGACCGAGGCCTACCTGTCCACAGAAGCGCCGCTCGCCGAGCGGATGATGGCCGCCCTGGAAGCAGCAGAGGCCGAGGGCGGCGATATCCGCGGCAAGCAGTCGGCTGCCATGGTGGTGGTCGCCGCGACCGGAACCGGTCGCCCCTGGGTCGATCGGCTCATCGATCTGCGGGTCGAAGATGCACCCGAGCCGCTGCCCGAGCTGCGCCGCCTGCTGCGTATCAAGCGCGCATACATGACGATGTCGGAAGCGGACCGCATATCGGACGCCGGCGACAAGGCCGCCGCCAACGCCAAGGCTGACGAGGCGATCAGGATGGCGCCGGAGATGGTCGAGATCCGTTTCTGGACCGGGCTCGAGATGGCGATCAACGGCGACGTGGACCGTGGCGTCGATCTGATGTCCGGCGTTGTACGCGAGAAAGGCGAGCGCTGGGTGGAAACGCTGCGCCGGCTCGCGCTTGTGGACAGAGTGCCGGCCGATCTCGCCAAGACCATCGAGGCGCGTCTCGCCGCTAAAGTCGGGTCCAAGTAGACTTTCACGCGACTTGGGGAAGAACAAGAGCCAGCGTCGCGGTCCGCGCCGCCCGGAGAAGGTACGCAAAACCGAACGCGACGACGGGGATCAAAAAGAGCAAGCAGTCGTCATGGACGCGGTGGTTTCCCAGGCCCTGCCGAACGCGATGTTCGAGGTGGAGCTGGAAAACGGGCACAAGCTGATCGCGTACGCGGCAGGTCGTATGCGCCGCTACTTCATCCGCATCACGCCAGGAGACCGGATCCGCGTCGAGCTGTCGCCGTATGACCTGACGCGCGGCCGGATCGTCTACCGCTACCGCGAGTGAGCCTCCTCGAGGCTCTAGGCGCCGCTCGCGTCTTCGATCTCGAACAGCCAAGGTTCGCAGGGGCGCCCTCGCACCCGGCTCATACCCCTGGCTTCAACTATTTCCTGCACCGCCACCATGCACGCGGAGCGCCCGAGGCAAGGACGAGCGCGTCCGGTCTGGTGGTCATGCCCGAGCACTCGGGCACGCACATCGACGCCCTGGCGCACCAGGCCGAGAACATGCTCCTGCACGGTGGCATCCATGTCGACTCGGGCGTGCAGACGTCGGTGGGATTCCGGGTTCACGGCATCGAAACGCTCAAACCGCTGGTCGGTCGCGGCGTTCTGCTTGACGCGGCTCGCGACGAGCGCTTGCCGCCCGACCACGCGATCACACGACAGGAGCTCGAGCAGGCCGCAAGCGTGAGCGAGGTGGAGGTGCGCGCCGGGGATGTCGTGCTGGTCCGCACCGGGTACGGCGCCCTTTGGGATGACGCTTCGCAGTACCTGCACGCGGCCGGGGTCAGCGCAGATGGTTCGCGCTGGCTGACGGATCGCGGTGTGCGCGCCGTCGGCGCCGATAACATGGCCTGGGACGTCATCGGCCCGCAGGACCCGGACCTCGGCGTGACGCTTCCGGGTCACTTGCTGCTCCTCGTGCGGGCCGGGATCCCGATCATCGAGAACCTCAACCTCGAGGAGCTGGCAGCCGCGGGAGCTCATGAGTTCGCATTCGTGTGCTTGCCGCTCAAGATGCGGGGCGCCACGGGGTCTCCAGTGCGCCCGATCGCGCTGGCCTAGCCGCTGTAAAGACGGTTGGCGTTTGCCGGCGACCCGCTTAGCATCACCGCGATGGCTGTCTGCGAGGACTGCGGGCAGGAGATGCTTCAGGCAGATACATGCAAGGCGCGTTCTGTGATGACGTTCGCTGACGAGGTCTTCAAGCCTGTCGCCTATGGGTCAGAGACGATCTGGCCGGGAGGCTTCTCCGGGCCCTGTGGCGACTGTGGAGTATCGACAGGGGGCTCGCACCACTTCGGCTGCGATATGGAGCAATGCCCTCGATGTGCGGAGCAGCTGATCGGCTGCGATTGTGTGGAGGATTTCGATCTACACCTGATTCCGAATTAGGTAAAAAAGCTGCGGCCGGGGTGAACCCGGCCGCAGTTAGTGACGCTCGATAAGACGGTTCGCCGCTAGCGCCGCCCCACGGTCTGGAAACAATCGAGGCAGTAAACCGGCCGCGCCCCTGTGGGCACGAACGGCACTTGCGTCTGTTTCCCGCAGTTGGAGCAGATCACGTCATGCATCACCCGCGCCCGGCCGTTGCCCTCCGACGAGCGCCGAGCCGCCCGGCATTCCGGGCACCGGCGGGGCTCGTTCTGAAGCCCGCGCGACTGATAGAACTCCTGCTCTCCGGCCGTGAATATGAAATCGCGCCCACAGTCACGGCACTGCAACGTCCTGTCCGAGAAACTCACCGTCTGGCCTCCCCATGAAAGTCGCTCAGAGGCCCGGGCGAAGTTGACCGGTCTACCCCCTCTAGCGTTGCGGGGGCGATTTTAACTCGCTTGGCAAAAAAGTGGAGGTGGCGCTTTTTTAGACGGGAACGGCCTCGCGCGACTCCTCCGCGTGATCCGCGGGGACCGGATCGCCCAAGCCGGTACGGCTAGGGGCGCTGGTCAGCGGTACCTCTTTCAGGAAGACGGTCGAGATCAAGGCCACGATCAGGATCAGTCCCGCGAAGAGGTAGATGTCGTGCAGGGTGTCAGCCAGGGCGAAGCGGATGGCGTTCGCCACCGATGCCGGGAGCTGAGCGAGCGCGCCGGGCTGCAGGATCGAGTTGGCGCCGCCGGAGGGAAGGTGGCTCAGCACCTGGGGCGGGAGGTGCAGCGCCCCAACCCTCGTGTTGAGGTAGCCCGGCAGGCGGTTGGCAAGGACTGCGCCCAGGATCGAGCTGCCCACGGTGCCACCTAGGTTGCGCCAGAACTGGATCTGACTCGACGCCACGCCCAAGTGCTTGGGCGGCAAGGCGACCTGAACGGCGGTGAGGTACAGCGGGAATGTGACCCCGATGCCGAGCCCGACCACGATGAGGGCAGCGACCACTCGCCATTCGGGCAGGCCCGGCGTGATGAGTGAGAGCAGGTACATGCCTCCGATCATCACCACGACGCCGAGGGTGCCGAGGTATCGGTAGTACTTGATCCGGCGCATCACGAATCCAGTCGCCGTGCTCGCGCCCAGCAGGCCGAACATCATCGGAGTGATCAACGCGCCCGAGTTGGTGGCGCTGATACCGAGCACGCCCTGGAAGACGAGCGGCGTGAACAGGATCGAGCCGAACATGCCGAACGCGGTCAAGAACCCCACGATCATCGACACAGTGAAGGTCGGGTTCTTGAACAGCTCCAGCGGCACGATCGGCTGCGCGACACGGCCCTCGACGAAGACGAAGGCGGCCAGCATTGCGGCTGCAAACGCGAGGAGGCCGACCACCTGGGGCGAGGTCCAGGAGTGGTCGCGGGTGATGGAGAGCGCGATCAGGAGGGGCACCACACCGGCGGCCAGGGTCAGCGCGCCCAAGAAGTCGATGTCGCGCCACGACGCCTTCGACCGAACGTAGGGAAGGCCCGCGAGCACGACCGCCACAGCGACGATGCCGACCGGGATGTTGACCTCGAAGACCCATCTCCAGCTCCAGTGGTCGGTGATGAATCCGCCGGCAGTCGGGCCGATGATGGAGCTCAGGCCGAAAACAGCACCGAAAAGGCCCTGCGCGCGGCCGCGGTTCTCAGGCGGGAAGAGGTCGCCGATGACGGTGAAGACCGTCGCGAACAGGACACCGCCGAAGACGCCCTGGATGCCTCGGAACACGATCAGCTGCGTCATGTCCTGAGACAGCCCGCAAAAAGCTGATGCCACGACGAAGCCGATCATTCCCGCCAGCAGGAACGGCTTGCGGCCGAACAGGTCGCCGAGCTTGCCGGCGATCGGGGTCATGGTGGTCGAGGTGACCAGGTATGCGGTCGTGACCCACGCCAGGCGGTCCAGCCCGTTGAGGTCGGCGACGATGCGCGGAATGGCGGTGCCGACGATGGTCTGGTCGAGGGCGGCCAGCAGCAACGCGAGCATCGTGCCCGCGGTGGCGAGGATCGTCCGGTTGCGCGACAGTCCTTGAGTGATCACTTTCCCAGCTCCTTCCTGGCGCTCTCGACCAGCTTCAAGCACAGATGCCGGAGCTGCGCCAGGTCCTCCTTGCTAAATGCCTGCACCACCTCGAACTGGTGCTCGATTCCTTCTTGCCAAATGGCCTCGATACGAGTTTTGCCGGCTTCGGTGAGCCGAGCCCGGACCGAACGCCGGTCTTCAGCGTCGGGAACCCGTTCGACCAGGCCGTCGCGCTCGAGGTGGTCGACCAGCCCGGTGATGTTTCGAGGTGTTGAATCGAGGTTCTCCGCCAGATCACCCAGCGGCGTATCACCACATCGATAGAGGCGGAACAACACGCCCATCCGGCCTTCGGTCAGGCCATGCGCTTCCGCCCATCGCTCTTGCAGAAGGTGGAGGAAGCGGCCGGCGATCTTGAGGGCGGCCAGTGCCTCCACCGCGGTGATGTCCACCTTCAGGGGCTCCAGCAGCTCCCTCATATGTACGC
>WNFT01000299.1_pt1 | contig 38721 bp, 36 predicted proteins | sample 5400191 | NCBI WGS metagenome assembly WNFT01 (sample SAMN13153359, study PRJNA577476) | soil metagenome | isolation source: 80 cm saprolite under Madrone tree | place: USA:California | collected 2016-06-14 | reverse complement strand
GCGATTTGCAGGGCGGACTCAATCTGTCCGCCACGGGAAGCTGGTACGGCTTCATCCAGGCGCAGCAGGCCATCGTCGCCGGCAAGATCACCGGGGGTCTCAACGTCAAGGACAAACTGGAAATAGGCTATACCGCGGTGATACGCGGCAAGGTCAGCGCTCGCACGATTGCCATCGCCAAGGGCGCCATCGTCGACGGCGAGATCGAAGTCACCTCGGGCGCACCCGTGCTGCAATTCGAAGAAAAGCGGGAAGGCTAGCCCAAGGACGGTATCGCTTCGCGCCGAATCTACGGAATGTCTGTCGCCATTCGCGGACAGCAATTAGTCAAGGCCCGGTTTGACTATAAGGGACGGGGTCGCCTCGACCCCGTTGGCAGTTGCGCGAAGCGCGCATGAAAAGAGCGAAGCGCCTGAAACAGTGGTGTGTTGCGGTGGATTCACGCATCCTAGCGCGATTTCGCGCAAATCAAGGGCAATGAAACAATACGATGTAGTCGTCGTCGGCGGCGGCATTCACGGTGCCGGAGTATTGCAGGCCGCCGCGGCTGCGGGCCACAGCACGCTGCTCATCGAACGGCTCGGCCTCGCAAGCGGCACGTCCAGTCGATCGAGCAAGTTGATTCACGGAGGATTGCGCTATCTCGAATCCGGCCAGTTCGCGCTGGTGCGCGAGAGTCTGCGCGAACGCGCCATTCACTTGCGAATCGCCGCGGAACTCGTCGAGCTCAAGCCGTTCTTCATTCCCGTTTACCGCGACACACGGCGGCGGCCCTGGCAGCTGAAGCTGGGGCTATGGATGTATGCGCTGCTCGGGGGGTTCGATGCGAGTACTCGCTTCGGCGCCGTGCCGAAACGCGAATGGCCGTCGCTCGACGGCCTTAAGACCCAGGGACTCGAGGCCGTCATTCGCTATCACGATGCGCAGACGGATGACGCGCTGTTGACCCGCGCGGTGGTGCAATCGGCGCTGTCCTTGGGGGCGGAGCTCGCGATGCCCGCGAGTTTCACGCGCGCAACGCTCACCGAAGACGCGGTCGCCGTCGTCTACGACCAAAACGGATCCTCGATGGAGTGCACGGCCCGGGTGCTGGTCAACGCGGCGGGCCCCTGGGCTCCACACGTCGGCGGCGCCATTCAACCCGCCATCCCGATTCCGGACGTGGATCTGGTGCAGGGCGCGCACATCGTTCTGCCCTTCCCGGTGACTGCCGGGATCTACTATGTTGAAAGCCCCACGGACGGCCGCGCCGTTTTCGTGATGCCGTGGCACGGCGCAACCCTGATCGGCACCACCGAAACTCCCTACCGCGGCGAACCGGACAAGGTGCACCCGCTGCCCGAAGAAGAGGAATACCTGCTCGCCGTCGCGCGCCACTATTTTCCGGACTTCGGACACCTCACGCGCGAGCACATCACGCAGCGATTCGCCGGGCTGCGCGTACTCCCTGCCGCGACCCAGGCGGCCTTCGACCGGTCGCGGGAAACCATATTCACCGCCGACCGCGAGCCCAAGCCGCGTGTGCTCGGCATCTACGGCGGCAAGCTCACCGGCTGGCGCGCAGCCGCCGCGCACGTCTTGGAACGAATCAGCGTGTCCCTGCCGGCGCGCCCAAGGCGGGCCGCAACGGATCAATTGATTTTGAGGAGACCTTTATGATCAAGAATGGCATGGCGGTGCTGATCCTGGCGCTGATCGCGACCCTCGCACACGCTGACGATTACCTGAGCCCCACCAACGAACGCGTCCGCCTATCGCTGGGCTTCATGCACCTGTCATCGACGACCAACATTCGATTGGACAGCACCGGCGGCTTGCCGGGTAACCTGATCAACGCGGAGAGCGTGCTGGGCCTGGACAAATCCGACTTCGAACCCAAATTTCAGGCCATGGTGCGGGCCGGCGAGCGGCACCGGCTGCGCTTCGATTACTTTACCTTGGATCGAACCGGCAACGCGACGCTCTCGGCTCCCATCGTATTTCGCGACGTGGTCCTGCAAATCGGCGATCCGGTGCAGACCAACTTGAGCATGCGCACGCTCGGCATCACCTACGAATACTCGTTCATCCACCGGGAAAAGTTCGAACTCGCCGCAACTTTCGGCATCAACGACACGGACATCTCGGCCCGCGCACGCGTGTCCACCCAGGCGCGGCATGTGAATCAGACGGAAGATCAGGCGGGACCATTCCCGACATTCGGCTTCGACTCGACCTACGTGCTGAGCAAACGATTTTATCTCGACGGCCGGGCGCAATACTTCAAATTGAACGTCGACCACCTCAGCGGCTCGCTGGGTTTTTATGAGCTCGCCGCACTCTACCGGCTGCGCCCCAACATCTCATTCGCGCTGGGCTACACCGACATCAAAGCGACCTTGACCTCGAGGCAACCGAGGACGTCCGGACAATTTGATTTCAGCTCCAAGGGCCCGGAGTTTTTCGTTCGAGTCGCCTTCTGATCCGGTGGAAACCTGATCGTTCACAGGCCCGAGTTCAGCGGTCCGAACTGCTTTCCGCCGCGAACTCGACGCGATTGTTGGCGGCGGCCGCGCGGTTCCACTCGCCCGCCGTCAGCGACTCGACGCGCGCCGGATAAGGCATGCTCGGACGCGCACTCCCCGCATTTTCGATGGCGACGGTGATCGCACCCGCGGTGCGCTGGCGCACGCCGGCGATCAAATTCGCGAAGGCCAGGGATTGCCGCTGCTGACCCGACAAGGACTCTTCGAACGGATTACCGACCAAATCGCACTTGCTGGCCGGGACGCCCGCGCCGGCCGGTGTGAATCCGTCCGCCGTGTTGCCGCTGAGACAGAAAAGACCCGACAGGCTCGTGATCTTCACGACCCCGTGAAATCCCTGCGATTGGAGTTTCGCCAACAGCTCGCGCAGTACCTCGAGCCGGCCGCGATCGAAGGGTAGCTCGCCGTAAGGAACGGGTTCTGCCCGCAGTGTAGAGGCCGCACCGCCGGCGCCGACGGCCGCGCCGGGCGCCGTGCCGGTGTTCGCGGACGTGGCCGCCAACGCGGCGGTGAGATCCTTGACCGATGCCGAAAGGTCGAGGCGTGCGCGCTGCAATTCCGCGTTTGCCGACGTGAGGCCTGCGACCTCGGCTCGTGATTTCGCCAGATCTTCGCGCGCAATGAGCCAGGATGCCGCGAACGAAATTGCGATCAGGCACGCCGCGGCGACCCCGGCGGCCCAGGGCCAAGCCGGCCGCGACGCGCGCGCCGCCGGCGGCGGGACCTCCAACGGCGGAGCAGCCATGGAGTCACGCAGATCGCTCACGATGCGCGAGGCGAAACTGTCGAGGCTTGCAACGATGAAGCGGCGCACGTCGGCCGCCTGATCTCTCACCGCCGATTCGACGCGGCGTCCCCAATCGACGGCTGCACCGGCCGCGGGCGGCGGTCTCACGACCGGTGTTCCGCCTTCCAGCTCCACCGGCGCCAGTGCCGCTTCGGTCATGTCGCGCCGGTCCGGCAACAAGTGCAATTCGTACAGTACTTTCGAAACATCGACCGGACGCACCTGTTTCGGCAGTACGCCCATCGCGCCGAGGGCCCGCGCTTGCCCGACGTACAGTTCGCCCTCCTGCGAGGTGTACATCATGATCGGGATCATGGCCGTCTGCGGATTACCCTTGATCGCCTGCACCGCCTGCAAACCATCCATGCCGGGCATGAGATGGTCCATGAAAATCGCATCCGGACGATTACCCTTCAAATATTCAATGGCTTGCTCGGCTGATTCCGCCATGTCGACTTCAATGTCGTACTTCTCGAGCATGCGGCTCAAGATGACGCGGGCCGACTTCGAGTCGTCGACCACCAATGCGCGTTTACGGGCCATACCGATAGTGTATCGCAGTCCTTTCGATGCGGCAGGCGCCGGCTCCGGACAATGTCGCCCGTCGCGGACACATTCGCGGCAGCGCATTCAATACGCCGCTGCGAATCCTCGGCCGAGCGCCGCTGGTGTGCGGAACCACCGCGTTCGTCCGGCTGAAACTTATGAGGCGGCCTCAGGGCTCGGCGATTCTTTGTTCTGCGCAATCCACGTCAACGCGGATTCAACGTCGGCGAGTTCGCTGGCGGTAAACCCCTCGATCCTGACGCCGGTCGCCTCCGCCTTTTTCTTGGCGAGTTCGGCGGCCGCGACCGTGTGTACCCACACCAGACCGCGGCGTACTTTGGCCGTGAACTTTTGCTGCTTTTCTTCGGTCATACTTCCTCTCCTTAAAAATGTCTGGACTTGGACCCGGCACGATACACGACTCAGGTGGCCGTGCGGAACCTCCCGTCGGGCGGCTAGGGAGCTAAAATCGCGCGATCCAGTCGCGCACTGTAGGCGTTGAGCGCACGCGAGACCACCCCTATATAGCGATCGGCTTCGTCCCATCGCCGCTCTTCGATCGCCTCGCGAATACCCGGCAGCGTCTTCACGCCGTATCCGGTATGGAAACCAGGCGCATAGACCATGTGCTGATACCATTCGCGGCCGGGCAATCCACGCGAATCGGTCAACGATTGCTCGAGCTCCGTCAGTGTCGCATTCACGCGCTCCCGTGCCGCATTCGCGCTCGGATCGTCGACCGCTTCAAGACGCGCGTACGCCTTGTCGAATGCCTTCGCGCTCTGCTCGAGCTTCGCGACAGCGTTGTCGATCTCGGCGAAATTCAAGTAGGGAACCTCGGCTGCCCGCAGCGGCGGTGCGCGCGGCCTCTTGGGATCCGCAGCCAGGCTGTACGCGGCGTCGTCCAGCAATTTCGACAATTCGCGCGTCTTCGCCCGCATGCCGTCGGCGAGCTTGTGCAGCTCGTCGTCGTATCCCGCAATCGAGGCGGCGAAATCGCTTTCGCGCGCCGGCAACAATTGCGCCTGCGATGCTCTCAGCATCAGACGGCCCGCGACCTTGGCGAGCGCCACGCCGTACTCGAACGTGGGATCGACGAAGCGCCGAAAATGATCGAAGGAATCATACGCGGAATGGTAGACACCGTAGTCTGCTTCACCCTCGAAACCGACATCCAGGGAATTCACACCCAGGTGCTGTAGGAACGGCGTGAAGTCTGAGCCGGAGCCGAGCGCACCGAGATCTAGATCACCGCTCGGGTTGCCGCGGCCGCCGGATTCATAATTGGCGACGCGCGCCTTCGCCACGGCGCGCGCCAGTACGGTCGCGCCGGTTTCAGGATCCCTCACGTCGCGCGCCGCCTCGCTGGCAAAGTGCTGCAAACCATGGCTGCCGCTCGCGCCGAGATAACCGCGGCCATTGGTGTCGGAATTGATATAGAGGGCCGCCTTGGACCTGAGTTCCGCCGCGTGCAATTCGGCCCATTCGGTGGAACCCAATAGACCCGGCTCTTCACCGTCCCAGCTTGCGTAGACCAGAGTGCGGCGCGGACGCCAGCCCTCCCTCACCAATTTGCCGATCGCCTTGGCTTCGGCCATGAGAGCGACTTGACCGGCCAGCGGATCGGTCGCGCCGAACACCCAGGCATCGTGATGATTGCCGCGGACGATCCATCGATCGGGCTCTTGGGCGCCGCGGATCTTGGCAACGACGTCGTACAGCGTCTTTTGGTTCCAGTCGGAGAGGACTTTGAGATGCACCTTCGCCGGACCCGGACCCAGGTGATACGTCAGCGGCAATCCGCCGCGCCAGGCGGCGGGCGCCGCGCGGCCCCCGAGTGCGGCGAACAATGGTTCGGCTGCCGCATAGGAGATCGGCAACACCGTTATTTTCAAGATGGTCTTGGCATCTTTGATCGCGAGTCTTTTCGCGTCGGCCGTGGCGCCCACGCCGGGAGTCAATGGATCGCCGGAGTACAGCACCAAATCCGCCACCGAGCCGCGTTGCACGCCGTCGCTCGGCCGATACCCGCCTTTGGGATAAGTATCGCCGGCTCCGTACCCGTCGTCGCGCGGATCGGAATAGATCAAACAACCCACGGCGCCGTGTTCATAGGCGAGTTTCGGCTTGAGTCCGCGCCAGCCGCCGCCGTATCGAGTCAACACGATGCGGCCCTTGACGCTCACTCCCTGCCGTTCGAGTTCCAGGTAGTCGTCCGGCATTCCCTGGTTGACATAGACGAGTTCCGCGGTCACGTCCCCGTCGGCTCCGTAGACGTTGTAGGCCGGCAGTTCATCCTTGGTTTTCGAGGAGGTGCTGTCGCCTACGACCGGCGGCTCGGTCAGGCGAGCTGCGAAATGGGCCGGAGCGACGAGCTCGAGCGATATTTCGCGTGGGCTGGGATACAGCACGGAAAAAGTCTCGATGGATGCATCCCAACCCCATTCGCGGAATTTCTTCAGTTGGAATTCCGCGTTCGCCTTGTCGTGAATTGAACCGACATGATTGGGCTCGGAGGACATCTGCTCCATCCACGAGCGCAAATCCGCCGCCGACAAATCCGAGTCGAAGCGCTGCTCCAGCTGCGCCTCGGCGGCCGCGCCGCCGCTGGAGAAACCCTGGATCTCGGCCGCGCCCACCGGCGATGCCCCCGCCGGCGATTCGGCTCGGGCGGCGCATGTGAGTGCACACATCGCCAGGCACGGTGTCAGCGACGCGCGGGCGCCCGCGATCCACGAGCCGCGACGGCGTCTTGACGCGGCTGATGTTTTTGTCGCGGCCAACATATTCCTATCCCTCGCCAAGGAGCCTGTCTGACTAATGATGCGCCTGCTAGTCGCGGATGCCCGTGCCGCGGTTCAACAGCGCGACGGCGAGCGCGAACATTCCCGCCGCCGCCGACACCATGATCGCGTAAGCCAGCCGTAGATCGACATCCGTCGTGCCGAGAAAGCCGTAGCGGAACGCGCTGACCATGTAGAGAATGGGATTGGCATGCGAGACGATGTGCGCCCAGCCGGGCAGCATCGTGATCGAATAGAAAACGCCCCCCAAGTAGGTGAGCGGCGTGAGCACGAAGGTCGGGAACCAGGAAATTTGATCGAAATTGGTGGCGAACAGCGCATTGATGAAGCCGCCCAGCGAAAACACGATGCTGGTGAGGAATACCGCGGAAATGACCGCGAACACATGCGTGAGCGCAAGACGCGTGAAGAACAGCGCCACGATGGTCACGACGGATCCCACCAGCACGCCGCGCAGAATGCCGCCGCCCACGTAGCCCGCCACGATCAGCCAGTTGGGCAGGGGCGAGACCAGTAATTCCTCCAGGTGCTTGCCGAATTTCGCGCCGAAGAACGACGACACGACATTGCCGTAGGAATTGGTGATCACCGACATCATGATGAGGCCGGGCGCGATGAACTGCATGTAATCGAAGCCGCCCACCTGACCCACGCGCCGACCGATCAAGCTGCCGAAAATGATGAAGTACAAGGTGGCGGTGACCGCCGGAGGCACGATGGTCTGTCCCCATATGCGCACGATGCGGCTGAACTCTCGAATGATGATGGTCTTGAAACCGATCCAATCGGTCGCGGCGCGCGAGACGGACATGCTCACGGCTGCAGCGCGGCGGCAGTTTCGGAGCGGCCGGCCGAGGCGCGGCCGGCAGCGGAGGCGCTGCCGTCGACGAGACGGATGAACAATTCTTCGAGGCGGTTGACCTTGTTGCGCATGCTGTTCACGGCGATTCCGTGCGCCGACAGTTGCGCGAACAGGTCATTGAGACTCTGCGTCTTCGTCATTTCTATTTCCAGCGTATGGGCATCGGATAGCACGGCGGTAAATCCCGACAATTGCGGGGCGGCGTCGCGCGAATCGCGCAGATTGAACACGAAGGTTTCGGTCTGCAGCTTGCGCAGCACGTTGGCCATGCTGTCGCGTTCGATGATGTTGCCGCCCTCGATGATCGCGACATTGCGGCACAGATTCTCCGCCTCTTCCAGATAATGCGTGGTGAGGATGATGGTGGTGCCCGCATCGTTGATGTTGCGCAGAAATTCCCACATGGAGCGGCGAATCTCGATGTCGACGCCCGCGGTGGGCTCGTCCAAAATCAGCAATCTCGGCTCGTGCATCAGGGCGCGGGCGATCATCAAACGCCGCTTCATGCCTCCGGAGAGCGCGCGCGCAATCGAGTTTCGCCGGTCCCACAACTGTAGCTGCTTGAGATACTTCTCCGCGCGCTGCTTCGCCAGCGGCCGCGGTATTCCATAGAAACCGGCCTGGTTGACGACGATGGTGAAGCAGGTCTCGAACTGGTTGAAGTTGATTTCCTGCGGCACCACGCCGATGCAGGACTTCGCCGCTTCGAGTTCCCGATCGATGTCGTGCCCGAACACCTCGACCACACCGCTGGTTTTGGTGACCAGCGAGGTGACTATGCCGATGGCCGTGGTCTTGCCGGCGCCGTTCGGGCCGAGCAATGCGAAAAAATCGCCCTCGTCGACTTCGAGGTCGATGGCCTTGAGCGCTTTGATGCCGTTCTTGTAGGTCTTGGTGAGCTGGCGAAGGACTAGGGCTTGCATAGGAGCCGGGTAGCCTAAACCTGGCGGGGCCCCGCCCGCAACGCCAATCGCCGCCGCCCCCAGGCTCCTTCGTCAAGGCTCGGACAACCGTGCCGCGGCTGCGAGTTGCAGACCGTAGAGTTGAACGCGGCGCAGCGCCGCCGGATCGGCGCGCGATGCGGCATCGGTCAGAGCGCCCCAGTAGGCTGTGCAACCGCTCCATCTTGCGGACAAGTACCCCGCCTCGGTCGCCACCAGCGCAGGCAGGTGATTGACCGTGATACCGCGGAACGCGGCTGCGGTGGCGCCGTTCATCCCCAGCAGCAGCTGGGCCTTGAGGCCCGCGCTCGACGCCACGTGCCAGGCATAGAACAGCGCGAGGCGCACGAAGTTGACGGTCTCGTCGTCGACCACCGACTCATCCGCGGCGCGCCAGCCCCCTGAGTTCTGCAAGCGTAGTCGCCAATGCCCCTCGTCCTGAAAGCGCAGATCGAACAGCGCGTAGGGGCAGCCGGCTGCCGCGGCCCGCTGCGCCGCGGACAGCGGCGCCACACGGCCGGCCACCCAATCCGTTGTCCGGCTCGCGGTCAAATCCAAGAATCGATGATTCAGATCGCGTAGCGATCCTAGTATCTCGGCCGACAAATGCGATTCCTGTGCCCAATTGCCGACGAATGCATCCTGCATGACCGCCTCCCGCCAAAGTCCGGTTTAAGTGGGGGTTTGAGCGGCGCCTGCGCATTTCACCGCAAACACAGCGGCTATCACATGCCGGAACCACTTGGCAATCACGCTAACTTTGTGATTAATTTCTGTCAAATTCTTTTTTGGCCCAAACCTTAGCGAATTGCACCAAAGGAGCCGACCATGAGAGTGTCCGATGACCGTTACACCAGGGACCGCCAGCGCCTGGATCTGGCGCTGCGCTTGATTCGCCACGAAGCCCGCACGTTCACCATTCGCCAGTGGACGGGCCTCAGCGACGATCGGATTCGCAAGCTGTACCGCAGCTACGTGATGAATCATGATGCACGGTTCGTCTCCAGGCATCGCGGCAAGTCGCCGCGCCAGGCCGCCTTTTTCTTCAGGAATGGCGAGCTCAACTTTCAATCCGCGCAGCTGGCGAGTCTCTACGTCATGTACGGACTCCTGTCCGGTACGGATTCCGGGCTCGAGCCGCGGTATCGCGTCGGATCGCTGGAGTCGGGCATCCTGCTCTGTCAGGCCTACGAGGCGTACCTCGAGCTGCATGCGCCCACCGGCATTTCCTTCGAACATGCGTGGTTTCTCCTGCTCGCGCTGGCGCGCCGCGACGAGGTCGGTATTTCGCGCTGCGACGTGTGCGGCGGAGTGCGATTGCACGATTTGCTGGCCAGACACAAGATCGGCTGCGGCACCTGTGGTCCTGCGGCCGGAGCCGCGGTTGCGTCTTCGCGCGCACCCGCACAGGCCATGGGTTACACCGCGCCCTGCTAGAATCGGAGAATGCAGCAAAGGAATATCTTCGCCGGTCCCTATCTGGACCGGGCCGCCCATTTGCGGCAGGATCCTGCGTGGTTCGCCGCGGCGCTCGCCGATGAGCGCAGCCGCGCGATACCGGTGTGGAATTCGCGCAATCTCATTGCCGAGGGCGACGCCCCGCGCGCAGCGTATCTGGAGCTGACCCTGATACCGTTCGAGCGCCGCAACAGCGCGGAGCTGATATTGCTGGGCCGATTCGGCGAAACCAACTATTTCGCGTACGAAGTCGAATCGGTCGAACCGCCGCCGCTGCTGCCGGGAACCCGCTTCGAAGATCTGCGCGTCGTGGCTTCGGTGCTGCCGATCGACGAAGCGGGACTCTTGGGTTATGCGCGCGCCATCATCTCCTGGCGGCGGCGGCACCGCTTCTGCGGCACCTGCGGTGCGCAGACCCTGTCCGCCAAAAGCGGACATGTGCTCGTGTGCAGCAACCCAAGCTGCCGCCATGAGCAGTTCCCGCGCATCGATCCGGCCATCATCGTGCTGGTCAGCGACGCGGAGCGCGCCCTCTTGGGACGCCAGGCCACCTGGCCGGTAGGGCGCTATTCCACCATTGCTGGTTTCGTCGAACCGGGAGAATCGCTCGAAGATGCCGTAGCGCGCGAGGTGTTCGAGGAAACCGGCATCGAAGTCGACCGGATCGAATATCACTCGTCCCAACCATGGCCCTTCCCGGCATCGTTGATGCTCGGCTTCACCGCGCATGCAGTCACCACGGAGGTGCATCTGCGCGACCAGGAACTGGAAGACGCGCGCTGGTTCACCCGCGCGGAACTTGCATCGAACGGCGCGCTGCTGCCGCCGCGCCAATCCATCTCGTTCCGCCTGATCGAACACTGGTTCGATGCCGGCTCCGATGTCCATCTCCGCGACATTCAGGGGAGCGCGCCCTGGCCGCAATCGCGCTAGGCGGAAGCTACGCGACCCTGGGGTTGGTGCTTTGCGCAGCATTTTCCGCCGGTTTCGTCGATGCCATCGTCGGCGGCGGAGGCTTGATTCAGTTGCCCGCCCTGCTCGCGGGTTATCCCGCAATCGCGCCGCCCTTGCTCCTCGCGGCTTTTATGACGGATTCTTCGGGCCCGGCACCGGCAGTTTCTTGATGCTGCTGTTCATCCGGCTCTATGGATTCGATTTCCTGCACGCCTCCGCCGGCGCCCGCACCATCAATGTGGCGACGAATGCGGGTGCGCTATTGTTTTTCGGAGTACACGGCGAGATTCATTGGGGCGTAGGGATTGCATTGGGCGCCTGCAGCACCGCCGGCAGCGTGCTTGGGGCGCACACGGCGATCAGACACGGCAGCAAATTCGTCCGCGTGGCGTTCATCGCCATCGTCATCACGTTGATCGTGAAGACCGGCGTCGATGCGTGGAGTCTCCAACGCTAACCGCGTTCCCAGTGACCAGGTCTCATGCGCCAGCCGTCGCCCTGGCGTACCCATTGATGCGCGACCCAATGATGTCCGGGATGGGGCGGCGCCCAGCGTCCCTCGACCCATTCATGCCGTCCGCCAACCCAATTCCAGTATCCGCCGATCCATACGTATCCCGGCGAGGGGGCCACGCCGATGACCTCTACACGCGGCGCCGGCGGCGCCACCATCACCACCCCGTCAGCATAATAGTGACGCTGGTCGGGAACGATCACGCACCCCGCCAGGGCCATGATGAGCACCAGCCCGGATGCCGGGGCCGCCCTCGACCACTTACGCTGATTCATGAGAATAATAACCACGTGTTGCAGGAACGGATAGATGAACTAACGTCCTTCGACTCCCGGCGTTGACGGGAGTCCGACCACGTAGGATAGCGCCGTCTACTAGCGATCACCACCCATGGGATCGCCGCGGCGTCTCAGCGGGCGCTGATAGGGTGCGGTCCCGAGGCTCATCATCGGATGCGCCAGGCGAGCCTTGAGACGATACATCGCCTGGTCCGCCCGGTGCAGCAGCACTTCGGCGCTGTCCCCATCGTGCGGATACATCGACTCGCCGATCGCGGCGGTCAAATGCTGCTCGTTGCCGTGAATCCAATAAGGCAGCGCCACGCGCTCGCGGATCGTGTCCGCCACCCGGGTTACGGCAGCCGCGTCCGGCACGCTGGGAAGGACAACGACGAACTCATCGCCGCCGTACCGGCACACGAGGTCGCCGGTACGCACTCTTGCGGCGATACGCGTAGCCACCGTCGTGAGAATTTTGTCGCCCGCGGCGTGGCCATATTCGTCATTGATGCCTTTGAAGCCGTTCAGATCGATGAACAGCAAACCCACGTATTGCCGCTGTAGCACAGCCTCGGAGATGGCCGCTTCCAAGACTTCCACCATGCGCCGGCGGTTGTATAGACCGGTGAGTGCGTCCCGATCGGCGAGCCGTTGAGCTTGCGCCTCGCGCTCCTTGAGTGCGGCCAATTCACGCACCAACTGCGCGTTGGTGGCGCGGAGCGTTTCCAGTTCGTGGTGCGTATCGGTTGGATCGCGTGCCACTCTACGAAGCGGCGGCACGGCCGACATTACTTCTCCGTTCAAAAGCATTTTGCTTCGACCGTATGCCATAGTTGGGTTCCTGGTGAATGCGAAACGATTGTCGCGAACCCTCCGCCTGCCGGCGATCGGCAGTCGGCGTATCAATATGTAAGATTTAGCTGACTAGTCTGATCGCAGGATGGAGATCGATCGACGGAGCTCATGTATGTCCTACACCGCGGATCCTCGGGTGCTATTCGCCGCCGAACGCACCCTGCTTGCCTGGCAACGCAGTGCGATAGCCTTGATGGGCTTCGGCTTCGTGGTCGAACGGTTTGGCCTGTTTTTGCAGATGGTTGCTCATCTGCCCGAGTCCGGGTCGCAGCGCGGAGTTTCGCTTGGGTTGGGCGTCCTTTTGCTGCTGCTGGGGGCCGCGGTCGCTCTGATTTCGGCGCGGCAATTCCGCCAGGTCGTCAAAAATTTGGACCCGGTCGTGGTTCCCCCGGGATACTGGACACATGTAGGCGTGGCGCTCAACGTCGCGATTGCCATCATCGCCCTGATTTTTGCCTTGCGCTTTGCGTGGCCGAGCCGATGAGGGATTGCGTCGGCCGTTTGACAATAATGGCTCACACCGCATTTGACAATAATCCACCCAAGCTAATCACCTAATCATTCACCTGACCGCGGTCGAACAGCATCCCGCGATGATCGGCTTTCTCGACAATCAGTATTCCGTCGGCAAGGATTCCGATCTGGCGCGGCTCGCCGCTCGTATTCCAAGGACGATTGGTTTTCGGCGCGCTTGAGCGAGGCCGTGCAGACCGGGAAACTCGCGGTGGAGGGCGGCAGCCCGGCGGACCCGCAGGCGATGACCGAACCCGCGGCCGCGAGCGCGCAGCCGGCGATGACGGCGGCGCAGGACACCGCAGCCAGGCCCGCGCCTCCCGACCGTGTCGGCGGCGTGGCCCGCATGGCGGCCGCCTTGATGCGAAGCGAAGGGGGTCCCGAAGTGGCGGTCATCGAAGCCAGCGGGTGGGATACGCACGCCAATCAGGGCGGTGCCAGAGGGGCGCTCGCGCAACGGCTGGCGGGTCTCGATAAAGCGCTGCGCGCACTCAAGGATCAGTTGGGGTCCTTGTGGCAGCAAACTGCGGTACTGGTCGTGACCGAGTTCGGCCGTACCGACGCCATGAACGGCACTCGAGGTACCGATCATGGGACGGGCGGTTGCGCCTTTCTCGCGGGCGGGGCCGTGCGCGGCGGCCGCGTGATAGCCGATTGGCCGGGGCTCGCTCGCTCGGCGCTGCTCGATAACCGCGACCTTCGGCCGACTCTCGATTTACGCAGCGTTTTCAAAGCCGTGCTCGACGAGCATCTGCGCGTCGACGCAAAGACTCTCGCCACCCGAATCTTCCCGGACAGTAGCGGCGCGCGCCCTCTCCAAGGGCTGATACGCGCCTAGATCACCTTCGGCGGATGTTCAAAACGCCAACGGTTCTGTACTGGGAGGCGTCGTCGACGTCGGTGTCTCTGAGACCGGCATCGTTGGCGGTGTGGCCATCGGCGCCGGAGTCGGCGGCGCTGGAGCCTTCGGCCGGGCCATCATTGGCTTGGGCGAGCTCGGCTTGGGCGCAGCCTTCTTGACGGCGGGTTTGGCTTTGGCCTTCTTGGGCGCAGCCTTGACGGCCTTCTTCGCAGCCTTGAGTGCTCTGCCCGCCTTCTTCGCCTTGGCCTTCATCGGCCGCGCTTTCTTTTTCGCGGCACTCTTCTTGACGGCACGCTTAGCCTTTGCCACTGGACGCTTCTTAGACTTGCTCTTCTTTGCCATGATCACTCTTCTCCTAGAGATCGTTCGAACTCGCTGTGAGAGTAGCCCTGAAAAAGTCTGCTGTCATCTGTGTGTGAAGCTGGAGTCAGCAACACGGATTGCGTAGGCTGCCTGAGTGCTGCCGACTGACCCCATTCGCCCGCTGAAAGATGTCTGGTTGAGACCCCGACGCGTGTTTCGTGAATTGGCGGCACGACCGCTCGGGATCGCCGACTACTTGCTGGCGGCGGCTCAAGGCGTGGGCAACCTTCTCGCGCTGTGCCGGCATGTAGGAGCCGGAGCACGCAGCAGCGTGGAAGCAATTCTCGCAATATCCTTTGCGTACGGCGCCGTCTCGGGCGTGGTGAGCGTGTACTTGATGGCGGTTATCTATGGGCGCTTAGGACTTCGCGCCGGCGGCAAGTCGACGACCACCCAAGTCATTCATGTCCTCGCGTACGGCGGCGTACCCATGGCGGCCTCGCTCGCCATCTGGGTACTGACGGCACTCCTTGCCGGGGAGGCCACCTTCGTCGAGACTCCACGAGCCGATCTCGAGGCCTTCCTGGCGCTGCTGCTCCACCTGCAGTTCACCTCCTATGTTCTGTTGTTTATTTGGAGCATCGTCCTACAGGTGATGGGGTTGAGCGAAATCCAGGGCCTCACCACGCGCAAGGCCTTCGGAGTGTGGTTCCTGGGGCAGATCATCGGGTTCCTGGTCTCCCTGTTTCTCGCCTTGGCGATCGAAGCGCTATTTCCCGGAATCCTGAGCCACTTTATCCCATAGCGCCCTAAGACCTCGGCGTTCAGACCGAGGATATCCGTGGACTCTTGGCGCCAGACCGGCGTCGCAGGTCTTGGAATAAGAGTATGGACTTGCGGCGATTGCGAAACGGTCCACGACCGCGACGTCAACGCCGCGAGGAACATTCTCGCGGCGGGACGTCGCCGTCTTGCAGAAGAAATCCCCGCCCTTTGAGGGCGCGGGAGGACGTCAACCCGCAGAACTGACGCCGGGCGCAGGCGGTACGCTGTCGACTTCCGCCGCCAAGGGCTCCGGTACCGCATCCGGCGCCGGTACAGGTGCTTGGTTCGGCGTGGCCGACTGCTTCGGCGCGACGGCTCGCTTGGGTGCGGCGGGTCGTGGCACGCGCCACGGATTCGGGGATGCGGCGCGCTGTGACGATCGCTTCGATATCTTGGTAGCCGACGGCTTAGATTTTGACGCCTTGGGTTTTGAGACCTTGGGTTTTGAGACCTTGGGTTTTGACGCCTTGGCGCGTACTTTCGTGCCAACTGCGGCTTTTCGGGGAGCGGCTGCCTTGGCGCGAACTTGCAGCGCAGCCTGCGCCGCTTTGGCCTTTTTCCTTGCTTGCTTGGCGGCCTTTTTGCTCGCTTTCGCTAATTTTCGGGCCCGCTTGAGCACGTTCTTGGCGGCGCGCACCTTCTGCTTCGCCGCATCGGCACGCGCGACAGCCGTTGCTGCATCGGCATTCAGCCGTTGCGCCGAAGCGGCACGGTTCGGATGTGCATCTGATGATCGAGAGATTGCCACGGTGCGATGCCTCGCCAAAACAATGGTGGCCGCTGAGCTTAGCCCCCGCTACCGGGGCTGTCACCCATCCGCTGCGCTTCAATGTCGCGTCGATGCCTCAAGACAGCACGCGGAACAGGAATTCACGAATGTCGGTGACTTCCGCGGCGCAGACGGCGTGTCCCATCGGATACTCATGCCACTCGACCAAGTATCCCTGCGCCTTGAGGAAGTTGCGCGCCCGCACCCCCATAGCCAGAGGGAGTACGGTATCCCCTTGGCCGTGAGCCATGAATATCGGGGTGGAGTTGTTTGCGGGTGCGCGCTCGGCACTGAAGCTGCTCTCTCGCGGGAAATAACTGGACAATGCCATGACGCCCGCCAGGCCGTCCGGCAAACGCACTGCCGTATACAGAGACACGGCGGCCCCTTGTGAAAAACCGGCGAGGACAATGCGATTCGCCGGAATTCCACGCTCGACCTCCCGGGCAATCAGCCGCCGAATTTGTGCATCCGCATCGCGAAAACCGGCCACGTCTTCCGCCGCCTTGCGGTCCAATCCCTTGATGTCGTACCAGGCACGCATGGACATGCCGCCGTTGATGGTCACCGGACGCACCGGGGCATTGGGAAAGACAAAGCGCCACGCCCGTTCACCTCGACGCACGATCTCGGGCACGATGGGTTCGAAATCATGCCCATCGGCGCCCAGACCATGCAGCCAGATCACGCTGGCGTTCGGCATTACCGCGGTTTCTACTTCAATTGTTTCCAGCATCGGCGGCAATGTACTAGGAAATGCGCCTATCTGTCGCGCGCCCCGGCGCGCGGATTTGGAATATTATCGCCGCATGCGGGTCACGTTGGATCATCTGCGCCGTTACGCCATTGCGCGATCGCTGTTCAAGCCCACGACCCTTAAGCGGGCGATAGACAAGCTGGGATTCGTGCAGGCGGATCCGATCCGTGCTCCGGCCCGCGCCCAGGACCTGACTCTGCGCCACCGTGTGGCGGGCTATCGGGTGGGCGACCTCGAGCGCCGTTACCCGAAACTGCCGCTGGAAGAAGACTTCTTTGTGAATTATGGATATATGCCGCGGGCCCATCATCAATTGATGCACCCACGAACGGCGCGAACGGTGTGGACGCCGGCGCGTGCCGCGCAAGCAGGAGCGGTGCTGGAATTCATCCGCGCACGCGGCGCCGTGCACCCGCGCGAGGTGGACGCGCATTTCGCGCACGGCAAAGTGACCAACTGGTTCGGCGGATCGTCGAACGCCAGCACGGAATTGCTCGACGTCATGCACTACCGCGGACTGCTGCGCGTGGCGCGCCGTGAAGGGGGCACTCGGGTGTACGCCGCGCGCGATGCCGCGGAAGGCCCGGATACGGTCGCACTGCCGCTCGACGCGGGCGCGGTGAGCGCACGGATGGACGCGCTGGTGGACGTGGCCGTCCGCAAATATGCGCCGCTCTCGGCGAGCACGTTGGGTCAGCTGGTCAGGCATTTGCGCGGCGGCGCGCCGCAGTGGACCGCGCACCGCGGCGACGCGCTCGCTCGCGCCAAGCAACGCCTTGCTCACGCTCGCGTTGACGGCGTCGACTGGTACTGGCCTGCCGCGGACAGACCCACATCGACCCGTTGGCGGCCCGACGAGAGCGTGCGCTTGCTGACGCCCTTCGACCCGATAGTCTGGGATCGCCGCCGCTTCGAAGTCTTCTGGGGCTGGGCCTATCGCTTCGAGGCTTACACGCCCGCGCCGAAACGCAAACTCGGCTACTACGCACTGCCCCTGTTATGGCACGAGCGGATGATCGGGTGGGGCAATGTGGCGGCGGTCCAGGATGGGCTGCGCTGTTCTTTCGGCTACATCGGCGGCCGCGCGCCGCGCTCCGCCGCGTTTCGTGCGGGCCTCGAGGCGGAACTCGCGCGGATGCGCACCTTCCTTGGCATGGCGGGTTGAGCCGCGCCGGTAGCGCGGAAAAGCGCCCGTCACGCGACCCTTCCTATCATCTACGCTTTCGCTGCCAGGCTCTTGCGGATATCGGCGGCGATTTCGTAGGAGCGCAGCCGTGCGGCATGATCGAATATCTGCGCGGTGATCATCAATTCGTCCGGCCGCGTCCGTTCGATGAATGCAACCAGGGAATTGCGGACCGTCTCGGGCGAGCCGACGGCCGAGCAGGTGAGCACGTCGGCGAGCAGAGCCTTGGCGGACGGCGGGAGTTGGCTCTCGTACCCGTCGATCGGAGGCGGCAGTTGCATCGGCCGCCCGCTGCGCAGGTTCACGAATGCCTGCTGCATCGACGTAGCGAGGAAGCGAGCCTCCGTGTCGGACTCCGCGGCAAAGACGTTGAATCCCAGCATCACGTATGGCCGATCGAGCTGCGCCGAGGGCTGGAATCGCGCACGATAGATGTCCATGGCCTGCATCATCATCGCGGGTGCGAAATGCGAAGCAAATGCAAAGGGCAGTCCCAGAGCCGCGGCGACTTGCGCGCCGAAAAGGCTCGAACCCAAGACCCAGATCGGCACATTCAATCCGGCGCCGGGGACCGCCATGACGCGTTGCTCCGACCCTGAGGGCGCAAAGTATCCCATCAGTTCCAGAACGTCCTGAGGAAACTGGTCGGGATCGGAGGCGAGATTGCGCCTGAGGGCTCGCGCGGTGACTTGATCGGAACCCGGCGCCCGTCCCAGTCCAAGATCGATGCGCCCCGGAAACAGGCTTTCCAAGGTACCGAATTGCTCTGCAATCACCAGCGGCGAGTGGTTGGGCAGCATGATGCCGCCTGCTCCGACCCGAATCGTCGACGTTCCGGAGGCAACGTGGCAGATCACCACCGAGGTGGCTGCGCTGGCAATTCCCGGCATACTGTGGTGCTCGGCCAACCAATAGCGCCGGTAACCCCATTCCTCCGCATGTCGCGCGAGATCCAAAGTGTTGCGGAGCGACTGCGCCGCAGTGCTGCCCATCGCCACCGGAGACAAGTCGAGAACGGAAAATGGAATCATGGGCTCACTTTGAGGCCGGAATGACACCTGTCTGGGAGCCCATCGCCGATTATCAAGGTCGCCGACGGGCATTCCGCCGAGCCGCCCTTCGAGATCAAGCGCTGTCTACCGCGCAAGGCCCGTCGGCGCTAGCGCGCCAATTCTGTCGAGAATGCCCTGCAGCGGCGACATGGATCCCATCGCCTCGAGCTGCGCCGGATCACCCATCAGGAGGACCTTGGCGCGAGCCTTGTCGACGACGGCGAGCAGCCGCTCCAGCTGTTTGAGCCCGATCATCTCTGCCCCATCGACCACAATCACATGATTCAGGGTCAAGGGGTTTCGCCCTTCCTGCCATTCGAGTTCGTGTGAGACAAGCGGTTGCGTAGGAATGCCCGACGACGCCTGCAATGTCTCGGCAGCGATTCTCGAGAGCGCGACACCGATGACGCTCAGCCCTTGAATCTCCCAGGCTTCACGCATGGCGGCGAGAAGCACGCTCTTACCGTTGCCCGCCGCCACGGCCAGGGCCTTGATATCGCCCCCACTCATCGCATACTCAAACGCGCCCCGCTGCTCGTCGGTTAACACTCGCGGCTGCTCGGTCAACGCTCGCGGCTCCTCGGTTAACGCTCGCGGCGGCAACTTAGTCATTGGTGGGTGGGGCGGTATTCGGAGTTGGTGCGGGACGCCGTGGCCGCGTCGCATCGCCATCGCTGCCACGCGCTTCATCAGCGACTTTTCCGCGTCGAGCATATCCCGGCTGGTGAAGCGGCGCGGATTGCCACCATCGGGGGTTAGCGTCACCAGTTCGCCGGACTCCATGACCGCGGCAAGCACCGCGGCGAACTGCTCCTGATCGCCGGTACGCGACTTCAGAAATTGAGCGAGTTCCTGATGGGTAAAGGTAGGCCGCAGACGGGACAAGGCACGCAGCGCTACCGTGGGGTCCTCCAGGATCATCTCGCCGTTCTCTTGCGCAATCCGTTGCCGCTCGGCGACGCGCTCCTGCAGATGGCTGGGCAGTGTCTGCTCGCCCTGGGTCCAGCGGCCGACTCCTTTGCGACCCGGCGTGAGCTCGATCTGCTGAGCCTCCAGCGTCCGGTGATCGATTCGCACGGCGTGCCCGGCTCGCGCCAAATGTTGATTGGCACGTTCGGCCCAAGCCGAACGCCACTCAATGAGATTGGCTTTCCGGTTCCAATGCCGCATTTTGGGTCCAAACCCCGACGGCGTGGCTTCGCGCAGAGTGAGCAAGATCTGGGCATACGGATTGTCGGTGTCATTCCGACGGATGCTGAAGTCCGCGATCATGCCTTTCGAGACAAACTCCTGTGCAATGTAATCGCGCACGAGCGCCACGCTTTCCGCGTGGGACAGCTCGACGGGCAAACCGATTTCGATCGCGCGCGCGAGTTGCGAGTCTTTCCGGCGCTCGCCCGCCTCCACCCGATTCCACAACATTTCCCGGTCGTGCACCCAGGCCGGCGCGCCATCAGGCGACATGATTTCCGAATGCGCGGCTTTGCGGCTGCGTGTGTAATTGTGCGTGAGCCCGTAGCGCTCATCACGCAGCGCGGACCCGGACCGATACGCAGCGGCAGCGGTGATGCTCTGCCCCCGCCCGCGTGAGATGACCTTCGCCGTAAGATGGTAGATCGCCAGATAATTCTCGGTGGAGCGGGTGACGTATAAGTGTTTAATGTCTCGGTTGTCGTTAGACTGTACGCGTAGCTCTGTGCCAAAATCAATGGCGAACCGGCGCCGCTATTCCGGCCGGACTCATTGACCGCGGACACGATTCCGATGCCCAAACTCGACGATCAGATTTCGACGCTACAACAGAAACTCACCCAGTTGAAGCTTCGACAGGAGCGCTTGGATGCGCGCAAGCGTGCCATCGATGCGCTGCGCGAACGCAAGGCCGCGACCCGCCGGAAGATATTGGTCGGCGGAATCGTACTGGCCAAAGTGGAACACGGAGAAATCGACCATGAGCAGTTTCGCGGTTGGCTCGACCAGGCCCTGACCCGACCCGAAGATCGGGTCTTGTTTGGTTTGCCCGTAAGCGAGAGCGGACCTGGGGCGCAGCCATCCGACGCCGGTGGATGATTTCCGTCGAGTACTCTGTTGAGCACGTTCACCTGGCGTACGTTCGACGGCTGCTGCGCCGCATAAGCGAGTGCATCTCCGCATAGTGTGCGGAGATTGGGCTGACTATTCTCCGCGCGTGAGGCTCTCATCTTGACACCGTCTGCATTTTTATGCAGGATGCGCGCAACTTTATGCACGGGCCAGATTCGATGTTCAGCTCCGATATCGACAATAACACCAGCGCTCTGGCTCGCCGCTCGATGCTGGCGAAGATCATTCGCGAGCAGGCCGTAGGAAGGCAAACCGAACTGGTGGCGATGTTGCGCAAGCATGGCCATGTTGCGACCCAATCGAGCGTCAGCCGGGATCTGCGCGAACTGGGGGTGGCTAAAATGGGTGATCGCTATGTGCTGCCCGATACCGCCGCTCCACCCAAGAGCGATTTCTCGACCCTAAAGCAGTTCGTCAACGCTCGTTTGACCGCCGGCACGAATCTGACGGTGTTGAAAACGACCGTGGGCTCGGCGCAAAGCGTGGCCGTCGCCATCGACACCGCTCGATGGCCGGAGGTCATCGGCACCCTGTCCGGCGATGACACCATCTTCATCGCCACGGCCGGCGCGCGCGACCAGCGCAAACTGGCCGACCGCCTTCTCGCCATCTTCGGACGCTAAAACCCCATGACATCGACTTCAAGGCAGGGCGCCGAGCCCATACTTTTGGCATTTTCCGGCGGCCTCGACACATCCTTCTGCGTCCCCTGGCTCAAGGACACCTATCAGCGGCCGGTGATCACGGTGACCGTCGACACCGGCGGCATCGACGAGGCCGCGGCAAAGTCCTTGGCCGAGCGCTCGGTGCAACTGGGCGCCATCGAACATCATCTCATCGATGCACGCACCGCCTATTTCGACCAGGTGCTCCAATATCTGCTCATGGGCAATGTGCGCCGCGGTGGGGTATACCCGCTGTGCGTCGGCGCCGAGCGCGTGCTGCAGGCGCAGACGATCGCACAGATGGCGCTCTCGCTGAAAACCACGATGGTCGCGCATGGCTGCACGGCCGCGGGCAACGATCAAGTGCGCTTCGAAGTGGCGTTGCGCACTTTGGCGCCGGACCTCGAGATCATCGCGCCGGTTCGCGACCGGGCGTTCAAGCGGCCGGAACAGCTCAAGTATCTCGAAGATCATCATCTGCCGATTCCACCCTTCGGCGCGGCGTACTCGGTGAACCGCGGACTCTGGGGCGTCACCATCGGCGGCAAGGAGACATTGACGTCGGAGGGCAGCATTCCGGAGGAGGCGTGGGTACTCTCCAAGAACGCATTCTCGGCGCCGCGCCTGCCTGAGCGCCATTCGATCGGTTTCAACCAGGGAGTTCCGGTCAGTCTCGACGGCGCCGCATTGTCTGCCGTCGCCATCATCGAGAAATTGGAGGCGTTGGCCGGTCCCTTCGGCATTGGACGCGGCATCCATTTGGGCGACACCGTGATCGGCACCAAGGGGCGGGTCGCGTTCGAGGCCCCTGCGGCCGACGTGCTGCTGACAGCTCATCGGGAGCTGGAAAAGTTGGTGTTGACGGGCAAGCAGGCGCGCATCAAGGACTCCGTGGCGCAACCCTATGGCGACCTGGTGCACGAAGGACAACACTTGGATCCGGTGTGCCGGGATATCGAGGCGCTGTTGCTGTCCTCTCAGGCGCGCGTCAGCGGCGAGGTCAAGGTTCTGTTCCGGCCGGGTTCTGCGTTCGTGGAAGGCGTCACGTCGCCCTATTCGCTGATGGCGGCATCGAAAGGCGTCTACGGCGAATCCGCCGGTGAGTGGACGCCGACCGATGCGTTGGGGTATTCGAAGATGCTGGCCCTGACCGGCGTGTTCTACAAGCGTGCCGGAACCAATGCGCAGACGCGGGCGGGGAAGTCATGAGCGGCATGCGCACCGTGGTCGTCGATAAAATCGCCTCAGTGACTCAGGCCTGTGGCCTGTCGCACGAGATCCGCATCGCAGCGGACATTCCCTGCGAGGAGGGCTTGGTTGTCGTGGTCGAGATCCTCAACAACAAGTCAACCTACAACACACTGGAGCTGACCAGCGGCCGCATGGCGAAGGTGGCACGCGGGGATGTGGTGGTCGGCGCGTTGGGTCATCGCAAGGCCTTGTTCGGCTACTCGGGCCACATTCCGGAGACGCTCAAGCCCGGCGATGTGATTCAAATGCTGAATATCGGCGGCGTCCTCGGCATCTGCGACTCCGCAACGCCCGACAAGGGCAAGCCTTTCGACTGCAAAGTCCTCGGCGCCGTATTGACCTTTCCGTATCTGGGCGAGCGCATCGGCGTGCCTGCCAAGGTGGGATACAAGGCGCTGGACTACGACGCCGCGCTCGACGTGCGCGGCGTACCGGTGGTGGCGCTGGCCGGCACCTGCATGGAGGCGGGCAAGACCGCGGCGGCCTCCGCCATTATCGCGCGCATGCGCCATCGCGGACTGATCGTGGATGCCTTCAAAGCGACCGGCGTCTCGCTGCGCCGTGACGTCCTGGCGTTCGAGGACTCGGGCGCGCGGCGTACCATGATTTTTACCGACTTAGGGATCGTGACCACGACCGAGAAATGCGGTCCGGCGTTGACCCGCACCATGCTGACGGAAATGGCCACCGGCCAGCCGGATGTCATCGTGTTCGAATTGGGCGACGGACTCTTGGGGACGTATGGTGTGGAATCGATTCTGCGTCAGGCGGACATCAAGAAGGCGTTGACCGCGGTGGCGTTGTCGGCCAACGATCCGGTCGCCGCCTGGGGCGGCGTCAAGTTGTTGCGCGAGCGCTTCGGCATCGAGCCTTGCGTCGTCACCGGTCCCGCGACGGACAATCAAGTGGGGATCGAGATCATCCGTGAGCAGATGAACGTCCAGGCGTTCAATGCCATCAGCAATCCCGCGGATCTCGGCGACCACATCATCACTTGGCTGGGCTTGAGCCACGTGCGTGAATCCAAAGTAGCCGGCGAATGAACGGCCCCACCCCCGCGATCGTACTGGGCGGCACCGGCTATGTGGCCGGAGAGCTGCTGCGCCTGATCGCGGGGCATCCGCAGCTTTCCGTCGCCGCCATTCTGTCGGATAGTCAGCCCGGTGCTCCGGTCGCCGGCGCATTCGCGCATTTGCGCAGCGCCTATCCGGATCTCAAATTCGCCGATCTCGACGAGATCGAGACCGTCGTGCGGCGCGCGCCGCGCTGCGCGTTGTTCTCCGCCGCACCCCACGGCGTCGCCGCGGCCATCATCGATCGTCTGCTGACGGTGGCCGAGGCGGCGGGCACACGGGTGCACTGCGTGGATATCTCGGCCGACTTCCGCTACTCGAGTTCCGCCGCCTATGAGGCGGTGTACAAGCACGCCCATGGCGCGCCGGAAAGAATTCGTGAATTTACCTGTGCCGTTCCGGAGCATTTGCAAAAATCGCCGACACCGCATGTCGCGCATCCCGGATGCTTCGCAACCGCGACGCTGCTCGCGAGCGTGCCGCTGCTGGCGCTGGGGCTGACGGATATGCGCCTGTTCGTCACCGGCATCACCGGCAGCACCGGTTCCGGCCGCAAACCGATCGAAGGCACTCATCATCCGCACCGGCACAGCGATCTCTATACCTACGGTGCCTTGAGTCATCGACATGTGCCGGAAATCATCGCCTGCGCGAAGCTGGCCACGGGCCTCGAGGCGGAGCTCAATTTCGTGCCGCACTCCGGTCCCTTCGCGCGCGGCATCCATGTCACCGTGCAGGCCAGTCTCAAGAAGCCGGTGAGCACGGCGCAGGCGCTGGAGGCGCTCCGGTCGTACTACAAGGACTGTCCTTTCGTGCGCGTCAGCGACACCGCACCGCGCGTCAAGGATGTGGCGACCAGCAATTATTCGAATTTGAGCGCGGTGACCAACGGTAACTCCATCGCTGTCATGTCGGTAGTCGACAATCTCAACAAAGGCGCCGCCGGCGGCGCCATTCAATGGATGAATCGCTTATTGGGTCTTGCCGAGACCACCGGCCTCACGACCCCGGCGCCCGGATGGACTTGAGGCGCACGGAACCACGACACGGCAGACAACAGCGACAAACTCGGTAAGCAATTCAAATGGCGACACCTCTGACAACTGTGACGACCCAGGCTCTCTCCAGCCACCTGGCGCAAGTGTTTGCGCAATATCCCATCGAGGTGGCCCACGGGGAGGGCGTCTGGCTGCACGCGCGCGACGGCCGCAAGATCCTGGATTTCTACGGCGGGCATGCGGTCGCGGGTTTGGGTTACGGTCATTCGCGCTGGCTGGCCGCGCTCGAGCGCCAGGCTCGGCAAATGGCCTTTCAGACCAACGCGCTGCCGATGGTAATCCGCGAGCGCGCCGCCGCCCGCTTGGCCAGGTTCGTGGGGCTTGGCCTCGATACGGTGTTTTGGATCAACAGCGGCGCCGAAGCCAATGAAAATGCGCTGAAGCTCGCCTTCAAGCTGACCGGCCGCAGCAAGATCGTGGCACTGGTACAGGGCTGGCACGGCCGAACCGCCGCGGCCGGCGCCGTGACGTGGGGCGCGCTCGAAAAATGGTACGGGTTTCCGCGCACGCCTTTCGACGTGAGATTCACGCCGCGCGACGATCCCGCCGCCGTCGATCAATTCGTCGACCGGGATACGGCCGCGGTGATCGCCGAACCGGTGCAGGGCGTGGGCGGCGCCTACGATGTGGGCAAGCCGATGTTGCAGGCGCTGCGTCGGCGCTGCGATGAGGTCGGCGCGTTGCTGATATTCGACGAAGTGCAATGCGGAACCGGCCGCACCGGAGCACCCTTTGCCGCGAATTTCTACGGCGTCACTCCGGACATGATCACCGCCGCCAAGGCCTTGGGCAACGGGTTTCCCGTATCGGCCCTGCTGTTGTCGCGACGCATCGCGGGGCAGCTCAAGTACGACGACATGGGTACGACCTTCGGCGGCGGCCCCATGGCTTGTGCCGTGGCCGAAGCGGTGATCGACACCATCGAGTCCGAGTCGCTGCTCGCGAACGTGCGCCAGGTCTCGGCCTATATTCGCTCCAGCTGCGTCATTGGCCCGGTCACCGGTGTACAGGGCGCGGGATTCCTCCTGGGTCTGAAGACTTCCCGACCGGCCAAGGAGGTGCAGTCGGCGCTGCTCGCCAAGAACATACTCACCGGCACCAGCGCGGATCCGCACATCCTGCGCCTGCTGCCGGCGTACATCTTGAACGAGGGTCATGTGGATCAGCTGAGCGACGCCTTGGCGAAAATATCCGCATGAAGCGCTTCCTCAATCTGGCCGATTTCAGCCGCGAGCAGGTTCTGGATCTGCTCGCGCTCGCCCAGGCCTTGCAAGATAAACCGGATCCGCGGGCGCTCGCGGGCAAGATCCTGGGGTTGGTGTTCTTCAATCCCTCGCTGCGCACTCTGGCGTCATTCCAAGCCGGAATGGCGCGCCTCGGCGGCAGCTCCTTCGTGATCACTCCGGGCCAGGGCACGTGGCAGCTCGAGACTCGGCAGGGCGCCATCATGAAGGGCGCGGCCGCCGAACATATCCGCGAAGGCATACCGGTGCTGGCGTCGTATTGCGATGCGCTGGGCGTGCGCGCCTTCGCCGAGGGCAAGAATCTCGAGCAGGACCTTGGCGAATCCCTGTTCGGAATGATCGACGAGCTTTGCGACAAACCGCTGATCAACATGGAATCGGCGATGAATCATCCCTGCCAGGCACTGGCCGACTGGCGCACGATGGATGAACTCAAGGTACCGCAGCGAGCCAAGTTCGTCCTGAGCTGGGTCTACCATCCGAAGGCGCTGCCCTTGGCCGTGCCCGCGGCCGCCATGCACATGGCGGCCATGCGCGGCATGGAGGTGGTGGTGCTGCGTCCGGATGGCTTCGCCCTGCCGCCGCAAATCATGACCGTCGCGCGCTCAGCCGCGGCCGCCGCCGGCGGTTCGCTCACCGAGACCTCCGATCGCACCGCAGCCCTCGCCGGCGCGAGCGTGCTGTATGCGAAGGAGTGGGGTACCACCACGTACTACGGCGACACCGAGGCGGACTCGCGGCTGCGCGCCGATCTCTCCGATTGGTGCGTGCGCGAGCGATGGTTTGCGGGTGCATTGCCCGACGCCAAGCTCATGCATTGCCTGCCGGTGCGCCGCAATGTCGCGGTTGCCGATGAAGTTCTGGACGGCCCGCGCGCGGTGGTCAAACGCGAGGCCTTCAATCGTCTGGCGGTGCAGATGGCCGTTCTGCATCGCATGCTGGCCTGATCGGCTGCCGTTTCGGAGTATTCTCATGATCATGAGTCGACCTGACCCTTCCGTCGCGGTGCGAGCGCTCAAGAGCGCGGCGCCGTACATCCGCATGTACAAGAACAAGGTCTTCGTCATCAAGGCGGGCGGCGCGGTATTCAACGACGAGATGTCGACGCGCGCTTTGATCGAGCAAGTGGCGATTCTGCACCAGGTGGGCATCAAGACCGTGCTGGTCCACGGCGGCGGTCCGCAGCTGGACAACCTGCAAGCGACGTTGGGGTTGGAAACCAGGATGGTCAACGGCCGGCGCGTCACGGATCAGAAATCGATCGACGTGACCGCCATGGTGCTGAACGGCTTGATCAACACGCGCATCCTGGCCATCTGCCGGGAGCTCGACATCGAAGCGATCGGTTTGAGCGGGGTCGATGCGGGCCTGATTCGCGCGCACAAGCGCCCGCCGGTGCGCGCGGAAGGTTCGAGCGAGACGGTGGATTACGGCTTCGTGGGCAATATCGACTCGGTCAACGTCGCGGTCGTCAACAAACTGCTCGAGGACGGCCTGATGCCCGTCGTGAGTCCGCTGTCGGCGGACTCGAACGGCATATTGCTCAATATCAACGCCGACACAGTGGCCGCCGCCATCGGCGGCGCCTTGTCGGCGGAAAAACTCGTGCTGTGCACCGGCGCCCAGGGAATTCTCGAGCGCGCCGAGGATCCGAGCTCGGTGGTTTCCTACACGGACATCAAGGGTTTGAAGCGGCTGCGCGACGAGGGGGCGCTCAAGGACGGCATGCTGCCCAAGGCGGCTGCGATCGAGAACGCGATTCGCGGCGGCGTGCGCCGAGTACACGTCATCAGCTACAAGTCCGCCGATAGCTTACTCGCGGAGATCTTCACGAATGAGGGAACCGGCACTCTGGTGGTGGCGGATCTCACGGCCTTGACCCCGGCGGAACAACTGAGCGCGTCGGGCGCTTGAGATTCATGGCGACTTCGCTTAGGCCACGGCCACTGCAATGACGCGACTCTGGGACAAGGGAACTCCGCTCGACGCACGAGTGCTCGGCTTCACCGCCGGGGACGACTATATTCTGGACAACCGCCTGGTCCGCTACGACATTCAAGCCTCCATCGCCCACGCGGACATGCTGGCGGCTCAGGGATTGTTGTCGGCGGAGGACCTGGGATTGATTCGAGATGCCTTGACGGCCATCGGCGAAGAACATGCGCGCGGAGCTTGGCGCGTCTCGCTCGAGCAGGAGGACTGCCAGACGGCGATCGAGAATCTGCTGACGGCGCGCATCGGCGCCGCCGGCGGACGCTTGCATGCCGGCCGTTCACGCAACGATCAGGTGCTCGCCGCTCTGCGCCTGTACTTGCGCGACGCCGCGGAAGAATTGCGGCGCGGCGCGGCGGCGGTGGCGGATGCCCTCGATGCGCTGGCTGCGCGGCACGGCGCGATGGTGCTCCCCGGCTACACCCATATGCAGCAGGCCATGCCGAGCAGCGTCGCGCTGTGGGCGGAAGGGTTCGCGGCGGAGCTTCGCGACGATGCCGAAGGTCTCGAGTTCACGCAGAGGCGCATCGGCAAGAACCCTCTGGGATCCGCGGCCGGCTACGGGACCCCGAACCTCGAGCTCAGCCGCGAGGAGACGCGGCGGCGTCTCGGATTTTCGGTCACTCAAGAGCCGGTGACGGCGGTGCAGCTGTCCCGCGGCAAGGCCGAGGCACAATTGTTGTTCGAAATCACTCTGCTCGCGCAGGACATGGGACGCCTCGCGGCCGACTTGATGCTCTTCTACACTCAAGAATTCGGTTTCGTGACGCTTCCGGCAGCCTTCACGACGGGCTCCTCGATCATGCCGCAAAAGCGCAATCCGGACGTCTTTGAACTGGTGCGCGGCCGCAGCTCGGTTGCGCATGCGGCGCTCAACGAAGTGCTCGGGATCACGCAGAAGCTGACTTCGGGTTATCACCGCGATTTGCAGCTGATCAAGCCACCCTTGTTCCGCGGCATCGACTCCTGCCTGCAGACGCTGGACATTCTGCCGAGCGCTCTCGACGGGGTGACGTTCCGGCCGGAGAACATTCGGCTCGATCCCGGTATCCATGCCGCGGCCGCGGCAAATGCCTTGGTGGCCAAGGAAGGAATTCCGTTTCGCGAGGCCTATCGCCGCGTGGCCGCCAAGCTCAAGGATTCCCAATGACCCTGTGGCGGAGCTTGCGATCGCTGGCAGAGTTGAATTCCGGCAGTGCAGGAACCATGGTCGAACACCTCGGAATCCTGTTCACCGAAATCAGCGATGACTTCATTCGTGCCACCATGCCGGTCGACGGGCGGACTCGCCAGCCGTACGGAGTACTGCACGGCGGCGCTTCGGTGGCGCTCGCCGAAACCCTGGGAAGCACGGGTGCGACCATGTGCGTCGACGCCGCGCAATACCAGTGCGTGGGCCAGGAGATCAACGCCAATCACGTGCGGCCCGCGCATACGGGGATCGTCACCGGGACTGCGCGCCCCGTTCACCTGGGAGGGCGCACCCAGGTCTGGATCATCGAGATCGTCAACGAGGCGGGTAAATTGGTCTGTACTTCGCGCTTGACCATGGCGGTGATCCGGCGCGGCTCCCTCGGAGCCTGATGTCGCGCTGGCCTTTGCAACCCTGAGTGGCGTATCGTCGCGCCATGATACAAACCCGCATCGGAATTCTGCGTGAGGTCGGCCTTGCGTGGGCCATGGTTGCAGCCGCGCCCCTTGTCGGCGCCCAAACCCCCTCTACTGCGCCGGCCGCGCCGCCGCCCGCGAACTCGTCTCCCGCCGATCCGGCGGCTGCGCAGAACACCGACCAGATTAGCTACTCGTTCGGACTGACCTTCGGTGAGCAGATGCATGGCGTGGGGATCAGCGACCAGGTGAGTATCGATGCCATTGCGCGCGGATTGAAGGACGGCTTGCAAGGCAAGCGAAGCACCCCGGCCGATCGGCAGCAGGTCCAGGATTTCGTGCACTCAGTGATGGAGACCATGGTCGTGCGCAACCAGGCGGCGGCGAAGGATTTTCTGGCGCGCAACGGGCGCGAGAAAGGCGTCACGACCACGGCCTCGGGCCTGGAATACAAAGTCATTCTGCCGGGAGACCGCAAGGCTGCTGCGGTCGCGCCCACCGACGCCGTAACGGTACAGTATCGCGGCAAACTGCTCGATGGCTCGGAATTCGACAGCACATACGCGCACGGTGCGCCGGCGACGTTCACGGTGAACGGCGTGATCCCGGGCTGGCAAGAGGCGCTGGTGCTGATGAAGCCCGGCGCCAAATGGCAGCTGTTCGTGCCCCCGGAACTCGCCTATGGCGTGAGTCCGAAGCCCGGGATTCCCGGCGGTTCGCTGTTGATATTCGAGGTCGAGTTGCTGAGCGTCAAATCGAGCGGAGCGCCGGCGGCGACTGCGCCCGAGCACACGGACAGCAAGTCCAAGTCGAAATGAGTCGCGCGGAAGATTGAGCGGCTCGTTGGGGCCTGGGGGTAGGGAGAGCCTGCGGGCAACGAAGGATACAGTTGCCCGCAGGCTCTCCCTACCCCCAGACCTTTCGCGGTGGGCCGCTCAACAACGCCCGCCCGTCGCAATCGGCACCGTCTGCCGACCGACGCCAGTGTTCGCACGGTGGGGTCAGGAGAGCCGGCGGGCAACTGTGTTCTTCGTTGCCCGCCGGCTCTCCTGATCCCGCCGCGCGACCGTTACCGTAGCCGGACGTTACTTGGCAAGATCGAGCGCGTTCGTCAGGTCGCCCATCGGCGGCGCGCCATGCGCGGCAAGTCCCTTATCGCGCGCCGTGATCCCGGGCAATACGTCGAGGTCGAAGCGCCGTGTGATCAAACGCAGAATCGAATCGGTGTCGTACTGGGTGTGATCGACGGTGCCGCGCTTCGCGAACGGTGAAATGATCAGCGCGGGAATGCGCGTCCCGGGGCCCAGAAGATCGCCTTGCGGCGGCGCTACGTGGTCCCATGCGCCGCCGAATTCATCGTAGGTGATCACGATCACCATGTGCCGCCACTGTGGGCTCGCGCGCAGCGTTGCGACCAAGCCGGCGATATGCGCGTCGCCTTCCGCCACCGACGCATAGCCGGCGTGCTGGTTCAAATTTCCTTGAGGCTTGTAGAACGTGACCGCCGGCAGGCGGCCCGCGGCGGCGGCGGCGAGAAGCGCGCTGTAATCCTTCAAATGGGCGGCTCGCTGGTCGGCGTGCGCGACCGGATCGAAGCGCCCGTAATAATTGAACGGCTGGTGATGCGGCTGGAAATCGGGATTGCCGCCGGGGGTCGCGGGCGCATAGATGGCTTCGCGGGGTTTGAGCGGCGGCCGGCGCCCGTCCGCGAGCGCCGCGTCCCAGGAACCCGCATACCAAATCCAATTGACGCGCTTGGCGTCCAGTGCATCGCCGATGGTGGCCTGAGTTTGGGGCGGCAGCGTCGTCGCATTGTTGAGATCGGCGTGGAGGTACTCGGCATCCGTGGCGGCAGGCTTGTTGCCGCTCGGCTGATACGCGGGTTGCATGGTATTCACCGCGTAAAACTTGCCGTCACCGAAATAGTTGACCGGGGTGATATTGCCGCTTTTCGCAAATTTGGGCGCTGCGTCCAAGGCGGAGAGCTTGGCGTCGCTGGACTGTTTCAGCCGCGGCAAGTACTTTCCGGCCGCGTCCTCGTCGAGTATCGCTATGGACGGTTTGGCCGGCGCCGCGTCCGCATTGGGGTATTCAGGCGCGCAGGCGCAAATCAGATATTGGTGATTGAGGAACGAGCCGCCGAAGGCGCCTTGGAAAAAGTTATCGGCCAGCACGAACTCCTTCGCGAGCCCATACAGCGCCGACGGGGTGGAGTCGTAGTGTCCCATCACGAGACCGCCGGCATCGGACCACGCGGCGTAGCCGTCGTTCTTGCCGCCGTCGATTTGCATCTGGTGTTCGAAGAAGCGATGGACCAAGTCGCGCGTCACCGTGGAAGTCGACAGAGTGACGTTGGACTGCGCCGCAAAGGCGTGCTCGATCGAGAACGGCGCATTGGGTAAGCCCGCGCTCTGGGCTTCCGTCACCACCGGCGTGATACCCGGGGCCGTGACTCCGCCCCATGTCCGCGGGAGGCTCGGAAGAACCGAGCCGTTGCGATCGACCTGGGGAATATAAGCCGGCAAGGGCCGGCCATCGTGATCCACGACTTCGCTGAGGCCGTGCGCGCCGGGGAAATTGCCGTACAAATTGTCGAAGGCGCGATTCTCGGCGTAGATGACCACGATGGTGTCGATCTTGGCGCGCAGCGCTCGAGTCGCGGCGTCGCCGCCGCCCGAGCTCGACACGAGATCTTTGTTGGCGCAACCGACCAGCACGGCGATTCCGAACGCGAGCAGCAAGGGGCGGGAGGCACGGTCTCGAAGTATTGATTTCATGGGCGTGAAGTATAGATGCCCACCTCGCCGCGCGCGACCGGCGCTCATCGCGAATTGGCTGAAGCGCTGAAGCATCCGGCGCTTCAGCCAATGACTGTCTCTCGTCGCTCCACCCCTCTAGCGCAGGATGATGCGAGATTGCCTCATCGCTAGAAAGTCCAGGTCGCGCTGACCGTCAAAGCGTCTGGGTCGCCGAACTGAGAGTTGATGCGCTCGTACTCGGCACGAAATGTCACACCCCAGTATTTGGACTGCACGCCGACGCCGTAGGCGAACCTGTCATAGGTTCGCTCGTGACGGAAGTAATTCCCCGGACAATTTTGATACACAGGACACGTCTGCCCAACGAAGGTGGTGACGTCCGTTTGCAGCCGCGCGACGCCGGCCTTGCCGAAGACATCGATGAACGGTATCGGAAGCGGTAGATAACCCACGCCGAACAGCGCCGAAGCGTGCGGATGAGAATCAAGTCCGTAGTAATTGATACCGCCGTAACCGTAATCATGGCTCGGATGGCCGAAGTCGATGTATTCGTACTCGGCGCCCAGGAAAGGAATCGGCCGCACTCCGACGATCGCCTTCCACGCCGTTTGGTGATCATTGAAATAGCCGGGAAGCCCGTACGCGGAGTCGTCGCTTCTGACCGTGGAATAGCCCACGCCGGCGCCAACATAAAAGCCGGCCAGATTGTCTGCCAGAGCCGCAGTCGAAGCAGCGCATGCGCCAACGGTAAGAATTGCCAACAGGGTTCCTGAAATCCGCTTCATCAACGTCTCCAATATAAGTACTGCAGTTTCGGACCGGCTGCCGGCGCTAGAAGTTCCGGTCAAACTTCCGCGGCGCGGCACGCGGTATACTCTCGCCATGAGAATAATGCGTCTGTGGATCCCTGTGTGCCTCGCCGGGCTCGTCGTCGCATGTGGTCAAAAAGGACCCTTGGTGCTTCCGGATACACCGAAGCACAAGAAGGCGGTGTCGAGCCCGCGCACTCCAACTGCACCTGCTCCAACTACGCCAGCGCCAACCGCACCTGCGCCAACCGCACCTGCGCCGACCGCACCTGCTCCTGCTCCTCCCGCGTCAGAATCGCCGGCACCGGCCGACACGCCTGCTTCTGACGAAACGAAGAAGAGCCCGTCGGACGCGGCGGCCAAGCCCTGATCCGGGCCGTCGCTTAAATCATGAGCTCCCGCAAACTCATCTTGGTTGACGGCTCTTCTTATTTGTATCGGGCCTTCCATGCGCTGCCGCCGCTCAGCAACTCGAAAGGGGAACCGACCGGGGCGGTCTTGGGCGTGCTCAACATGCTGAACAAAATGATCAAGGAAGAGTCGCCCGAACGGATTGCGGTGGTGTTCGATGCGCCCGGCCGCACGTTCAGAGACGAGCTATTCGATCAGTACAAAGCGCATCGCACGCCCATGCCCGATGACCTGCGCTCGCAGGTTCAGCCGCTTTTGGACGCGGTGGCCGCAATGGGACTGCCGCTGCTGCGCGTCGCCGGCGTCGAAGCCGACGATGTGATCGGCACTCTGGCAAAGCAGGGCGCGGAGTCGGGCTACGACGTGCTGATCTCGACCGGCGACAAGGACATGGCTCAACTGGTGGGTCCGCACATCGGATTGATCAACACGATGAGCAATACACGCCTCGACCGCGCCGGCGTGAAGTCGAAATTCGATGTGTTTCCGGAGCAGATCGTCGACTATCTCGCGCTGGTCGGCGACAGTTCGGACAACATTCCAGGAATCCCCGGGGTGGGTCCCAAGACTGCGGCCAAATGGCTCGGTCAATATCAAACTCTCGCTGAGCTGATCGCTCACGCCGGCGACGTCGGCGGCAAGGTGGGAGAGAATTTGCGCAATGGACTCGCGATGCTCGAGCTGTCGCGCAAACTCGCCACCATCGACACGGCGCTCAAGTTGGACATCACCGCCGAAGGGCTTGCCGCCGGCGCACCGGACCTTCCACGGCTGCGCGAACTGTACACGCGGCTGGAATTGCGAGCGCTGCTCAAGGCATTGGGTTCGGTACCCGAGCCGGCGGTGCCGGCAGGGAGTTCGGCGACGGTCGATGTCGTCATGGCGGAAACCGCGGGGGCCCAGGCCGTGGCGGCGGTGGCGGTTGTCGAAGCGCCTGCCGTTGCACGCGATTATCACAAGATTCTTTCGCAGGATGCGTTGGACGCGTGGCTCGCCAAGCTCGCCGCCGCACCGCTCATGTCGTTCGATACCGAAACCGACAGCCTCGATTACATGCAAGCGCGCATCGTCGGCCTGTCGTTCGCGGTCGCGCCGGGAGAAGCCGCCTACGTGCCGCTCGGCCATGACTACACGGGAGCCCCGCACCAGCTCGATCGGGAGAAAGTGCTTGCGGCATTCAAGCCGCTGCTCGAGAACCCGGCCAAGCCAAAGCTGGGGCATCATCTGAAGAACGACGCGCACTCCCTTGCGAACTACGGTATCGCGCTCCAAGGGCAGCGGTTTGACTCCATGCTCGAATCCTATGTGCTCAACAGCGTTGCGACGCGCCATGACATGGATGCGGCTGCGGCGAAGTATCTCGGCGTCAAGACCATTGCGTACGAAGAGGTTGCGGGCAAGGGCGCGAAGCAAATCACGTTCAATCAAGTGGATGTGGACCGCGCCGCCGAGTACTCCGCGGAGGATGCGGACGTCACGCTGCGGCTGCATCTCGCCCTGTGGCCGCAGATCGAAGCGCTGCCGACATTGAAGGCAGTCTACGAAACCATCGAGCAGCCGCTCGTGTCCGTGCTGTACCGCATGGAACGCAAGGGCGTGCTCGTGGATCGTGATCTGCTCCGGATCCAGAGCTCGGAGCTCGCGGCGCGAATGCTGGAGCTGCAGGCGCAGGCTCACGCCGAAGCCGGTGGTGCGTTCAATCTGGACTCGCCGAAGCAGCTGCAGGAAATCCTGTTCGGCAAGCTCGGAATTCCGGTGATTCGCAAGACCCCCACCGGCCAGCCGTCGACGGCGGAAGACGTGCTCGAAGAACTCGCCGCGACGTATCCCCTGCCCAAATTGATATTGGAGTATCGCGGAGTCGCCAAGCTCAAATCGACGTACACCGACTCGCTCCCGGAGCAGATCAATCGGACAACCGGCCGCATTCATACCTCGTATCACCAAGCGGTCGCCGCCACCGGCAGACTCTCGTCGACGGATCCGAATCTGCAAAATATCCCGATACGGACGAAGGAGGGACGACGCATTCGGCAGGCCTTCGTGGCGCCGCCGGGTCACTCGCTGGTCGCCGCCGATTATTCACAAATTGAATTGCGCATCATGGCGCATTTGTCGGGCGATGCGAGTTTGCTGCGGGCCTTTGCCGAAGACCGCGATGTCCATCAGGCGACCGCCGCCGAGGTGTTTTCCACGCCCTTGGGTGAAGTCAGCGCCGATCAGCGGCGATCCGCCAAGGCCATCAATTTCGGCTTGATGTATGGGATGTCGGCATTCGGGCTGGCCCGCCAGCTGGGAATCGGCCGGGGGGACGCGCAGAAGTACATGGATCTTTACTTCGAGCGCTATCCCGGGGTGAAGCGTTACATGGAAGAGACCCGGCGACAGGCGCGCGAAACTGGCTTCGTGGAAACGGTCTTCGGACGGCGCTTGTACCTGCCGGAGATCCAGTCGCGAAACCAGGCGCTGCGCCAATATGCCGAGCGCAGCGCGATCAACGCGCCCATGCAAGGCACGGCTGCCGACATCATCAAGCGCGCCATGATCGAGGTGGACGCGTGGTTGCAGAGTTCGCGGATGCCGGCAGAGCTCATCATGCAAGTGCATGACGAACTCATCCTCGAGGTGGCGGACGAAGCCGTCGAGGCCATCGTGGAGCCGCTCAGGGCCCACATGGCGCGGGCGGCGACGCTGGCGGTGCCCCTCAAAGTCGATGTAGGTGTGGGCCGAAACTGGGACGAAGCACACTAGCTTTAGGGGCGCCGCCTCAACTCCAAGGCCGCAAGGGTAGGCCCTTGTTCGAGGGGCGGCCATGGGCACCGCTCCAAGCACGAGAACAACATGCATATCTCCGCGATTTGGGGCAGAATCCGCCCTATATTCGGGCTGCGACCCATAATCGCTGCTCCGCGGCATGTGTAAAAGTTACTAACAAAATTGCTGGGGTGAGGGCTGGAACTTTCGGGCAGCGTCCCCATCTAACCTAATGAGCGTGAAAGACGCTCCCCGCTCTTCTCCCTGAGCGGGAATGACCCGGTTTGTCATCCCCATGCCGGGTTGGTCTGCCTCGGTGGCTGCTTCAAAGTAACCACCGGGGCCTTTTTTTATGGGGATTGCAGCCAGCGATCCATGACTTGGCGCGCCTCTTCAAGACCTTCTTTTTCATGAGCCGAGAACAATTGCACGGTCACCGATGTGTCGGAGCATGCCGCCTTGGTGTCGCGCAGGACGCGCTGTGCGTCGCGGCGATTCAACTTGTCTGTCTTGGTGAGGAGGACGTGGGCGAACCGGTCCCTGGCGAGAACCCATTCGAGCATCCCCGCATCCTGGGCGCCCAGGCCCCGGCGGCTGTCGACGATCAAAATCAGTCCGACCAGCGACTCCCGGACATTGAAGTAATGTTCCATCAGTTGCAGCCAGTGCAGCCGCACCTTTTCAGGCACCTTGGCAAAGCCGTACCCCGGCAGGTCGACCAGGCGTCGTTCGGGTGCCAGCTCGAAGAAATTGATCAGTTGCGTTCGCCCCGGTGTGCGGCTGACTCGCGCGAGGCCGGTGCGCTGCGTGATGGCGTTTATCGCGGTCGATTTACCGGAATTCGAGCGTCCTGCAAAGGCAATTTCTCGGCCGTTGTCCGGCGCGAGTTGATGCGCCTCGGCCGCACTGGTCAGGAATTTCACATGGGGGTAGGTCGACATGGCCGCCGCTTGAACGCAAATTATTGACTCTAGTGTACAATTTAGGGTTGACAACAGTTCACCTTAGCATGGGGTATCAGGCGATCATGAAGCGGCTTTGGATTCTTGCAGCAACAATTTCCGGCGCGATCGTGAGCAATTCGGCGTTAGCCGCCGGCAGCGTCGAGACCGGCGCCACCAAGGCCATCGTATGCCAGGCTTGTCATGGAGCTAACGGCAACAGCACGAATCCCGAATGGCCGAGCCTCGCCGGCATCGGCGCCGATTACATTGCCGAGCAGCTAAAGAATTTCAAGGAAGGCAAACGCACCAATCCGATCATGCTGCCGAACGCAGCGACCTTGAGCCCGGACGACATGGCTGACTTGGGTGCTTACTTCGGCAGCTTGACCAACACCGGCTTAGAAGCCGATCCGTCGTACTGGCAGGCCGGCGAAAAGCTGTATCGGGGAGGCGATCAGGCGCGGGCGATTCCGGCATGCATGGCCTGTCATGGCCCGACCGGCCGCGGCAACGAACCTGCGAAATTTCCGGCCCTGCGCGGGCAACAATCGGTCTATGTCATGAAGCAGTTGAACGACTACGCCTCGGGTGCCCGCCCGACGGGTCCGAACGGCATCATGCAGACCATTGCCAAACGCCTATCGCCCGACGACATCCGCAATCTGGCGTCGTACTTACAGGGTCTACGCTGACCATGCGCCTTCGACAGCTGGCCTTGTGCGCCGGATTGGCGCTCGCGCTGACCGCTTGCGGCAAACAGCAATCCGCGAATGAGCGCCCGCCCGCCGGTGTTACAACCTCCGCGCCGACGGCGGCTACGCAGGCCGCCGGTCAGCAGAAAGCCGCTGAGCAGGCGGCTGACCTGCCGTCGAAGCTCACTCGCATGAATGAAGACGGTTCCGAGACCGTCGAGGACGTACCCGGAGACAGCGGTGCGCACAACCCTCTGCTGGCGGCGGTCGCCTCGACGGTTGCGGCCTCGACATCCACGGCATCCGCCGCCACGCTGAGTGGGCCGGCGTTGTGGCAGGAAGGTGTCAACTACACGCGGATCGTACCGGCTCAGCCGACGGCGGTCCCCGCCGGGCAAGTCGAGGTGTTGGAGTTTTTCTGGTACGCCTGCCCGCACTGCAATGCGATCGACTCCTTGGTCGAATCGTGGAAGAAGACCAAGCCGGCCTACATCAGCTTTTCGCGCGTTCATGTGATGTGGAACGCAGGCCATCGTTCCCTGGCGCGGCTGTACTACACGCTGGACA
>WNFT01001273.1_pt1 | contig 38792 bp, 38 predicted proteins | sample 5400191 | NCBI WGS metagenome assembly WNFT01 (sample SAMN13153359, study PRJNA577476) | soil metagenome | isolation source: 80 cm saprolite under Madrone tree | place: USA:California | collected 2016-06-14 | reverse complement strand
CACGCGCCAGGGCCTGGGCCAGCCGCGGCAGCGTCTCCAGCGCGCGCGCCACCCGAACGCGTTCGCGGGCGGCTCCCGGATCGAGCCCCACTCGCCAGCTCAGCCAGGCGGCGCAGGAGCGAAAGCCGGTGTTCCAGCCTCCTCGGGCGTCGAACTCCCGGATGAGATCGAGGAGGCGGGCGGTCGCGACGTCGAGGTGAGCCGACAGCTCGGCGATCTCGTCACCCAGTCGGTCCAGTGAGCGCGTGTCCATGGCGAGTCCCCCTTCTGCTGGGGCGACTCTCCACCCGAGTTTCGGAGCCATCGGGGAGGCGCGCCAAGCGGCGATCGCGGGCCGATCGACAGTTTTTCGACGAACGCATCCGCGATGCCTTCTCCGGGCTTCCGTGGACCGCTGGCGCGGTGTTCACCAGGTGTTGCTCACCCGCGGCGACTGCCTACGCAAGGAGCTGTCAAGCGGAAAGTGCAGGCGACACGCCCCTTCCCCCAACGGCGCGCCTCACGCCGTCGCACTCGGGCGGCGTGGGACCGCCCGCCAGATGCGCTCGGGGCGCAGCGGCATGTCGAGGTGCCGCACGCCGAACGGCCGGAGCGCGTCGACGACGGCGTTGACGATCGCCGGCGTCGAGCCGATCGTCGCCGCCTCGCCGATGCCCTTGGCGCCCATCGGATTGTGGGGAGTGGGCGTCACGGTCGCGTCGGTCGTGAACGAGGGCAGGTCGTCGGCGTGGGGTATCGCGTAATCCATGAGGGTGCCCGTCGCGAGCTGGCCGTCCTCATCGTAGACGAGCTCCTCGAGGAGCGCCTGCGCGATTCCCTGGGCGATCCCGCCGTGGACCTGGCCCGCGACGATGAGAGGGCTGATGCGCACCCCGCAGTCGTCCACCGACACGAAGTCGCGGACCCGCACGCGTCCGGTCTCGGTGTCGAGCTCGAGCACCGCCACGTGGGCGCCGAAGGGATAGACGAGCTGGGGCGGCCGGAAGAACTCCGTCGCCTCGAGCCCGGCGTCGAGGTCGGGGGGGAGCTCGCCCGAGTAGGCGCGGGCGGCGATCTCGGCGAAGCCGAGCGCGCGATCGGGCACGCCCTTCACCTGGTAGCGGCCGTCGGCGTAGACGACGTCCACGGGCGCCGCCTCGAGCATGTGGGCGGCGATGCGCCGCGCCTTGTCCTGGACTCGGAGGGCGGCCTGGAGGATGGCGGATCCGCCGACCGCGAGGCTGCGGCTCCCGCCCGTGCCGTTGCCCATCGGCGTGTTGAGGGTATCGCCGTGGCGGACGACGATTTTGTCGAAGTCCACCCCGAGGTGGTCGGCGATGATCTGGGCGAACGTCGTCTCGTGCCCCTGACCGTGCGCCGAGGTGCCCGTGGTCGCGGTCACCGTGCCGCCGGGCTCGGCACGCACGACGCCGCTCTCGAACGGGCCGAAGCCGCACATCTCCACGTAGCACGACGCGCCGATGCCGAGCAGGTGGCGGTCGCCGCGCGCGATCCGCTCGCGCTGCTCCTTGCGAAGGTCGGTGTAGCGCGCGAGCTGGAGGGCTTTCGTCAGGGCGCGGTCGTACTCCCCGCTGTCGTAGTTCTGGCCGGTGGGCGCCTTGTAGGGGAACGCGCTCGGCGGGATGAAGTTCTTGCGGCGCACTTCCTCGGGCGCCTTCCCGAGCTCCAGCGCCACGATGTCCATGAGGCGCTCGAGGTAATACGCGGCCTCGGGGCGGCCCGCGCCGCGGTAGGCGGCGACGGTCGTCGTGTTGGTGAAAACACACGTGGACTGGAGATCGATGTTCGGGATCTTGTAGACCCCGACCCCCATCATGAGCGTGAGGTCGGGGATGAAGGTGAAGACCGCGTAGGCGCCGATGTTGGCCGTGACGCGCATGCGGAGCGCCGTGATCGTGCCGTCGTCCTCGACCGCGGCCTCGAGGTCGGCGACCTGGGCGCGCCCGTGCGTCGTCGCCAGCATGTGCTCGACGCGCGTCTCGACCCAGCGGAGCGGCATCCGGTAGAGGCGGGCGAGCACGGCGAGCGTCGCGTCCTCGGGGTAGAGGCCGAACTTCACCCCGAAGCCACCGCCGACCTCGGGCGCGATCACGCGGACGAGGTTCTGCGGCAGGCGGAGCGCCGTCGCGAGATCGTTCCTGAGGCTGTGGGGCGCCTGGGTCGTCGCCCACAGGACGACGCCGCCCGTGGTCGAATCGAGCGCCGCGACCGTGGCGCGCGGCTCGAGCGGCACGCCGCAAAGCCGCTGGCTCACCATGCGCTGCGTGACGACCCGGCGGGCGCGCGCGAAGGCGCCGTCGGAATCACCCGCCTTGATCGCGTTCTTGTGCTCGACGTTCCCGGGCGCGTCGTCGTGGACCTGCGGCGCGCCCCCCGCCATCGCCGCGAACGGGTCGGTCACCGCGGGCAAGGGCTCCCAGTCCACCACGATCTCGGCGGCGGCGTCCACCGCCACGGCTTCCGAGGTCGCGACGACCGCGGCGACGGCCTCGCCCACGTGGCGCACCCGGTCCAGGGAGAGCGGGTAGTGCTTGCGCCCGATGTTGTCGCCGCCGGGGCCGCTGCCTTCCGCGCTGGCACCTTCGAGCGGCAGCGGCGCGCAGCGGGTGCGGATGTCCTCGCCGGTGACGACCGTGAACACGCCGGGGCGCCGCGTCGCCGCGGAGGCGTCGATCCGCCGAATGCGCGCGTGGGCGTGAGGGCTCCGCACGAACGCGACGTGGTGCATGCCCGGCAGCACGACGTCGGTGACGTAGGTCGAGCGGCCGGTGATCAGCCGCGGGTCTTCCTTGCGCTTGACTTCCGCGCCCATGAGTCTCGGAGTCGCCATGCTGGATCCTTTCGTCGAGTCTAGCCGTGGAGCATGAGAAACAGCCGCGCGCTCGTCACCGGGACCTCGCGGACCACCACGCCGAGGTCGGCGACCGCGTCTTCGACCGCATTGGCGATCGCCGCGGCGCCGGGGATGGCGCCGCTCTCGCCGACGCCCTTGACGCCGAGCGGGTTGATCGTCGAGGGGTGCGCCTCGAGGGCGACCGGGAGCGGCGGGAGGTGATCGGCCGTGGGGATCGCGTAATCCATGAGGCTCGCGGTCAGGAGCTGGCCGTACTCGTCGTGGACGACCTCTTCCATGAGGCCGGCGCCGATCGACTGGGCGGCGCCGCCCTGGAGCTGGCCCTCGACGATCGTCGGATTGATCGCGCGGCCGGGGTCGTGGACGATCGCGTAGGCGAGCAAGCGGACCAGGCACGCCTCCACGTCGACCTCCACGACGGCCGCGTGCGTGCCGAACGCCCACGTGACGGTCTCGGGATGGAAGTAGGTGCAGGCGTTGAGCCCGGGCTCGCCGAGGGTACGGAGCGCCTTGGACTTGATCGCCGCGTGGGCGAGCCTGCCCAGGCCGACGCCGCGGGTCGGCACGCCGGCGACGAAGGCCCGGCTCGCCTCGATCCGCACGTCTTCGGGGGCGCACTCGAGCAGCTCGGCGGCGACGTGCGCGGCCCGCGCGCGTACCTCGCGCGCGGTGCGTGCGACGGCGGGGCCGGCGTTGGCCATGACGCGGCTCCCGCCCGTGCCCATGCCGAACGGGAAGAGCGTCGTGTCACCCGCGCTCACGACCACGTCCTCGAACGCCGCCCCCAGCTCGGACGCCGCGATCTGGGCGAGCGTGGTCGCATGACCCTGACCTTGCGACGCGACCCCGATCAGAACGTACACCTTGCCGCTCGGGTCGACGCGCACGGTCGCGCCCTCGTAGGGTCCGAGCCCGGTCCCCTGCGCGTAGCAGGCGAGGCCGAGGCCGATGCGGCGCGCCGTGCCGGCCTGGGCGGTCTGGCGCCGTCGCCAGTCGTCGTAGCGCAGGAGCCCGAGCGCGCGCTCGAAGGCGCTCGGGAAGTCACCGGGATCGTAGGCGATCGGGACGCCGTCCTTGTAGGTGAGACCCGGGCGGTAGGGCATCTCGTCGGGGCGCACCAGGTTGCGCCGCCGGATCTCCGCGGGATCGAGGCCGAGGCGGCGCGCGCCAAGATCCATGAGCCGCTCCATCACGAACACCGCCTCGGGGCGGCCCGCGCCGCGGTACGCCGCGTTCAGCGTCTTGTTGGTGACGACGTTCGTGCCGACGTTTCGGTAATGCGCGACGCGATAGGGCCCGGGGAGGTGGTTGACCGTGTTCGCGGTGAGCCCGGCCTCCTCCGCCGGGTAGGCGCCGACGTCGGCGAAGAACCGATCGTCGAGGGCCACGATCCGCCCGTCGCGCGCGAACCCGATGCGGACCTCGTGCGACTGCGCGCGATCCTGGCCGAGGCCCGCGAAGCTCTCGCGGCGGGTCTCGACCCACTTCACGGGGCGGCCGAGCCGGAGCGCCGCGGCGGCCACCAGGATCTCCTCGGGATAGACGGAGCCCTTCGGCCCGAACGCCCCGCCCACGTCCGGCACGCGCACCCGCACGTGCTCGACGGGCAGCTCGAGCGCCGCCGCGACGATGTCGCGCAGGCGGTAGGGACTCTGGGTGGACGACCAGACGACGAGCGCGCCCGAGTCGCCGTCGCGATACGCGAGGACGCCGCGTGTCTCGATCGGCACCGCGGCGAGCCGCGGGTGCTTGAGCCTCTCGTGGATCACGACGTCCGCGGTCGCGAGCGCCCGCTCCGCGTCGCCGACGGCCCCGCGGACCGTGAGGGCCGCGTTGTCGGGCCAGCCGTCGTGGACGCGCGTGGTGGAGGCGAGCGCGGCCTCGACGGTCGCCAGCGCCGGAAGTGGCTCGTAGCCCACCTGCGCCAGCTCGAGCGCGTCGGCGACGCGGTAAGCGCTCTCCGCCACCACGACGGCGACGGGCTCGCCCACGTAGCGGACGACGTCCTTCGCGAGGATGGGCTGGCCCCAGGGGCGGCCCGTTTTGCCGACACCGTAGGCACCCGGCATCGCCCGGGCCGCCTCGGGCAGCTCGGCTGCGCTCCACGCGGCGACGACGCCCGGCAGCGCGCGCGCCTCGTCGAGTGCGAGCTTGGTGATCCGCGCATGCGCCTCGGCGCTCCGGACGACGCCGAGGTGGAGCATGCCCTCCCGCGTCAGGTCGTCCACGTACCGGCCGGCGCCCGTGAGCAGCCGGCGGTCTTCCTTCCGGGGGGGCGAGGCGCCTATCATGGCGAAGAGAGTTTACATGGTCGGGCTCGATCGTGTGCGCCGCGATGCGCCGGCGAACCTCGCCGGGGCGCTGGTCGCGTTCTCGTACTTCCACTTCATCGGCTGCCAGGCGCTCCCGGCGGTGCAGGTGAAGGGGAAATCGGTGGACGTCGAGGTCTACGAGCTCAAATGATCGAGACCGTCCGCGGCTGGATCGACGCGGCGGAGCGCGTCGTGGCGCTGACGGGTGCCGGGATCTCGACCGACTCCGGGATCCCCGACTTCCGCGGACCGCAGGGGGTGTGGACCCGGAACCCCGGCGCCGAGAAGCTCGCGACGCTGCAGCACTACCTCGCGGACCCCGACGTCCGGCGGCGCGCCTGGCGGAGCCGGCTCGAGTCGCCCGCGTGGCAGGCCAAGCCGAACGCCGGGCACCTGGCGCTCGTGACCCTCGAGCGGCGGGGTAAGCTCCACGCCCTGATCACCCAGAACGTCGACGGGCTCCACCTCGCGGCGGGCTCCTCCCCCGAGCGCGTGATCGAGATCCACGGGACCCTTCACGAAATTGCGTGCCTCGCCTGCGGCGAGCGGGCGCCGACCGAGCGCGTCCTCGCGCGCGTGCGGGCGGGTGAGGAGGACCCGCGCTGCCGTTCGTGCGGCGGGATTCTGAAGACCGCGACGATCTCGTTCGGTCAGGGCCTGGTGGCCGAGGACCTCGCGCGCTCGGAGCGCGCGGCGCGGAGCTGCGATCTGATGCTCGCGGTGGGCACGAAGCTGTCGGTGTGGCCGATCGCGGGCGTCGTGCCGGTCGCCAAGGAGGCGGGCGCGCGGGTGGTCATCGTGAACGCCGAGCCGACCGAGATGGACGAGCTGGCCGACGCCGTCCTGCGCGGTTCGATCAGTGAGCTCTTGCCCCGCGTCGTCGGGACAGGCGGCTGACCCTGCGCCGGCCGGCGCTCAAAAGGAGAAGAGGATGCCGACCTCAGGCGCAAAGTCTGGGGCCTTGGAGGTGAGGCCGAATCCGCTGTTCAGCTTGATCGTGATGTTGGGCCTCAGCTTCCACTGAATTTCCGCGATCGCCGAAAGCTCGTCCTGCTCGCCTTCGATCGCCAAGACCAGGCGCCACCGGTCGCTGAGCCTCTTCACGTACTCGATCCCGTACTCGCCGAACTCGAAATCCCCTTCTGCCGCCGAGTACCCATAGGATCCCTTGAGCATGAGCGTGCCCCAGGGGAAGCCCTTGGTGAGGTTGACGCCGAGATTCAGCTCCCAGTCTTGGGTCCCGATCACGTGCTTGTTCTTCTGCAGGGGGAAGACGACTTCGAAGAAACTGATGAGCTCTGGCCTCACCTCGGTTTCCTCGAACCAGCGATAGCGGATCTGGGCTTCGGTATCCCCCAGGCCCGACTCGCGGAAGGTCTGGGGCATCGACGAAAAATCGTCGCGAGACTTGCTCTGGCTGGCGGTCGTGTACACGGCGGATTCGAATTCGACGGCGAGGCTGTCGGTGATGCCGTAAGCGGCGAAGATCAGGGCCTCGTGGTCCTCCCGCTTCGCCCTGAAATCCCTGTCCAGCCCGAAGCCAAGCTCGCTGGGCTTGTACTCGGCGTCGCGGTTCCGCGTGTATTCGTAGAAGAGGTAGACCAAGAGCTCATTCCTTCGGACGTAGGTTCCGAAGAGCGAGGTGTGGATGCCGTCGCCGCGGTCCGCGAGGTAAGGACGGGACTTCCACTCCTCTGACTGGGCGCGGGCTTGCGCCGTCGCCGTCACAGCCGCGCTCTCGCCAGCATCCCTCCCGAGCCGGAACACCTTGTCATCGAGTGTGAGCGCTCCCCGTGTCTCGACCGGCTCGCCCCAGTTGAGAGCGAAGGGGTTCCGGGTCGCCGCCTCCTGCCCCGAGGCGGTGGTCGCGAAGAGGACCAACGTGAGCGGTCCAACCACGTGGTGGGTCTTCATGACGATCCCCCTCGCGCGGCGGCGGATCTTTGTGGGAGGTGGCTACAGATACTCGGAGCGTGGCCGCGATCGGCCCGCGAAGCAACCCGGTGAACTCTGGATTTCGGCTTCGGAAAAGACCGGCCGGTTCCGGAATTCTGGCCCCGGGCTCAGTGCAGGACGGCCTCGTGTCGGGCGCCGAAGTGGACTACTCGCTCGCGTTATTTGATGGCGTCGTGCAGCCCGAGCTCCGCGAGCTTCGTCGCGGTCGGCTCGCCCGTCTCGGGGCTCCAGCCCGCCATCTCGTAGTACGTCCGCCGCGCCGCGAAGAATTCGTCAGGATCGATCTTCTGGCCCTTCAGGGCGCCGTTGCCGATGCCCTCGTGGAGCCGCTGGGGCAGCACGTCGTCCGCCGGCGTGAAGCCCTCGCGGCAGTTGAACAGGCGCGCCAGCGTGTTGTTGCGCTCGCCGACCTTCATCAGCTCGTACAGGCTCATGTTCCAGCCGGTGACCGCATTGATGTAGTCGACCATCGGTTGGAGCTCGAGCCCGTTGAGCGGCGTGCCCACGAAGTCGCACATCCCGACCGAGTTGTAGGCGCTCCACACCTTCTGCGTCTCGAAGAACGCGCGCACCTTCTTGGCGTCGAGCACGAGCGGATCGAGCGGCTCGATGAGGCCGAGCACCCCGAGCGGGTGGCCCTGCGGGTGGAAGCCGGCGTAGAGCGGGTCGTGCGGCGCCTCCATGTGGTCGGCGCCGGTCGGCGAGAGCGCGTAGGCGAGCGAGAGCCCCTTCTTGCCCCGCGGGTCGTGCATGGGCAGCTCCTGCCCCTTGACGTGCAGCGCGAACCGCTCGGCGCCGCGACCGAGCTCGCGGGCGGCGCGCTTGACGCCCTCGCCGAGGAGCTTGCCGAGCCCCTCGCGCCGGCCGATCAGGTGGACGAGCTGGACCACGGCGTCGGCGTTGCCCCACGTGAGCTCGACACCCCCCGTCATCCCCGGGGTGATGATCCCGTGCTCGTAGCACTCCATCGCGAACGCGACCACCGCGCCCGTCGAGATCGAGTCGAGCACGTACTGGGCGTACAGCTGGTTGATCAGCGCGAGCGCGTTCAGATCGCTCACGCCGCAGAGGGACCCGGAGGCCGCGAGTGTCTCGTACTCGGGCCCGCCGTACTTCGGCGTCACGCCGAGCTCCTTCACCTCGACCTCGCGCTTGCACGCGACGGCGCAGGCGTAACAGGTGCCGCGGTTGACCAGAATGGTATCGCGCATCGTCTGGCCGCTGATGGCGCGCGCCCCCTCGAACGAGCCGTCGCGGAAGTTGCGCGTGGGCAGGATGCCGCTCGCCTCGAGCGCCAGCACGGCGCTGGCGGAGCCGAGCTGGTGGAAGCGGTCCTTGGCGCGATCGTAGTGTTCCTTGAACCAGACGAGCTGGCCCTTCGCCTTTTCCTTGTCCGCCGCGGCGGGGGGCCTCGAGCCGCGGGCGACGATCGCCTTGAGGTTCTTCGCGCCCATCACGGCGCCGAGGCCGCCGCGGCCGTGGAAGTGCTTGAGCTGGTTCACGATCGCCGCAAACCGCACACCGCGCTCGCCAGAGATTCCGGTCTGCAGCACGCGGATCCGCTTGTCGCCGAGCTCGGCCTCGAGGCCGTCCTGGACCTCACCCGAGAGCTTTCCCCAGTACGGCTGGGCGTCCCGGAACTCGACCTGGCTGTCTTTGATCCAAAGGTACGTCGGCTTCTCGGACCGGCCGCGGACCGTCACGCCGTCGAACCCCGCTGCGCGCAGCTCGGGCCCCCACCAGCCGCCCGCCTCGGACTCCCCGTAACCCCCCGTCAGAGGCGACTTGGCCGCCGCGGTGTAACGGTTGGTGCCGGAGAGGGACAGGCCGTTGATGACGCTGGTCATGAAGACCAGCATGTTGTCGGGGCCGAGGGGATCGACGCCGGCCGGCATGTCGCGAAGCAGCAGATGGCACGCCAGGGCGCCGCCGCCCAGGTATTTCCGGATCGTGACCTCGGGGATTTCCTCGACGCGGGTCTGACGGGCGCTCAGATCGACGTGCAGGACCTTCGCGGTGACGCCGGACGCCATAGCCGTCTCCTCCTCGTGGGCGTTGCTCGGAGGCAGGCTATCACGCGACGGGCCTCAGGTCCACGCGGGCGCCGTGCCCCAGCGGTTCACGAAGGTCGTCGCCGACGTCGGCAGTCGGCGGCTTCCGCCGAACGCCCCGCGCGGATAGCCGATCGGGATCGCGAAGTGGAAGCTCGTGTCCTTGGGAATCCCGAACAGCGCGTGGAAGCGGTCCATCACCTTGGCGTGGAGCGTCGTCGGCACGGAGCCGATACCGAGGGCGCGCGCGGCGAGCATGAGGTTCTGGCAGGCGGGGATGACCGAGTTGGCCCCGCCCGGCGGGACGGCCAGCGCCAGGACGACGCAGGGGGCCTCCTTCATCTCGTCCGCGAGCCCGGCTGCCGAGCGGTAGCTCTTGTCCTCGGGCGGGATGTCCTCCAGCTTCGTCCAGCGTCGCTCGTCCCAACGCTTGGCCCACCACGCCTCGTGGTAGAGCGCGCCGAACTCGCGGATCAGCGCCCGGTCCGTCACGACCAGGAACCGCGCGATCTGACGGTTGCCCCCGTTCGGCGCCTTCGAGGCGGCCTCGAGGATGAGCCGGATGTCGTCCATCGGGATCGGGTCGGGGCGGAACCGACGGATGGAGCGCTGGGTGAACATCGTCTCGCCGACGGGCATGGAGAGCCGCGCGTGGTCCATCGTCAGATCCTCGGGCGCCGTCGGTGCCACTCGGTGGCTTGCTCGTAGGCGTGGCCCACGCGCAGCACCGTCGCCTCGTCGAATGGCCGTCCGGCGATCTGGAGAGAGAGCGGCAGCCCCTGCGAGGAGAAGCCGCAGGGCACCGCGAGAGCCGGCAGCCCCGTCATGTTGAACGGCGGCATGTTGCTCTTCGGGAAGCCGAAGCTCGGGTCCCACACGACGGCGAACGTCGGCGCCGGCTTGGGCGTCGTGGGGGTGACGAGGACGTCGACGCGCCTCAGGACCTCGAGCATCTCGGCCTGAAGCCGCGCGCGCAGGCGCTGCGCCTGGAGGTACTCCGAGCCCAGGATGAGCCCGCCGGCGAGGACCCGCTCGCGCAGGACGTCGCCGTAGAGCTCGGGATGGGCGCGCACGTCGCGCTCGTGGTAGGCGAAAGCCTCGGCCATCAGGATCGCCAGGAACGCCCACGACGCCAGGATGGACGGGATCTCGACGTCGGTCACCACGGCGCCGAGCAGACGGAGCGCAGCGAGCGCCTGCTCGAACGCCTTCTCGACCTCGGCGTCCACGCCCTCGAGGAAGTACGCGCGTGGCACGCCGACGCGGAGCCCGCGGATTCCCCGGCCGAGCGGTTCCGCGTAGTCGGCGACGGGCTCGCGACTCGACGCCGGGTCGGCCGGGTCGTGGCCGGCGAGCGCCTGCAGCAAGAGCGCGCAGTCCTCCACCGTCCGCGCCATCGGCCCCGTGTGGTCGAGCGACCACGAGAGCGTGAGCACGCCCGCGCGGCTGACGCGCCCGTACGTCGGCTTGAGACCGACCAGGTTGCAGAAGGCCGCCGGGCCGCGGATCGAGCCGCCCGTGTCCGAGCCGAGCGCGCCGTGGACGAGCCCGGCCGCGAGCGCCGCCGCCGAGCCGCTCGAGGAGCCGCCGGGCATGTGGTCGAGGTTCCAGGGGTTCTTCGCCGGCTGGAAGCGGTGGCCCGGGAACTGGATGCCGAAGGCGAACTCGTGGGTGATGAGCTTGCCGAGCATCACAGAGCCCGCCTGCCGGAGCCGCGTCACGCACGTCGCGTCGTCTTCCGGGACCCAGTCAGCGAGGAGGGCCGAGCCGGCGGTGGTCCGAATCCCGCGCGTCGCGTAGATGTCCTTGTAACCGACGGGGATCCCGAGGAGAGGCTTGCCGTCTCCGCCGCGGAGTAAGGCGGCCTCGGCGGCGCGCGCGTCGGCCAGCGCGCCCTCGGTCGTCACGGTGACGAAGGCGTGGAGCGTCGGGTCGAGCCGCTCGATCCGGGCGAGGAGCGCCTTGGTCAGCTCGACGGGCGAGAGGTCCCGGCGGCGGTAGCGCGTGGCGATCTCGAGGATCGTCGCGTACGCGAGGTCGTCACTCGTCATCGTCGTCCCGCGGCGGTTCGGCGCCCTGGATCGCGTCGAAGGTGACCGCGGGCTCGAGCGCCCGCGCCCCGCGCGAGTCGAAGGCGTGGACGGGAGCGAGAGCGTCGGTGAGGAGCCGGCGGACCATCTCCAGGCGGTTCTCGGCGATCTCGATCCCCGCCGCCTTCATACGAGCGCGCACCTCGTCGAGCGTCACGGTGTCCTCCTCAGGCTCGCCTCGGACGGCGGGGGCTGGATCACAGACTCGCCTCGCCTGCGGCTTCGGCTCGCACTACCATCTCAGTAGCCGTCCTCGTCCAGGAGTGGGAACGCGCTGGTCGCGCGCGGCGGGCCGACGGGCGTCGCCGGGTGGAGGTACGACGGGTCGAGGGCGGCGAGCCGGTCCACGCCGAGGAGCGCCATCGCGATCCGGATCTCGTCGTCGAGCAGCTCGAGCACCCGGACCAGGCCGGCCTGGCCGGCCGCGGCGAGGCCGCAGCAGGCGAGGCGTCCGATCCCAACCGACTGGGCGCCGAGGGCGATCGCCTTGACGACGTCGGTTCCGCGCACGAAGCCGCCGTCCACGACGACCGTCGCCCGGCCGCCGACCGCCCGGACGACCTCCGGCAGCACCTCGACGGCGCCCCGGCCGTGATCCAGCTGGCGCCCGCCGTGGTTCGAGACGTACACGCCCTCGACGCCGTGGTCGACCGCGAGCGCCGCGTCCTCGGCCGTCGCGATCCCCTTCAGCACGAGCGGGATCGCGTGCGTGTCCTTGAAGCGCTTGACGTGGTCCCAGCTGAGCCCCGCCTGGAACTCGAAGCCGCCGGCGCGCGTCCGCCACGGCTTGACGAAGCGCCGGGCGAGGTCGCGCTCGCGCCGGCTGTAGCTGGCGGTGTCCACGGTGAGGCAGAAGGCGGCGTAACCATGGTCCACGGCGCGCCGCACCCAGGCGTCGACCCACGCGTCGTCGCCGCGAACGTAGAGCTGGAAGATGCGGAAGTTGTTCGCCGCCGCCGCGACCGCCTCGAGGCCCGGGTTGCAGACAGAGCTGAGCATCTGGGGCACCCCGAACTCCTCGGACGCTTTGGCGGCCGTGGCGCCGCCGCCCTCGGCGAAGGTCTCGATGGAGCCGATGGGCGCCAGCATGAGGGGCAGGCGCACCGGCCGGCCGAAGAGCGTGGAGGTCGCGTCGACCTTCGAGACGTCGCGGAGGACGCGGGGCCGGAAGGCGACCGAGTCGAGTGCCTGCCGGTTGCGCCGCAGCGTCGTCTCGGTCTCCGCGCCGCCGATCAGGTAGTCCCAGGGCCCGGGCGCCAGGTTGTTGCGCGCCGCCCGGACGATCTCGTGGAGCGTCGAGAACTTGTCGCCGAGACTGGAGGCCATGCGCGCCGAAGGTACATTCGTGGTACCTTCGCCGTCAACTTCGGCCGGGAGGGCGAGCAGAGCCGTGGACGACGTCGAGCGCCGCGTGGTCGAGGTCCTCGACGGCCTCGGTGTACCCTACGAGCTCTGGCCGATCGACCCCGACTACGCCGACACCGGGCCGTTCTGCGAGAAATACGGCGTGCCCCTCGAGCACTCGGCGAACACGATCATCGTCGCGTCGAAGAAGGAACCCAGACAGTACGCCGCCTGCGTCGTGAAGGCGACACGGCGGCTCGACGTGAACCACGTCGTGCGGCGGCTGATGGGAGTCGCGAGGCTCTCGTTCGCCTCGGCGGATGAGACGAAGGCGCTGACCGGCATGATGATCGGCGGCGTGACGGTCTTCGCACTGCCGGACGGGCTCCCGATCTACGTCGATGACACGCTCATGGATCTTCCGTGGCTCATCCTGGGCGGTGGGAGCCGCTCCTCGAAGATCCGGACGTCACCCGAAGTCCTGCGGCGCCTGCCCGGGGCGCAGATCGTCGCCGGCCTCACCACATAATCGAAGCCGCGTCGCGATCGGAGGCTCGTGCTAGAGTGCGCCCCAGGGGAGGCCGCGATGGAGGACAAGCCGAGCGCCGTGACGCCCGAGCGGTTCGCCACGGGCATGACCTTCGACCAGTACATCGCCTACGTCGGCACCCCCGAGAACCTCAAGCGCGAGGGCTCGCAGGGCGAGGCGCGCCGCGACTGGTCCGAGTACCTCCGCGAGGCGTACGAGCGCGCGCGCCTCACCGACGCGCAGACCGCCGCGATTCGCTGGCTCGCGGCGCAGCCCAACGGCCCCGCCAAGGTCCTCGTCATCTCCGAGGAGTGGTCCTCCGACTGTCGGCGGGACCTCCCCATGCTGGCGCGTCTCGCGGAGGCGGGCGGGATCGAGCTCCGGGTCTTCCGCCGCGACGGCCAGCGCTTCAGCCGGAGCCAGGCGCCGTCGCTCGCCGAGGCGCCCGACAGCAACGCCGATCTCATGGCCGAGTTCCTGAATGTCAAGAACGGCCAAGCCTGGCAGTCGATCCCGGTCGTCGCCTTCTACACCAAGACGCTCGAGTACCTCTACCACTACGTCGAGTACCCGGCGATCTACCACAAGGACCGCGTCGTCGGCCACCTCCGCGCCCCGCGGCCGGGCGAGACTCCGGAGAAGACCCAGACGCGGGGCACCCGGCTCTTCTTCGAGCTGCTGGACTCGCCGTTCTTCCACGTCTGGCAGTGCGCCGCCGTGGACGAGATGCTCAGCATGCTCCACGAGCGCCTGGTCGTGGGCGCGCTCGCGTAGCGGCAGGGAGGAGGCGATGGGGGACGAACTCCTGTGCTCGGTCGCCGACGGCGTCGCGACGGTGACGCTGAACCGTCCGGCGAAGCGGAACGCGCTGAACCGCGCGGTGCTCGAGGGCCTGGCCGGCGCCTTTGAGCGACTCGAGGGCGACCCGACGGTCCGGGTCGTCGTCGTCCGCGGCGCCGGGCCCGCATTCTGCTCGGGGATGGATCTCGACGAGCTCGCCCGCCAGCAGAACGCCTCGGCGGACCCGGAGACGAGCGTGGTGAGCGTGCTCCGGCGGATCGAGCAGTGCCGCCACCCGACGCTCGCCGTCGTCCACGGCGATGCGTTCGCCGGCGGCTGCGAGCTGGCGCTCCACTGCGATCTGCGCGTCGCGGCGGAGCCGGCCCGCTTCGCGATGCCGCTGGCGCGACTCGGGCTCGTGGTGCCGTTCACGCTCGGGCAGAAGCTCGTCGAGATCATCGGCCCCGCGATGACGCGCCAAATCTTAATGGTCGGGCGGCCCCTGACGGCCCGGCGGGCGTACGAGATCGGGATGGTCCACGAGGTCGTGGCGGTCGCCGAGCTCGAGCGAGCGGTCGAGGGACTGGCGAGGACGATCGCCGCGAACGCGCCGCTGTCGCTCCGCGGCATGAAGCGCACGATCCTCCGCGCGCTCGCCGCGCGTGACGGGATCGACCACGCCGACCTCGACGCGCTCGCGGCGCAGGCGCGCCGGAGCCGCGACGCGCGGGAGGGCGTGCGGGCGATGCTCGAGAAGCGCGTGCCGGACTTTCGAGGGGAGTGAGGCGTCGATGCGGTTCTGCATCCAGCAGCTCCTGACGTTCCGCGACTGGCAGACGGAGGCCGGGGTCTACGCCGACGCGCTCGAGGAGGCGCGGCTGGCGGACGAGCTGGGCTTCGAAGCGATCTGGCTCGCCGAGCACCACTTCTCCTCCTACGGCATCTGCCCGTCGCTCGCGGTCCTGGCCGCGGCGATCGCGCGCGAGACGCGACGCGCGCGGATCGGCACCTCGGTGGTCGTCGCCCCCTTCGCGCACCCGCTCCGGATCGCCGAGGAATGGGCGATGGTCGACATCCTCTCGGGCGGGCGGCTCGAGTTCGGCCTCGGGCGCGGCTACCAGCCCAACGAGTTCCGCGGCTTCGGCGTCTCGATGGAGCGGACGCGCGAGCGGTTCGACGAGTGCCTGGAGATCATCCGCCGCGCGTGGACCGAGGAGCGCGTGACGTTCGAGGGCGAGTTCTACACCGTACGCGACGTCCGCGTCCTGCCGAAGCCGATCCAGAAGCCGCACCCGCCCTTCTGGACGGCGGCAGTCTCCCCCGACACCTACACGCTGGCCGCGCGAAAGGGCTTCAAGATCCTGACCGCGCCCTCCTTCACGCCGTGGGACATCCTCCGGAAGAACTTCGACGCCTACCGGGCGGCCTGGCGCGAGGCCCAGGGGACCGACGCGGGCGGCGATATCGCCATGAACAAGATCATCCACGTCGCCGACACCTCGAAGCAGGCGCGGGACGACCTCCGGGAGCCGACGCGCTGGTTCTTCCGCACCCAGGCCGACCTCATCGCCGATCCCGCCGGTGTCCCGCCCGCGCAGTACAAGTTCTACAGGCGCGTGCGCGAGAACTTGATGTCGCTCTCCGAGGACAAGGCGCTCGAGCAGGCGGCGATCTGCGGCGACCCGGAGGAGGTCGCCGACAAGATCCGCCAGCACCACGAGGCCCTCGGGGTCACGTATCTCATGGGATCGTTCAACCGCGGCGGCGTCCCCCATGACCGGATCGTCAAGTCCATGCGCCTCTTCGGCGAGAAAGTGATGCCACGGTTCACATGAGCCCGCTCGAGCTCGGGGAGGTCACTGTCACTCGCGTGATCGAGATCGACCGCTCGTCGTTCCCGACCCTGTCCATGCTCCCGGACTCGACGCCGGACGCGATCGCGCGTCACCACCACTGGCTCCGGCCGCACTTCTGGGACGACCGGACGGGCGACCTTGGCTCGCGCATCGGCACCTACGTCGTCAAGACGCCGCGTCACACCGTGCTGATTGACACCGGGGTCGGCAATGACAAGCCGCGTGACGGCTCGCCGGCCTGGCATATGCGCCGGGGGGCGTACCTCGACGACCTGCGCGCGGCGGGCGTGGCGCCGGAGCAGGTGGACGTCGTCCTGTGCACGCACCTGCACATCGACCACGTCGGCTGGAACACGCGGAGCGTGGGCGACCGCTGGGTGCCTACGTTTCCGAACGCGCGCTACGTCTTCGCTGGCGAGGAGTGGGAGTTCTGGCGCCACGAAAAGGACGCGTGCATCGCCGACAGCGTGGTGCCGGTCGTCGAGGCGGGCCAGGCGGCCCTCGTGGACGCCGACTATGCGGTCGACGACTGGCTCCGCCTCGAGCCGACGCCCGGCCACACGCCGGGCCACATCTCGGTCCGCCTCAGGACGTCCGCGGGGGAGGCGGTCTTCTCCGGTGACCTCATGCACCGCACGGTGCAGGTCGCCGAGCCGCAGTGGTCGAGCCGCTTCTGCTACGACCCCGCGAAAGCGCGCGCCACGCGGCGCGCGTTCATCGAGGTCCACGCCGACTCCGGCGTCCTCATCCTGGCCGCGCACTTCCCGACACCCGGCTTCATCGTCCGGAAGGACGGCGGCTTCCGTTTTGCGCCGATGAACGGGCGCTGACACGATAAGGAGGCCTGCTATGCGCGTGCTCTTCACCCTCGCGGCCGTGCTCCTCGTCGCGCTCGTGCCGCCGACCGCTCGAGCCTCGCACCTCAAGGAGCAACCGAAGAAGCACAAAATCGTCTACCACCTGGACGAGGCGGGGTTGGACAAGGCGAGGTCCGTCCTCGGGAACATCGAGAACCACATCCGGGGCGTCGGCGGCGCCGACCACATCGAGGCGATCGAGCTGGTCGTCCACGGCGCCGCGCTTCGGAACTTCGTCACCGCGAGCATGGACGTCGCGCTCCGCGCCGCGCTCGACCGGCTGCAGACCCAGGGCCTCGCGGTCGGCGCCTGCGGCAACACGATGAAGGCGTTCAACATCACGCTCGAGCAACTGCCGCAGGGCACACGCCCCTTGCCGCAGGGCGGCGTCGTGCGCGTGATGGAGCTTCAGGAGCAGGGGTTCGTCTACCTCCGTCCCTGACGCCGCCGCACCACGCGTCCTCCGCGCGTTAGGCCGCGAGCGCGGGCCTCCGGTCGAGCCACGGCCGCGCCGTCTCGAGCCGCGACGCGAGACGGAAGAGTGTCCCCTCGTCCCCGGCGCGCGCGACGAGCTGGACGGCGACGGGCAGGCCGGTGCCCGAGCGCCCGAGCGGTAGAACGATCGCCGGTTGGCCGGTCAGGTTGAACCAGACCGTGAACGGTGAGAAGGCGAAAACGCGCCGCCAGTACTCGTCCACGTCGTCCATCATCATATCGATCCAACCGAGCTTCGGGGGCAGGGTCCCGAGCCCCGGCGTCAGCAGCACGTCCCAGCGCTCGTGGAACGCGGCCATCTGCCGGCCGAGGCGGTGGGCCGTCTGGATCGCGCGGACGTAGTCGGCGCCGCTGACCTTCTCGCCTCGATCGCGGCGTCGAGCAGGTCGGCCGGCGTGACCTTGCCGCGGCGGACGAGGTCGGCGAGTCCCAGGGCGTCGTGGCGCTCGAAATCGGCGAACCCGCTCATGGGAGCGAGGGCCGCGAGCCCGGCGCGATCGGTGGGTGGCCTGAGACGAGGTGCGATCTGGTTCCGTTCGCCACGTCGCTTCTTATTCCACCGAGCGGGGACCGAGACGCGACCCGGCTCCGTTCCTCATCACGCCGCCGATTGTGCCCCGTATCAAAATCTGCGCGTTGACACGGGGTCGCTCCTCGGCGTACGGAACCTCATGGCGATCGAACGGTGGCCGGAGGCCGAGCGCCCGCGGGAGCGCCTGTTCTGGAACGGGCCGGAGGCGCTCGCCGATGCGGAGCTCCTCGCGATCCAGCTCGGGTCGGGCACGCGCGGCCGGAGCGCGATCGACGTGGCGCGTGAGATGCTGGCGGCCTACGGCTCGCTCGCGGAAGTCGCCGCGCGCGACGTGACCGAGCTCGTGCGGGTCGCCGGCGTCGGGCCTGCGAAGGCCGCGCGCCTGGCCGCGACATTCGAGCTCACGCGACGGCTCCGGGCGCGCACGCCGGGCGTGCGAATCGTCCTCTCGAGCCCCGCCGAGGTCTACGCGGCGTTCGCGCCGCTCATGGAGGATCTCAAGCGCGAGGTCTTCCGTGTGGCGTTGCTCGACGCGCAGAACGGGCTCCTGCGGGATCGCGTGATCTCCGAGGGGACGCTGTCGGCGACCCTCGTCCACCCGTACCAGGTGTTCAAGCCGGCCATCCTCGAGTCGGCCGCCTCGGTGGTCCTGCTCCACAACCATCCGAGCGGCGATCCCACACCGAGCCGCGAAGATGTCCGCCTGACGCGCCAGCTCGTCGAGTGCGCCCGTCTCCTGGAGCTCCGCGTCCACGATCACCTGGTGATCGGGCACGGCCGCTTCATCAGCCTCGCCGAACGCGGTATCATCTAACCGCCATGGGCATCAAGCCGAGGGGTGTGGGGCACGTCGTCCTCAAGGTGAGGGACCTCGAGCGGTCGGCGCGGTTCTACCGGGAGGTGATCGGGCTGAGAGAGGTGGCCCGGTACAAGGACCGCATGGTCTTCTTCTCGGCCACCGGCGCGAACCACCACGACCTCGCGCTCCTGGAGGTCGGCAAGCACGCTCCCGCGCCCGCGAGCGACGCCGTGGGGCTCTACCACGTGGCGCTCAAGATCGGTGATCAGATCGACGACCTCCGCGCGGCCAAGGCCCACCTCGAGGCTCAGGGGATCACCCCGTTGAGGCTCGCCGACCACAGGGTGAGCAAGTCGATCTATCTGACCGACCCGGACGGCCACGGTCTCGAGCTGTTCGTGGACACCGATCCCGCGATCTGGCGGGAGGATCCGGCCGCGGTCGCGACCGTCGAGCCCCTCGAGCTCTAGGGCGCGTCAGCCCTTCGCCAGCTTCTCGATGCCCGTCTTCGGCAGGGCCTGCAGACGGGAGAGGAGCGTCTTCACTTTCCGCTCGCTGGCATGGTCCGCGAGGATCAGTTTCTTCGACCGAGTGCCGTTGACGATGTATGCCACCCAATCGTCGAGGTTCGGCGTTCCGCGCCACGCGACGGTGACGCCGCTCAACCGCAGGCGCCGCCGGCCTTCTACTTTTGCGAGCGGTTTCCGACTGCCTTCCATCGTCGCGTTGACCTCAGGTTACGCTGCGCCGGTCGGAGTGACCGAAGAACCGCTGGACGAGCGCCGATCATCGCTCGCCAACCTTACGAGTGTCGCGATTTCAGTGTCAAGGCTTCGTTTGTCCGCTAAAAATGCCCGTGCGCGACCAGCACGAGGCTCCGGGCCGCGTGGAATCGGCGAATCTTTGGGGCGGCGCTCTCCGTGGACCAATGGATCGTCATATTTCGCGACGCCGGCCGCGAGCGCGCATCAAACCGTGCGATTTCGTCGACTGTGGATAGCTGTGGACATGTGGATAAGCTGTGCGCATTTTTTATTCGGTCGGCGCGCGCTTAGCGGTCGGCGCGGAGGAGCTCGAGGATCTCGCGCGCCAGAATCGGGCCGCGCGTGATGAATCCGGTGAAGTAGCCGACGGCGGTTGCGCCCTCGCGGAGCAGCCGGTGCGCCTTGTCGGGCGAGTCCACGCCGCCGGTGGCGATGATCTCGAGCTCCCGGCCGAAGCGCGCGCGCGTCCGGCGCAGGTTCTCGAGCGTCGAGGGGAAGAGATCGGGCCCGGAGAGCCCGCCCGACCCCTGCGAAAGGCGCCGGTCCTCCACCCGACGTGTGTTGCCGTAATTGACGATGCGGATCCCCGCCTCGAGCGCCGCCGGGATGATCTCGGCCTCGTTCGCGTCGGCGAAGTCCGGCGAGAGCTTCACGACGAGCGGCTTGTCCGTGGCGGCACGGACGGCCCGGAGCAGGGCCACGAGCTCTCGCGGTTTCCTGCTCCACTCATACACCAGCCGGGTGTTCGGCGACGAGATGTTGAACTCGACGAGGTCAGCCGCCGGGCCGAGCGCCTTCACGAGCGTGACATAGTCGCCCACGGACTCGCCCGCCACGCTCACGATGAGCGGCACGCGGTGCGGGAGGTGGGCGAGGGCGGCGCGGAAGCGCTCGAGCCCAGGATTCTGGAACCCGTTGCAGTTGACGAGCCCTGGGCCGGCGGCGGTCCGGACGCGCGCCAGGTTGGGCTGCGGATGGCCGGGACGCGGCTCGACGGTGATGGACTTGGTGGTGACGGCGCCAAAGCCGAGGCCCATCGCGCGCATGATGATCCTCGGATCGTAGTACATCGCCGCGAGGATCAGCGGGTTGGGCAGCCGCACGCCGCCGAGCGTGACGGCGAGCCGCGGGTCGTCGAGGCGGAAGACGGCGAGCCGGTCCCACGGCAGGAGGCGAAGCGCCGTCTGGCCGAGGGCGACCGCGGTGGGCTCCGGGAGCCGGCAGAGGACGCCGTCGTAGAGAAGACGGTAGAGCGCTCCGATGACTCGGCTCATCCGGGAGGACCGGTCGAGAATAGCACACACGGTTCTTGACGATGGCGTACGGTGCCATTTACCGTAAGACATTGAATTTCAATTGCCGCGTGAAGGCCCGGCTCGCCGTCCTCCTCGGTGTCACGCTCGTCACGGCTGCGTGCGCCACCGGGCCCCTGTGGAGCCCCCCGCCGGAGGGGGCGGCCGACCCGCGGGCGACCGCGCCGGAGTTCACGTTCGTCAGCGACACCTTCGCCTTCGCGAACCTGATCCGCGCCCGCCACCGGGGCGAGGACGACCTCTACGCGAATTACTGCTTCGTGCTGGCGCGCGGTCTCCGGCAGTTCAGCCAGTTCGCGCGCTTCGATCCCGCGCTGCCGCGGCTCGATCACGATGGTTACGCGGGGCTCGTGCGACGCGTCGTGGCGCTCCCGGTGTGGCAGCCGGCGTCGTCGGAGGACGGGCGGATCGTCATCCCCGGCTACGCCAATTTACGCGAGTTCTCACGGGCGGAAGAGGCGGCGGTGAAGGAAGGGCTCGGCTCCCGCTTCTGGACGCTCGTGCACTGGACCAACTGGCGGGTCACCTTCTGGGTGACCCGCGGCCACCAGGAGCACGTTGCGCACGAGATCGTGAGCGAGCTGCGCGCGGGGCGGCTCGTGCAGCTCCTGGTCACCAACTGGCCCAAGCCCGAGCTGAACCACACCGTCGTCGCGTTCGAGTCGCGCGACGCGGGCTCCACCGTCGACTTCGTCGTCTGGGACCCGAACGACCCCGACGCGCCGGGGATCGTCACCTTCGATCGTCACGCGGGGCGCTTCTGGGCGACCCGGGTCTACGATACCGAGCCCTGTGAGCACTGAGCCGGTCGCCATCATCGCGGCGGGGGCCGTCACGCCGATCGGCGCCGACCTCGACGCGTTCTGGACCGGGCTCGTCACCGGGACGGACGGCGTTTCGCGCATCGAGCGCTTCCCCGTGGGCGACCTGCGCGTCGGCCTCGGCGGCGAGATCAAGAAGCTCAAGCGTGAGCGACGGGGAGACTGCCGGGCGTCCCAGCTCCTGTTCGCCGCGGCCGACGACCTGCGCGCGCGGGCGTCCCTCGACGCTCCACCCGCCCGCGTCGCCGTCGTCCTGGGGACGGCGCTCGGCGGCGTGGAGGAGGGCGAGAAGGCGCTGGCGGGCGACTCGAGCGCGCGTCGGGCGGCGGCGGCGCTCTACGACGGGCCCGCGCGCGCGCTCGCGCTGCGCCTCGGGGCCCGTGGACCGGTGATAACCGTCTCCACGGCCTGCGCGTCGGGCGCCACGGCGCTCGGCGTCGCGGCGGATCTCCTGAGGTCGGACGCGGCGGACCTGGTCGTCGCGGGAGGGTACGACATCCTCTGCCGCTTCGTCATGCGCGGCTTCGACGCGCTCCGGTCGCTCACGCGGGACCGCGTGCGGCCCTTCGACCGCCGGCGCAGCGGCCTGCTGCTCGGCGAGGGCGCGGCTCTCGTGCTCCTGGCGCGCGACCGCGACGCGGGCGAGCGGCGCCTCGGGCGGCTGCTCGGTCACGCGAGCGCGAGCGACGGCGCCCATGTCGCGGCGCCCGACCCCGAGGGGCGCGGGCTCGAGTGGGCGATCCGCGCGGCGCTCGCCGAGGCGGAGGTCGGCGCCGCCGACATAGACTTCGTGAGCGCGCACGGCACCGCGACGCCGCTCAACGATCGGGTGGAGGCCGCCGTGCTCAGGCGGGTGCTCGACGCGTGCGCCGAGCGGATCCCCGTGAACGCCATCAAGGGAGCTCTCGGGCACACGATGGGCGCGGCGGCGACGCTCGAGGCGATCATGTGCCTGCTCGCGTCGCGCGAGGGCGTCGTGCCGCACACGGTCGGGCTCGAGGAGCACGACCCGGAGTGCGAGCTGGATTTCGTGGTGACGGCGCCGCGCGCGGTTCGCCCGCGGGTGAGCCTCTCCACCTCGCTCGGTTTCGGCGGGTGCAATGCCGCGCTCGTCCTCGAGGGGAATGCGCGGTGACCGGCACCGAGGTCGCGGCGGTCGGCGTGGTGACGGGGTGGGGGGAGGGCGCGGCCGCGCTGCCGTCGGACGCCGTCAGGGCCGCCGCGGGCCGGCGGGTGATCGCCGCTGCACGACCTCCATTGGTCGGCGAGCGGTTCCGCCGCGCGACGCGCGAGTGTCTGCTCGGCGTCGCCGCGGTCGAGGCGCTCCTGCGTGAGGCGAACATCGAGCGCGAGGAGATCCGCGGCTGCGAGACGGCGCTGGTCTACGTGACGGCGGCCGGATACGGCGCGGCGAATCACGGGTTTATTGTCGCGGGCGCCGCGAGGAGGGATGTTGGAGCGGGGGCCGCGAGGCCGGAAGACTCCGTGGGTGGCCTGAGACAGGCGCGGCGTGGCTCCGTTCCGCCAACCGCCGTCGCGACCGGGGCGACCTTGCATTTCCCGTATACGGCACCGTCGGCGGTGCCGGCGGAAGTTGCGATCGAATTCGGCCTGACCGGCCCGTATGTGATCCTGCTCGGGGGGGCGGCGGCCACGATCGACGGCCTCTGGCAGGCGACGCTCCAGGTCGGCCGCGGCCGATGCCGGCGAGCGCTCGTCCTCGCCGTCGAGACCTTCTCGGAGTGCGAGGAGCTCTGGGCGCGCGGGCGCTGGCTCCTGCGGCCGCCGCTCGTGGAGTCGGCGGCGTGCGCGCTGCTCATTCCCGGACCCTCGCGGGCGACCTACGCGCCGGCCTCGACGGAGTCACCCCTCGAGGCGCTCGCGCGCGCTCGGGCGGGCGAGACGCTGGCCTGCGCGCCGTTGATCGCGTTGGCGCTGGCGCGCGCGGGCGGCGGCGCGGCCCCGTTCAGGCTCACGGGCCAGTGGCGCGGGCGCCGCGCGGGCCTCGCGTGGGAGGCGCACTAGGAGCGCGATGGATCCCAAGGAAGTCCTCGACGAGCTGAAGACAATTCTCGTGTCGCGGCTCAAGTTCGAGCCGCGACGGGCGGCCGACATGACGCTCGAGACGACCCTGCCGAAGGGTGTCGAGGGCTCGATCGGCCTCGACTCGCTCGACTTCATCGAGCTCTCGATTGCCGTCGAGGAGCGCTTCGGGATCCTGATGGACGAGTCGCAGGACCTCACCAAGCACTTCCTGTCGTTCGACACGCTCGCGCACTTCATCACCGCGAGGACGGAGGCCCGGTGAGACGGATCGCGGTCAGTGGTCTCGGAGTGGTGAGCCCGTTCGGCACGGGCGTCAAGGCGTACTGGAACGGCTTGAGCGCGGGCGCCTGCGCGATCCGTCCGGTCACGCTCATCGAGACCGAAGGCTTTCGGTGCCGGATCGCCGCCGAAGTGCCCGACGGGTTTGGCGGCTCGTTGCGGCGCTCGCGGGCCGATCGCCTGGCGCTCGCCGCCGCGCGCGAAGCGCTAGAGGACGCCGGGCTCTCGCGTGTCGAGCGCGCCGAGGCGGCACTGGCCGTCGGCGCGGTCGGCGGCGGGATGCTGGAGGCGGAGGCGTGGTACTGGGAGCGCTTCCGCGGGCGTCGCCCGCCGTCCCGGCCGACACCCCGTTCGATGCTCCCGTTCTCGCACGCCGAGGCCCTCGGCAACGCGCTCGGGCTCGAGGGGCCGCGTGAGACGCTCGTGATGGCGTGCAGCTCCGGGGCCGCGTCGCTGGCGCTCGCCGCCGATCTCATCGCCGACGGCGTGGTCGCCACGGCGCTCGCCGGCGGCGTGGACGCCCTCACCCGCATCTGCTTCATGGGCTTCAATGCGCTGAAGCTCCTCTGTCCCGAGCCGTGCCGCCCCTTCGATCGCGACCGGCGGGGCATGTCCATCGGCGAGGGCGCCGCGTTCGTGGTGCTGGAAGAGCTCGGGCGGGCGCGCGCCCGGGGCGCCAGGATCTACGCCACGCTCGCGGGCCACGGGATGACGACGGACGCCTACCACGTGACCTCGCCCCATCCGGAGGGCGAGGGCATGGTACGGGCCATGGCCGCGGCGCTCGAGAGCGGGCGCATCGCCCCCGCGGCCGTGGGCTACGTGAACGCGCACGGCACGGCCACGCCGCAGAACGATCGGATCGAGGCCCGCGCGATCCACGAGGTATTCGGCCCGGGGCGGCTCCTGGTGAGCTCGACGAAGTCCATGATCGGCCACACCATGGCGGCGGCGGGTGCCCTCGAGGCGGTCGCGACCATCCTCGCGCTGGTCCACGAGGTGGTCCCGCCGACGGCGAACCTCGAGACGCCCGACCCCGACGTGGCGTTCGACTGCGTGCCGCGCGTGGCCCGCGAGGCCGCGGTCGAGTATGCGATCTCGAACTCCTTCGGCTTCGGTGGGCAGAACGTGACGCTGCTCTTCGGGCGGGCCTAGCGATGGCGCGCGTCGCCGTCACGGGCGTCGGTGTCGTCACGGGCGCGGTCACCGGCGGCCGGGAGCAGATCCGGGCGTTCCTGGCCTCGAGCGGCGCGCCGGCGCTCTCCGTCCCGAGCTCGGCGCTCGGGGGGCTCATCGACGAGACGGAGGCCCGGCGACTCTCTCGCATCTGCCAGCTCTCCGTCGCCGCGGCGCGGATCGCGCTCGCCGACGCCGGGCTCGGCCCCGGCGCCGGCCTCGGGCTCGTGATCGGTGCCGAGTTCGGCGATCTGCGCTCGACGATCGCCTTCGTCGACGGCTACCTCCATCGCGGGCCCGGCGGCCTCTCGGCGCTGCTCTTCCCGAACACGGTCATGAACACGATGGCGGCAGCCACCGCCATCGCCGTGACCGCGCGCGAACTATCGCTCACGCTCAACGCCCCGACGGTCGCCGGCGAGCTTGCCATCGCCCGCGCCGCCGCTGCCGTCCGCGCGGGTCGCGCGGACGCGGTGCTCGCCGGCGGCGTCGACGAGTTCGATTCGGCCCTGGCCGAGCTGCTCGCCGAGGGCGGCGCGCCGAGTGAGAGACGAGGCGAAGGCGCCGGCTTCGTCCTCCTCGAGTCGCTCGACTCGGCGGAAGCGCGCGGCGCCCGCGTGCTCGGCGAGATCGCGGGAGTCGCGTGGCGCGCGCTCAGGGCGCGGCCGTACGGGGTGGGTCGCGGCGCCGCCTCGCGCGCGGTCGCGGCGGCGCTGGACGAGGCTGGGGCGACCTCGGGCGAGGTGGGCCGGGTCTGGGTCTCAGCAAGCGGCGACGGGCCGCGGGATCGCTGGGAGCAGGCGATCCTCGAGGAGGCGCTCCGGCCAGCGCGGCCGCCGCAGACGGCGCTCGCGTCGCGCGCGGGCCGCCACGCGGGCCTCGGAGCGCTCGCCGTCGCCGCGGCGGCGCTCGACGAGGTCTCACGCGGGCCGGCGGTCGTGCACGCGATCGCTCGGGGCGGGACTCACGTCGCCCTGGTGGTCCGCCGCGCTCCTGTGGAATGAATAGTGACATGCGGGACGGAGCCGGGTCGCACCTGGGTCAGGCCACCCACGATGTCTAGCGGGCTCACGGCTTTCGTTCCAATGATCGTCATCCCGGTGTTCAACGAGGCGGAGACGATAAGCGAAGTCGTCGCCGCGGCGCGGGCGCACGCGCCCGTGCTCGTCGTGGACGACGGCTCCGAGGACGGGGGCGCCGCCGCCGCGCGGGCCGCCGGGGCCGATCTCCTCCGCCATCCGCGGCGCCTCGGCAAGGGCCAGGCGATCCGGACGGGCATCGCCGCCGCGCGGAGCCGCGGGGCGTCGGTCGTCGTCACGCTCGACGGCGACGGGCAGCACGACCCGCAGGACCTTCCCGCCGTGCTCGGCACCGCGCAGAGCGCGCCGCGGGCGATCGTGATCGGGAGCCGCCTCGCCGCGCCGGATGCGCTCGCGCCCGACCGCCTGAACGCGATCCGGGTGGCGGGGTTCTTCGTCTACTGGGCGAGCGGGCTCAAGCTCGAGGACACGCAGTCCGGCTACCGAGCCTACCCGGTCGCGCTGTTCGACGACGTGGCGCTAAGGCACGGAGGCTTCGTGCTGGAGACCGAGGTGCTGATCGCCGCAGCGGGTCGCGGCTGGCAGGTGCGTGAAGTGCCCGTGCGGGCGATTCCAAGGGCCCGGCGGCGCAGTCGGTTCCGTCCGCTCGGTGATGGCGTGGCGATTGGCGCGTACCTGGCTGGCCGCGTCGCGGCGCGCTGGGCGCGCGAGGCGGCCGCCGGCGGCTGGTGGCGGCACCCGCGCCGGCGACGGGCCGCGGCGGCGGCGACGGCGACGCTGGCGGCGCCCGTGCTGCTCGTTCTCCTGGCGCTGCAGGCGCTGGTGGCGCGCCGGCTTCCCGACGTGGTCACGCCGCTCGTGGAACGGCTCTGCTCGCAGGTCAGGCTCGACCTCGCGGGCGAGCCCGAGCGCGCCGCTCTCATGACGCTCGCGGTGCCGCCGGAGGCGCCACGGTGACGCCGGCCGAACCCTACGACGTGGTCGTCGTCGGCGGCGGACCGGCCGGCTCGGCCACCGGCGGCTTCCTCGCCCAGGCCGGGCGGCGCGTGCTCCTCGTCGAGCGCGAGCCGTTCCCGCGCTTCCACGTCGGCGAGTCCCTGCTGCCGGCGACGCTCCCGATCCTGGATCGCCTGGGCGCCCACAAGGCGATCGCCGAGCGCGGGTTTCAGGTGAAGTACGGCGCGACCTTCCACGATCAGGAGTCGGGGCTGGAGCATACGTTCTACTTTCTCCGGGACAAGCCCTGGCCGCCCTATGCGTATCAGGTCCCGCGCGCGGAATTCGACGCGCTCCTGCTCGAGCACGCGAAGAAGCTCGGTGTCGACGTCCGCCAGCCGGCGACGGCGCTGGCCGTTGCCTTCGACGCCGACGGCGTGACGGTCACGGCCGAGAGCCACGGCCAGCGCACCGAGGTGCGCGCGCGCTTCCTCGTCGACGCGACTGGCCGGGCGGGCCTGCTCTCCCAGACACTCGGGGGACGCGAGCGAATCCCGAACCTCGGCAAGGTCGCGCTCTTCGCCCACTGGCGCGGCGCCTGGCGGGCCCCCGCGCCGGACGAGGGCAACATCCGCATCTACGTCTTCGAGCACGGCTGGTTCTGGTGGATCCCGCTCGCCGGCGACCGGACGAGCGTCGGCTGCGTCATGCACGCGCGGACGGTGCGCGACTGGCGCGGGACGCGCGACGCCCTCTACGCCGAGATGATCCGGCGGTGCCAGCGCGTCGCTGAAGGCCTCGCGGGCGCGCGCCCGGTCACGGAGGTCCACAGCGAGGCGAATTTCTCGTACAGCAACCGTCCCGTGGTCGGTGATCGGTTCCTCGTCGTTGGCGACGCGATCGCATTCGTGGATCCGATCTTCTCGGGCGGCGTGCACATCGCGCTACAGTCGGGCGAGCTGGCGGCACGCGCGATCGACCGCGTGCTCGCCGACGGCCGCTTCGAGGCCCGGCGCTTCGCGTCCTACCGGCGCCGCGTCTGGGGCGGGCTCCGTCCGTTCTTCCGGTTCATCCACAAGTACTACGAGCCCGCATTCCTCGAGCTCTTCCTCCAGCCCAGGAGCGCCTTCGGCATGCTCGACGCGGTGCTGAGCGTGCTCTCGGGCGGCGCCTTCCTCCGCATGTCGTGGCGCACGCGGGCGTCGCTCCTGCTCCTGTTCGCGATCACGCGCGCGAACGTCTGGGTGCGGCGACGGGCGGGCCGGCCCGTCGAGTCGCGTTTGGAATGGTAGTGCGAGCCGAGCGGCGGCCGCGGAAGGCTCTGCGACGCGCGCCGCGAGGCGAGTCTATGGATCGGGTAGTGCGAGCCGAGGACGTCGCGGGGCGGGGGCCCCAGGGGTGCTGAGACTCCTTCGCGGTTACGCGTTCGCGATCGCCGGGATCGCGATCGGCGTCGCCGGCGTCGTCGCGCTCGGCGCCATGAGCGAGCGCATCGTGCGCTTCATCGAGGGCGGCGACCGCTTCGTCCTGGGCCAGATCTCCGTGGCCGGACGCGGGATGGGGATGGGCGCGGGCTTCACGGCGGGCGGCCTCCTGCCGGCCGCGACGATCAAAAAGATTTCCTCGGTCCCCGGTGTGGCAGGGGTGCAGCCCCAGGTCATGCTCCCGCTGGACCCCTCCACGTCGCAGTTCATGACGCTGACCCAGGAGTTGATCCTGGGGCTCGACCTCTCGGTGCCGATGCCGAACCGCTACTACCGCGCGCTGCCGGTGCGTGCCGGGCGGTTCCTGCGCACGGGCGACCGGCGCGCGGCCGTGGTCGGCGCCGCATTCGCCGCCTCGCGCGGCCTCGGCGTGGGCTCGCGGCTCCCACTCGAGGGTGCGGAGTACGGCGTTGTCGGCATCCTCGAGCGCATGCTCACGGCGCCCGACCGGTTCGTGTTCGTGCCGATCGAGGACGCCCGCGAGCAGTGGGTCGCGAAGGACCGGATGCTCCGGACCCTGCTCGCGTCGGGCGCGGCGGCGCTCACGGCCGCCGACCTCAACACCGGCGTCGCGGTGGGCTGGCGCGAGGGGGAGGACCCCGACGCGGTCGCCCGGCGGATCATGGCCGAGGTGCCGGACGTCAACGTGCAGCTTCCGAGCGAGCTGTCGCGGCTGCTCCGCGCCTCGACCGCGTTCTTCGCGGCGCTGCTCGTCGGGATCGGCGCGCTCGCGCTCGTGATCGGCGGCCTGTCGCTCGCCAACACGATGGCGGCGGCGGTCTTCGAGCGGATCCGAGACTTCGGGGTCAAGCGCGCGCTGGGCGCGACCGACCTGGACCTCGCGCGCGAGGTCCTGGGCGAGGCGCTCGCGGTCACGGTGTGTGGCGGCGCCGCGGGCGTTGGGCTCGCGGTCCTGCTGGGGAGCTCCATCGACGCGTGGGCGGGCCGCTCGGGCCAGCAACTCTTCTACTTCTCGACGCGCCTCCTCACCGGGGCGCTCGCTTTCTCGGTCTTGCTGGGCGCCGCCGCGGCGGCGTGGGCCACCGTCCGTGTCGTCCGCCTCTCGCCGGCCGAGGCGATCCGGCGGGGCGCGTAGGGCGGCGCCGTGCTGCGGGCGACCGGTCTCGTGAAGTCGTACCGGGCCCCCGGGGGCGAGCCGATCCCGGTCCTGCGCGGGGTGGACCTCGTGGTGAAGGGCGGCGAGCTGGTCGCGGTCGTCGGGCAATCCGGCTCCGGCAAGAGCACGCTCCTCTGCGTCCTCGGACTCCTCGAGGACGCCGACGCGGGCGAGATCGTGTACGAAAACGTGTGCGTCAGCGCGCTGCCGCGCTCGGCGAAGAGCCGCGCGCGCGGGCGGTGGGTCGGCTTCGTCTTCCAGTCGTTCCTGTTGCTGCCGTCGCTCACCGCGCTCGAGAACGTCCTGCTCGCGGCGCGCTACACGGGGCGCGACCGCGCGGAGGCCCGGCGGCGCGGGCTCGCGCTGCTCGACGAGCTCGGCGTGGTCGGCCGGAAGGACCATTATCCACAAGAGCTGTCGGGGGGCGAGCAGCAGCGGGTCGCTTTTTGCCGGGCGGTGCTGAACGACCCGCCGCTGCTCCTCGCCGACGAGCCCACCGGCAACCTGGACGACGCCAACGGCGCCGTCATCTTCGACGCGCTCCGGAGCCGGGCGCGCGCGGGCGCCGCCGTCGTCGTCGTGAGCCACCGGCCGGAGGCGGCGACGGGGGCGACGGCGGTCTACCGGCTGCGAGGCGGAGTGCTGGAAGCGTGAGTCGACCCCTGGCCCCGGAGGTTCACGAATGAAGATCAGCGTGTTCGTGCTGCTCGCGCTCGTGGCGCTGGCCCCAACGGCCGACGCGGGGTCGGTCTCCCAGACCTTCCCGGTGTCGCTCGACCGTGCGTGGTCCACCACCGAGAAGGTGTTGAAGATCCTCGGCTGGGAGATCGACACGGTCGATCGCTCCGTCGGGTGGATCATCACCGACTCGCGCAAGCTCGACGGCGAGGACTACGGCGTCTACGCCAAGGGTATGCGCCATCGCCTGCGGGTCCACCTCAAGGCGGACGGGGCGAACCGGACGACGATCACGGTGGAGCGCGGCGTCTTCAAGCGCGAGCGCATCCTGTGGATGAACGCCGACGACCCGGTCCCAACCCCGGACGCGGCGGTCGAGCGCGAGGTGCTCGCGGCGATCGGGAAGTCGTTCTGATGCTGAAGACCATGGTGCTCATCCTGCTCGCCGTCCTGATCGGCGGCACCGGTCACGTCCTGCTCTCGAAGGGGATGAAGACGGTCGGCGACCTCACCGAGGCGCCGGCGTCGATGCTGGGCGCGATGACCGCCCGTGCGCTTTCGAGCCCGTGGCTGCTGCTGGGCGTGGCGCTCCAGGCGACGTTCTTCGTCATGTACCTCACGCTGCTCTCGCGGGCGAATGTGAGCCAGGTGCTCCCGCTGACCGCGATCGACTACATCGTGGTCGCGCTCCTCGCCCGCCTCCTCCTCGCCGAACCGGTGACGCCGGCCCGCTGGGCCGGCATCGCGCTGATCGCGGCCGGCGCGGCCCTGGTCTCACGCACCTGACGCGCGCGCGCGCGGCGCTCGCTGTGGCGGCGCTCGCGGTCGCCCTCGCGGTGCCGCTCGTCTTCGAGGGGCTCGGGCTGGCGCCTTTCGACGACCCCGGCGAGGGCATGCACGCCGAGATCGCGCGCGAGCTCCTGCGCTCGCGCGATCCCTTCGCGCTGACGCTCGGCGGCGTCCGCTACGTGGACAAGCCGCCGCTCCTCTATACCCTGCTCGCCGGAGCGCTGGCGCTCGCCGGGCCGAGTGAGACGACGGCGCGCGCCGTGCCCGCGCTCTCCGCCCTCGCCGCAATCGCGGCCACCGCCTGGCTCGGCGGGCGCCTCCTCGGGGCGCGTGGCGGGTTCATCGCCGGGACGGCGCTCCTGACGAGCGCGGGGTTCTTCGCCTTCGCCCGCTACGTCCGGCCCGAGACGCTCTTCGTCGCGGCGCTCGCGTGGGGCTTCGCGCTCGTCCTCAACGGCATCGCCGAGGGACGGCGGGGGCGTGTCGCGGTGGGCCTCGCGGCCTTCGGTGTGGCGGCGCTCGCGAAGGATCCGGTCGGCGCGCTGGCGCCGCCGCTCGTGATCGGCACGGCGCTCGCCCTCGCACGCCGGGCGCGACCGCTCGGCCGCTGGCTTCCGTTGCCTGGCGTCTTCGCCTGCCTCGCGCTCGGCTTCGCGTGGTGGCCCGCGGTGGAGCGACGGACGCCGGGGTTCGTCTGGTACACGGTGATCGACAACCACCTGCTCAACGTGGCGCGGGTCCGCCAGTTCCCCGACGAAGACGTGCCGCTCTCGGTGGCGCAGTTCCTGGCGGTCGCACTCCTGGGTGCCACGCCGTGGATCCTCTCGGCCGGTGCCGCGCTGTGGGCGCTTGTTCGGCAGCGCGCGTGGCGAGATCCCCGGGAGACGGCGTGGGTCGCCCTCGGCCTCTGGGCGGTGGGCGGCCTCGCGATAACGGCGCTGTCCCCGTTCCGGCTGCCGCACTACGGGCTGCCCGCCTACTTCGCCGTCGCGCTGCTCGCCGCCCGCGGCTGGGAATCGCACGGCGGCCGGCGTCTCGTCGCCGCCCATGCGCTCGTCTTCGCCGCGCTCGCAGTCGCGTGCGCGCTCCTGTGGGCGAGCGACGGGCGCGATTTTCTCGAGTCGGTCCTGGGCGCGACGGACGTCGCCACGCGCAAGAGCGCGGCGGCGGGCCAGGGACCGCCGCTGCCGTCGTTCGCCGAGTTCCAACCGTTGTTGGCCGACGCCGCCCTCGTCTTCGCCGCGGGCGCCATGGCGTCGGGCGCCTGCGTCCTCGTGGGCGGCGGCGCGTGGGCGCGCCCGAACGTCGCCGCGTTCGTCGTGCTCGCCCCGATGCTCGCGCTCCTCCCGTTGATCGCCGGCGCGCTCGGCCTGGTCTCCGGCCACCGCGCGGCGGAGGGGGTCGGCCTCGAGCTCGTTCGGCGCGCCGGGCGGGAGGACCTGATCGTCCACGAGGGTCCGCTCGAGAACTCGGGCGCGCTCGAATGGTACTCGGGCCGCCGCGCGGTGATCGTGGAGGGGCAGAAGAGTGTGCTCGCCTTCGGCGCGCGCCGCCCCGAGGCGCGCGACGTGTTCTGGGACGCGGCGCGACTCGCGAAGGCCTGGGAGGCTGGCCGCGTGTGGGTCGTAAGCGTGCGCCCGCCTGAGGCGAGCGTCGTCGCGCGGCTCCCGGGCGCGCGGCTCGTCTTCGCCTCTGGCGGCCGCTGGCTCTGGGTCAACGAGCCACCGTAGCGGGCGCCGCCTCCAGGAGCTCGGCGATCGTCGCGAGCTCGTAGCCCGCCGCGCGGAGCCCGTCGATCATCGCCGGGAGCGCCTGGACGAGGCGCTCCGGCGCGCGCCGGGTTCCCTCGGCGTCGTGCAGGTCCACGATGGCCCCGGAGTGGGCGCGACGGAGGACGTGACGCACCTGGTCCTCCGCCGCCACGGCCCTGAGCCCTTCCGGCTGAATCGACCAGAACACGCACCGCTCACCCCGGCGGCGGAGCGCGCCGAACATCGCGGCGTTCACCATCCCCCACGGGGGACGGAAGTAACGCGGCTCGCGTCCCGCGAGCGCGGCGAGCGTCGCATGGGCTCGGTCGATCTCGTCGGCGGTGCGCCGCGGGCCGCAGAGCCACAGGGACCGATGAGACCAGCCGTGGCTCCCGACTTCGTGGCCCTCGGCGACCATGCGACGCACGGCATCCGGGACCTGCGCCGCGCGCTCGCCCACCAGGAAAAACGATCCGCGTGCGCGGCGGGCGGCGAGGAGGTCCAGGACGCGCGGTGTCCAGTCGCGATCGGGACCGTCGTCGAAGGTGAGTGCGACACGCCGGGCCGCGTGGCTGCCGCGCCACACACAGCCGAGCGTCAGCACGTGGGCGCCCCACGCGTACGCCGCCCACCCGACGGCGGCGCCGACGCCGAGCCGCGTCAGGATCACGGCCGCGTCGCGGGCTGGCCGAGCGGCTCGAGGACCGCGGAAACGATCCGCTGGGTCGCGTCGCGCCGTCGAACCCGGCGGATCCGCGCGCGCAGCCGCTCGAGGAGGTCCGGATCGTCGAGCGCGCGGTCGAGCAGATGAACGAGCTCGAGGTAGGAGCGCGCGACGAGCGCGATTCCTGCCCGGGCGGCGAAGTGCTCGTTTCGCTGCTCCTGGCCGGGCAGGGAACCGTAGGCGAGGACCGGCAGCCCGGCCGCCATGGCCTCGGCGAGTGTGAGGCCGCCGGCCTTCGTCACCAGAAGGTCGGCGGCCGCCATGAGTCGGGGGACGTCGTCCACGTAGCCGACCGTCCGGACACGCGTGCCGTCGGTCAGGCGCTCGAGCCTCCGCCTGAGACCCTTGTCATGGCCGGCGACGAGGAGCCCCTGGAGCGGCCACTCGAGAGCGTCGAGGGCTCGCGCGACGTCGGGCAGGCGACCGAACGAGCCCTGCGAGCCCGCCATGGCGAGCACGACGGGGGCCCGGTCCCCGAGCCCGAGCGCGGCGCGCACGGCGGCCGGGTCCACGGGCTCGGCGAACTCGGCGCGGACGGGCATGCCGGTCACGACGATCCGCTGCGCAGGGATGCCGCGGGCGATGAACTCGTGCTTCACCTCGTCGGCCGCGACGCAGTAGCAGTCGATGTGGCGCGCGATCCACTGGCTGTGCGCGACGAAGTCGGTGACGACGGACGTGTGGGGCGGCGTGCGCCGGCCCTCCGCGACCAGCGCAGACATCGCGGTGGCGGGCGTGGCGTGGACGGTCACGACCGCGTCCGGCCGGAGCGAGTCGAGCAACGGCGCGAGCCGGCGGGCGCCCAGGCGCGTGACGCCCAGGGCAAACGGCGAGTCGCTCGCCATCCAGTCGCCGAGCGCGTAACCGATGCCCCAGAGCACCGGGGCGCGGAGGAGGATCGCGTGGTAGAGCGCGCGCGAGGCGCGCTCGAAGAACGGGGAGACCAGCTCACGGAAGTGGTCCACGACCGTGACGGCGCACCCTTCGCGCTCGAAGGCTTGCGCGAGACACCGGGCCGCCGCGTTGTGGCCCGAGCCATAGCTGGCGGTGAGAAGGAGGACGCGCTTCATGGCGGGCTCATGGTAACCTCTCGCGCCGCCGGAGGGAATCCGGAGCGGTGGGCCGCGCCCCGCCTCGCCTCCGAACCGCACGCTGCCAGTCGCTCCTCGGATACAGCTGGGCACGCTTGTTCGCTTCGCCAGCCGCGCGCTATAGTCGTTCGGGAACGAAAGGGGGTGACGGCGACGGCGTCGCGGTTACGTGAGGCGGCGGGGATCGGTTCGCTACCCCGTGGAGAGGGGCCGGGCCCGTCCGCTGGCCGTCGGTGAGCCAACTTCCGAGGGCCGCGTCTGCTCGACCGTGTTCGCGGAGCCCTGCGCGCTCGCCACTACAGTCGCCGCACCGAGGACGCCTACGTCGCGTGGATCCGTCGCTACATCATCTGCCATGGCAAGCGGCATCCGGTGGAGATGAGCGCGGCGGAGGTGACCCGGTTCCTGAGCTCGCTCGCGGTCGAGGGCAAGGTGGCCGCCTCGGCGCCGAACGCCGCAGCTCAAGCCGATCGTTAGATCGCAATGTCGCAAGTACCGACTTTATGGAAAGTGCTTCTCGGCCTCAGCCTCGCCTGTGTACTGGCGTGCGTACTGGCATGGTACGTACTTCTTTTCAACATATGCTCGAATCCCCGAGAGGCCAATGCCGCAACACAGAGCACGATTCCATATGGCTGTCACGGTGTCACTGTTTTCATTACTCTCCTTGAGCAAGACACGTGCGATCTAGCAAGCGGTTCCACGCGACGCCCCAGGCTTGCGTTCGCTCGGCTGGGGTGCCCTCGCTCGCTGCGCTCGCTCGGCGCGCGTGAACCGCGGCGTTAGGCAGTGGGGCACGGTCATCAAATGAATCGTTGAGGAGGAAACGCTATGATGACGGTCGCGTGGGCGCTGTTGGCTGTGCTGGTACTCGTTCTTGTCCCACGGCTTGGGGCTGAGGAAATCAAGATTATCGGGCGGGACTTCGCTTTCGACGCCCCTGCCACTCTGGGCGCGGGCGTGACCACCTTCGTTTTTGGGAATCCGGGGATTGTGCGACACGAGATGATCATTGTTCTGCTGCGACAAGGCGTGACGGAGCAGCACATAAAGGATGCCCATCAGGGTGGTATCACCATGCGGAAGCTGATGGGGCAGTTTGGTGACGGCGAAATCCTTGGCATTCTTCTCGCTATGCCCGGCCAGAGCAGTTCTGGGAAGCTCATCGTGAACCTGGTGCGTGGAAGAACGTACCTGATCATCTGCCAGTTAGAGGCTCCAGAGGGGGTGACAACCTCACAACTTGGTCGCGCCGCCGCTCAACCGGGCGTTATACGCACGAGGACGCAAGGGTGAACCGCCCGCGAGCCCGATCGCTGCTGCCCAGCTAGGAACCGGACCTGTGACCTCGGGAACCTCGCACGGCACAGATCGGAAGCTGGACCGCTGGGCGGACTGGCTTGTCCGCGGGCGAGACCGCGGCGCCACGGAAGTCCAGGTGCGGCGAGTACATCGGTCGCTCGCTCGAGTTCGCGACCGTATTCTGCGTGAGGCGCGGCTTCGGCCAGGTGAGCGAGTGGTCGATCTCGGAGCAGGAACCGGCTTGCTGGCCCTTGAGGCGCGCAAACGCGTAAAGGGGTCGGGAGGCGTGGTAGCCGTCGATGGGTCCGACGACGCGCTGTCTGAGTGCAGGCGCCAGGCAGAACCGGCGGCGAATGTCGCTCCCCTGGCTTGCGTGGGCGGTGACGCGTTGCACATTCCATTGGCAAGCCAGAGCGTCGACGTCGTAATGACGCGTTCGGTCCTGATCTACCTCGCCGATAAGCAAGCGGGTGTTCGCGAGCTATACCGGGTGTTGAAGCCCAGGGGCCGGGCGTCCATCTTCGAGCCCATCAACGAGGTCTCGGAGCAGGTACGGAATCGGGTGCGCGCCAGCGGATTCTATGACGGGCTTCAACCGGAGTGGGGTGAAATCCAGAACTATTACGAGGCCCGCAAGGAGGACTGGTGGGGAACGCTCGTAGGGTGGGACGAGCGAGAGCTGGTCGGATGGTTCGAGGCCGCCGGCTTCGCCAGGGTCAAGGTGTCGTACGAGCTCATCACCGGCCTTCGCGTGCGAAAGCCGAAGAAGACTGACATCGCGGCCGGCATTCGTGGCCGACCAAACCCGAACACACCGTCTTATGAGGAAGTCGCGCGAGAGGTCCTTGGAGATCGTGCTGACGACTACCTTGAGCGGTACGCGCAATTCCTTCTCAATGGTGAGGGCCCGAGATCGGCGTCGGCTTCCGTCTACCTCGTGGCCAACCGATGAATTTGCCACTCGCCCCACAAAGTGCAACCCTGTGCGGGCCGGCGCAGAACTCCACGGTCGACCTGACCGCTGGCTCGCATGCGCTCGCCGCGGCCGGTCAACGTGAGCGTGGGTCGAGAGGGCGAGGGCTGCAACACTTGGCGCCGCGAAGGCGTTTTGGCTGACCAGGGAAACTCGGTCTGGGTTGGACCGGGTGAAGCGAGACAGGCAAGTCAGACGCACCCCGAAATCCTAACGAGCTGCCGAGGGTCGATCCCGCAGGTGGGACCGAGGTCCATACTCGTCGCAGCGGAGGAGGTCTCCATGAGTGACCGACGCGAGAGCTGGAGCCGACGCGAGTTCGTCAGCGGGCTGACGCTGGCGGGGACGGCCGGGTTCGCTGGAATTCGACCAGCGCGGGTCGGGGCGGAACCGCCGCCCGAGACGACGAGACTGAGGCTCTATCACTCGCCGAGCGTCTGCGTGGCTCCCCAGTACATCGTCGGGGAACTACTGAAGGCCGAGGGGTTCAGCGACATCAAGTACGTCAAGACGACCACCGCGGGTATATCGAAGGTTCTGGCCTCGGGGGAGGTCGACGTCTCCCTGCACTTCGTCGCGCCGCTGGTCATCCAGCTGGACGCCGGCGACCCCATCACGGTCTTGGGCGGTGTGCACCCCGGCTGTTTCGAGCTGTTCGGGACGGACCGGGTTCGTGTGCTCCGGGATCTAAAGGGGAAGACGGTCGCGATCACCGAGCTGGGTCAACCCGCGCACGTCTTTCTCTCCAGCATGCTTGCCCATGTGGGGCTGGATCCAAACAAGGACGTCACCTTCGCCGAGCATCCCGCCGCCGAGGGCAAGCGGCTGCTCGCGGAGGGGAAGGTCGACGCCTACCTCGCATTTCCGCCGGACCCTCAGGAGCTCCGCGCCCGGAAACTCGGACACGTCGTCGTCAACAGCACGGTCGACCGGCCGTGGTCGCAGTACTTTTGCTGCATGGCCACGGGCAACCGGGAGTTCGTTCGCAAACATCCGATCGCCACCAAGCGGGCGCTGCGGGCGATCTTGAAGGCGGCCGCCATCTGCGCCCTCGAGCCTGAACGGGCCGCTCGGGCCCTCGTCGACGGCGGGTTCACGTCGCGCTACGACTATGCGCTCGCGACCATGAAGGATGTTCCCTACGACAAGTGGCGCGTCTACGATCCTGAAGACTCGGTGCGCTTCTACGCCCTCCGCCTCCACGAGGCGGGGATGATCAAGGCGAGCCCGCAAAAGATTATCGCCCAGGGCACGGACTGGCGCTTCTTCAACGAGCTGAAGCGAGAGCTCAAGGGATAGCGAGGGTCAGCCGGCGCGCTGAGCGAGACAGCGGTGCCTGGCCGCTGGGACGGCCGCTTAGAGTGAATGTGTGAGCGGCTAACAGCAGGCTCGAGCGGTCCGGCTCGACGCCGGCCGCTCAGCCAGAGCGTTCGGCGGCGCGTTGCAGTCTGGCGTCCCATCGAAGTCAACACTAAACCCTACCCGAAGGGGCCAAAATGATAAGGACGAGATTGAGTTCTCCAGTAAGAGATTCATCGCCAGAACGGAGGGCGGCAACATAAACTGCGGCCCATGGCGATGGGTAAACGCAAGAGCGAGCAAGCCCCGATGTGGGTGTCGACCACCGACCTGCCGGTCTCGCCGGGTCACCCGTTCTACGCGCGACTGAACACCATCCTCGACGAGGCCGGCTTCGACCGGTTCGTGGAGGAGCAGTGTCGGTCGTTCTACGCGCCGGTAATGGGGCGACCGGGATTGCCGCCAGGGCGGTACTTCCGATTGCTGCTGCTCGGGTACTTCGAAGGGCTCGACTCGGAACGCGGCATCGCCTGGCGCGCGGCCGATTCGCTGGCGGTGCGCGGCTTCGTGGGGCTCGGCCTCGACGCCGCCGCCCCGGATCATTCGACGATTTCGCGCACGCGACGATTGATTGACGTAGAGACGCATCGCGCCGTCTTCACCTGGGTGCAAGAGCGCCTGGTCACGGCCGGACTGCTCAAGGGGCGCACCGTGGCGATCGACGCGACGACGCTGGAGGCCAACGCCGCGATGC
>WNFT01001013.1_pt1 | contig 39008 bp, 39 predicted proteins | sample 5400191 | NCBI WGS metagenome assembly WNFT01 (sample SAMN13153359, study PRJNA577476) | soil metagenome | isolation source: 80 cm saprolite under Madrone tree | place: USA:California | collected 2016-06-14 | reverse complement strand
GCATGTACACAAGGAAAGCGTACGCAACACGGGAAGCCCCAAGGCGTGGTCAGAGCGACGACCAACCGGAAGCCCGCGAGGGACAGGCTGGGCGCTTTGGGGTGGCGGAGGGGTTCGTAGTACCGCTGAAGCTGGGTAACGCCGGTGGAGGGAAGGGACCTCAGTTCAAGACAGACGCAATACGTGGAGAAGGACCTGGGAGATTGGGCAACCTATAAACTCCGCAAAGGGTTCAGAAACTGCAGATGGCGTTGCACGCGAAAGCAAAAGGCGTGAGGTCTTGTCCGAGAGCCGGATGCGGGAGATCTGCATGTCCGGTTCGATGAGCGGGATGTGGAAACGGAGTCACGGTCGAACCACTAAGGCACCGCCAGACGAAAGGGGCGGAAACAGATATGTCCGGCCTACAGCCACCGCGCCACATCTCGACTCTACCAGTCAGAGACATTCCAACATGTCAGCGGCGGTGGCAGCTTTCCCCGAAAGACATCCTATCAGCGATTTCGACGGAGAGGAGTAGAAACGCATGTTTTTATTTTTCAGGAGATCAAAGCGGTTGTTGCGCAACACCCTCAAGCTCTCTGTGGCAGGGTCTGCGCTTTTGTGTGTCGGCGGCGGCGTCCCTCCTTTCGCCTTCGCGCAAAACAGTTCGTATGACCCTGCCAACTATGCGTGGCAGTCGGGCGCGATTCGTCACGCGCAGAAAATGCGGGCTTATTCCGATTCCGACCGCGGTGAGCAGCCGACCCCGCCTGTCATCCCGAAATTCGAAATTGATTTCGATCCATCCGGGTTGATTGCGACCGCTCAGCCGGGCGGTCCGACCCTGACATCACAAAACGCCTTCTTTGGGAATCTGGGCACCAATGGCCGCACTTGCTTCACTTGCCATCAACCCCAAAACGGCTGGAGCGTCAGCGCGGCGAGCGTGCAAGCCCGCTTTTACGCCAGCTTTGGCACCGATCCGATATTTCGACTGGTCGATGGGGCCACGTGCCCGAGCGACGATGTTTCGAGCATCGACGCCAAGCACCAATCATATGGACTGTTGTTGAGCAAGGGATTGATCCGGATCGGGCTGCCAATTCCGGCCACCGCGCAGTTTCGAGTTGCTTCGGTCGACGACCCCTACAATTGCAATACCAATCCCGTCACCGGCCTCACGAGCCCGACGACCGGTATCGTGTCAATTTATCGTCGACCATTGCCGGCGGTGAATTTGGGTTTCCTGAGCGCCATCATGTGGGACGGTCGCGAGCCGACCCTTGCGCAACAATCGATCGACGCCACGCGCGGCCATGCGCAGGCCAGCGCTGATCCTAACACCGCTCAGCAGCAACAGATCGTCAATTTCGAGTCCGGTATCTTTACCGCGCAGCTTTTCGACAACAAGGCGAAATTCCTCAATGACGACGGTGCGACGGGAGGTCCGGTTGCGCTGCAGAAACTGCTTCCCGGATTTTTCATCGGCATCAACGATCCTCTCGGATTGAATCCCAAGGGCACGCCGTTCACGTCGAAGATCTTCGATCTATACCGGGCTTGGAAAAACATTGACGGATCCAGGGATGTGGCCGCGCATCGCAGATCGGTGGCGCGTGGCGAGGACCTATTCAACAACACCCCTATCAACATCGTGAATGTGGCGGGGCTCAATGACGTCCTCAATAAGCCGACCATTCCGGGATTCTGTGGAACTTGTCACGATACGCCTGATGTGGGCAACCATTCGGTCAAGGCGCCGTTGAACATCGGCGTCGCCAATGCCGGTGCCGACAGCCCGCCGGCGCTGAATATATCCGGTCTGCCGGTCTTCACGCTGCAATGCGTGACGGGACCATTGACCGGGAAGAGCTTTGTCGTCACCGACCCCGGACGGGCGCTGATCTCGGGCAACTGCGCCGATATCGGCAAGCTTAAGGGACCCGTCTTGCGGGGGCTGGCGGGGCGAGCGCCCTATTTCCACAACGGCTCGGCGGCAACGCTGCTGGACGTGGTGAATTTCTACGATGAGCGATTCAACATCGGCTTCACCGAACAGGATAGGCGTGACCTGGCAGCCTTTCTGCAAACCCTGTAGCCGCGAAGACCGATTGGTGGGCCCGCAATATGAACGCGGGCTTCACCCGGTGTCCCACGTTCGGGATCGCCCATGCTCCGAGGGAGGACGAGATGAACGAACTCTCTGTGATTTTCGACAGCGATCTCATCACGGCGATCTTCTGCTTCAGCTCAATCGCATTTCTGCTGCTCTATGTGGCCGGCTTCATCTTGTTGCAAAGGTGGAGTCGCACGTCCGGTCGGATATCGGCAATTCATCGGCACGTTATTTCCGGTCTCGGTGCCACACTCATGGCCATGGGAATGGGATTTGGGCTGCACGCGGCGAACGTCGCCATGGCGTCCGCCAGAGGGCAGCCCGGGACTACGACGTCGATCTCGCCGCAGGAGCTTCATCATTCGATTGGGAAATCACTGCCAGTTCAGAAGTTCGAGGATCAGACGTTCCTTTTCCCGAATCGAGATTAAGACGACGGCGGTCTATACGGCGCTGGTGCCGAATCGGTTTAGGGACTTCTGGCGGCAATGAGTTTACTCGTGCTGCCTGTCCTTGAAGCGGCTACGTGACCGATTATGTGAAACATAGGGGGCAAGTGGAATGATACCGTCCCGAACAGGTAATTTCCGGCCTTGAGGACTTTCAAGGCCGACTAGGTCACCGCAATTCATCGTCATTATGTCGGTGGTTGAAGAGGCATAGCGCATATTTGCAATTCACGGAGAACCGTTTCAATGGCATGCCCGTCGCTAGAGCAAGACATCGTATTTATAAGCCATTCAATTGGAGCATGTGGCAAGTTGTCACGACAAACTGTAAATAGCTCTTCGGTCAGAGGATCATTCACCAATCTCACATCCTTGACTCTACCCGACGTTAAATAGGTGGCGTGAACTAGCAAATTGGGCACAAATTGACCATATATGCATCCACGAACAGATTGGATACGGCGAGCTATAATATTTGATCGCGGACCCAGCATCCAGTCACTAAAGATTACTGGATTTGCAATGTCTGAGTTAAATACAATAGCTCTCTGTCTAGTTCTGATAGCCGCAAATTGAGCTTGCCCGCCACCCTTCGAGTGCCCAGTCAACAGAAATGTTGGGTGGCCCGAGCTACACTGGTTATCAAAATCTCCTCTACTCCACAAAATCTCTATCCGGTCAGCGGCGTCTTCGGCCATTTCGTATTGTAGCGGGCGATCGCCCAGATGCTGCAGGAAATTTGTGTTGAACCAATCGTCGATCTGATTTTGATCCAAGAAGGGCGTTAGAGATACCGAGCCTCGAAACGCTAATATCAAAGTATTCGATTCGGCATCGCAATAGAGTGTTCCACGAAAATTTCTTTCCAATGATTGTCTCCTATAATTAGGAGGAAAAAAATCAGTTGCATCGTTTAAGAACCTCAGGGAATTGGATTCTGCTGGGTTGCTATTCCCTGGATGGCAACCAAAGTCATCGTAGGAATACAAGGACGCCAGTGCGGATGTCAGCGCGCTGGCGCAGCTGACTGGTGTCATCCGCCCCCCACCCCTACCTGCAGGTATTGGTGCGGGATTCTGAATAGCGAAGCAGCCAAGTTCGTGGGGTATCCCATTTTTCTATGGACACCTCAAGCCACTTTGGCCATATACTGCACCACCTCCGCTAATCATTGCCAGAAAAAGACATGCATAAATTGCAATGCCTGCCAATCTCATTTTTTCCCCCCCAAAAAGTCTTAAGGCTTAGTGCGTTATTGGACTACAAGCCTCCGTTTTTCGGCGGTTGCAATAGTCGGCCGGCGTGTCACCTAGACTGTCTCTTTGCGCCGGCGACGCTCCAGTTTTAAGCAGAAGCTCCACTAATTTCGGATCGCCACCACGAACAGCCAGGTGGAGGGGCGCTCGTTTCAAATCGTCGTCCGCTGTGTCCACTACATTACGAGCGCCTGGAGCCTCAAGGAGTACAGTTGTAAGCCCAACATTTTCGTTTAAAGCAGCGTACCAGAAAGCTGAACGGTGGAAGTCGTCAAGAGACGTTATTTTTGCGCCGCGCTGGATGAGCATTCGAGCTATCTTAGTCTCAGACAGAGCGGACGCGAGAATGAGTGGTGTAAACCCGGCACGCGCTCCATCTTTTGCGCGCACCCGTTCGTCAACACTCTCGCTCGTAGCCAACAACTTACCTACTTGTTCCGGATCGCGGGTTAGTACCGCGCTTGCAAGGGGTGGAACGTATTCAATCGTGCTGGGTGAGAAATTAGGAATGCCGAGCATTTGGCCGGTTGCGGTATGAGTCAGGACCAGAAGTGCACCAAGACAAGGGAAGAGAGACAGATTTCTAACGACAAGTCGAAGGGTCATGACAAAAGCCTCCGAAAAAAAACTTTACAAGAATGACATATATGGCGAGGAGTTACAACCGCCACGGGCGTGGCAACTGAACTTCTCAATTGCCTAGATATTAGACTGGACAATGGACAGGGCACCCCCCAGCGCGGGATCGAAGTGTGTCGGGGCCAATTTGCGACTGACCCTATTACCGCAGAAGCAACGGACGAAACTTGGCGTCAGGTCAAAGGAAGGCTTGGAGTTCATAGGTGGCGTCATCGAACGAAATCCGCAGCCTTGTCGCTGGAAAGGCCCCCACCTCGGGCTGGATTTAAAAGGCGAGCTAGGCGTGAAATGCAACCGCGATAAATCGCAACCGACCGTCAAGGATTTCGTGCTAATGTATGGTTGCGCGCGGTTGTATCTATCCGGTCACCGCGCGCAGGCTCCGACCTCTCAAAGCCCCCCAATCCCCGCGAGGTCGGGGCCTCCAGAATTCGCCTCAACTCTGTTCCCTCGGGAACAGACCGACTTCCGGTCGTGGATAGAACGCTCGACGATGCCCATCTTGAGGGCAGCGGCTCGCTCCGCAATTAGCTCTATCCGTATTTTCATTTTGATTGAAAAAATGAAATTGCAGCAGGTCAGAGTGATCCCTCCGTGAGGTTGGATTGGGGGCGAGCCGCCCTTGACGTCAACCGCTTTAAGCATTTGTGGCAGGAGGTGAACTGGACGCTACGGCGCTGTGCTCGCAGAGGCCGAAGCGGCTAAGCCGCGCGGGCGACATATTTCAAATCCTGCCAACGCCACCATGCGTAACTGAATCGGGTCCAGCTCACCCTGGCTTGCAGCCGCAATAACAAGCGTGGCGATGGACAATGGCAATTGTCGTGCCGATACCCTCCTGATCGGTCTTGCTACGGCGGATCGTGACTCGCAATCCATCCTCGGTTTCCTCAAGGTCGGCGACATCGAGCGCCACGAGCTCGATCTCGCAAGCCTTTGATGCTGGTCGGCGCGGCATGGGCCATGTCACGCATGATTTCGGCAACGGCGGGCGCCTTGCGGACGGGCGCGGCCCCGATCGACCGGCGGATGCCCCGTAGGGTCGCCTTGACGGTCTCGGAATTGGTGGGCGACTCGTGGCCGGCAAGCTTGTGGGCGTGGCGAATCGCAGCGCCCCGCCGCGAAAGCGTCGAGGGTTTCAAGCCGGACTCAGCCTCCCTCGCGAGATATGCTGCCACCGTCTCGGGCGTGGCCGGGACCGAGGCAACGCCGCGGTTAAGGCAGAACGCCTGGAAACGGGCGAAGTCGCTCCGATAGGCCGCACGGCGCGGTCGATATCGGCGGCAGGGAGGGCGGGCAGCGGCGCGACTTGCTCGGGGATGACCGCAATAGCCGTGGTCATTTCAGCCTCAATTTACTCGCGAGAATTGCACTTATCGGAAGTAAAAAGACCCTCCCCCGGGAGAGGGGAGGGTCAGGCAAATCACTGGCAATTGCCCGTGCAGCCGTCGGCGGCGGTGCAGTCGCAGCTGGGCTCGCATTGGCATGCGGCGGTGCCGCCCTCGCAATAGCACCATGCCTGCGGATCGTCTTCCCAGTTCGTCAAGGAACGAAGGATCAGCCGGCGAACGGCCACGCTCCTGGGAAGGTTGTTAAGGGCGGCCCAGTCATCGAGGGCGGCCAGTGTTTCCCGAGGAAAACGAATCTTTACAGATGTGCTAACATTATGAATAGCCTGAGCCATAGTTCACCTCTGTGGCTTGGGTTAGGGCCGGTGCCAAGGTCGCTCTTGTCACCGGCCTGCTTTTTTCGTAGACGATATTTATGGCGAAGTCAATAAACGTAGACGAAAAAAAACGTGGTCGTGGACGGCCACGCACTGGGATGCACCCGGTATTGTCTGGACGCGTTCCGAAAGAAATCGTGGCTGCGGTCGATGAGTGGGCCGCCGCGAACGGCTACACGCGTTCGGAAGGGGTGGCGGCCCTACTCAAGCGCGGGCTCGAAGCTGTCAGAGTCAAAGCCGTCGTCGCGTCAAATCGGGCTGCCAAGCCGAAGAAGCGCTGAACTTCCTGGAATGGCTGTTATCAGAAGTTATCCAGCCGGCTGCCCAGATTAGCTCGGAAATACGCCCCTTCGTCGTGGCCCGTTGTCCGGGCAACGGGACGCCACGCCGACGCGGGGATGCCGGTCCCCGCCGAGGCCGAATAGGACTGCTCGCGAACAGCACCAAAGCCGCTACGAAATCAGGGGCATGGCGAGAGCCGATCGGGAAGCCGATGGCGCAGGGGACGCGCGATAGGCGCCTGAGCCCGGAACCACCTTCATCAGGTTGATGATCTCGTCCAGCCTTTGACGCGAGATCAAGATACAATATGAAAGCCTCGCGATCAAATCCGAAGCCCGAATCCCTGACCGAAGACCTCAATGCTGCCGTTTGGCCTCTGACCACAGCCACTGTCAATATTTCCAGAAACGGGTACGTGCCAGATGCTTGCTCAACAACACCAGGAACTCTCGGAAAAAATCTGGGCCGTCGCCAACAAGCTTCGTGGTCCCTACCGCCCACCGCAGTACCGCCGCGTCATGCTGCCGATGATTGTGCTGCGCCGTCTCGACTGCGTGCTCGAACCCACGAAGGACGAGGTGCTGAAGCAGTTTGATGCGCTCAGGAAGAAGGGTCTCTCGGACGCTGCAGTCGAGAAGGCCCTCGCCAAGATCGCAAGCAAGGAGCGCCACCAGCCGCTCTATAACGTGAGCCCTTACAATTTCACGAAGCTCCTCGGCGACGCCAACGGCCTGGCGAGGAACCTCACCGCCTACATCAAGGGCTTTTCGCCGAAAGTCCGTGAAATCTTCGAGAAGTTCGAGTTCGAGAAGGAGATCGAGAAGCTCGAAGAGGCAAACCGCCTGTATGAGGTCGTGAGGGAGTTCTCAACCATCGATCTCCACCCCGACCGGGTGGACAACATCGCCATGGGCTATGTCTTCGAGAACCTGATCCGGCGCTTCAACGAGCAGGCGAACGAGGAGGCCGGAGACCACTTCACGCCCCGCGAAGTCATCCGCTTGATGGCGCACCTCATCTACACCGGCGACGAGGACATCTACGAGCCCGGAATCTCGCGCACGGTCTATGACCCGGCCTGCGGCACCGGCGGCATGCTGTCAGTCTCTGAGCAATACATCCGCGAGCACAACGACAAGGCGCACCTGACCCTGTTCGGCCAGGACTACAACGCCGAGGCCTACGCGATCTGCTGCGCCGACATGCTCATCAAGGATGAGCCCGTCGACAATATCATCCACGGCGACACGCTCGGCGACGGCAAATCCCGCGACGGCCACGCCGGCAAGACCTTCCACTACATGATGGCCAATCCGCCCTTTGGCGTCGAATGGAAGACGCAACAGAAATTCATCGAGAAGGAACACGATGACTTCGGCTTCGACGGCCGCTTCGGGCCTGGCCTGCCGCGCATCAATGATGGCGCGCTCCTCTTCCTCCTGCACATGATCGCCAAGCGCAAGCCCTCGCTGGACGAAGGCGGCGAGGGGTCGAAGGTCACCATCGTGTTCAATGGCTCGCCCCTGTTCACGGGCGATGCCGCATCGGGCGAGAGCAACATCCGGCGTTGGATCATCGAGAACGACTGGCTCGATGCCATCGTGGCCCTGCCGGACCAGCTCTTCTACAACACCGGCATCTTCACCTATGTCTGGCTCGTCACCAACCGCAAGCCGGAGGAACGGCACGGCAAGGTGCAGCTCATCGACGCCACGCGGCATTTCCAGAAGATGAAGAAGAGCCTCGGCAACAAGCGCAACGAGCTTTCCGAGGAGCACATCAGGGAGATTACTCGCCTCTACGCCGAGGCCCGGCACGATGCCTCGTCGAGGTTCAGGAGCAACGGGGAGGAGATCGAGCGCGTCTGCTCCAAGGTCTTGGACAATCGCGCGTTCGGCTATCTGAAACTCACCATCGAGCGCCCGCTGCGGCTCAACTTCCAGGCCAGCCTGGAGCGCCTCGCCCGCCTCAAGGATCAGACGGCCTTCGCCAATCTCGCTGAGAGCAAGAAGCGCAAGGATAAGGGCGTCATCGTGGAGGAGGAAGCGGCGGGGCGGCAGTTGCAAGAGGACATTGTCAACGCTCTGTACGGCGTCGATCCCGACGCGCACTTCACGAACCGGGACGCCTTCAAGTCTTTTCTCGACAATGCCCTGGAGGAGGCCGGCGTCAAGGTATCACGCCTGGTCTACCAAGCCATCCTGGCGGCGCTGTCTGAGCGCGACCCCGCGGCGGACATCTGCACCGACAGGGAGGGCAACCCGGAGCCAGACCCGGACTTGCGCGACACCGAAAGCGTGCCGCTCCCCGACGACATCGCTTTGCCGCTGCCCATCGGCTACGAGGACAAGGCCGACAACAGCGATCTGGTCGACCTCGTGCGCGACTACTGCCTTGCCTACTTCGAGAAGGAGGTGAAGCCGCACTGGCCGGATGCGTGGATCGACTTCTCGAAAACCAAGGCCGGCTACGAGATTCCCATCAATCGCCACTTCTACGTCTACGAGGCCCCCCGCCCCCTCGCCGACATCGAGCACAACATCAAGAAGCTCGAAGGCGAGATTCTGGACATGCTGAAGGAGGTGGCGTGATGGCGAGGCCCTATCCGTCCTATAAGCCGTCGGGTGTTGAGTGGCTTGGCTACATTCCCGCGCACTGGAGTATCGGGCGTTTGAAATTCTCCGCCACCTCACGCACGAGCAACGTTGACAAGCATACCAAGGATGACGAACTGCCCGTCGAACTCTGCAACTACGTTGATGTCTACAACAACGATTTTATCACTTCCGAATTGACCTTCATGAAGGCGTCGGCCACAGCGCCGGAGATCGAGCGATTTGTGGTGAGGAAGGGGGATGTTCTCATCACCAAGGACAGCGAGTCGTGGGATGACATCGCAGTCCCTGCAATGGTTGCTGAGGACCTTAGTGGCGTCCTATGCGGCTACCATCTGGCCATTATTCGATCTTTGCCCGGCGCATTTCATGCGGGCTATCTATTCCGCCTCTTTTGCTCTGAAATGCTGAACTACCAGTTCAAAATCGAGGCAAACGGAGTCACAAGGTTCGGACTCCCCACGGCCGCCATTGACAACGCCTTACTATTACGCCCGCCGCTCCCTGAGCAGGAGTTGATCTCCCAGTACATCGACCGCGAGACTGCGCGGACCGATGCGCTGATCGCCAAGAAGCGGCGCTTGCTTGACCTGCTGGAGGAGAAGCGCCTCACGGTCATCACCCAGGCCGTCACCAAGGGCCTCGACCCAGACGCGCCCGCGAAGGACAGCGGCATCGACTGGCTCGGTAGGATTCCGGCTCATTGGGAGGCGAAGCGCCTTCGCTTTGTCATGGAGACGATTGAACAGGGGTGGTCACCCCTCTGCAACAATTACCCCGCCGAAGACGACGAATGGGGCGTTCTCAAAGTCGGCTGTGTCAACGGAACTACGTTCGATCAGTCAGAAAACAAAGCCCTTCCAAGTGACCTTGCGCCGCGCGAGCATTATGAGATCTCAAGCGGCGACATCTTAATGAGCAGGGCGAATACTAAAGAACTTTTGGGCAGCGCAGCAATCGTCCAGGAGGTAAGACCGAAACTGCTGTTGTGTGACAAGCTCTATCGGCTGGTTGTGTCGGCACCTATTGATAGGCAATTCGCAGTCCTTGCCCTACGAAGTCATATTGCTCGCTTCCAGTACGAGCGGGCGGCGACAGGCACGAGCGGTTCTATGCAGAACATCGGTCAGGATACAATTAAGGATGTCGTCGTCGCATTACCTCCTTTAGAGGAACAGCGAGCGATCGTCGCGCACCTTAATACAGAAAGCGCACGAACTGATCGCATGATGGATGCAAATCGCCGCTTCATCGATGTTCTTCAAGAATACCGCTCCGCCCTCATCACCAATGCCGTGACCGGCAAGATCGACGTGCGCGGCGAGGTGGAGAAGGAGGCCGCGGCATGAGCAATCGCAGCAAGCATACGGAGGCACGGTTCGAGGACGCGATCGAGATCGCGCTGTACGGACGCGGCTACGAGAAGCGCTTGCCTGAGGCCTATGCCAAGATCGGTCTCTTCCCCGCCGATATCGTGGCCTACATTAAGGCGTCGCAGGCCAAGAAGTGGCAGTCGCTCGTCGATTTGCAGGGCGACGCTGCGGAGAGCGTGCTGCTCGATGCACTCGTGAAGGAGCTGGCGTCGAAAGGCTCGCTCCATGTTCTGCGCCACGGCTTCAAGTGCTTCGGCAAAACCTACCAGATGGCGGCGTTCAAGCCCGCAAGCGGAATGAACCCGGACACCATCGCTGCCTACGCCCAGAACATCCTCACCATCGCCCGGCAGGTCAAATTCAACCCCGACACTGAGCAGAGCGTCGATGTCGTCCTGGCCGTCAACGGCATCCCCGTCGTGACCCTGGAGCTCAAGAACCCCATGACGGGCCAGAGGGTCGAGGACGCCAAGCACCAGTACGCCAACGACCGCGATCCTCGCCTACCCTTGTTCCGCTTCAAGGAGCGCGCGCTCGTCCACTTCGCGGTCGATCCCGACCTCGTGTTCATGACGACGAGGCTTGAGGGGAAGGACACGCAGTGGCTGCCCTTCAACCTCGGGCACAAGAACGGCGCGGGCAATCCCCCCGCTCCCGACGGCAATTACCGCTCGGCCTATCTGTGGGAGGAGGCGCTCGCGCGCGACAGCCTGCTCGACATGCTCGCCCGGTACATCCATCTGCAGGTCAAGGAGCGCCAAATCCGCACCGACAACGGCGTGAGGACGGTGCGCAAGGAAAGCATGATCTTTCCGCGCTACCATCAGCTCAAAGTCGTCCGCAAGCTCGTTGACCACGCTCGCGCGAAGGGCTCAGGACACAATTACCTGATCCAGCACTCGGCTGGCTCCGGCAAATCCAATTCCATCGCTTGGCTCGCGCACCATCTCGCGGGTCTGCACGACGACAAGGACCAGAAGGTCTTCGATTCGGTCATCGTCATCACGGATCGCCTTATCCTCGATCAGCAGCTTCAGGACACGATCTTTCAGTTCGAACACAAAAGAGGCGTGGTCGAGAAGATTGACGAGGACACGCAGCAGCTCGCCAAGGCCCTCGCCGACCGTGTTCCCATCGTGATCTCGACCATCCAGAAATTCCCCTTCATTGCCGGCGCCATCAACACCATGGCCAAGAAGGGCGAGACGGTCGCCATCGACACCGCAGGCCGCCGCTTCGCTGTCATCGTCGACGAGGCGCACTCGTCCTCGGCTGGCGAGACCGCGCAGGCCTTGCGCGGGATTCTGAACAAGGAGGGTATCGAGGCGGCTGTGGCCGCGCAGATTCTCGATGAAGAGGACGATAGCGGCCTTACGCCGGAGGCCCGCGAAAGCATGCTGCGCGACATGGCCAAGCGTCCGCGCCAGCCTAACCTCTCCTACTTCGCGTTCACCGCCACGCCGAAGTTCAAGACCAAGGCCATTTTCGACGAGTTGGGCGACGATGGCCGCTCGCCTTTCCATCTCTACAGCATGCGTCAGGCCATCCAGGAAGGCTTCATCATGGACGTGCTGACGCACTACACCACCTACAACGCCTATTTTGGTCTGGTAAAGCAGATTGCCGACGACCCGGAAGTACCGGAGAGCAAGGCGGCGAAGGCTCTGGCCCGGTTCCTTTCCCTCCACCCGTACAATCTGCGCCAGAAGGTCGAGGTCATAGTCGAGCACTTCCGCAGTCACACCAGGCACAAGATCGGCGGACGGGCAAAAGCCATGGTCGTGACCGGCTCGCGCCTTCATGCCGTCCGCTACAAGCTCGGAATCGACAAGTACGTGCGCGAGAAGGGCTACACCGACGTGAAGGCGCTCGTTGCCTTCTCCGGCGAGGTCGTCGATCCCGACATCACCGACAAGAAATTCACGGAAGTCTCGATGAACGGCGGCATTCGCGAGGCCGAGCTGCCCGAGAAGTTCAATACCGAGGAATACCAGGTCCTGATCGTGGCCGAGAAGTACCAGACCGGATTCGATCAGCCGCTCCTGCACACGATGTACGTCGATAAGCGGCTCGACTATGTGCAGGCCGTGCAGACGCTCTCGCGCCTCAATCGCAAGGCCCCGGGCAAGGATGACACCTTCGTCCTCGATTTCGTCAACGAACGCGACGACATCTTCAAGGCCTTCAAGCCCTACTACGAGGCGACCGATATCGGTGATATGCCGGACGCGCACCAGCTCTACGGTCTCCAGCACGAGCTTGAGGCGTGGTCCATCATCGACAAGGCCGAAATCACGCAGTTCTCCGAAATCTGGTACCGCAGCCGCCGGGAACCCACCGCGGGCGAGCACAAGCAGCTCAACGGCATCCTGGACAGGGCCGTTTCGCGGTTCGAGCAGCTTTCCGAGGAGGACAAGGACAGATTCAAAGGCAAGCTGATTAGCTTTCGCAACCTTTATGGATTCCTGGCGCAGATCATCCCGTATCAGGATTCCGATCTGGAGAAGCTCTACACCTACGCGCGTTTCCTGCTCCTGAAGCTGCCGCGCCGTGCGGACGGGATGGGCTACGAGCTTGAGGACGAGGTGGCCCTGCGTTTCTATCGACTTCAGAAGATCAGCGACGGCAATATTGGTCTCGAAGAAGGCGAGGCCGAACCGCTCAAGGGGCCGACGGAGGTCGGAACCGGAAGCCGCGAGGACGAGGACATCCCGCTCTCCCGCCTAGTCGACAAGCTGAATGACCGGTTTGGCACGGATTTCAAGCAGGCCGACCAGCTCTTCTTCGACCAGGTCGCCGAGACCGCCGCCGAGAACGAGACCCTAATAACCGCCGCCCGGGCCAACACGCTCGACAACTTCAAGCATGTGTTCGACCGCATGCTCGAAGGATTCTTCGTCGACCGCATGGAAGGCAACGAGGAGATATTCGACAGGATCATGAACGATCCGGCATTTCGGAACCTCGCCTCCGAACAACTCATGCGAGAGGTCTACGAGCGGTTGCGCAATCGTGAGCCCCCGGCCGCGAGGGCCTGAAAGCCTTCTTCCTCGCAGCCGGTGTGGTCTGTGGGCGGCAAAGTCTCGTAGCGCTTGATCTTGATCGGCATGTCGTCTCCCTGCTGGTGATGCCGACGACGCGGCGCAGATGCGCTTTGCGAGCCGCGGGGCTTTCCTTGCTCGGCCGCCGTTTCATATTTTTGACCGACTAAATAAGCTTTCCTTCCCACAGTACGTAGATGCCCTCAAATGAGCCAGCGTGCCGACGCTTTGCATCCTCAATGATGCTCAATATCTTGTCCGCCGGAACGCCAAATCCAAGGTTAAGATACACGACGAGTGTAGGCTTTGGGCTATAATTCTTATTGACCTTCTTCAGAAGGACTCGTTCCAGCTCCGCTGGAATATTCTTCGCACGCTCGTCCCAATCGTCGATCGATTCAGCGCGCGCAACACCCAACTTGTATTCATCTCCCCGTCGACGCTCCACCTTGTCAACCTCGGTGACCTCTATGTTTAAAATTTCGGCGGAGGTCTCGACAAAGCCGTCCGGAAATGTGTCGGCGTCAGCTGTTAAGCGCACACGGATCGCGCCATCCAGCTGTCTTGCAAACTCCGCTAAGATCATCGCATCGCGCAAGAATTGCAGCCGGGGCTCGTTGAACCATTCTTTAGGCGTGGACTTTTTCGCCAACACCCCTACCTTCTCGAAGAAATCATTAGGCGCGCACCCTGCTTCAAGCTCCGCACGCGCCCTCTTCAATTCTTCGTCCGACAGGTTGGAGGCTGGACGCTCTTTTTCCCATTTCTGCTCCAGCCTCTTCGCCAGGTCAGCGGCCTCAAGAACCGTCAGTTTTGAAAGACCGTCGACGATTTTCTGAAGATCAGCCATCGGGCGTTTCTCTTGGCTGTTTGCTTTGGACAACAGCCCCATGGATATGACTGTGCGCGGGTTTCCGGCGCCACGCGCCGTCTAGGTAAGACCAGCGTTCCGATACTATCCCATCCTCAGATTGGATCGTAAAGGAATGAACCGGAACATCTTTACGCGAGCGTGGGCGCCGTCGGCCGTGAGCCAACACGGGTGATGTGCGCAATTATGGATGTCGAGCAGCAGTGGCAGCGTCATGACGTGTCAATTCTGATTGTCTGTGGAGCCGAAGAAGGGCGGTGCTTGGGCTGTTGTCCTGGCAAGAAGGTCTCGATGATGATCATGCGGCCACCGCAGCAGGGGCAAGGATGCTCGGGTGCTTTTGGCTCTTCGGGTTTGGCGTTGGCGGCTTTGATGGTATCGATGGGGATTAGTGCTACCGCGAGCAAGTCGCGGGCGCGCGCGATATTCTTGGCGCGGGTTTGGCTGGTGAGCAGACCCTAGTAGCGGATGCGGTGGAAGCCTTGCGGCAACACGTGCATCAGGAAGCGACGGATGAACTCGTTGGTATCGAGTGTCATCACCTTGTATTGTTGGGGTCCTTCGATGCGGTAATCCTTCCACTTGAAGGTGACGCCGTCGTCGTCGAGTGAGACGAGGCGGCGGTTAGAGATGGCGACCCGATGGGTATAGCGCGGGAGGTAGCGCAACACTTCTTTGGGTCCGCCGAATGGGTGTTTGCAGTAGACCACCCATTCGCTGTTGCGCAGGGGTGCCAGATAGGCGGCGAAGGCTCGCGCATTTGTGAGAGATGCATGCTTGCCGAAGAACTGGAGTTGACCGGCTTGGTGAGCGCTGGCGAGCTTCTCCAGGACCAGCCTTCGGAACAGACGGGAGAGAACACCCACGTAGAGGAAGAAGTTGGGTCTGCCGGCGATCCAGCGCGTCCCATCAAGCGAGATCCCGCGGATCATCGGGGCATTGAAGACCGAGGCGCTGCTGAACGACTCAGTTGGAGCAGGCTACATCGATCATCACTGGCCGCCCGCATTGAAGGAATCCGGCGCTTGGCCGCTGACGAGCCTCCGGCGGAGCTTCCTCTAACGCGGCTTGTCGAGCCCGACGTAGTCTTGCGTCGAAAGATCGTGGAATTTGTGGAGCGCGGCGACTTTGGACTCGCATCCGGCACAAGGAACGGCGGCGTTTGCGAGTCTGGTATTCTGAGCCGATCGGCGTGAAGGAAGTCGCCTTCGAGTCGGGCGTGTTCCTGCTCAACAAAGCCAAGGGTCAGCAACTCAAAATTCAGCTGATTTTGAAAGAACTTGGGCTTGGGGAACGGGTTTGAGTCGAGCGCAGCTGAGGGTTGCAGCTGCAAGCCCCTGCCTGTAGTTGGGACAGGCGTGACTCCAGCTTGCGGCTGAGCGGGAACCTGAGCGGAACCCGGTGGTGCCGTCAGCGTTGGCCATTCGAAGGCCCTTTATTGCAGATCCACTCCAGAGCCGCTAGAACGGCTCGTTTGTGCGGCCAAGCTTGGCTGTTGGAATATGGGATCAACTCGCAAAAACAGCTTTGCACGAATCGCAGACTGCGGCACAAGAGTCGCAGAGAGTCACGGTGATGCTATGTGGTGCGCAGACGACTTTCGGGGCTGCATCGATGGCCAGAGCGAAGGCGCGAACATCCAGAACAACGAAAAAGATAGCGAAAAAGCCGCGCATCACGATTACTATGAGCCCAGAAGTCAATGGTCGTCTGAAAGCGCTCGCTGCTGCCAATCAGCGGTCAATCGCATGGATCATCAACTACGCGATTGAGGACATCCTTGAAAAATACGAGGGCAAACCGACGCCGCAGCTTCCAGTGCGCTCTTCTCCACAGCACGGCCAGTGAGACTGAGGAGCGGGCGACAAAAGTGCGAGGCTACCTGCAACGGATGGGCAGAACGCTATGAGACCACTGACAGTCGTTGCGATGTGCAAGTCGGGGCGCCTCGACGCGATGGCCGAGGCACTTCTCAACAGCGCCAGCCCCGTCGACCTTTATATTCTGTCGGAGGTGAACAATCCCGGCTTGGACAGGAAGGCCAAGAAGGTCATTCACCCGGTTCAGACGGACAACCGCGTCGAGGTCGCAAAAATCGTACGGGAGATCAACCCCGATTTCGTGCTGATTGGCCCAGAGGAACCGCTCGCCGCTGGCGTAGTCGATGAACTGCGCAAATTTGGCATTCCCTCCGTTGGTCCCACACAGAGACTGGCCCAACTTGAGACCAGCAAATCGTTCACGAGGGAGCTGTTGACCAAGTACGGCATTCCAGGCAATCCCAAATATCGCGTGTTCCGAGGGCTGGAGGGCATCGCTGAGTACCTCCGAATGATGGACTCATTTGTCATCAAGCCAGATGGATTGACTGGTGGCAAAGGCGTGAAAGTTTCAGGCGAGCACTTTCATTCGGTCGAGGAGGCGCTTGAATATTGCGCGGAGATATTCAAGTCAGTGCAGCCGGTCGTTGTCATCGAAGAAAAGCTGGACGGGGAAGAATTCTCCTTTCAGTCGTTCTTTGACGGGAAACATATCGTTCACACGATACCGGTACAGGATCATAAGCGTGCGAAGGATAATGACACCGGACCTAATACTGGCGGCATGGGATCGTACTCATGCGCTGACCATTTGTTACCGTTTCTCACCCGCGACCACATTCGTCAGGCGGGTGAAATCAATCGTCTCGTCGGTGAGGCGGTGTCTCGGGAGATCGGTGAAGAATACAAGGGCGTCCTGTACGGCGGATTCATGCTCACGAAGGATGGCCTGCGCGTGATTGAGTACAACGCACGTTTTGGCGATCCCGAGGTGATGAATGTCCTGCCCCTCATGCAGGCGGATTTTGTTGAGGTGTGCAAAGCAATCATCGATGGCACGCTGGACAAGCTGACGGTTCGCTTCAGCCACCAAGCGACCGTGTGCAAATACGTCGTGCCAAAGGGATATCCAGGGAAGCCAATTCGCCAGGATGACATCAGCCTTGACGCTGCCAAAAAGGTTCCTGGTCTCGACGAACGCCTTCGAATGTACTACGCAGCGGTCAGTGAAAAGAATGGCAAACTGTACCTCACAGGTTCGCGGGCGGTGGCATTCGTGGGCATAGCAAACACACTGTTTGAAGCGGAGAGGATTGCAGAAGAAGCTGCGAGCCTCGTAGAGGGACCTGTCTTTCATCGGCGTGATATTGGTACCGCTGAATTGATTCAAAAACGCATTGATCACATGCGCCGCATCGAAGGACACCTCCCACACCACCGGGCGGCAGGCTGATGAGCGAAACTGTTTCTCAAATTGGGGGGCGCAGGTGCTACAAGAAGGCGAACGCGTCTTTTACGCTGACAATTCGAAGGATTATCTGACGCGTTGCGATGTCTTCGCACGAGTGGTCCGAGACGCGGGTCTCGTGCCAGTCTTCTATGGTGGCGTCGGCAATGTAGCGCGTCAAAGCAACGTTGACGCCCAGATACGTAGCGACTTTTACGCCGCGCGGGCAATCGTGCTGTACTTCGGAACTCCCAAGGAAGGGAGCGACCACGAAGATCATTGGGTTCTACAGGAGATCCGGCACGTCGCCGAGTCGGACGTGCTCTGTTTAGTGTATGTCTCGAAGGATTTTCCAAGAGAAATCTTGGCGAAGCACGGCTACCGCGGCGAAGTCGAAGTAGTGTCCAGCGAGGCCGACTTCGGTACTGTAGTACAGCAAGGCCTCGCGAAGTTGACCGCTTCTTGACGGTATGCCCGTCTCGCCAAATTGCTTTCGAGAATAGACTTTATCGGAAGTAATGCACTTTGCGATTCCGTGATCGCCAGCTGACTGGTGCCGAGCGCCTCCTCCGCTGCGTTTGTTCATAGCGAGTTCCGATAGCTTGACTTCGATAGCCCACATAATTGATCACTTGCCTCGAAGCGGCTACGTCGGCCGGCGGAAAAGGGACACAGCATCCCTTGCCGTGTTGATCATTTTTTGGGACCGTCCCGAGCGGAGGGACGATGATCGATGACCAACCATAAAGTTTCGAAGGACCCGCGTCCGAAGTTGCGCGGTCCCCCCATCCGTTCGGCGCTGACCGGAACGCTCCGCCCTTGACACTGGCATGCGCGAGGTTGGGTGATATGCGGAAGAGATGAACAAAATGAATCATTGGGAATCACTTTCGCCGCGATTGTGGACCTCTTCGTTGAGGCTGCGAGCCAGTCGCCGCGTCGGGGCGATTCGGCGGGATCTCACCATAGGGAGGTTGACGGATGTCTGTGCGAAAACGCACCTGGAAGAATGCGAAGGGCGAGCTGCAGGAGGCCTGGATCGTCGATTACATCGACCAAAAGGGGCAGCGGCATATCAAGACATTCTCGAAAAAGAAGCCGGCCGACGCCTACCACGCAACCGTCAGGGTGGAGGTCCGCGAGGGCCGGCACACCCCGGACAGCCAAAGTATTACGGTAGCCGAAGCCGGCAAATATTGGATCAAGACCGGCGAAGGCAACAGCCTAGAACGGGCGACGCTCGACGAATACCAACGCCATCTCGATATGCACATCGTCCCCTACCTTGGCAATGTTAAGCTCTCGAAGCTCACGGCGCCGATGGTGAGCGAGTTTCGGATCAAGCTCCGCGAGGGCACGCCCGCCCCCGGGCAGGAGACTGGCGCCCAGCGGTCGCCCACCATGGTCAAGAAGATCATGGGCAGCCTCAGTTCGCTTCTCGCCGATGCCCACGAGGCCGGCTATGTGGCGCAGAACGTCGTTCGGAGCCTGACCAGTCGCAAGAAGAAGCGCACCAAGGCCGAGCAGCGCCGTAAGCTCAAGGTCGGCGTAGATATCCCGACGCCGGCCGAGGTCAAAGCAATCATTACGAAGCTGGAAGGCCGATGGCGGCCGTTGATTTTGACGGCGTTGTTTAGCGGCTTGCGTGCCAGCGAATTACGTGGCTTGCGTTGGGAGGATGTTGACCTCGATAAGCGCGAGATCCATGTGCACCAGCGGGCCGACCGTTACAATAAGATGGATGCGCCGAAGTCAGAGGCTGGCGAGCGCAGTGTGCCACTGCCGCCCATGGTGGTGAGCGCTCTGCGCGAATGGAAGCTCGCGTGTCCCAAAGGTCGGCTCGGGCTCGCGTTCCCCAACGGCGCCGGCCGTGTCGAGAACCACGGCAATATCGTCAATCGGGGCTTGGTCCCAGTGCAGATCGCCGCTGGCGTCTGCACGATCGTGAAGGACGCCGACGGCAAAGTCGTCCTCGACGATAGGCGCGAACCGGTCAAGGAGGCGAAGTACAGTGGCCTTCACGCTCTCCGGCATTTCTTCGCATCGTGGTGCATCAACCGGAAGGTAGACGGCGGCCTCGAACTGCCGGGCAAGATCGTGCAGGAACGGCTTGGTCACTCGTCGATCACCATGACGATGGACACCTATGGCCACTTGTTCCCGCGTGGTGATGATGCTGCCGAACTGGCCGCGGCCGAGCGTAATTTCCTCAGCTGACTAGCGGATTTTCACCGCCAAACCCGCATGGCTGTAGGATGACAAACGGACTGCGACGAAGAAGCGTTTTGCGTACAAGGGGTTGCATCAGCGCGACATGACCGCGACATGAAGTCGCTTTCACCAACGAAATCAACGGAGAATGGCAGCATCATAATCCGTGTGTCGGGGGTTCAAATCCCTCCTCCGCTACCACCTATCCGCCCTACGCCGTTCGGGTAGGCTTGTTCGCCTAGCAAGGCATTGAGGCGACCCGTGATTTCGATTTCGACGTTTTCAGGACAGCCGGTTTTGTGCCGCACCGTGATGCACTCGACAAGATCGAGAATTGCCTGTGCATGGGCGGGTTCACCCTCCCGGATGTCCTGATCGATGCGGCCTGTAGCCGCTCTAGCTTGCGCTCATAATCCGCCAGTGCGCCCGGATGCAGCCTGACAACGTTTTGGTGCGCGCCGGCCAACGCAAGTTCCGCTTCAAGCCGGGCGGCCACGGCCGCCCTTCTTCCTTTGTGAACCTTATCATCTGTGCGGACGACTAACCCAGAGGCGCGAATTCAGAGGATTTTGAGCATGGCAATTTCACTCGGCCAGCGCGTCATCAACTTGTTGCGTGGTCCGGAGGTCGGGCGCATCCGTTTCAAATTCCCGGAGGGGGGAGGCACGATAACAGTCAATCGCGGGATGTACCATCGTGTCGCGGACGCCATTGAGCATCACCGCATCGGAATTTTTCCGCCGAGCGACCCGGCGTTGATACCGGCAAACGCAGGTGCCACATACGACGGCACACCGGTAGATGGCGGCACGATCTTCATAAAAGTCGGGAAGGCTTGGGGTCGGGATTTAGAGGGGGACTTGGTGCACGAATGCACGCACGCGGGGTTCGACGTGGACAAGCTGAATACCCTTAGCGCCCTCACAGAAGAGACCGTGGCCATGGTTGCTGAGGTTCTGTACTATCGCATGAGCAACGCCCCTAAATCGTACTGGCCAGGGCCGTCCCGGGATGCGGCGGCTCCCGTCGCCGACGCGCTGTTGCGCGAGTATCAAGCCGGCAATACGCCCATCCCTACCGTTGATCCTGCCACCTTCAACGCCCTTCGAGCCGTCACCGCGGCGCTACCAACATATCAGGGGACGGTGGTGACGACCGGCGGGAACTATCTGCACAACGGGTAGGTCATGGCTCGCCAATTTGCTACGGCGCCGATGCGGACAGCGAGCGGGCTATCCGGTGGCTGATCGCGCTTATGGTGCCGTGCTGTGATCCGCTCGCTATCGCGTTGACCGCAGCGGCATCGGCGCGAGCCTAGACCGCATGGTGCGAAGGCGACGACAGAAAGGGCGGCTTCGGCCGCAATTCTTTCCGTTGGTTGTTGAGCCCCGGCCGCCGCCGGTCAAAAAAGCCGCCTCACCGCTGCGATCACGGCGCCCCATTTCAGCGCCTTGCCAATTGATCGCCTTAGCAGCGGCCACAACGATCGCAGCGTGCGCGCCCAATAGAGCCGAACCGCACGCCGCCGTCCTAATTTTTCGCATCCTCCGTGAATCGCTCGTTGAGGTCGCCGGATGTTTACCCGAGAGTAGGCCACCCGTCGCCGCAAAGTGGGTGGAACGGGAGGAAAACGCTAGGCGACATTGTCGTGTGATCCGGTAGCAAAGCGTCAACTGTGATAAGTCGCAGTCATCAGGCCGCGTGCGGTTAACGCTAACCCCGTGTCGTTGGGAACGCGATCTATTTTCGACGGGTTGTGCAGTGCGCGTGGCAACTCCCTCCCTGTCCGCGCTTGGCCTCCGGTCCCATTCGACGCCGCATCATGGGGCCGGAGCGCCTTATCCCCGCAAGTCTCGCTAGGAAATCTTTCCTCGAAAAACGCCGTCACCTTCGCGCCGGGCTCGCCCATGCACTTTTCCGAGCAAGGCGCTCGGGGTCCTCCGGGTCGGTGCTGCTCGGGCGACATGGCGCACTCAACCTTGCAGTTCACGATCCGGGGCAACCTTGCGGGTGATCCGGGGTCAGCCGAATGCCCTTCAATTTTCCACTTTATGTTGGGAACCGAATGCAGGTTTAGGCGTTAAGGGCGCGCCCAACCGGGAACGAAGCGAATGAAAACCCGCGTCATCATTGAGTACGACCTTCCGTTTAGCTTCGCGGGTGGGGACCGCGTAGTGGTCCGCGACCAGGAAGAACAACGATGGACGAGATGCGAGACGGTGCTCGCGTTGCCACGCTCGGCAACAGTGACGGTTGAGCTACTGGACGCCAGCTTTGCGCCGGGCTCGCCTGTGCGTCCACGGCGCGGGCCGGCCTTTGCCGACCGCACGGGCGGCTTCTAAATCTCGCGACGCCGTACCGCGATTAGCTTCGTCGGGTGCTGCTTAAATTCCTTGGCCGCTTTCTCGATAGCGTCGCGCTCGTCGGTCGCCTCAACCTCGTCAACCCGCACGGCTTTCTTGGCCGCACGGAAGATGGCCCAACTTCACGTTTTAATCTTCTTCAGGTGGAAGCTTGGACAGCAAGTGCGGCCAATTGCGAGCAACGATCCCACGGATTTCGTCGTCCACAACGCCGATATCCTCAAAGCTCTCAATCTCCCGACGGATCATTTCAAGTTCCTCGGGGCTGAGGGGGCGATCGTGTAGAAATTCCATCGGCATACTTTTGCTCCACCTTGCGGCCGGTGGCGTCGCATGGAGCCCGGTGAGCACGGGCACAGGCGCGTTGCCGGCTTCGCGACACCACGAGCACCGCAGGCCGATCACAAGGCTGCCGACAGATGCGAGCGGGTGACGGTCTAAGGTGCGGATGTCGATCGCACGCGATGTGCGGCAACCGGGACAATAGATATCGAGCCATGGCGTTCCGGCGGTGATGGCGCACCGGATCGTCGCGGACCAAAGGGGGCGACCTTTCCGCATTCCACCACTCGACAACGCAGAGCGCGTCTTGCTGGGCAGCGCGGTCGGCCGCATGGGCGGCGGCGGCCGCACGCTTGCGCCTCAAGTCGGCAACGCTCGGGTTTTGCGGTGGGGGTGGTCCTCGGGCATGGCGCCGACCGTCCCAACCAATTCCGAATTCCCCGAAAAATAGCTGCCGCTTGGCGTCATCGGTGGATTCACGAATTTAATTGCGACAGGGTCCTCCAGGTTAGTCAACTCAATCTGCCGGCGCTCGCGTCGGATGGTGCGATATAGCGAAACACCGTCCCTGGCAGACCAGGACGACGCCAGCGTTGGCCCTTCGATCGCGGGCAGATCGACCAGCTCCACTCCGTCGGGGCATCGCTCGAAATCGAGCGTCAATCCGTACAAATCCATTTCTGTTACGCTTTTTTCTGTCAGTGGCGGATGACAGAGCCGGCCTCTTCACGGTGCTGTCGGCGCGATCGGGCAAGGCGGCAAGTTCATAGTCAATGGCTTTGCCCCTCGCTCCGGCGTAGAGTTCGGTCGACAAGGGCACCTGTAGTTATCAGGTGCTGTGGAACACGTTCAAGCGCATCGCGGCCGGACATTCCGCCGACGAGAAGACCGCCCTATTCAGCGGCGCCGCCAGAAAGGCCTATCGGCTCGCCGTGTAAGTAGGGCTCATGCGAAAACGGAGGAGCGAAATGTCACGCGAAGGTTCGATGCCAGTGCTCTTGGGCGCGCTCGGCTGCGCCGCAATGCTGGCGTTGCTCGTCGGCCATGGGTTGGCGCAACAGAACGCAACCTTCAACTCGTACCAGGTCGATGGCGGCTGGCTGAATTTGCCAGACGGGCGGCGGATGGGTCTCGCATGCTGGACCCGATTGCCAAATTCGATCCATTGGGAAATCTGGTGGTGCGCTTCGGCGCCGGGATGTTCAACCATCCGCATGGGCTGCATGTCGATCATGACGGCAATGTGTGGGTGACCGACGATCATGGTGGCGGCGGCAAGGGGCACCAAGTCTTCAAGCTCAGCCCGCAGGGCAAGGTGCTGATGACCCTTGGCAAGCCCGGCATTGCCGGCACCGGTCCCGACACATTCAATGCTCCGACGGATGTGTTCGTCGCCTCCAATGGCGATGTCTTCGTCAGCGACGGCCATGGCGGTGCCACCAATGCGCGGATCGTGAAGTTCTCCAAGGAAGGCAAATTCATCGCCGCGTGGGGCAAGCGCGGCAGCGGGCCGGAGGAGTTTGCCTTGCCGCATGCGTTGGCGATGGATTCGGCCGGCCGCCTGTTCGTCGCCGACCGCGGCAACAACCGCATCGAAATCTTCGATCAGGAAGGCAAGTTCATCGCCGAGTGGAAGCAGTTTGGGCGCCCGAGCGGCCTCTTCATCGACAAGAACGACATTCTTTATTGCACGGATTCCGAATCCACTGCAGCCGTCAATCGCGGCTTCCGGCGCGGGCTCACGATCGGCAGCGCCAGGGACGGAACGGTAACCACCTTCATTCCCGCCCCGTTCTCAGGAGGCCAAGCCGCAGGCACCAGACAATGGGGCGAGGCCGTCGCCGTCGATGACGACGGCAACATCTATATGGGTATGAACGGCACCAAGGGGGTCGAGCGCTATGCCAGGCGCTAACCCGCATCGACAAGGGCGGCCCGAAATGCTGCCTCCGATGTTGCCGAGTTGGGGCGGGCTCGCCCCGAGTTGGGCCGGCTCCCCGAGAGCCGGGAGTGGCGGCTCAGGTCCGGATAGCTGCCGTAGCAGACGTCGGCGAGTTCATCCGCCGTTTCCTCATCCGCATCATCCGAGTATTCAGTGCGTTGAGGCGCCCTATTTTCCTCGCGCAACTTTGCGATCTTCTCATTGTGCCGCGTGGTCTTAGCCTCCGGCACCGTCGCCCCCTGGTGATCAGCTGATCGAGCTGCGACAGAAAGCGAGCGATGTTCTCATCGATCTGTTCCAGGCGCCGCTTCATCTTGGCCTCGGTGATCCGGCAAATGATCCGTCGCGTGAAATACCAGGCGACTCCTTGCGATCGAAACCGTAACGCCCCATATGATTTGATCGAGCTTCGGCCGAACGACTTGGCCTCGCCGCGCATCCTCGCGTCGGACTGACGACTTTCCCTCCAAATCTCGAACGAACCGGCTGCGCCGAGGCGCGGCCTCATTACACACGAACGGAAAAGAAGAACTATATGACGCAAGGAACCGTGAAGTGGTTCAATGGCCAGAAAGGCTTCGGCTTCATCCAACCGGATGATGGCGGCAAGGACGTCTTCGTCCACATCAGCGCAGTCGAACGCGCCGGGATGACCGGGCTCAATGAGGGACAAACGGTCTCTTTCGATGTTGTTGCTGACAGAAGGAGCGGCAAGTCTTCGGCGGACAATCTGCGCGCCGTCCGATCGGCAGCGTGAAGAACCGTAAATCCTGACCACAGAGGTGCTGGCAGGTAGTTTATGGGCCCCGTGTCTGGTTCCCAGGCACGGGGCTATGATTCGCAATTCAACCTACAATGATGGCGCAGCGCCGGAATATATCGAGTTCACATGCTTTAGTCGTTTGATCAGTTATCGCGCGGCCGGTCGCAGGAGTGGCGGGTGATCCGCATCCGCGCTAACCCCATGCCAAGTTCATTCGTGCAAGCCGATTTAGGAAATTCGGCGGCGGTGTTAGATTGATCAGGAAGCGCTCGCCCCATAATTTGACGTTGTTTGCCAGAAGAACTTGGAACATAGCATCGTGACGAGTGCGGCGCTCATCCAGCGGCATCGACAACGCCTGTGCAATGGCAGTTCCAACCGAGTCCGGGTCGTACGGATTGACGAGAAGCGCCGCTTCCAGTTCAACCGCCGCCCCGGCAAAGCGCGACAGGATAAGAACCCCTGGATCTTCGGCGTCCTGGGCCGCCACATATTCCTTGGCGATAAGGTTCATGCCATCGCGCAGCGGGGTGACGAGCGCAACTCGCGCGGAACGATAGAGACCGGCAAGCGCGGAACGGCTGTGCACGCGCTTTACATAGTGGATCGGCGTCCACGACGCCTCGCCATACGTCCCGTTGATACGGCCCGCCGTTTCGTCGATCTGTCTTTCCATATCGGCATATTCCTGGATTTCTGAGCGGCTCCTGGGTGTAATCTGCAGATAGGTCACCTTTCCTCGCCAATCGGGATGGGTGGAAAGAAAGCGATCGAAGGCTTCCATCCGAAGCGCGATGCCCTTGGAATAATCAAGGCGGTCGATCCCGATGATCATGACCCGACCGGCGAAACTCTCCACGACGTCACGCACGAAGGGCGCCTGCGCCGCGCGCCGAGCCAGCCGACTGAGTTGCTCAGTCTCGACGCCAACCGGGAAAATACCGATTCGGACCGTCCGCTCTGGCGTCTGATACGTGTACTGATTGCGGCTCGGTATTCGGCATTCGTTCCGCAAGTAGAGTGCGAAATTTGCAGCGTCGATTTCGGTTTGAAAACCCACGAGGTCGTAATGACACATCGCCGGAACGAGCTGCTCGTGGTTCGGAAGTGCGGTCAGAATTTCTGGTGGTGGAAAGGGGATATGATGAAAAAAACCGACTTTGTTTCGGTGACCGAGGTCGCGAAGCGCCTTGGCTAGCGGAAAGAAGTGGTAATCATGAACCCACACGACATCATCGGGTTGAAGCAGTTTGTTCAATTCTGTGGCGAAGATCTGGTTGACCCGCATATAGCCGCTGAGATCACGGCGGGAGAATTCCGCCAAATCAAGCCGGTAATGTAGAATCGGCCAGAGCACTCTGTTGGCGTATCCATTGTAATATTCCCGGTAGTCCTCTTCGATCAGATCGGTCAGCACGTACGATTGATCACCACGCTGGATCGTCCGCACCGCGACGTCGGACTTTGCAGCCACCTGGCCGCTCCATCCGAACCAAATTCCAGGATGTCGACGCAAGACAGAATGTATCGCGACTGCAAGTCCACCCGCCTGCCCGCCGCCCTCGCTGCCCCGGACAGCAACACGATTGGAGACCAAGATGAGCCGCGCCAATACTAGCCCTCCAGCTTGACCGAGATGTCAGCCCGCCCGAGCTGCACCGGTGGGAGTCGATTCAGCTGCGACAACGTTACCCGGACGCGGGACCCGGTTTAAATCGACTCTTTCGGTAAAGGCGAGCAGCATAGCCGCGACCGAACGCCAGCGCAAAGTTTTCGGTTTTTCAATCAACGTATTGATCGGAACCCCGTCCGGGTATCTGCGGTTGCCACCGCGGAAAATGGCGCGCGAAAGGAAATCACATGGCGTTACCTGCAATCCTCCAGGGGGATTCGCTCACTCGTCTTCTGCAAGGCGCAGCGGCCGGTGTTGTTGCGACGTTGGTCATCGGCTTCACTTGGGGCGGCTGGGTCACCGGCGGAACCGCAAGGGAGAAGGCGCAAAAAGACGTCAGCACCGCCCTCGTGACGGTCTTGTCTCCTATTTGCGTTGACAAGTTTCAGCACAGCGCCGATGCCGCCTCGAATCTGATCGAATTCAAGAAAGTCAGCTCCTGGCAGCAGGGTTCTTTCATCGAAAAGGGTGGCTGGGCGACGATGCCCGGTGGCGAGCTAGCAAATGCTGCCGTTGCGCAGGCCTGCGCCACGATGCTCAGCAGTCTTCAAAAGTAATATCGCCAACACCGCCAGCGCTGTTGTCGATGGCGGCGTTGGCGTCGGCTCGTTTGCCCAGACGAGCCGGGGACGCCATGAGCTGCCCGCATCTGGTTCCACGACAGACGAGAATCACGAGTCGGAGGATGCACATGCGATCGTGTATGGCACGGCGTTTCGCTGCCGAAGTCAAGGTGCAATTCTCAAGTATTCGGGGCGTTGCAGCGAATATGATGCCATGAGAATTATTTTTCTTTCCGTCGCTAGTATTTTCGCGTTTCGATCTTATGTAATTTGCATCGTTTGATGACAATCATTCAAACGATGCTTACAATGACAGACACGACATCCTGCACTGCTGCCGCAAAGCCTGAGATGACTGCCGAGGACCAGGCAAATTGTTCTCGAGGAAGACTGCGCTCAAGGAAATCGGCTCGAAGTGGAGTAAGGTGTCCGAATAAGACCTTTCCCGTTGAAAAACGTAACGACGACCTCGTCACCCAGGTCGCATCCAAGTATGGCCCCGAGAGGGCCCAGGCGCAGTGCGACGTGGATGCCTTGCTGAAGGGCCGTCGTAATCTGACGCTGACCGCCAATGGTCGAGCCGAGGCCACCTCTTCGGACGGCCTCGGCAGATTCTATCGACCGGCAACGGCGATGGAAGGAGACAAAAATGGCTGTACTGATTTCCGTTGATGCGAAGTCGTTCGATTACGAAGCCGTGGCTGAGCTATTTCCGGCTCGAAGCAGAAAATTCAATCGTCAGCTCGCCCGATACCAACGATTTGAGCGCGCCGCAGACGCGCTCCGGTTTGCAATCGAAGAATTGCCGCCACAGTTGTTCCTGGGGGCCTACCTCGAGGTCGAGGAGGAGCGGTTCGACAGCAATGAAATGCGCCGCTTGTACGACAGCGCCGAATTTCCGCTTGCGCGGCGTGCTGCGGTGTAGCTTCGATGGCCACACGTACGCAACGCAAGACCGTCGTCTTCAGCCATCCTTTCCGGCTGAAGGGGGTCGACAGAGTCTTGCCGCCCGGAGACTATGAGGTCGTAACCGACGAGGAATTGATCGAGGGATTGTCGTTCCCGGTTTACCACCGCGTATCCACCGCAATCATCGTTCCGGCGCAATCTCACCAGGCATCTTCTGTCGAGATGGTGCCGATCGATCCCCGCGACCTTCAGTCCGCCCAGGACCGGGACACGGCTGCAAAGCTATTGCCGGCGGCGGAAGCGAAACCAGCAAGCGGCAGGTCGTAGGATTTCGAGAAGGCAGGTCTGAACAAGGGACCGATGGGCCATGACAGACAAAACGATCGACCTCGATCAGCACCGCGGGATGGCCGCCCAGAAAGCCACAGACCTTCGCCGGCTGCTGGCGAACGTGGAGGCCGATCAAAGCGCATTACGTCTTCGGCAGGATGAATTGGAAGCCCATCTGCTCGCCGCGCCGGCAGCAAATTGGCGCGAAGCCGCCGAGAAGGCTCGCTATCTTCTCAACCTCTTTGCCGCTACGCTGACATCGCAGGATCCGCGCCGGCAAAAGCTCATCGCGGCTGTGCTTGCCGATTTCGAGCGGCTCTCTTGCGAGCTGTAGGTTGCTTCGCTGCGGCTCCGATGCGGTACATGGACCATGGCACTTAATTTCCCCAATCAAAGTCGCTCCTATGATGCGACGCTGCGTGCCGTGCGGTTTTGGGGGCACGACGGCGCGATGGAGGCGTCATTTTACGTGAATGAAGACGCACTGAAACGAATTCAACCAGGCTTGCGGTCCGATGAGGCAGGACTGCTCGGTGCCTTCGATTCGCACCGCGACCTGATTCACATGGCCGCCGCGAAGGTTTATCGGCGAGGCCGCAAAGGGTCCTACGAGCTGATCCCTGCTGATTTCTGACCGGCACAGCCTGTAACCACGCGACCGGCCGATGACCATCCTCAATGTGCGACATACGACGGTCTACCGCTACCGCCGCCCAGTCCGGCTTGGAGATCATCGGCTGATGCTGCGTCCGCGCGACAGCCACGACCTTCGTTTGATCCGAACAAATTTGAATTTTTTGCCCGGAGCGTCAGTACGCTGGATCTACGACGTGTTCGGCAACTCGATCGCGATCGCATCGTTCGCCGAATCGGCCGCCGAACTGCGGATCGAAAGCAAGCTGCAGCTGGAAACCTATGCGGTGGAGCGGCCCCGGTCCGAGATCGCTCCCGAGGCGGCGAACTACCCGTTCATCTATTCGGCCGACGATCGCACCGACCTCGGCCGGATGCTTGAGCGCCATCATCCGGATCCGTCCGATCGACTGGGCGCGTGGGCTCGCGCCTTCGTACGCGGCGGTCGGACCGATACGCAGGCCCTGCTCGCCGATCTCAACGCCGGGGTCAAGTCATCGATCTCGTATCAGAGCCGGGAAACCGAGGGGACGCAGACCCCAGTTGAAACGCTCGACCGCGGCTGGGGCTCGTGCCGCGATCTCGCCATGCTGTTGATCGAAGCGGCTCGTTGCCTCGGCTTCGGAGCGCGCGTGGTGACCGGGTATCTCTACAATCCCTCCGCCGACGGCGGCGATACCACGGGCGTTGGCGCGACCCATGCGTGGGCCGATATCTACCTTCCGGGGGCCGGCTGGATCGCTTACGATCCGACAAACGGGACGGTCAACGGCGCCAACCTGATCCGCGTCGGCGTCACCCGGGACATCAGCCAAGCCGTTCCCATCGCCGGCAGTTTTGCCGGCGGGTCGGACGACTGTCTCGGCATGACCGTCGATGTGGCGGTGATCTTGGAGCGGGGCGCCGCAGTACGTTCGGCGTGATATCCGGCTTGGCGTGCTTGATCGAATAGCACCCACGAATTGGACGCGACGGATTTGTGCGACTGCAAGCGTCGTGCTGTACGCCGTCGGCGTCCGGGTCCGCCGGCTCCCTACTCGGAACCGCCTCGGTCGCAGACGGCTGCGCCTCGGTGCCTGGTCAAAAACGGCCATTTATCGAGATGTCCAGCACGCAAGAATCGAAACCCTGGCCACCCAGGCGGCAGCCACCCATTCGTGTTGGGAGAGCTGATGTCGGATGTAGCGGCCCTTCATCGGGGCGTCGATATGGCGCTGAGCCTAACAAGGCTGTAATTGGCCACGAGATGTGTCACGAGCTCTGGGAACTCGCCCCACCTCGCCCGGATTTCCTTGAGACGATCTGCTTCGTCTTGGGTGCGGAGGTTGTGCTCGGAGCAAACGGCCGTGCGCGGGGTTGCCGCCTCGCTCCCGCGGAGCGCGCTCATGACTTACATTGGCTGGAATAGCGACAATGACTGCTGCTGACGCACATATGGTCAAATTTCAGTGTCCAAAATGCGGGCACGAACTTGAACAGACAATTGGGAATCTGAAATTAAGCGAGCACATGCGCTGTCCGGGATGCGGCGTAGGAATCAGCATTGACACCAATAGGTTAGCTAACGCTGCCGACGAAATACAAAAAGCGATTGACAAAGTTCCTCCGGAGATCACCATAAAATTCTTCCGCTAGCGTGGAGAATTTAGGAAGATAAACCCCAGTGCCCAGGCCCGTTCACTGTGACAGTACACAACCATCGTTTTGTCTTCGAAATGGCCTGTCGCAACTCCAGTCGCTCCCCGAATAATCAAGATGAGCGTTAGTCGGTAGCTTGACGGATACGCAATCACCGCCCTCCTTCTTGAACCCGCGCTCGCATTTCCATCCTGTACCGAACCCATTGAGGTACCCGTTGCGAGGAATCTCTACCGGCAAGCAAATGTCACCGCTTTGCTGGAAGCCGCGTTCGCACTGCCAACCGGTCGTGAGCGATGAATCCGAGAGATATGCGTTCTGCGGCGCCTTCACGGCAACGCATTCATTGCCTGATGCGCGAAAACCATGGTCGCAATTCCATCCCCGACCCTGGAATGAGTCTATTAAATATCCGTTTTTGGGTACGAGCACCGGAAAACAGCCTGCTCTGGTCTTTTGATAGCCACGCTCGCATTCCCATTCATCTCCGTACAAACCAGAGAGGTACGCATTCTGAGGCACTCTGACGGCTACGCAACTACTGCCATCGCGTTTATAGCCACGTTTACACTCCCAACCGGAGGAGCTCTCCGACAGATAGGCATTCTCCGGGAGCTTTATGGCAATGCACGCCGCACCGTCCCATCGAAAGCCCCACTTGCATTCCCACCCAGTCCCGTACCGTTTTGCCTGAGCATTGACCGGCACCTCTTTCGAGATTTCCTGGGAACGTGAGCCATCGGGAATTGCAAGCAATAACAATGGCAGCGCAGCGCACAGTCGCTTCAATCTCCTGCGGTTCATCCGTGGATTCTCCAAATTTCGACGCCTCATGGATATTCGAAGGGATTTGAAGTCATGCTCTGTCATATGATCTAACATACCTTTCGTCCGGGTAATGGTAAATTCAGTGCTCGGGGCTGACCAAAGCGAATCGATTCGATGGCTGGCTTGTCAGTCGTCCACGAAACTTTTCAGTATTTTCGACCGGCTCGGGTGTTTCAGCTTCCGCAGTGCCTTGGCCTCGATCTGGCGGACTCGCTCGCGTGAAACCGAGAACTGATCGCCCACTTCCGCAAGTGTCCGCGCGGCGCCCGTCCCGATTCCAAAGCGCATGCGGATCACCCGCTCCTCGCGCGGCGTCAGCGCCGCCAGCGCCCGCGTTGTCGCATCCCGGAGACTCGACTGGATTGCTGCATCGATCGGCAAGACGGCGTCGTTGTCCTCGATGAAATCGCCGAGTTGGGACTCATCTTCATCGCCTACCGGCGTCGCAAACGACAGTGGCTCTTTCGCGACCTTAAGCACATGCCGCACCCTTTCGACTGGCATATGGAGCTTCTCGGCGATCTCTGCCGGCGTCGGCTCGCGGCCGATCTTGTTGTGCAGCTGCCGGCTGGTTCGTATGATCTTGTAGAGTGCTGCCCCGATTTGCGACGGAATGCGGATGGTGCGCGCTTGGTCGACGATCGAACGGCTGACTGCTTGGCGGATCCACCAGGCGGCATAGGTCCCGAACTTATAGCCGCGTTGATAATCGAACTTGTCTACCGCTTTGATCAGGCCGATGTTGCCTTCCTGGATGAGATCGAGGAACTGCAGGCCGCCGCGACTGGTGTATTTCTTTGCAATCGAGATGACTAGGCGCAGGTTGGCCTCGATCATTTCCTTTTTGGCCTGGTTGGCCTCACGCTCACCCTTCTGCACCCCGCGAGCAATTCTGCGGATCTCGCCGATGTCGAGACCGGCCTCGCGGGCGATTCCATGGATTTGTGATCGAAGGCTGGCGACGCGCTCGGTATCCTGGGCGGCCAGACCTTTCCAGCCGCGAGCGGAAAGCTTAGAGACGCGGACAATCCAGTGTGGATCGAGCTCGGACCCGATGTATTGACGGAGGAACTCCTCCCTCGTGACATGGTGGCTCTCTGCGAGTTGCAAGAGGCGGCCCTCGCAGTTGAGGAGTCGCTTGTTGAGGTCGTAGAGCTGATCGACCAGCGAATCGATGCGCGCCTGGCTGAACCGTAGCGACTTTACGTCGGCGATGATCTCCTCGTTCAGCTTCTTGTACTTGCGTCCGCGCGCCGGAGAGAGTTGCTCATTGGGCGGCTTCTGGTGAATGCGTTGGTCCTGCAGGAGGCGCAGGCGCTTGTAGGAGTCCGCAATCTTGTCGAACGAAGCAAGCACGTCGGGGGTGAGCTCGGCCTCGATGGCTTCGAGCGACATCACGTGCTCGAATTCGTCGTCGTCGAGATTACTTTCGCCGAGCGCCCCTGCTTCCGGCTGTCCGGCGCTATATGTAGCGCCCGCTTCGGCGCCACCTGCAGGTGGGTAGACTCCGCGCCTGGTGCGGTCGTCGGTCGGGTCCGCTCTGCCGAGGCTGGCATGGAGCGCCTCAAGATCGATGATGTCGCGCAGGAAGATCCTGCCGTCGCTGAGTTCGTCACGCCAGATCACGATGGTCTGGAACGTACGGGGGCTCTCACACAAGCTGGCGATCATCGCCCGACGACCGGCTTCGATGCGCTTGGCGATCGCGACCTCGCCCTCCCGCGAGAGCAAATCGACCGAGCCGATCTCGCGCAAATATAGGCGAATGGGATCGTCGGTGCGCTCGGACGGCTTCAGGACTTTATCCGGGGTACCCCACGATGCCCGAATCAGCAGATCGCTGTCGGTATCTTCAGGGGCATCCTCGCGAATTGCGGCTCTGTCGGTCGATCGAGCTTGAGGGGATTTGACAATGGTTGCGCCTGGCTGCTTGTAGCTCCGCCGCGTCATCTTGGTCATTCAGGCGCTCGATCCGACATCATCGGCGCGATCAGCATAGATATATAGCGGGCGAGCGGTGCCCTCGACGACTTGCTTCGAGATTACCACTTGCTCGACGCCGTCGATACCCGGCAGATCGAACATGATGTCGAGCAGGAGCATCTCCATGATCGAGCGTAGGCCGCGCGCACCCGCCTTGCGTTCGATGGCTTTACTGGAGATTGCCCCGAGAGCATCCTCGGCGACCCTCAGCTCGACGTTCTCCATCTTGAACAAGCGCTGGTATTGCTTCACCAGGGCGTTCTTGGGTTCGACGAGAATGCGCTTGAGCGCCGACTCGTCGAGGTCATCGAGCATTGCCAGCACCGGCAGACGACCGACGAACTCCGGGATCAAGCCGTATTTCAAAAGATCCTCCGGCTCGACGTCGCGGAATATTTCACCGGCCTTGCGGCCCTCGGGGGCCGCCACCTTGGCGCCAAATCCGATCGAGGTCGCGCGGCCCCGGGCCGAGATGATCTTTTCGAGGTCGGAAAAAGCGCCGCCGCAGATGAATAAAATATCGGTGGTCTCGACCTGTAGGCACTCCTGGTGGGGATGCTTGCGGCCGCCCTGTGGGGGCACCGAGGCGATGGTGCCTTCTATGATCTTGAGCAGCGCCTGCTGCACGCCCTCACCGGACACGTCGCGGATGATCGAAGGATTGTCCGACTTGCGGCTGATCTTGTCGATTTCGTCGATATAGACGATGCCACGCTGGGCGCGCTCGACATTGTAGTCTGCCGACTGCAAGAGCTTCAGGATAATGCTCTCGACATCCTCGCCGACATAGCCGGCCTCGGTCAGCGTCGTTGCATCCGCCATCGTGAACGGAACATCGAGAATGCGTGCGAGCGTCTGCGCCAGCAGCGTCTTGCCCGAACCCGTAGGCCCGATCAGCAGGATGTTCGACTTCGCGAGTTCCACGTCCTTGTGTTTGGCCTGGTGGTTGAGCCGCTTATAGTGGTTGTGAACCGCGACCGAGAGCACCTTCTTGGCATGGTCCTGGCCGATGACGTAGTCGTCGAGGACCTTGCGGATCTCCTTAGGCGTAGGGATGCCGTCGCGCGACCTCACCAGGGAGGATTTGTTCTCCTCGCTGATGATGTCCATGGACAGGTCGACGCATTCGTCGCAAATGAAGACGCTCGGTCCGGCAATAAGCTTGCGCACCTCATGCTGGCTCTTCCCGCAGAACGAGCAGGAAAGCGTGTTCTGGGCGGTGCTGACTCTGCTCATCGTTTGGACCTGTCGCGCACTGTCGTATTGGCAGGAGCGCGCTTTGGCTCTTGATCGGGCAGACCAAAGAATGGGGCGGCTTTTCTGATCGCGTCCGCATCCCGCATGATGTCGAGACAGCAGATCAGTTCCACGTCGCTTGGACCACCTTGCGTCGTCATGGCGACGCTTTGGGTTTTGTGAGCAGGGGAATACTGCGTCCGATTCTTTGGCAGCATTCCCTGCGCGGCCAGTTCATCACCCAAGCAGGCTTCCTTGTCGCGTCCGGCGCTGATCGCACCCTTCGCTGCCGCATCGCAACTTGCGCCGATGTTCAACTTCGGCGGACTGTCGGCAAGCGCGGATACGGCTTGCGACCCGAGCGGTATGACCGCCAGCACGATCGTGGCAAGGGCGGAGGCGGTTAGTTTCACTTGAGGTTGCCTTTAGGTCCCGGCTCCCGGCCGTGGCATATGATCATCCGATATCTCCAAATTGGAGCGCCCGCTGCCTCATGCTGCCCGGTTCCGGCGGCGCGCGGCGGAGCGGGGCAGCTCCGCGAAAGCCGACGCACCATCGTGCGGTCAGACCATGTTTCCAACCACAATCACGAGAATCGACGCCACCAGAGCGCCACCCCGAAGGCCGCCCTCTGCGCGCGTGCAAAGTTTCGCTCCGCGTCTTCGTACCAAATAATGGAACTGATGATCGCCGCGGCAAAAGGAGCCAGGATCCACACCTTCGTCTGCGGTCAATATGACTGATCCGGGCACTCCGACCGGTGAGGTTGCATCGCGGTTGCAGATCGTTGGATCAAAAACACGCAGGCAATCGCACGCAAGATAAATATCTTACCCCGCGCCATAACTTTCGCCTAGCAGGAAAGCGCAACGCCATCGCCAAACAGACCAAAAAGAATTTAAACGTTCATACGAATTGTGTAGCTATTCGCATTCGCTAGGCGCATGGTGTTGAATCTCTGCCGTGTCGTGAAACGCAAAGCTTGTGGCTGAAGCAGGTCGGACCGCAATCGGCAAAGCGCTCGCGTTTCAATCTGCTGCCCTGCATAAAAGCGGTGATCCGCAACCGATTATTGACCTGTCACAACGGTCATGTCGCGGCAGTTCTTATCTGCTATCCACCAATGAAGGGAATGTTTCTTGCAGGTCCTCGTCCGCGACAACAATGTCGATCAGGCGCTCCGTGTGCTCAAGAAGAAGATGCAGCGCGAAGGTGTGTTTCGCGAAATGAAACGCAGGAGATTTTACGAGAAGCCCTCCGAAAAGGCGACCCGGGAACAGGGCGAAGCAATCCGGCGAGCCCGCAAGCTCGCGCGCAAGAAGGCCCAGCGCGAAGGACTTATCGCCGCTCCCAAAGGAAAGAAGGTGCCGCCCCGCAGACCCACCGGGTGGCCGCCACTCGCGGGCGCCGGCGGACCTCCACGCCCGCTGTAATGCCCGCACGGGATCCGGGGATGGGCGATGCGGAATGTCACGCTGAACGCCCATCGATGGATTCCGATATTGCCCTGAAGCGGTGATCGGTGCCGCCGTGGCCGGAGTGGCTCACGCAGGGGCGACGATGTAGCGACTGATAAGAAACGACCACTATTTGGCCGCTCGTTCGCGTGATCTGCAGACTTGGGACAGTTATGGTAGCACGGCGGGCTGATCGAAAAGGGTCTGCGGGCTGATCGAAAAGAGTCTCTTGAAGGGCGAGTGTTCAAACGGCTCCCCCAGCAAGCAGAACTGCACCCGCTTCTCGGGAGCGTACTCTCCGATAATAACGTAAACGTGATCGCGAACTGCAGGTGGCGAGCGCTGCATAAGGTGGTCACCTGGTTCGCTCAATAGCGAAGGCCGCGTCCGATTTTCGGTTGGTCATTACGGCGAATAACAGGCCCCACGGGCATCAACAGTGCGTCGACTTGCTCAGCAGAGAATGGGCGTCATCACGTCTTTTCGCGTGCCACGTAGATTATTGTACCTGCCCTTACGAAGGAGTGCGCAATGCACAATGGCCCAAAGAGAATGCGTACGCGTGCGCCCAGACCGGCGGCGTCATTTGCTGCCCGCTCCAAGCCGCCTGAATCGAGTGCCGTACGCTCCGAGCCGAAGCACTCTCAAAACGCCCAAAGAAGCTACGAGCGGTATCTGGCGCTCGCCCGTGCTGAAGCCCTAATCGGTAACACAGTCGGGGCAGAGAACTACTACCAGCACGCTGAACATTACTTCAGGTCGATGACCTTGGCCCCATGAGTCAAGAGATGGCGGTGCGGCGAAATGAGCGTCGCCTGCGCCGCGCTGCCCGGGTGCGCACCGTTCGATGAGGGAGTGGCAGCAACGATCCACCACGTCGATCATGAGAGCTTTCATGTCCTGATCGTCGATTCGATTCGATGCACCGCGGCGAGTCCGTGCAACGCCGCGATTCGGGGACGGTCTGATTTAAGATTCGCTATTTGCGCGCGATGGGCGCATCGTCACTGGGCAAGCCGGCCGGGGCGCGCGCCATCATAGGTGTCACATGGCTCAAGAGCGCAAGGATTTGGAGATTTCTCGGCTGTACCTCAAGGTCGCGATTGAGTGCTTCAATAAAGCTGCGATTGAAGAACACCCGGACGGAGCCGAGGTGTTTAGGCGAATGGGCCGCCGTTACATTTCTGAGGCTCAGCTTTACGACGCAACGCTTCGGCAGAAATCGGGGCGGCTTGCGTTGCCTCAACTGTGGCAGCGCATAGATGCGTCGTCCCGTGCCTATGGTCGCGGCATCGTCGTCAGCCGTCGCCAGGCGCAATAAAGCCGCATGTCCCATTGGTGGCTCACCTACAACCGACACGGTCGATTGCATAGCATCTTCATCGCCGAAGCGGCGTCGCTGCTCAGCGCCCGCATAGGCGCTGCGGATAGCGCCCTCGACAAGGGCGCGTCGTTTGCGGAGGGCCACGAACTTGACGCCATGCGGTCGGCGCGGATTCCGCCCGGTTATGTCGGCATGATGCTTTCGCGCAAAGAGGCGGCCCGGCTTTTCGACAAGATCGAAGGAGGCGATGGCAAAAGGTGGTAGATCGACTGGTTTTCTGCGCATGATAGACTGGTTGCCGTGTGCGAACGATTCACCCAACGCTACGCGTGGCACAAAATTTCCTTCACGACGCGAACCCCTGCTGATTTCGCGCGGATGATGAACGCCATCAAAGCGGCGACCGGTTTGCCCCCGATAGCTGCCGACTTGCTGCATGGCCCGCGTCGGCAGCCTCGGGCTACAAGCAGTCATTTATGCAATGCAACAAGGGCACGCATGGGCGATCTCAGCGCTACCCTGATCTCTCATGCTGCTGCCGCGACCTGAGCGTTACTGTTGCGTCTTTTTGAGCGCCGATGCCGTTAGCCTGAAGCGATCGCCCCCTCAGATACCGTCAGGTGGGACTCCGGTTGACACGCAGGATTTCACTGAACACAATAAAATTAGTTGGCGAAGACATTATAAAGTTGGTTGGCGAAAGACATTCAGGCCAAGGCGCCGGTCGTTCACAATGTGCGTGACGCAAAGGCCGCGCCGCCAAAGTTCAAATCGGAAATTCGGCATCACGGGAGGCAATCATGGAATCCAATCAATCTGGCCGGAGGCGGTTTCTGAAACAAGCTGCTGCGCTAGCTGGTGTGGCCGCAGGCGCGGGGGCAGGCGCAGAATGGGCCGCGAGGGGCCAGTCAGCCAAGCCTGAAGCATCAGAAAAGCCTGAAGTGCGAGCCAAGGACGCCCAAGATCATCGCGAACTCTTGCGCCGAGGGGCCCGATTCAGCGTTGATCACATCACTTACTACACTCCGCTTCAGGATTATGCAGGGATCATTACACCGGCCCACCTCCACTTCGTGCAACAACACTCCTCCCACTTCCCCGAGATCGATGCGCAGCAACATCGCCTCACGATCCATGGCTTGGTGGATCGTCCTTTGAGTTTATCCATGGAGGATCTGAAGCGCCTGCCTTCCGTATCCCGGGTTCATTTCCTGGAGTGCCAGGGAAACAGCTCTGGCGTGATCCATCATGCTGGCA